>Ga0334882_1000657_pt1 | contig 51075 bp, 36 predicted proteins | sample GraSluR1_MG_5_FD_207226 | JGI IMG/M metagenome (GOLD analysis project Ga0334882, IMG submission 207226) | Sludge microbial communities from methane-producing bioreactor in Wageningen University, Netherlands - Granular Sludge_15_04-R1 | ecosystem: Engineered > Bioreactor > Anaerobic >... | reverse complement strand
AATAGGCGTGGCTTGAGTCATCCTACAGGGTTAGTGTTGCGGTACGGCCTTGGACGCGCGCAGAGGCCTTCGACAGGCTCAGGCACCGGAGAAGCCTGGTGGCTGAGCCTGCCGAAGCCTCTCCCGGTGGCTCTCCGGCATTGTCTTTGACGCGCGCAGAGGCCTTCGACAGGCTCAGGCGCCGCGGAGAAGCCTGGTGGCTGAGCCTGCCGAAGCCTCTCCCGGCGGCTCTCCGGCATTGTCTTTGACGCGCGCAGAGGCCTTCGACAGGCTCAGGCGCCGCGGAGAAGCCTGGTGGCTGAGCCTGCCGAAGCCTCTCCCGGTGGCCCTCCGGCATTGTCTTTGATGGCAATCGCGCAAGAGTCGCCCTGTCAAAGCCGTCAATATGCGTGTGCGGTACTGCCTATAAACACCGACTAAAGCTTTAGCCGGTGTTTTTTTGTGCGGAGCGCGCATGAGTTAACTACATCAAACGCGCTTGTCTTGCCGCGAAGCTGTACCTCGTCATTGTAGCGTCATTTCTCCCCTTCGGCATTTGATGGTACAATTCTTGGTTGGTTCGTCTTATTGCGAAAGGGGGGACATAAGATGAAGCAGTTTTACTTAGGTATTGATGTTGGCTCCACCACCGTCAAAATCGTGGCGGTGGATGCGGAACGGCGACTGCTGGCCTGGCGCTATCTGCGCTCGTGCGGGCAGCCTCGGCGGACGTTGCTCGCGGGCATCGAAACGCTCGCGCCCGAACTCGATCTTGCGCGTATCGCGGGGGTGGGGCTGACCGGCTCCGGCGGCGCGCCCGTTGCCGCGCTTATCGGTGGCTACCACGTCAACGAGCTCATCGCGCAGACCTGCGCTGTGGCCAAATACCACCCGGAAGCGCGCACAGTCATCGAGATTGGCGGACAGGATAGCAAATTCCTCGCGCTCGCCTGGGATGCGCGCAGCAGTAAACTCGCGCTGGTGGATTTCGCCATGAACAACCTGTGCGCCGCCGGCACCGGCTCGTTTCTCGATCAGCAGGCGGAGCGGCTGGGTATCTCCATCGAGGACGACTTTGCGCGGCTCGCGCTGCAATCTACCCAACCCGCGCGCATCGCCGGGCGCTGCACGGTCTTCGCCAAGTCGGATATGATCCACTTGCAGCAAAAAGGCACGCCCCTGCCCGACATCATCGCCGGGCTGGCCCTGGCGTTGGCGCGCAACTTCAAGAGCGTGGTGGGCAAGGGCAAGGCGTTCACCCCGCCGATTCTTTTCCAGGGTGGGGTGGCTTACAACCGGGGTGTGGTGCGCGCCTTCGAGCAGGTGCTCGGTTTGCAGCCGGGCGCGCTCATCATCCCGGAGTATCACCAGCTGATGGCCGCGCTCGGTACGGCCTTTGTGACGCTGGACGAGGCCGCTGCGGGGCGCACCCATCCGTTTCACGGTTTCGCGCCGCTGGCGGAGGCTATCACGGCGGGGTTGAGCGAGCACAAATCGTTGCCGCCGCTCCCGGCTCGCCAGCTCTTGCCCGATCAGCCGGGCTACACGCTGCCCGCAACCGGCGCGTTGCCCGTCTACCTGGGCGTGGATGTCGGCTCGATCTCGACCAAAGTGGTGCTGATGGATGCGCAGCAGCGGGTCGTTGCGCGCCGCTACCTGTTCACCGAGGGCAAGCCGTTGGAAGCGGTGACGCGCGCCTTGCGCGAGGTGGCCGCCGAGGTGGGCGACCAGGTCAGCGTGCGCGGCGTGGGTGTGACCGGCTCCGGCCGCTACCTCACCGCAGAGTTCGTGGGCGGCGACGTGGTGCGCAGCGAAATCACGGCCCAGGCGCGCGCGGCGGTCGCGCTCGATCCCACCGTAGACACCATCTTCGAGATTGGTGGGCAAGACAGCAAATACATCAGCCTGGCCGATGGGGCTGTGGTCAACTTCGCCATGAACACCGCCTGCGCCGCCGGCACCGGCTCGTTCCTCGAAGAGCAGGCCAGCAAGCTCCAGATTGATATCGCCCGCGACTTCAGCCGCCTGGCTTTTAGTTCCGCCGCGCCCGCGCAGTTGGGCGAGCGTTGTACCGTCTTCATGGAATCTGACCTGGTGCATTACCAGCAGCGCGGCGCGCAAACGGCGGATTTGACCGCCGGCCTGGCCTACGCCATCGTCGAGAATTACCTCAACCGCGTGGTGGGCAGCCGCCCTATCGGCAAAAACATCTTCTTCCAGGGTGGCGTGGCGTGGAATCCCAGCGTGGTGGCCGCGTTCCAGGCGCGGGTGGGGCGACCCGTCACCGTGCCGCCGCATCACGATGTCACCGGCGCGCTGGGCGCGGCGATTCTGGCTATGGAGGAGCTCCAGGCGGCGGATGCGCCCGCGACGCGCTTCCGAGGCTTCGACCTGAGCCAGTACACTTATACCGCGGCCGTGCAGGTGTGCCAGGCGTGCCCCAACCTGTGCGAAATCAGCAAAGTTGTCATCGGCGATGAAGCGCCCCTCTTCTATGGCGCGCGCTGTGATTTGTACGACCGGAAACGCGCGGGGGCGGCGCAGCCCGCCATCCCCGATCTCTATGCGGAGCGGCAGGGCTTGTTGTTCGGCGATTATGCGCCGCCCGCCGAGCACCGCAACGGGCGCGTGCGGGTGGGCCTGCCACGCACGTTGTTCTTCTTCGATATGTTCCCCTACTGGCGCGCGTTCTTCGCTACGTTGGATATGGAGCTGGTGATCTCCGAGATGACCAATCCCCAAATCGCAGCGGATACCAAAGAACACGCGGTTGTGGAAGCCTGCTATCCCGCCAAACTGGTCTATGGGCATGTGCTGGATTTGCTGCGCCGAACGAACGGCAGCGGCATTGACGTCCTCTTCATGCCGAGCATCATTGACCGGGAGAACATCGCGCCGGGGCAGAAAGAGAACAAGTATTGCCCCTACATCCCGGCCATGTCGCAGCTTCTCCCGCAGACGATGGACTTGGGTAACGGCGATCTTCGCGTAGTCAAAACGGCGCTGCAATACCTGGATCAATCGTTCAAGATGAAGCAGCTGGAACAGCTGGCGCGCGATTTGGGTGTGTCCTATCGTCGTGTGCTGGCGGCGGACGAGGCCGGGCTGACAGAGCAGCGCGACTTTTTTGCTGCGATTCGGCAACGCGGGCAGGCAGTGTTGGCGCAGTTGGGCGAGCGGGACACGGCGACAGTCGTTGTGGGGCGGCCATACAATACCGCCGACCTGGGCGTGAATCAGGATTTGCCGCACAAGCTGCGCAAACTCGGCGTGTTGCCGATCCCGCTGGACTATCTGCCCCTCGAATCGGCTAACACCGCCGCGCGCTACCCGGAGATGTTCTGGCGCGGCGGGCAAGACATCCTCGCCGCCGCCTACCTTATCCGCCAGGATCCGCGCCTGCACGCCATTTACCTCAACAACTTCATCTGCGGCCCCGATTCCTTCATCCTCAACTACTTCCGCCGCATCATGCGGGGCAAGCCGTTCCTGGAGCTGGAGATTGACGATCACACCGCCGACGCCGGTCTCGTCACCCGTTGCGAAGCCTTCTTCGAGAGCTTGCGGATGGGGGGGCGTACTGTGTAATTCGTAATGCGTATTGCGTAATTTCTCTTGTTACGCAGTACGCATTACGCAGTAGCGAGGTTTAATATGACAACGACAAACTTTACAGGCAAAACCATCTACGTCCCCTACATGTGCGATCACGCCTTTGTGCTGGCGGCGGGGTTGGAATCGGCGGGTCTCAAGGCGGAGGTATTGCCCGCCACCACTGATGAGACGTTCGCGCTGGGGCTGGAAAATCTGGTGGGCAAGGAGTGCTCGCCATGTTTCACCACCACCGGCGATGCGTTGCAGCTGGCGCGGCGGCCTGGCTTCGATCCGCGCGCCTCGCTTCTGCTGATGCCCACCGCCGGCGGGCCGTGCCGCTTCGGACAGTATCGTGTGGTACAGCGCGATGTCCTCGACGATCACGGCTTGCAGGATTTGGAGATCATCTCCATGACGGCGGACAACTCGTACCAGGGCTTCGGCGATAACCCCACGCAGTTCCGCCTGTTGCTGTGGGATGGGGTGGTGCTGGTGGACTTGTTGCAACGTCTGTTATTCGCCCATCGCCCTTATGAGCGCGAACCCGGCCAGACCGATGCCGTGTACCAGGAGAGCCTGCGCCGTATCACTGAAGCGACGCGCGCGGGCGGCGGCAAGCGCTTCGATACTGAGCTGACCTGGATTGCGGAGGCGTTCGCTGCGCTCCCCATCCAACGCGACCGTCCGCGTCTTATCATCGCGCTGGTGGGTGAAATCTATCTGCGCTTCAACGATTACGCTAATCAGAACATCATCCGCCAGGTGGAAGCGGTGGGCGGTGAGATCGTGTTATCTTCGATGATGGAATGGCTCTACTTCACTAACTGGGAGTACATCCGCAAGACCAAGCAGGTGGGGCGCTATGGCGCGATGTTGACAACCCGGCTGGCCGATCTGTATCAGCGTTACCGCGAGCATCGCTTTGCGAGGCGCGTGGCGCACCTGTTGCCACATCCCTACGAAGCCACGTCGAAGCAGCTGATGCAAAACTTGCGCCCGTACTACGACACGGTGCTGGGCACGGAGGCGGTGCTCACGCTGGGCGAGGCCATCGAGATGGCGAAACATGGCGCGAGCGGCATCCTCAGCATCCTGCCGTTCTCGTGTATGCCGGGCATCATCAGCGCGGGGCTGGCTCCCCGCATCCGCGCCGATTTCGACAACATCCCCTGGCTGGATGTGATTTTTGATGCGCAGGGCAGCACTAACTTCAACACTCGGCTCGAAGCGTTCATGTATCAGGCCGCGCAGTATTACCATCGCGTGGTGGTGGGGAACAAAGCCCGTTCAGGTTTCTAAAACTCGGCTGGGGTTCTATACACAAAGAACCCTCTGGACGTAATTCAGGAGCGTTCTTTGTGTAACTCAGAGAGGATTTGCGGCACGCATTCCGCGCTTCAGGGTGCATAGTGAAAGTCTCTCTCGGCTATTAGTTCTCTGGGGGTGCTTCGTCGGGGTGTGTAAGTTGGGTTTGCATAACCTTTTTGACAGATCGGTGATTTCATATATACTTATTTGGTTAAATCGGATTGAAGCCTACAGGGGAAGGGTGAGATGGAGGATACGTTTTCTATAAGAGAGCTGCAGCAATTTGTGGAGCTCTGGTCCAAAACATACGATACCGAAGGTAAGCCAGATTGGTCCCACATTCTCCCGTATTACGATGAGCAGATTCACTTTCGAGATAGCGTTCAGGAGATTCAAGGGCTTGAGGCGTTCAAGCGGATGACCGAACGCTTGATCGCACGCTCAAGCGAACTTGAAATGAGAATCATCAGCGCGGTGATGGAGAATCGCACTATCTTCATGGAGTGGGAAATGACGATTCTCTTTCGAAAGACGCGCCGCTCGGTGGTGTATGGAGCCAGTAGGTTGACCTTGAATGCGCAGGGGAAAATCAGCGAGCAAAGGGATTATTACGACCTGTGGGGCGACATATTTGACAATGTGCCGGGTTTTTGCAAGCTATACCGGAAGTTTATGGCGCGGGCTTTTGGATAGTGGGCTATGGTAAACAAGGATACGCATCCGGTTCTGAAATACTGGCCCCAATACCGGTGGGCCAACGTGGGGGCCATGATCAAGAATAGTATGCAAGCCCCTGAGATCTGCGAGGATGATTTTCAGGGCCGGCTGGTCGTAATCACGGGCGCGACTTCCGGCATCGGCTATCACACGGCCAGGACATACGCCTCCAGGGGCGCGAACTTGCTCACCATCAACAGAAATGAGCAGAAATCAGCGGCCTTGTGCCAGGCGTTGGAGCGAGACTTCGGCGTCGCGTGTGACTATTTGCTCGCTGATCTGAGTCGTTTGGCGGATATTCATAGAGTGGGGAACACCCTGGCGGCAATGGAAGCGCCCATTGCCGTTTTGATACACAATGCGGGACTTTATCTCTCCACGAGAGTCTTGACCGAGGACAGCATAGAGACCACGTTCGCGGTGAACTACCTGGCCTCTTTTGTCATCAACAACCTGGTCAAAGAGAAGCTCAAGGCCCAGCAAAGGACCCGGATCATCCTGGTGAGCTCCGAGGGGTATCGTTTTGCGGTGTGGGGGCTGCGATTAGATGATTTGAACTGGGACAGGCGACGCTACACAGGGTTGCGGGCCTATGGGGCCTCGAAAACTGCCCAGCTGCTCGCCATGCTGATCTTCCACGACGATTTCTGCGCCAATGGGGTGACGATCAATGCCATGCACCCCGGCATGGTCGTCACCAATACAGGCAAGGATAACGGGCCGCTTTATAAATGGTATAAACGCAATTTTCTCGACCGACTATCCCAATCGGCTGAAATTTCAGAGCAAGCACTCTACTACCTGGGGGTGTCAAAAGCGCTCGCTGGTGTGAGTGGTGAATTTTTCAATTTGACGCGGATGGAGGAACTAGCCCCACCTGCACGGGATCGGGAAGCCGCAGCCGCGCTATGGGACATCAGCTTAGAAATGGGGGGATTGCAGTGAGTGAGCGTCACGAAGCCATTGTTGTGGGGGGCGGAATCGCCGGACTAACGGCTGCTGTCTACCTGGCAAGAGCAGGCGTGGATGTGCTCTTGCTGGAAAAGAACGCGGATTGTGGCGGCTTGGTCAGTACATTTGTGCGAGACGGGTTCCGTTTTGAGGGGGGCGTGCGGGCGTTGTTGAGCGCCGGGATCATCCTGCCCATGCTGGAAGAACTCGGTATCCCGCTCGAAACGCTCGAAAACCCGGTTTCCATCGGGATTGAGGATCGCATCATGCGTGTCACCTCTCAAGAGAGCCTGGAGGACTACGCCGCGCTCTTGGGAGACTTCTATCCCGATAGCAAAGCGGATATCGCGCGCGTTATTGCCGTCATCAAGCGGGTGATGAAAGATATGCGCGTGCTCTACGGGGTCAGCAATCCGCTCTTCAATGACTTCAGAAGCAATACCTCTTACTTTGTCAAAGTCTACATCCCGTGGTTCTTCAAGTTCCTGGTGACGCTGATGCGGATCAACCACATGCAGCAACCCGTTGAGCCATACCTTGACACCATCGTGAGGGATCGCGCCTTGCGGGACATCATCAGCCAGCACTTCTTCAAGAACACGCCCGCTTTCTTCGCTATGAGCTATTTCTACCTCTACACCGATTATTTCTATCCCCAGGGCGGTGCGGGCTGGCTGCCGCAAGCGTTGCAGGATAAAACGCTTGAATTGGGTGGGAAGATCAAGACGGCAACAGAAATCACTGAGCTCCATGCCGCGGAGAGACAGTTGGTTGATCGCCAGGGGAATCGCTACGCCTACGACCACCTGGTATGGGCGGCTGACCTGAAAACCCTCTATCGCATCACCAGCACGGCGGGCTTGCCGGCCGAGGTTGCCACCAGAATTGCAACCCGCAAGGCCTCCCTGCTTGCCGGATGGGGCGCGGATTCTGTTTTTACAATCTATGCCGCCGTGGATGAGCCGCCGGAGACCTTCAAGACACTCTCCAGCGGACATCTTTTCTACACCCCATCCAGGCAGGGGCTTGGAGAAACTCATCGCTCCGAATTGAAAGCCCTGCTCCAGAACTGGGCCACCATATCGAAAACGGACGTGCTGGCGTGGCTGGATCGCTTCTGCGAGCGCAACACCTACGAAATCTCCATCCCGGCACTCAAAGAGCCGGCTGCCGCACCAGCGGGCAAGACCGGTTTGATCATCAGCACGCTTTTTGAATACGAGCTGGTCAAAAAGGTGAAAGAGTCTGGCTGGTATGAAGAATTCAAGGCCGAGGTGGAGAGACGGATGCTCGCTGTGCTCTCGGCTTCGCTTTACCCTATGCTGAAGGACAAGCTGCTCTTCAAATTCTCCGCCACGCCCCTGAACATCGAAGAAATGGTCGGGAGTTCGGAAGGAGCCATTGTGGGGTGGTCGTTTGAAGCACCCATTCCCGTAACCTCCCAGCTGCTGAAGATCAATGACGCAGTCAAAACAGCCATTCCCCACGTCACCCAAGCCGGGCAATGGTCGTACAGTCCCACAGGCGTCCCTACGGCTATCCTGACAGGGCGGCTGGCACCGGATGCCTTCATCAGGGCGCGGAAAAAGCGCGCTGGGATGTAAGCTCCTCCTGGCGGCGACGTTTCCGGCAGGCAGTATGCCATCTGGAAGCCGTGAAACAGCCCCTCCCAGGTTTGCGCGGCACCCTCAGTATTTTGCCGTTCTTGTGCCTGCTAGGTATCATCAGCGCGGGGCTGTTCCCTGCAGCAGTATTATTATCGGGTGGTGGCGGCGCGTGGGTAGGGCGGTTGCCTTTTCTCCCGCTGCTTGTACAATAATGGTGCTGTCCTCATCAAATCAGTGCGAGGTTGAACATGACAAGGATTTTGGTTGTAGACCCCAACGAAGCGTTTGCTACCCTGCTCTCGGAAGAATTGCAGCGGCAGCAATATGATGTGACGATGTTTTATTCTGGTTCGGAAGTATTGGCGGCGGCGCGCAAGCGCACGCCTGACTTGGTGGTGCTCGATATGGCGTTAGAAGACCCTGGCGCGCTCGAATTGGCACAAGAACTGCGCGCATACGATGCACGGATACGCTTGATGCTGATCCCCTTCATGGGTGAGACTCTGGTTCCCGAAGCCGAAGCGCTCCAGGTGCAGGGGGTGTTGTCGAAGCCTTTCTTTATTCCCGATTTACCAGCAATGATTGAACAGGCGTTGCAGTCACCGCTGCCGGGCGAAGTTTCCGCGCCCCCTGCTCCCGAACCCGAACCGGAACTTGCCGAGGTCCATGTTGGCGGGCAAGCATTGACCGAAGCTGTAGCGGGTTTCTCACCCCAAGTCTTTGAGACACACCGCCGCGAAGTGCAACGGCAGATGGGTGATTTGCTGGACGAACTCGGTGCTGAGGGTGTGTTGTTGACGCATGACGACACGCTCGTTGTGTGGGTGGGGCGTCTTGATAATGACGGAGCCGCCGTGATTGGGCGCGCGGTCGCTGATAGCTGGTGCCGCTCTACAGAGATCGCTGCTGTGTTGGGGGCAGCTCACACGCGCTTGGAGCTGAGCCTCACCAGTGACGATAGCAATCTTTACGCGCTGAGCGTTAGTACTAATTTGATCCTGACGGTTGTGGCGCGTGGCGCAGCAGCCTTAGGTCTCGTGCGCCACCGTGCGCGGCGGGCCGCTAATGCCATCGAGAAGTGTTGCCTGGAATGACGCTCACTTGACATTGGGTTAGACGCTGGACGCACGATTTCTCTCCTTACTTCCCGTCTACCGGTGACAGCCCATCAATAACCATGTCTATCATTCTCTTTGGGGTTTCATTTCTGTTCTTACTGGCTGGCAGCTATCTGCTGAGCTTGAATTTGTATATTTGGGATGCCGGACTGTTGCTGTTCCTGGGGGCAGTTGGGACGCTGTATACGCTCTATCGCCTGGGTTATCTGCGTTTTTCATGGCCGCGCATTTCTGTACCGGCTGTTACACCTACACAGCGTTACTATCGCTGGGCGCGCTGGTTGGCGGTTGGACTATCTGGGCTGGTGGGGGTAGCGGCGCGCTCACTGGCGCGGGATGTTGATTACAGCCTTTTCTTGCTGTTATGGCTGGTGGCGCTAACGCATTTCGCGGCTTCGTTGTTTTTTCATCACGAAGTACGCTCTTTCCGTTTTTCTCTGCCTCGCCGCGAGGCCCTTCTGCTAGGGCTATTGACTGTGGTTGCCTTGTTGTTGCGGGCGATCGCTCTGGGGCACATTCCATCGAATATGGGCGGCGATGAGGGGACACAAGCCTTACTTGCCTTCCAACTTGTCACTCCCCCTTTGGGTAACCCATTCACTGTAAGCTGGTATTCCGTGCCGACCTTTTCTTTTCTTGCGTATGGTGTGGGAATGCGGCTTTTCGGTGCGACGATCGCGGGCGCGCGGGCGCTGTCAGCGTTGGCGGGCGCGCTTACTATTCCGGCAGTGTTTTTGCTAGGGCGTTGGCTGGGCGGGCGGCGTGTGGGCTGGGTTGCAGCCTGTTGTATGACCTTTTTTGCTTATCACATCCACTTCAGTCGCCTGGCCTCCAATCAAATTTTTGACCCGCTGGTGGGAGCTGTAACCGTGGCTTTGTTGTGGCGTGCTTGTCGCGACACCACTGGGCGGACGACGTGGGCCTGGGGGCTGGCTGGTATGGCAGCTGGTATGGGATGGTATGCCTACTTCGGTGCGCGTTGGGCCACGTTTTTGATAGTTTTGCTGCTTGCTGAACGTTTTTTGCGTGAGCCGCGCTTTTTCGCTCGGCAATGGCGCGGTATGGGGTTGTTTGTTGCCGGATGGTTGGTCACAACTTTGCCCTTGCTTGCTTGGTATGTCGCTCATCCGGCGGATATGACCGCGCGGTACAATGCCGTCAGCATCTTTGTGTCCGGCTGGTTGGCACGTGAAATACAAGTAACGGGCAAAAGCGCCTTAGTCTTGATGGGACAGCAGTTCTGGAAATCCGCCACTGCATTTCACCTCACCCCCGATCCCACTTTCTGGTATTATCCGCAGACTCCGTTGTTGGATTTTATTTCCGGGACGCTGTTATTCGTGGGGTTGTTGATATCTGTGGTGCAGTGGCGCCGCCCTTCGCGCTTGTGGGTGCTGCTGTGGTTTACATCGGCCCTTACGATGGCCTGGGCGCTCACAGAAAACCCACCTAGCAGCCAACGCGGCTTGTTGCTGTTGCCCCCCGTGGCTCTGCTGATTGCCTGGGGTATCGAGGGGCTGTGGGCGCTTCTGAGGCGTCATCGTCGTGAAGCCCTGGCGGTAACGGTGATGCTGTTATTGTTAATTGGGGCGCTCAACAGCTTCTTTTACTTCGGATTGTACACACCTCGCCGTGTGTATGGCAATCCTACTGCACAAATCGCCACTGAGACGGCCCGCTACGTGCTGTTGCATCCGTTGCCGGAGGCGTATTATTACTTTCATGGTGCGCCGTATTTGTACTGGGATTTCGGTACGCTGGCCTTTCTGTTGCGCGACCTGGAGGGTCAAGACGTGCCGCAAGGCGTGATCCCGGAGGTCGTTGCGCCCGCGCGCTTTGTTTTTGTTCCTGAACGGGCGGAGGAGTTTTTTAGCGTACAAGCATATTATCCTGGCGGACAGATGGTCGAACTGCGTAACCCACAAGGGGAGCTGCTGGCGATTCTTTATGATTGGGATGGTGGACGGTAAGTTTTTTTGCAAGGCGGGAGTATTTGTATTAGAAACTGCTCGCAACTTAGCATCTTGTGCTCCTTGATAAATTTGTGCGCAAAAGGTCTCCGAAAACGCGCATTCATTCTTGACAATCCCTTAGCTCCCGATATAATGGGAGGGTTAGAGGGGTTGGGTTTGCACCCCTCGGTTTATTCCTAGCCGTTCGGTAGTCAACAAAGCCAGCGGAAGCAAAAAAGGGGTGAGAACTTTGACGTTTGTTGTGGCCGATAACACCGAATCCTTCGATTCTTTGCTACGCCGTTTCAAGAAAAAGGTGCAGAATGATCGGATCCTTTCCGAAATTCGCAAGCGCCGTTATTTTGAGCAGCCGAGTTTGATCCGTAAGCGTAAACGGGCTTCTAAGCTGCGCAAGAGCCGTCGCACGACGATGAAAGATCGTCGGCGGCGTTACTGATCGTCCGGAACTCAAAAACCCTAAAGGTCTTTTTTTGCGGACGCGCAGTCAATAGCGTGTTGTGTGATAAAGACCTTTAGGGTTTGTTGTGTTTGCTGTGGGGGGGGGTAGAGATGGGTCTACGTGAGACTATTCAGCAGGACTTACATGCCGCAATGCGCGCTCGTGATGAACATCGCAAGGCGGCATTGCGTATGATTCTTTTGGGTATTCAGCTGGCTGAATCGGACTCTGAGACCGGTTCCCTCAGTGATGAGGAGATTATTCGTATCATCGAGAAAGAAATCCGCCGGCGAGAAGGCGCACTCGAATTAGTGCGTCAAGCTGGACGCGAGGACATTATTGCTGAGGACGAGCAACAGCTGACGATTTTGCGCGCCTACATGCCGCCGCAACTTGATGCTGAGACGTTGACGGAGTTGGCGCGGGAGGTAATCGCCCAGGTGGGGGCGACCTCAGCTGCTGATATTGGCAAGATTATGCCTCTTTTGTTGCCACAGGTCAAAGGCAAGGCTGACGGGCGGATGGTCAATCAGATTGTTCGTGGTTTACTGTCTCAGTAAGGCGATACTAGAAATCACCTCATTCCATGTTGCGTGAGGTGTGGGTAAGAATCACGTTTTACGTTTTATGAACTGTGTGGATGGAGTAAATAGTTGTCGTTACTAATTAAGAGGGGGCCCTATTGGAGCTCCCTCTTTTTGTAAACAGCATGGGATTGCAAACTTCTGTGTCACGCTCCCGTCGTTGGATGCTAGGCCAGCTACTTTTGGGTATCTGGCTGGTGGCGGTTGTGACCTTTGCGTTGGCATTCTCTTTTGAGCGTTACACCCTCAATCTCGAAGATGTTGCCCCGCAGGATATTCGCGCCCCACGTGACCTCACCTATATTAGCGATCTATTGAGCCGCCAAGCCGCGGAAGACGCGATGGCGAATGTTGTCCCGATTTACACCCGCGCCGATTCGGACATTGCACGGCAGCAAATCGCGCGCGCTCGACAACTGCTGGATTTCATCAGCGCGGTGCGGGCAGATACTTATGCTACCCCTAATGAAAAACAAACCTGGGTGCTGGCTGTTTTGGAGCTCAATGGGTTGCCGCTGCCAGAGGTCAACAGCTTGCTCGGTTTGCCTGATGCCAGTTGGCAGCGTGTGCAGATTGAGACTATTCAATTGCTGGATACGGTCATGCGGCAGGAAGAAATTCGTGCCGAGGTGCTGGGGGATGCGCGTTCGCGCATTCCAGCTCTCGTTCCGATGGCGCTGGCGCAAGATGAGGCGCAAGCGGTTGCCAATCTGGTGCAGGGTTTGCTCAAGCCCAATTCTTTCTACGACGAGGAAGCTACCGCACTGGCGCGGCAACAGGCCGCCCAGACGATGGGGACGGTCTTTAAGACCCTGCGCAACGGTGAGATCATTGTCCGGGAGGGTAGTGTTGTCACGCCGCTTGATCTGGAAGCTCTCAACGAATTAGGCCTGAATCGTCAGGATCGTGATCAGCGTGATTGGGTGTTGGCGCTCGTCGTTGCGACTGTGAGTGTATTGCTCTTGGGATTGGGGCTATTACGCTTGCAACCGGCTTTGTTCAACGATTTGACGTTGCAAGTGTTGTTAGTCGTGTTGTTGACTTTCTTTGCGCTATTGGCACGGGTGCTTATTCCTTCGGGCACATTGTTGCCCTACCTTTTTCCTGGCGCGGCGTTGGCGATGTTGGCCGCTGCTACGGTGGGCTATCCTGCTGCTGTGGCTGCGGTGTTGCTCTTGGGGTTGTTGTGCGGGTGGATTGGGGGACTCTCTTTACAAATCGCCGCTGTAGTTACGTTCAGCAGCTTGGTTGCTTTGTTGACTTTGCCGCGTTATGAGCAGGTTGGCGCGATTTTTCGTTCCGGGCTATTGGCCGGGTTAACGGCGTTGTTGACAGCTTACGGTTTTTCAGCGGTGGGATTGCGCAATCAACCGCTCCAGTTTATGTTGGTGTTGGGAGTGAGTTTTGGCGGCGGGGTGCTCTCCAGCGCGTTGACGCTCAGTGGATTGTTCTTACTCGCACCGCTCTTTGATTTGACCACAACCTTCCGCTTGTTGGAGCTCAGCCGTCCCAATCACCCGCTGCTGCAACGTCTGCTCCGTGAAGCCCCGGCGACGTTCCACCATACCATGATGATCGCCAGCATGTCCGAGCAGGCCGCCGAGCGCATCGGCGCGAACGGACTCCTTACCCGCGTCGGTGCGTATTACCATGATGTGGGCAAACTGGCGCGCCCTTACTTCTTCGTTGAAAATCAGGAGGGGTTGAGCAATCCGCACGACCGCCTTGATCCACACACGAGCGCGGACATCGTTGTCGGGCATGTGCGTGACGGGGTGAAGGTGGCACGGCAGTATGGCTTGCCGGTTAAGGTACGTGCCTTCATCACCGAGCATCAAGGCACGATGCAGGTGAGCTTCTTCTACCGTAAGGCGCTCGATCTAGCGGGCGGCGAGGCGGGGCTGGTGGATGAGGCGCAGTTCCGTTATCCCGGCCCGCGCCCGCAGAGCAAAGAGACCGCGCTGGTGATGTTGGGCGATGGCTGTGAGGCGGCTACCCGTGCGCGCCGTCCCACCACGCCAGAGGATGTCATCGGTGCGGTGGATTACATCTTCGATAGTCGCATCAAAGACGGGCAGCTTGCCGAGTGTCCCATTACCTTGCAAGAACTGCGCGTTGTGCGCGACACTTACATCGAAATTTTGCGGGGTGCGTTCCATCCACGTATCCAGTATCCGCCGGCACCGGAGAAGTCTCAAGTCGCAAGCGACAAGCCACAAGCGGAAGGCGAGGAGCATCAAGTCGCAAGTGACAGGCCACAAGCGGAAGGCGAGGAGCCTCAAGTCGCAAGCGACAAGCCACAAGCGGAAGGCGAGAAGCCTCAAGTCGCAAGCGACAAGCCACAAACGGAAGGCGAGAAGCCTCAAGCCGCAAGCGACAAGCCAGTGTAGTGTAGGTTTTTTTACGTTTCACGTTTTACGCATCACGTTTCACGTTTCCACATCATTTAAGAGGTTTTCTTTAAGTGGTAGAACATCAAATAGATATACAAATTGAGGAGAGTTTGGGCGAGGTAGGACTCGATACGCGCATTTTGCAGCATACTGTCGAGTTGACATTGGCGCGGCACCAGATTGCAGAACCTTGTGAAATTGTGGTAGTGCTCACCGATGACGCAGCCATCCATGATCTCAACTTGCGCTTCCGTGGAGTGGATCGCCCAACGGACGTGCTGGCCTTCCCCAACGAGAGTCGTGGCCCGTTTTCCGGCGGCGCGAGCGGATTCCCGCGCTATCTTGGCGATGTGGTGATCGCCTTACCGCAAGCGCAGGTGCAGGCCGAGGCCGCCGGAGGGACGCTGGTGGAGGAGCTGCAATTGCTTGTGGTGCATGGTACGTTGCATCTGTTGGGCTACGATCATGAGCAACCCGCCGATCACGAGCGGATGTGGGCGGTGCAGGCAAAATTGCTGCGGGATTTGAACATCCATATCCCGCTGCCCGAATGAGTCCCCAGCGTAGTTCGCATCTGTGGGCCAGCTTTGGCTACGCTATTGCTGGATTGCTGGAAGCCTATCGCACACAGCGCAACGTGCGGATTCATCTCACGGCAAGTGTGCTGGTTAGCATTGCAGGGCTATGGCTGGAATTGCAGCTCTACGAGTGGGCCATCATTGCGTTGACCATCAGCGCGGTGTTGACAGCGGAAATCGTCAATACGGCGGCAGAAACGTTGGTAGATCTCGCCAGCCCTGATTATCACCCGCTGGCCCGGCGTGTCAAGGATTTGGCAGCAGCGGGCGTGCTGGTGCGCGCGATTGGCGCGGCGATAGTGGGCTTGTTGATTCTCGGCCCGCCGTTGCTGCGTAAACTGGGGCTGGGGTAAGTTGCGTCACTTTAACGCAAAGACGCAAGGGCGCAAAGATGTTTAAGATAAGTTACCCTTTGCGTCTCTGCGTCTTTGCGTTAAGTTTTTCTCGCGTTAGTCTTCAACTGCAACCGTCACCCCATCCTCGCCTGGCGCGGTGCGCCAGCGCTCGCCCGTTAGCGGATCGTACAATCCGATACGCACGGTGTAAGGGCCGTTCGGCGCATCCGTCGGGAGCGCGAGCCGCTGCCATTGCAGGATGCGATCCCCCACTTGCAGGCGATACGGATCTACCCACAGCCCATCATCCCCGGTGAGATAGACGCCATCTGCGCCCAGCAGGTGGACGTAGACCTTGAGCCGTGGCCCGTTGTAGACCCCCGGCGGCGGCGGATTGGGGAGCAGTTCCTCCGGCGGCAACGGCAGGGACGCGCTTACCTGCCACCAGGTCGCCAGCCAACCCTCCACGCCCGGTGCGGGCAGCGTTTCCCACTGCACAGCCTGAAGCGCCAGCGCATCGCCAAACACCGTGTCTGTGAACCGTTGCGCCTCGGCGGGCGGTGGTGGGAACGTGAGCCAGCGTCCCATCAGCCCACCGCGTGCATCCGCCAGCGGCGCGGGCGCGATGAGCGCGGCGAGGTGCGGGTGCGATTTGGGGCGCACTTCCGGCGGTAGGTAGACGAGCAGCGGCGCATCGGTCCCCACAATGGCCCGCTCCGGGTTGAACCAGCGCACCGCCACATCCTCGCGGTGCAGGTCGGTCTCCAGCGCAAGTTGATCCCATACCCCAAACAAGAAGCTCGCCGCCCCAGCATCCACGATGTCCGGGTGGGCGTCCAGATGCGCGGCCAGCTCGCGGTAATCGGCGCGATAGAGGAAGCGCACCATTGGGGCTTGCGGCCAGCGGATGAAGTAATCGGGCAAATCGCGCACGCCGACGGCGGCAATCAACGCCAGCGCCAGGGGGAGCGCGGTGCGCGGCCACCGTCGCGCCGCCGCCTTGATGGGCATGGTCGCCAGGAGATAGGTCAGCGGGAGCGCCACGATGGTATGGCCCAGGCTTGAAGGCGGGATGCTCAAAAACGCGGGGCTGAGGCCCGCCGCCAGCCAGATCAACAGCAACCGGCTCTCCGGTTTGTTGAGGTGGCCCAGCCGGGTGAGCAGTCCCACAAAGAAGAAGGCTGCCCCTAATACGCCGAAAACAGGGCGCGAGAGGATGTTGTAGAGCCATTCGGGATCGCCGGTGATGTGAAACATCCCCAGCGATTCGCGCGCGTAGCCCCAGAATGTGCCCAGATCGAGCGCAAGCAGCGCGTTGAGTGGCGCAGCGAGCTCGCTCACGCGCGCATCCGCGCCGGGGAGTTGTGCTGCGGCCCAGAACATCGGCGCGGCGAGCAGCAATCCGCCGCCTACCCCCAACAGGAAGGGCCGCCAGCGACCAGGGCGCGGCGCGGCAAAGAGCAGCGTCGCCAGCAGCATGGCCGGTGTGAGCCGCCCTGCGTAATAGGTGAGGATCGCCCCGCCTGTGCCGAGCGCGATCCCCCAGACCGCGCCGCGCGGTGGGGTGGCATCGCGTAGCAGCCGCCAGCCCCAGTAGAGCGCTACCAGCACAAACACCGGCGTCCCGATTTGGCGCAGCGCGAACCGGCTATACATCAGCGACCAGAACGAAAGCGTCACGCAGGCGGCGGCGGTGAGGCCCACTGTGCGGGTGAACATGCGCCGCCCGATGGCCCAGGTGAGCAGGGTGATGAGCGTCCCGCTGACGGCGGGCAACCAGCGGGCGGTTGCCACATTGACGCCCGCCCCCCAGACGGTGAGCGCGCGCAGCGTGTGGAAGAGCGGTTCGTGGCCTGAGGCACCGCTGAAGTAGAGCACCGGCCCGGAGCGCACAATTTCGGCGGAAAAGGTATAGAGTTCGATCAAATCATCGTCGCGCCAACCGGGTGGGACAGCGTGGAGCGCGATCCAGCGCAGTCCCCACGCCAGCAGTACGAGTCCCAGCACGCCCCAGCGTTCCCAGGCGGTGAGGTGTTTCATGGGGCGGTGATCTCCAGCGGCGCGAGCAAAGCCCGCGTGGTGGGCGGCTCGCTGCTGCCGATGGGCAGGCGATGCCAGCCCTCGCGGGTGTAGAAGCCCACTTGCAGTGCGTAAGCGCCGGGCGGCGTTTCTGCCGGGATGGTGAACCGGTGCAGCTGCACAAAGCGGTCGCCGGGCTGCCATTGCCAGTTGGGGGCGTCGAGCCGATCGTTTTGGGCGATGAGCGTCCCTTCGGGGCTGAGCAGATGGGTGAAGGCGACCAGCTCCTCCGCAAAGGCGCGTTCGACGCGCCAGGCGGTGATGATGGTCAGCGTGTTGCCAGGGTGGGGCGCTTCTGGCGCGACGTTGTAGCCTACCAGCGCGACGCTCTCGCCAAAGGTGAGCGGGAGCGCGTGGGCGGTGTGGGCTACGCCGGGCGGCGGGTCGCCGGGCGCGGTGTAGGCTGTTGTAGCCAGGCGGGGTTGCAGCGTAGCCCAGGCTGCCTCGGCGTCCCAGCGATAGAGGCGCAGTTCTTGTGTCAAATCATCGGGGCGGAAGGTGATCTCGCTCAGGGGCGCGCCGTGCGCGTGCAGCAGCGGCGCGAGCGCGGCATCCAGCGGCGTAAGCGTGCCCGTCACCAGGCGCGTCGGGCCGGAGGGGAAGAAGAGCGCGCCACGCCCATCGTACCAGTATTGCGCTAAGTCTTCTCTGTGCAGCGTGACTTCCAGTACATAGGGGTCGTGAAATTCGCCGGGATGCAGGCTGCTGATAGCGAGGGCGCTGGTATCTGGGCTTACCTCTACATGGCGTCCCAGCGCCACGATATGGTTGACGTAGCGTCCGCGTGTTTCGCTGGCCTGTCCCCAGATGCCGAAGTAAGCTCTGCTGGCATCGCTGCCGGTGATGAGGAACCCCAGCAGCAGTAGTCCGCTAATCAGGTAGCCGGGAAATTTAGCGGTTGTGGTGTTCCGCGCGAGGATTTTGGAAGCCCAGGTGGTCATGTGTTCAAGTCCTAGCGCCACGAGTAGAAAGGCGGCGGGGAGCGCGGCGATGGCGCGGGTGACGCTGGCATCCGGGCCGGTGAGCAAGGCCGGAGCCGTCCCAATCGCCAGCCAGAGGAGCGTGAAGCTGCTGGTATGCGCACGCAAGGTGAGCAGCGCGGTTCCCAATCCTATCAGGAAAGCGGCAGCGAGGAACGGTTCTAGTGAAGGGCGTCCCCCGACGTTGTAGAGCCAGAGCGGATCGCCCTGCCACAGGTACATGGGCAGCGTAGCGAGGGTGTTCTGGAGCACCGGGCGGGGATTTCCTGCACGTAGTGCGTCCAGCGGGCCGCCGAGATAGGTCAGGCGTCCTTCGAGGTGTGGATTGGCGCGCAGGTGGAGCAGCAGTGGGGCGGCCACGATGAGTGCGATGATAACAACTGCAAACGTGCCTTGCCAGAGGTGTTGCAGGCGCGCGCGATCTAGTAGCACTAATAAGGCCAGGTAGCTGAGGTAGAGCAGCGGCATTCCGCGCGCGGGCATGTAGATGTAGAAGGCCGCGCCCAGGAATAGCCCCGCGCACAGATAGCCGAGTCGCCGCGCGCGGGGCTGGGTCGCCAGGCGCGCATGATCATAAGCCAAGGCGGAGGCGGTGAGCATGATGGGTAATGTGGTGGCGCGGAGCGCTATACGGGCTGCCATCAAGGGCCAGAAGGCGGTGGTGAGTGCCGCTGCCGCAAAGAGTGCCGTGCGCCGCCCCCACCAGCGTCGGGCCAGTGCGACGATCAAAGCCCAGAGCAGCACGCTCCATAGCACGGTGGTGATGCGTAGCGTGAAGATGCCTTGACCAAGGAAAATCGTCATAAAAGCCAGGGAGTAGTTGAAGAGCGGTTCGTGGCCGTAACCTACGGGGAAGTAGATGCGCAGCACGCCGCGCAGGATGGCGGCGCTATCGTGACCGTTGCTGGCCTCATCGTGGGTGAGGCCGGGCGGTACATCTAACAAAGCCCAGGTACGCAATGTGAATGCGGTCAATAGCAGCGCAATGAGCGCCGCCCACCATAGCCAGCGTGGGATATTTTTGTTCATGGGGTCAATCTTACCGCAGGCGGCGAGTTTGGCAAGCGACTTGTTTGTTCTGCTTTCTCGCGGTATACTCAGAGTATCTCATGATGCCGGTTTTGATTTGAGATTTCCAGTGGAGGGTGTTCAATGAGTACAGCGCGTGATATTGCCTTGATTATCCTGATTGTGCAGGCGTTCTTTTTTAGTTTGATTCCTCTGACCTTGTTTGGGGGAATGGCTTATGGGGTGTTTTGGTTGCGCCCGCGAGTGATCGCCGGGTTGCGGCAGGCTTTCGAGTATGCCGAGATGGCGCGTGAATACGTCGAGCGGGTGTGTGCGCAGTTGGTTGCCCCGTTTTTGTGGGTGCATGGTGCAGTCCGTATGGTGACAACTATTGCTGCAAGCGGTGCGCGACAGATTTCTAAAAATACTTGTAAGGAGGTAGGGTTATGAATGCACGGACAAAAGCTTTGATGATTGGGGGCATTGTGGGGGCATTGGCAGGCGTGCTGGCCGCCTGGTTATATGCCAATTCCAATGTACTGGGGCTGGATGCAGAGGGCAACGAGCAGATTGCAACCCCTTCGGCGGGTGAGGCGCTCAAGTTGAGCCTGGGTTTGCTCGGTGTGATGCGGATGCTTTCTGGCTCGTCTAATTGAAGTAAAGTAAGAGGTTTTTGTGGGTGGGCGTAATCTATCCACAAAAACCTCCCTTTTTTACAGGCGGCGCACCCACGGGTTGTGGCGTTTTTCTTCCGCCAATGTAGATGCTGGCCCATGACCAGGGTAGATGTTGGTGTTATCGGGTAGCATGAGCAGGCGTCGCAGGCTGCGGGTGAGGGTGCGTGCATCGCCGCCGGGCAGGTCGGTGCGCCCCACACTTCCAGCAAACAGCGTGTCACCCGTGATGAGGTTGGTTTCTGCGGGGATATAGAAGCACACGCTGCCCGGCGTATGCCCTGGTGTGTGGATGACCTGGATGCGTAGAGCTCCCAGCTCTAGTGTAGTCTCATCCTCAAGTGCCAGTGCTGGTTCCGGTGAGGGAATATAGGGAAGATTGTACCAGGGCGCACCCCCGCCGAGGTCGAGTAGGGCGCGGTCTGCTGGATGTAATCCTAGCGGCGCGTTGAACATCTCGGTCAGTTGTGCGTTGGCACCGATGTGATCGAAATGTCCGTGGGTGTTCAGGATATAGCGGATATCGAGCGCGTGCTCTCGAATTTGATCGAGCAGTGGGGTGACATCGCCGCTAGGGTCAATCACGGCTCCCGCACGGCTCTCTGCATCGTAGACCAGGTAGCAGTTGGATTGTAATAACCCAATGGGTAGCTGAATCAGCATAGTTTCTCCCTCCTTTGAATATGGCGAATTGCGAATCTCAAAACTTATAACCGATCGCGGATCTGGCGCTCCGCTCTAAGCACGCTGGCTCTGAGGGGAACACCCGTTAAATGAGGAATTCCCTTGAAAATAGACGTAACGCGAAGCGTTTGCTTCGCGTGCGCGAATGGCGCATCTATGCGCTGAAAGTTTACGCTACATTTTCATCCAATTGCTGGTAAACGCCAGTTAATGAGGAATTCCCTTGTATTGTTTGACCGGCTGAAAAAGTGCTAAGGCTATTGTATCACAATCATGTTGGAGGCGTTTATGAATACGTCCCGGGTTGAGCACATTCTGGATTTGGCGCAGGCGCAGGGATTGGACGCATTGGCTGTGATGCCCGGCCCTAATTTGTTGTATATGATCGGGCTGCCATTCCATTTGAGCGAACGTCCGGTGTTGGCCGTGTTTCCGGTAGATGCGCCCCCAGCATTGATCGTACCAGTGTTTGAGGCGAGTAAGGCGGCTTCGTTTGAGGTCTTCGCTTATACTGATGAGGATGGCTACGCATTGGCCTTCCACGAGGCGTGTGCGGTATTGGAGTTGCCCGAGGCGCGGATTGGGGTGGAAGCATTGCAAATGCGTTTGTTGGAAGCCCGTGCATTGCAACGTTATGCGCCAGGCGCAATCCTGACGCCTGCCGATGACCTTTTCGTGCAGTTACGCATGGTTAAGGAAGTGGAAGAGCTCGCTGCGCAACGCCGCGCCATAGCGGTCGCTGAGCGAGCTTTCCTCGCGTGGTATCCGCAGTTGCGCGTGGGTATGACTGAAAAAGAAGCGGCGGCGCGTTTGATTGCAACTTTGCTTACGCACGGTGCCGAGGCGCTGGCTTTTGATCCCATTGTGGCAAGTGGCCCTAACGGCGCGCTACCCCATGCTACGCCGGGGGGGCGCGCATTATGTGCAGGCGATTGGCTCATAGTAGATTGGGGCGCGCAGGTGGACGGGTATCTTTCTGACATTACCCGCATGGTGGTGCTGGGGGAGCCTGCCGGCCCATTATTGGAGGCGCATCGTATTGTTGTAGCAGCGAATGCCGCCGGACGTGGTGCAGTGCGGTCGGGAATCCATGCGCAGGCCGTAGATGTGGCAGCGCGCGCCGTCATCACCGAGGCGGGTTTTGGCGCGCACTTTACCCATCGCACCGGGCACGGGTTGGGCTTGGAAATCCATGAGCCGCCGTATCTGCTTGCGGGGAATGTACAACCGTTACGAGCGGGGATGACCTTCACGGTCGAGCCGGGCATCTATTTGGAAGGGGTAGGTGGTATTCGTATTGAGGATGATGTGCTGGTCACGGAAACCGGACAGGAGACGTTGACCACGTTGCCGCGCGAACCTTTCGTTGTTCCGATGTAAAAGTGATTTGTTAAATTTTATTTGGGAGGTGTAGTATGGCGCAAGCTCCAGGGGCAATTATTAAGAGTGGGTCTTTCACCCCACCTGTGCCACGTAAAGTCAGCGATACCGGTATCAATATCGGTATGCTGCTAGATCTGGCTTTGAAGATATTGTATTTTGAGAGTTTTATGGCTGGCCGCGAGCTGGCAGAGCGAATGGCGTTGCCTTTTGCAGGCATCGTGGACAGTGTTTTGGATATGCTAAAGCGTGAGCGATTGTGCGAGGTGCGTGGGGCTGCCGGTTCTGGGGGGTTCTCGGAGGCTACTTATGAATATGTGTTGACCACGCGAGGCCGGGAAATGGCCCGTGACGCACTGGATCGTTCTCAATATGCTGGCCCAACCCCGGTGCCGTTGGCCGATGTCAATGCGGCGGTGCTTAAGCAGGGTTTGAAAGAGGTTGAGGTGCATCAGCGGCAGCTGCGGCAAGCGGTGGCGAAGCTGGTGCTTAACGAGCGTACTTTTGAGCAAATTGGGCCGGCTGTCAATTCTGGACGCTCGCTTTTCCTCTTCGGACATCCCGGTAATGGTAAAACCTCCATTGCGGAAGCTATCGGTACGTTGTTGATGGAGGGTGACATTTACATCCCCTACGCAGTAGAAGTCGAGGGGCAGGTTATCAAGGTTTTTGATAATGTCAATCATATCGTGGTAGACGAGAAAACTCCCCAGCGGGGTGTGGATGCCCGTTGGATACGCATTCGGCGTCCCTTTCTTGTGGTTGGTGGTGAGCTTACATTAGAGGGTCTCGATCTGGTCTATGATACGAACAACAAGTATTATGAAGCCCCCTTCCAGATGAAGTCTAGCGGTGGAATTTTGTTGATTGATGACTTTGGGCGGCAGCAGGTACGCCCGCGCGATCTTTTGAATCGATGGATTGTGCCACTAGAGAAGCGCATTGACTTTTTGACGCTGCATACAGGTCGTAAGATAGAAATTCCCTTTGAAGTGCTGATTGTATTTTCCACGAACTTGGCCCCCAAAGACTTGGTGGATGAGGCGTTCCTGCGTCGTATTCGCCACAAGATTGAGGTCAAGGACCCCAACTGGGACGAATACCGGGAGATTTTCAAGCGGATGTGCCTACTCAAGAATATTGCGTTGGATGAGCGAGCATTGGCTTATCTGATTCAGGAGCATTACATCAAGGCACGCCGTCAGCCACGTGCCTGTCACGCTCGGGATTTGTTAGATCAGATTATTGATATCTCCGGCTATCTCAATGTTTCCCCGACCTTGAGCAAGGAATTGATTGACCGAGCCGCCGATTCTTACTTTGTGGAGCTATAATCATGCTGACATTTCCTGCTACCTGGTGGACGCCGGGTTCTCCTCTGATCATTGCGCACCGGGGTGCTAGTCGTGCGGCTCCTGAAAACACCCTGGCTGCGTTTCGCCTGGCTGCTGATTTGGGGGCGGATGGGGTGGAGCTGGATGTGCGGCTCTCGGCTGATGGTATCCCGGTTGTCATCCATGATGCTGATGTGCGTATGACCACCGCTGGTACTGGATTGGTGCGCACTATGACGCTCGCGCAGATCAAATCTTTGGATGCGGGCGTGCATTTTGGCCCACAGTTTGCTGGGGAGCGCATTCCTACGCTCGAAGAGGTGCTTGCAGCGTTGGATGACCGGTTGCTGATTAACATTGAAATCAAGTATCAGCCTCACATACTGCAATTGGTGACCGCTGTTGCCGCAGTAGTACAGCGTGCGGAGCACCGAAAGCGTATTTGGTTTTCTTCATTTCGACCTTACGCTTTACATGCGATACGGCGTTTGCTGCCCCAATTTCCCTGTGGATTGCTTTATTGTGCTGCCGATCTGGGCACGCCATTGTTCGCTCCTTTCACGCCGCATGAGGCGGTACACCCGCACGCTCCGTTGGTACGTCCCAGAAGTATAGCGCGTGCGCATCGTCAAGGGCGGCGCGTAGTTACATGGACGGTGGATGAGCCTGCCCAGGCGCGGCAGTTGGCTGCTTGGGGGGTAGATGTGCTTATCACCAACGAACCCGCACGTCTTTTGGCCGCATTGCGGGGCTAGGGTGTAGCACTTGGGATAGGATGTGGTCGGCTAGAGACGCGATACTGCGCGTTGGCAGCGAGTGCGTCACTGGTAAGGTTGCCGGACATCCAACTACTGAGGGTTTCCCCTGTGATGCGCGCCTGATGGTGTAGTGATGATGTTTGCCCACGCGCTTCAAGCAGAACCGTGATTTGTGTGGGGGAGGGGCACCCACTTGTCACAACGTCAGTGATTTGATCGAGTACGGCCCAGAGCAGCTGGGCGCTTTCATCCGGTGGCGTGGAAATTGCGTACTCTGCTGTTAGTGATATGTAAAGCTCTGTGGCTTCCCAAGATACGTTGGGGTGTAAAGACGCAGGTAGTGTTGTCAGCAATGCGGTTGTGCAGGGCAGGAGTTGCCGCGAGGGCGCTGGTTGCGGGCGCGTATGCGCAAAAACCACGCTTATCAGCGCGATGACAATCAATATATTGAGTACTCCAACAAGAATGAGTAGGCGTTTTTGCTTTAGTGTCATGCTTGCAGAGTATAGCACAGAAGGTCAGGATGAAAAACGGAATACTGAAGCGTCCTGCAGCCGTGAATGCTGCTGCGGAAGGGCGTCAAGCTGGTGTTTATAGTGGTTTGTTTGCCTCGTTTTTATTGGGTTGGGCACCGATTCTGGGTAAATACGCTTATCAAGGAGGCGTAACGCCGTTGACATTGGCGGCTTTGCGCACTTTGGTTGCTGCGCTTTTTCTGTGGATGGTGTATTTAATCTGGCAGCGTCGTTTTTTGCGTGTTTCGTGGGCGGCTTTGCTCAGTTGTCTTTTGGTTGGCGCAATCAATGGTCTGGGTTCGCTTTTTTATTATAGCGCGCTGGAACGCCTGGATGTTTCGCGGGCGTCGTTGCTTAGCGCGCTGTACCCGATGTGGGTGGTTATCTTTCTCAGCGCTGCTGGGCAGCCGATTACACGTCTTACTTTGTTACGTCTGGGCGGGAGTTTGGTGGGCGCGGTGCTGGTGACAGCGCCACGGGGAGCGGCGGACCTTTCCAGTTACTTTGGCGTCATGTTGATGGTGGCTTCAGCGGCGCTTAATGGCTGGTATTTGGTCATGGGGCAGTGGGTGCTGGCCGATATTCCTGCCCGTAGCGGTGCGCTCTACATCATTACGGGGATGGCGATTACCGTGGGGATTCCCCGTTTGGTGTCTGGTGCTCCGTTAGGGCCGTTAACTTCATTAGGGGTTACCGCAATTGTAGCGCTTGGATTGACCACAGCCGTTTCGCGGTTGGCAATGTTCTTCAGCTTGGAACGGTTGGGGGGGATACAAACTGCCATTCTCATGTTGACTGAGCTTGCAGTGAGTTTAGCCTTTGCGTTTTTCCTTTTTGGTGAGCGGATGACTTTAGCGCAGTGGTTGGGGGCTATTCTGCTTCTCGGTGGGGGGATGCTCGCGCGGGTTGACATTGAACAAGGCGCGGCCCCACCGCCATCTTTTAATCCGATGGATATGTAGCTGCCCTGAGCTGATACGTAAAGCGTGAAACGTGATTTACTTCACGTTTCACGCTTTACGTTTTCATATCTTACGGCGTCCAGACCTGTCCTGGCCGCGGTGTATAGCGGATACGGAAGTCGGCGGCACAGTCATCGGTGTCGCTGTTAGCCGGACTGCGTTCTAGTGAAGCATTGGTGGGGAAAGGGGCTTCGTAGTCTACGAACGGTAGGATGCCGATGCGGAAATCACCACCCCAAGCAACTGTATCTACATGAACGTCGAAGGCATTCGATAATATGACCTCATCTGTTGTGTTCCCCAGCGCCATACCAAAGCCTTCCCACGCACTAGTTGGAATCAAGTCGGGGACGAGCGGATCGCAACCGAGCCATTCGTAGGCGGGATTGAATCCATACGTGGCAGCAAATTCCGATGCACATCCGGCTATGATGATGATTTGTCCTGGCAACAATTGTGCTTCTGGTGGGAAGTAGTAGCGTCCGTCACCATAGTCGCCTTCGTTGATGGCGTCCCCGATGCTCCAGTCACTTAAATCGAAAGTGTCCTTAGCCGGATTGTAGATTTCGATCCACTCGCTACCGGTTTCTGGCGCCCCGTCCGGGTTGGGCGGATTGATAAATACTTCAGTGATGACCGGGTAGTTGGGGGGCGCGGTGTATTTGTGCATTACTAAGGGTAAGTAGATTTTGAAAATCAATGGCCCAGAGCCGAGTGCCCAATCATGTTCAAAGACTTCTCTCAGATAGGTGTGAGCTCCAACGGACTCGAATTGTAGCATTAACTCACGATTGACCTTGTTGGAGTTCTCTGAGCCGTTGACGCTACTCAAGTTGATCCATGCCTCATCGCCAAGTTGCACCAGGAAGAGCTTGGCATGGATGCCCAACCCGGTCACGTTTGCCATGCGACAGGTGATAGAGATTCCTTCCTTGCGTGCCAGTGCGTTGAGAGCGAGACAGGTGACGGTGTTGGAGCGTGGATTTTCCGCGTCGTCGTAGTAGCGATCATACAATACTTGTACCGTTGCGCCACGTCGGGCCGCTGCTACAAGGGCTTGGATGCGCGGGTTGAGGCCAATCTCGCCCACGCCGGTTGTCCAAGTGTATGCCTCGCTCATCTGCATTGTCCGCACGGTATCGCCCGGCCCGGTTCGTCCCAGTAGTGCTAATAGGCCATCTGTATTGCGGAGTGTGTGTTCCGGCGACTGCATCACTGTGATGTGGGTGGCTGTGGTTCCCAGTGGATCACGGAATATCGGTGGGTAATACGTCCAATCTAGTGGCGGTAAAGGCGTGTAGCTCGCGGGTGGCGCGAAGTTGCTATCGTAGGGGATTATATCCATGTGATTTTCTGGATCGCAGTCAAGGTCGAAGATTTGTTTGAGGCGTGCGATAACGTGTGGATCGTCGGTGAGCATCACAAAGCCCCGATGCCCATAAGTCCCATCGTCAATCCAATCTGAGGGCATAGAGCTTTCATTGAAGTTGTCAGTACTGATGAGCGCCAATCGGTCATCAATAATCATAAATTTGGCATGTTGGAAGCGGTAGCGCCCAGCCGGGCCACCGATGAGGTAAACCTGGCTCAGGGGGGGCTGGTGGAGCTGCTGCATCACCCATTTTTGCGCATCGCTCATACCACCTGCGGGAACGCGCTCTAACAATGTGGTAATGACCACGCCGGCTTGAATCCGCGCCGCCAGTGTCTCGTACAGGGGTATGCTTTCCATCGAGTATCCCTGAATGATGATGCTCTGTTGCGCGCTCGCTACGGTTTGCGAGACGAAGTTCAACATGCCTTCTGGGGCTACAGCGATGGTGATGTTGGCGGTATGGGTGATTTCTAGGGGGAAGAAGAGTGCCTCCAGATCCCAGCCAGGGTAGCGTAATTTGCGCCCGTTGAAAGGATCATTGGCATCTTGCGCCCAATCGCTGGCGCGGTCGGTGTCACGTATCGGCAGCCCGGTGATTTGATCAAGCTTGCGATATATCACTTGCGCGAGATTATTGTAGCCCGCGTAAGGGAAAGGGACTGTTTCGCCAATCCAGCCAGGGCCGGGCGTGCCGCTGCCATAAGCCAGCGCATCTATGAGGGTGTTGCTCGCATCAAGCAGATAGACCGCTTCGCCCGCATCTGTGTAGCCAGGCCATCCACCAATCAGCGGGATAACGCCCGCGCGCGGGTTGCTCGCATCACCATAATCCGGCTCGAAACCCCAGAGAGGGGCGAAGCCGTTGGCATTTTGTGTTAGCCAGATTTTTGCGCCCGGCGCAATGGGGGCGTTTTCTGGGAAGCAGGTGCGTGTAGCGGAATTGAACACGTCATCTAGGCACCAACCACTTAAATCAGTTTCATGTGTTCCCAGGTTGATGAGCGCAATGGATTCTTGACTGCCTTGATGATTGGCCGGGTGTACGGCGTAGAGACGCACATAAGGTAAAACTTGTCCGCTCCACAAGGTGTTAGCCGTAGCGCCGCTGTTTTCGGTGACCGTCATGGTTTGTGTGTGTGTGCCGGGTAGGGTGGCAGGTGTGGCCCATGCAATATAAGTGAGCGTGGCTGCACCGTTGTCTGCTTCTAGTGCGCCTATTTCCCAGCGCAGCATGTCTGGTGTGACTTGTGTGAGCGTGTATGGCCCGGTGTAACTGTACAATTCCATTCCCGGTACCAGCGTGTCGGTAACGACGATATGCTCCGCTGGTATTTGTCCAATGTTGGTGATGGTTAATGTATAAGTGATTTCTTGTTCGTGGTACAGGCGTGCTGGCCCGAATTTGTGTGCGGTCAGCTGCACGGCCGGGGGGTGGATGTGGGTGACGTGTTGTGCAGTGTTATTCGATGGGTCGCTATCCATCGTGGCAGTGGTTGCCGTAATAGTATTGGTGATGCTGCCGACCCAACTCCCTTGCGCAACTGTAACATATATACTGATGAGTACCGGTTCGTTTTCAGGCGTTAGGTCCCCGATTTCCCAGACCAGTGTGTGGGAATCCGGTTGCGTCAGCGTGTAAGGAGAGCTTTGCCAGGCATAGGTGACACTGAGAGGCAGGCGGTCGGTGAGAATAACTGAGGTAGCTAATAAGTTGCCTGTGTTGCGTACAGATAGGGTGTACCACAGCGTGTTATCGGGGGCGGCATGGGGGGTGCCCGTCTTTGCGACCTGTACATCGGCGCTGGTTGCTGAGTTTTGCGTGCGTGGCGTGCCGTTGAGCGGGTTGCCATTGGCATCCAATCCGTTGCGGATGATCCCGTTATTGGTGGCCCAGTTATCGTCCGCGTCGGGCGCATAGGGGTTGATGCGTTCCATAGTTGAGCGGGTGGTGGTGGTGCCGGCGGGCCATGGCCCGCCGGCACCGTTGGCCGTGTCAATTATTGCTTCCGCTGTGTCTTTCAAGCGTAACAGCTCGCCGCCGTCGCCCAAGGCACCGGTGTAAATTTGATCGGCTAGAATGTCGCTGATGGTGTTGTCACTGGTACGTTCCAGCAGATAATAGCCGTGTGGTGCGATGCTCCTGGTCAGCAGAATGTTGGGGGTGCCGTCGTCGGCCTCAATTCGCCAACCGGACAGGTTAATTTCCTGGTCGGTTGTGTTGTAAAGCTCGATCCACTCGTGCGCTGTGCCGGCCGCCGTCCCCATCCACGCCACCTCGTTGATGACTACCGCACCGTAGTCAGCGGAAATCATAGGCGCACTTTGGATGGAAGAAGTGAGTGTAAAGAGGAGCGCGCTAAGTAACATAATGCTGCTCATAAGTACCACGGTTATACGAAGCATAGACTTGCACATAAATAGCCTCCAAATCACATTGTGTAATAGTGTAGTAATTACGCGGTTGTTGTGTGCGCCACTGGCTCAAAGTGAACTTAGTGACTAAAGCTGCTAAAAACACGCTTAAAAATTACTTTTTGAGATTAAAGATCGTTCGATGGAACAAACCGCATAACTACTGAGTATAGACGTAGTTTTCTAACTGGCAAATTGCCCTTTCACCGAAGTCGGCTATAATGAGAGCAATCTGTCGCCGTGGGTGCATAAAACAGTAACAGGTTCTTGTATTTTATGCTCATGTTTCATAACAGGAGTTTACAATGAGTCAGCCGCTCAAAGTTCTATTTCTTGCTGCTGAGGCTACTCCTTTCGCTCAGGTGGGGGGGTTGGCTGAAGTGGCGGCTTCGTTACCCAAAGCGTTGCGCGGTCTCGGAGTGGATGTGCGTTTGCTGATTCCGCGTTACGGTAATATCCGGAGCGATCAGTATGCTTTTCGCCGGGTGGGAGAATCTGTCGGTGTCCCTGTTGGGCCAGAAGAGGAGAAGGTACATCTTCTGGAAACCGTTGTGGATGACCTGCCCGTTTACTTGATTTGGGATCAAAAATACTTCTCTGCACGCGAAAAAATCTACGGTTTCAACGATGACCCACAACGTTTCACATTCTTCTCGCGCGCAATTATTGCCGCATTGCACGCGCTTCCCTGGAAACCGGATGTAATTCATGCTAATGATTGGCATACGGCGCCAGTCATTGCTTGGTTGGATAGCTACGGACGTGATGATCCTTTCTATCGTGACCTCGCTACGTTGTTCACCATTCATAATTTAGCCTATCAAGGTCTGTGTGGGCGATTAATTCTTACTTTTGCGCAGATGGAGAAGGTCGCACACTTGGCAGTCGAACCGCCGGGAAAGTTCAATTGCCTGGCGCAGGGAATCGCTCTGGCAGACGTAATCAACACGACTAGCCCTACTTATGCCCGTGATATTCTCATGCCGGAATATGGTCTGGGCCTAGATCCTTTATTGCAGGCACGGCAGGAAAATCTTTTTGGCATCCTTAACGGGATTGATACTGAGATCTGGAACCCTGACATAGATGCAGCGCTGGCCCAAACTTATACAGCGGATACCCTTTCTATGCGTGCGGTCAACAAAGCCGTATTGCAGCGTGAAGTTGGTTTGCCCGTGCGCCCTGAGGTGCCGTTGTTGAGCTTCGTAGCGCACCTCAACGCTACGCGCGGACTGGATGTATTGTTGGCTGCCCTTGAGGCCTTGATTGTGCGCAACGAGGTGCAATTTGTGCTACTCGGCACGGGTGAGGCGCATTACGAAGATCTTTATCGTGATCTCCAGTCCCGTTTCCCCGAATCTGTGCGGGTGTTCATCAAACATGACAACCGTCTGGCCCGTCGTATTTATGGCGGCGCGGATATATTCCTTATGCCCAGCTTATTCGAGCCGTGCGGCCTGGGACAGATGATAGCGATGCGTTACGGTGTTATCCCCGTCGCACGGGCTACTGGGGGCTTGAACGACACGATTGTGGACGTTCGTAAGCAACCCCAGCGTGGTACAGGATACCTATTTCGCGATTACACAGTTGAGGCGTTGCTGGCAGTGCTGGATGAGGTATTTGTCGCTTACGCGCACAAACCTACATGGGAAGCGTTGCAGCGACGGGCGATGCAGGTGGATTTCTCGTGGCAGGCTTCGGCGCATGCCTATCTCGATCTCTACCAGCGTGCGCTGGTCTTACACGCGACGAAGAAGAAGTAAGGGCGTTTGATGCAAGTGCGCAGCGGATAGCTGCGCTTTTTATTGCTTGAATTGGGGTGGCAAGGTATGTCTTCTGATAAACCGCTTTTGTGTGTGCATGGTCATTTTTACCAACCTCCACGTGAGGACCCTTTTACGGGTATCTATCGTGTTGAACCGGATGCTGCGCCGTATTCCAATTGGAATGCGCGTATTGCTGCTGAGTGTTATGCTCCAAATGCGCAGGTGGGTAACTTCGAGCGCATTAGTTTTAATTTCGGCGGCACATTGGCGCGCTGGATGGATCTTGAGGCACATGAGACTTACGAGCAAATAGTCGCAGCTTCACAGGCGTATTATCGTCAATACAATTTGGGCAATGCGCTGGCGCAGTCCGTGCACCACACCATTCTTCCTCTGGCGCGTGGACGTGATAAACGTTGTCAGATACGTTGGGGGTTGGCAAGTTTCCAACATCGTTTTGGCTATCGACCTGATGGGCTGTGGTTGCCTGAGATGGCCGTGGATTATCAAACGCTAGAGACCGTAGCCAAATTAGGGTTGTGGTTCGTTGTGCTTTCTGACGAGCAGGTACGTGGCGATCTTTCGCAGGGGGCGGGCCCATACAAGGTTCGAATTTCTCGCGAGAAATTCATCACAGTTTTTGTGCGCGAACGGGGTCTTTCCAATTATCTTTCGTTTAGTATGCCCCCAGCGGAACATGCGGCAAACTGGATTAACAGTGTGATGCACGAACGTAAGCCGGGTGGGTTGACATTGATTGCTACTGACGGCGAGACGTTTGGTCATCACCATAAGGATAGCGTTGCTGTATTACAGGCGTTGGTTACTCCTACTTTCCATGACGCATACGAGATTACAACGTTAGGTCTGTATCTGCGTCAGCATCCGCCGCAGACCGAACTTGAAATCATCGAGAACACAGCCTGGAGCTGCGGGCACAACTTGGGGCGCTGGGCTACCGGTTGCGCTTGTACCCCCGGCATCGGCTATTGGAAAGGGGCATTGCGGCGTGCGTTGGATAATCTCTCGCATGATATTGATGAAGTGTATGTCGCCTCTGTGCGTTCTCGTGACTTAGCGCCTTGGCCTTTGCGCGATGATTACATTCAGGTGTTGTTGGGGCAGATGGACGGACCGCGTTTTTTGGGTGAACATCATTTGGGACATCTTTCTACGCTGGCGCAGCAACAGATTTTAGGGCTACTCGAAGCGCAGGTCTATCGGCAACGCATGTTCGTCAGTTGCGCTTTTTTCTTTGAGGATTTGGAGCGCCTAGAAGTGCGCTATGCTATTGTTAATGCTATCAAGGCTCTGGCTTTGGTGCGTTATGCTACTGGTGATGACCTTAGCCGTGCATTTCGCCGTGATTTGAGTGTAGCCATAAGCCCTAGTTCCGGACGCAATGGCGCACAAATCTTCGATGAAATTTTAGAGCAGGCTGATCTCGGTGAAAGTCCATTGGGGCAATCCATGGCTTCGTTGCGCCCGTTGCCGTAATTCTCCCCGCGCAGGCTTAGTAAATCTGGTTGTCCCCTCCTTGTTATTTCGCGTAGTCATAAACTTAAAAAAGAAGAGCGCGAGGATTTTCTGTTTTCTTGATAAAACAAGATGGCTATGCGAAATACTATTGCTTTCGAAGTCTCTTGCTAATCCCCGCCTTTGCGTTACAATCGCACTATGTCTAATGATTCTAAACCCTTAACGCAACATTTGTCATTCCACAAAACCTTCCCGTTGCTGCTAGCTGTGCTCTTCCTACTCGCAGGGTGGGCGCGCACTTATCACCTGGATTGGGATAACGGCACGCATCTGCACCCCGATGAACGCTATATAACGATGGTTGCCGCAGCAATCGCCTGGCCGGCATCACCAGGTCTTTATTGGGATACCGAACATTCTTCTCTGAATCCTACTAATGCAGGGCAGCCCGATTATGTTTATGGAACTTTCCCTCTATTCCTAACTCGTGCCCTCGCTGAGCAGTTCGATGCACACTGTACACGCACTGACGCTTGTCCGACGGGTCTCTACACAGGCTATGCCGGCATCCACCTGCTGGGACGCGCGCTTTCAGTATTGGCTGATTTAGCTACGCTGTTGTTATTAGCATTGCTAGGCCGGCGTCTCTACGGCCCAGCGTCAGGGTTGCTCGCGGCAGCACTTTATGCCTTTGCTGTTTTACCTATTCAACACGCACATTTCTTCGTTGTTGACAGCTTTGTTACTGTCTTTGTGGTTGCCACCCTCTATGCCTGTGTACGCAGCATCCAAACCGGAAAACTTACTGATTACCTTCTCGCTGGATTTACCACTGGTTTAGCACTGGCTTGCAAAGTTAGCGTGTGGCCGCTGGCAGGGCTGATAATACTGATCGGTTTTCTACGTTACGAACGCACCACGCCAGAAAACTACCGCTTCCGTATCAATTTCGACGCAATCGTGTCTGTTATTATCACTAGCTGTATTGCGCTACTTGTGTTCCGTATCGCACAACCCTATGCCTTCTATGGTCCTGGTTTCTTCGGCGTGCGCCTAAACTCTGACTGGATCGAGAAGATGCACTACATCCGCAATCTAATGAGTGGTGCGATTGATATGCCCCCCGGTCACCAATGGGCTAACCGTGCGCCTATCTGGTTCCCCTGGCGTAATATGGTCTTTTGGGGCCTCGGTCTGCCGTTAGGTCTCACCGCCTGGATTGGATGGGGGACATTGGCTTACCACATCGTGCGCCGCAAAGATGCGCTCTCCGCGGTACCCTGGCTATGGGCGACTCTCTTTTTCTTTTACCAATCCACCCAGTGGGTCAAATCCATGCGCTATCTGCTGCCAGTCTACCCGCTATTCGTTCTATTTGCCGCCTGGCTACTGGTTCGGCTTGCCACCGGGCCACGCCCGGCATGGCTCCGGCGTTTACCGCAATTCATACTCCAGACCTTGCCCTGGCTAGTATTAATAGGGACAGCTTTGTGGGCATTGGCATTCCTGCAAATTTACCGTCGCCCGGTTACACGTATTGAGGCGTCCCAGTGGATGTACCGTAACATCCCGGCGTTCGCTACACTACACACCACCGATGGCTCCACCCAACAAATCCCACTACGCTCAGGGGAAATCCTCGGTGCGGGTGCACCGGCTGTGCGCGTGATGATTACCCTAGAGGAAGAAAGCAACCTTCAACAAATCACCCTTAACCGCGTGAGCAGCGTGGGACTGGCAGGCCAGCGTCTCCTACGGCTTACCCTCTCTTCCGATCCAGGCTTTGCAACTTCACTAGCAACCGCCGATATAAGCGTTGAACTAACCGAGTTTGAGACCACTGCACTTACGTTCCACTTCGCACCACTGGCACTACCACAACACACCCTGTTCCTTTCACTAGAGCTGCTTCAGGGTGAACCACTCACCTTCGGCACTTCCATTATCGCCAATGAACACTGGGACGACGGCTTGCCACTCCGCTTAGACGGCAACGATCCTTACTGGAACTGGTATCAGGGTTTGCAAAGCAGCCCTGATGGACAGCTCAGCCTATATCACGAAGACACCTATGAAAAGCGTCTTCAGCTGTTCAACTGGCTCGACGAAGCTGATTATATCGTCCTTTCTAGTAATCGGCTCTATGCCTCCATTCCGCGCCTGCCCCAGCGTTATCCCTTTACTACTGCTTATTATGCTGCGCTTTTCGATGGTAGCCTGGGTTTTGAGCTACTAATCGATTTTGTCTCGTTTCCATCACTCGGCCCATGTCAGTTCCCTGACCAGGAAGCCCCATTCCCTATTCCCCAGGCCCGTTACACCAACGCGCTGCCTTGTTCCATCCCCTATCCCCCCGCCGAAGAAGCCTTCAGTGTTTATGACCATCCGCGCGTGCTAGTTTTTGCCAAGACTCCGGCCTATTCACGCGCTAACGCGATGGAACTGTTGCCAGAATCGCTGCTGGACAATGTGCAATGGATGACGCCGCGCCAGGTATCGCAGAGTGGAGGGAAAAATGGCAACCGCCTGCTCATGGATACCACTTTGCGCAGCGCCCAAGAATCTGGCGGAACCTGGGCGCACCTCTTCAGCTGGAACGCCCTGCATAATCGCTATCCATTTTTGGCGGTGCTGCTATGGTGGCTGCTGATGACCCTCCTGGGGTGGATGGCCTTTCCCTGGCTAATGCGGGCTTTCCCCGCGTTACATGATCGTGGTTATGGTTTGGCGCGGATTATCGGCTTGCTATTGTGGGCTTACGTCAGCTGGCTACCCTCAGCATTACGCCTGGTGCCGTACACACAATTGTGGTTATGGATGACGTTTGGCGCGCTGCTGTTAGGGGCATATCTACTTGCCCGCAAACAACGTGCTGAACTGCTGAGTTTCCTGCGTCAGCAATGGCAGGACTTGCTACGGATTGAAGTGCTCTTTGCTGGACTGTATCTGTTGTGGGTCTTAATCCGCTACCTTAACCCTGATTTGCGACATCCCTTCATGGGCGGCGAAAAACCGATGGATTTTGCTTACCTCAACGCCATCATTCGCGCCACTTACTTCCCCCCCTATGATCCCTGGTTTGCGGGTGGGGTGTTGAACTATTACTACTATGGTTTCATCATGGTCGTCACACTTATTAAATCTACTGGCATCGTTCCCAGCATCGCTTACAATCTAGCTGTACCGGGCTTCTTTGCCATGGTTGGAACAGGCGCTTACAGTATTGCCGCTAATCTCGCCGGTGGTAGCCCCGCGCGTCGGGCACGCGCGGGGCTATGGGGGGTTGCGCTCACGCTACTGCTCGGTAACTTGGGCCAGCTACAGCTACTCTTCAAGGGCTTTCAAGATATAGGCAATATAACTTTTGAGAGCCTCATTCCCGGCTATTCGGCGCTAGTATCTGCACTTGTCGGTCTTTGGAAAGTTATTGTCGAGGGCCACAATCTCGGCTTCCGCCAAGAATGGTGGTACTGGAATGCTACCCGTGTCATCCCCACCGTTGGGCCTTACGATCCTGGCGCAATCAATGAATTCCCGATGTTCACTTTCCTCTACGGGGACTTGCATGCGCACATGATGGCCCTACCGCTTACCCAGGTCGCTTTGGCAATTGCACTTCAATGGGGGTTAAGCATCCCCGCGTTCAAGGTTAAGGACGCTACACCACAGCTGCGCAAATTCCTACAGCGATTTGACTTGCGGGCCTGGTTGCCGACTCCTTGGCCCACGTTCTTGCTGGCGGCGCTCATTGCGGGCGCCTTGCGCACGACGAACACCTGGGATTATCCCACCTATTGGGGATTGATGAGCTTGGGGTATCTGCTTTGCCTTGTCAAACCGCTGTGGGAGCGCCATCTCAGTGATGAAGACCCTGCGTCTTTACCGCCGATTCCTTACCAGCGACTACTAACACCCGTCTTGATATTGCTGGCTGCGGAATTGCTATTCCGGCCCTTTACAGCACACTTTGCCACGGCTTACACTAGCTTCTCTCCATGGCACGGGCCGCAAACCCCATTGGGCAGCTATCTTATCATGCACGGACATTTCATTGTCCCGTTGGTCGTACTGGGTGTGGCACAGTTGCTGCTGTTGATACAACACTTACGCCGGGTTAATGATCCTTCGATAGATTTCTCGCTAGGCATTATTGCGTTAACTACGTTTATCCTTACATTGTTACTCGCACGGATGGGGGTGCAGGCTGCCTGGGTCGCGATTCCACTCGGCGTCATTGCCTCATTCCTGGCGTTGGAACCGCATAGTACCTCGCGTACACGACTGTTATGGTTGTGGGTAGGCACAGCGCTCGCTCTCACATTATTGGTGGAACTGGTGGTATTAGAAGGCGATATCGGGCGCATGAACACAGTGTTTAAGTTCTACCTGCAAGTATGGATGCTACTGGCGGCAGCAGCGGCTGTAGCCGTGGAACGGTTGATAGATTATGGTTTTCAAGTGGTGGTACGCCAGGAAAGCACCGAACATAGCGTTCAACCGTTACTGAATCGGTTACCTGTCCCGGTTGTGGACGCCATCCTGGGTTTGCTGGTAGCCTTGCTCTTTGCGACAGCCCTGTATCCCTTACTGGCAACCCCCGCGCGCGCCCGCGACCGCTGGAATCCTGAAGCGCCGCACACGCTTGATGGCATGGCCTATATGCCCTTCGTGACACAATACGAACAGGGACAGGCGTTCCAACTAGACACAGATTATCGTCTCATCCGCTGGTTGCTAGAGAACGTAGAAGGTTCCCCGGTCATTATGGAGATGAATGCAACCGTGGAATATCTCACTTGGGGCAACCGCGTGAGTATCTATACTGGTTTGCCGGGTGTGGTTGGGTGGCGCTGGCAGCAAGCACAACAGCGCACTGTGATGCCTGCTGGCGTTGTAGAGCAACGCCAGTACGCCATCAGCGAATTTTACACTACCCCCGATCCGTACCTGGCCCAGGATATTCTGCGTCGGTATAACGTGCAATATGTAATTCTCACCGATTACGAGCGAGCTTACATGACGCCGTTGCCGCTCGATCCCAATGCGGAGACCGTTACTTCACCGGAGCTTGCTGAGTCGAAGTTCAAAACCTTGGTGGAGTGGGGGTATTTGCAAGAAGTTTACCGTGACGGGAGCGCAATAATCTACCGCGTTCAATGATAGCCTCGTCCGAGTTGATCTAAACGAACAAAAGGCCCGGTCTGTATGACCGGGCCTTTTGTTATGCACTCGCCGCAACTGTAGGTGATGGTGCATGCCGCGCAGGGGGCAGAGCCGCTACCGGTGCATATTTATCGAAGCCCACCCGTCCAATGATAGCGATAGGATGCGCACGCAAAATTGGTAACAGCGTAGCCTGGGTAAAATCAACGCGGTGATATAAACATAACGCCAACGCACGCGTGCCAGCGAGTACGGTATTTAAGCGTTGCTCGTAAGCAATCATGCGCTCAATATCTGCTGGATGTGCTGCTGCCCAGCTCATCTCACTAGTGTAACACAATGCCGAGTATCCCTGCGCAAGGGCCAACTTCAACTCAGATTGAATCTGTGTAATGACTCGATCCGGGTCAAACGTGCCGCCCCGTGTATACAGCATATCACTGGGAATCAGCTGCAGTTGTCCTTGAAATAAGTAATCACCCAGGAAAACCCCATCGGCGGCAAGGTTTCCCAGCACTGTCTCTACGTTACGGGTATGAGCAACGTAGATAACTTTTTCTCCCATGCTCAGCGCCCGACGCACGAAAGGTGTTAATACTGAGCGATACTCTTCTTCCGTTTCATAGATGGCGCATAGATGATCGCCAGGCCCAATACCAGTAAGTGTCCATGGGTAATGTGGGTACATGATACACTCCTTGCTATCCGGCGGATTTCAAGGGATGTACAGCTGTACGTTGGATTCCACTTCGCGCGTTGCCAACAGCCCGAGGTTGCGCAGTACCTTATCGGCAGCAGCGCGACCTTCGGGAGTGAAGGGTTGCGTGGGGTCTTTTTCCCTGCGTTGATGTGCGGCGAGATTACCCAACCATTGGCTAAAAGCCCAGGCAGGCATCTCCGCGTCCGGAATATCGAGCATCGGAACATAGTATACATTGTCGTAGCTCTGTGTCCCGATAATTGCCAATGGATGTGTGCGTAATGCCCCCAGTAAGGTCGCCGGCCCAAAGCGACGACGATCATACTGACAGAGTAGTGTGAGCTGATTCGAAGCGAAGAGCTCATTCAAGCGCGCCTCATATTCGAGCAGCCGTTCTGCGCCATAGGCGCTCTGGAACACCCAACTCATCTCACCCAATCCGCGCAAGCCAGGATACCCTTCAGCTAATGCTTCTTCCAAATGCTCAGCAACGCGGGCCAACACGGCATCCGGCTGAAAAACGCCCTGGGGAATATAAACGCTGTGCGCGGTAACCAGGGACAGCTGCCCACTATGTTGAGCAGCGTCCGTATCCACCCCGGCCTCGCGCAAACATGCGAGCACGACATCTGTAGGGTGGGCATCCAAAGCATAGATGACCTTCTCGCCTTTGCGTAACCCTTGTGCGATGAAGGTAGCGGTAACGGCCTTGTATTCGGCCTCAGTCTCGTAAAGATGGCAAAGGTGTTTGCCGGGGGCTATCTCTTGCAAAGACAGGGGTGCATAGTTGGGTAACATTTTGACCTCCTACGGTAAAGTTTGAATTGTTTGAACAGAGAATTATACATGACACACAAAACAATAATTATATAACCTACCTACCCTTAAGCATAGCATAAAATGTTACCTCTAGTATTGCAATTGGTTTGCAAACCGCTTTAGAGGATAAAAGCAACCGGGATAGTAGTAACTTACCGCCTATTTTTGCGTATTGATATAGGCGTTCTGTAACTTGTGGGGAATCTCAGAGTCATATCCGAATAAAAGCGCCCCGCTTTGCGTTATAAAAAGTAGCAGAAGCCATGAAATGTATCATACCTATATGGGCTTTTTTCAAGAATAATAGGAGTGCGTAGAGATGCTTAAAGAAGTACCTGCAAATTCGCAAGTATTGATCGGTTTGTCTGATGTAGTCAAGACTTACCAGACCGGCGCCGGAGGCGTGACAGTGCTCAAAGATATTGCGCTGCGGATCAACAAAGGTGAATTCGTTGCTGTAGTAGGCCCTTCGGGTTCTGGAAAATCTACTTTGTTAAATATGCTCACTGGCATTGATCGGCCAACCAGTGGAGAAATCCATATCGCTGGTGAAGCTGTCCACAAACTAAGTGAGAACCAGCTGGCTCGCTGGCGCGGCAGAAATATCGGCGTTATCTTCCAGTTTTTTCAGTTGTTACCAACACTCACCATTATCGAAAACGTGATGTTACCGATGGATTTCTGCAATGTTTATAAACGCAGCGAGCGTCGAAAGAAAGCCCTGAGCCTTCTGGAGCAGGTCGGTATTGCTGACCAGGCACACAAGTTGCCCAGCACTCTCAGTGGTGGCCAGCAGCAGCGCGCCGCCATCGCGCGGGCATTGGCAAACAATCCCCCGATCCTGGTGGGCGATGAACCTACCGGCAATTTGGATACCGGTACTGCGGATGAGGTTTTCACGCTATTTGAGGGCCTGGTGAAGCAAGGTAAAACATTGCTAATTGTTACGCATGACCGCAGCCTCAGCGCGCGTATGGAACGAACCCTGTATTTGCTAGACGGACGCATTGACCGCGACCACAGCAACGGTAACGGGCACAAAAACTAACAGGCCAGATAAGGAATTACGCAATGAGTATTATATGGCGCAAAGTGTGGCGCGATCTATGGCACAACAAATTACGCACCTTACTAGTCGTCCTGTCCGCTGCCATCGGTATCTTCGCGCTAGGGCTGGTCTTTGGTTCATCCAGCGTCGTGCGGGAACGCTTGACAGAGAGTCACCGGGCAAGCAATGCCCCCCACATTGAAATATATACGGATCCACTCGAGCAGGAAATCATTTATCGGCTGCAACGTGATCCTGCCATCGCCTATATAGAGGGCGAAAATACCACCAGTATCCGCTGGAAATTCGCGGGCGAAGCTGATTGGCGTGATGGAACGGTGATAGCGCGCTACGATTATACGACACAACAAATATACCCTATCGAGTTACTCGAAGGCGAATGGCCCACCCGGCGCACCCTGGCCGTGGAGCGCATGTCGGCTTCCTATTACGATATTCCTCTCGGTGAAACCATTTTTGTCCAGGTGGCAAACAGGGAACAAGCGATTGCCATTACGGGACGCGCACGCCATCCGTATACACAGCCGCCACAAATTGGCATGGGGAACGCGACGTTTTGCGCTACACCTGAAACGCTCGCCTGGTTAACGGGGCAGCCGGAGGGTTTCAACACACTTAATGTACAGTTAACATCTTTCAACGATGAAGAAGCTGAAGTCATCCTTGAGCAAATCACTGAACGGTTGCAACGTGCGAACTCAAGCGTCTACTATCACAGCTTCGTCCAACCGGATAAACATTGGGCACAAGAGACACTCGATGTGATTTTTCTCATTTTGGGCGTGTTGGGCGGTTTATCGTTGCTGCTGAGTGGATTTTTGATCGTCAATACCATGAACGCCATTATTACGCAGCAAATCTGGCAAATCGGGGTCATGAAGGTGGTCGGCGCAACATCGGGCCGTGTTGTGCGGGTATACTTAATTGTCGCGTTGGTCTATAGCTTACTTTCTTTGTCGGTAGCCGTACCGTTAGGGGCATTGGGAGCATATCTACTATCCGGCTGGATGCTCGATTTGTTCAACATCACGCTGGGGGCGTTCCGGGTGCTGCCAGCACCGCTGCTCTTACAGGCAGCGATTGGGTTGTGTGTGCCACTGATAGCTGCGTCTGTCCCCGTGATTGGTGGTGCGCGCATCAGTGTTCATCAAGCTATCGGCAGCCATGGGCTAGGAGGACGCTTTGGGCGCGGCTGGCTTGACCGGTTAATTGGTCGTATCCACAGCCTTCCCCGCCCCTTAGCTTTGAGCCTGCGTAACACCTTCCGCCGGAAAGCCCGGGTTGCCCTGACCTTGTCGGCATTGACCGTGGGGGGAATAATGTTCCTCATGGTCATCAGCGTCGGTTCTTCGATGCGCAATACTATTGATGTGCTGCTGAATGATTTTGGGTTCGATGTGTTGGTCATCTTCGAGCGGATGTACCATACCGAGCGGGTCATTGAAACCGGTATAAATGTTCCTGGAGTGACCGCTATCGAAATTTGGGATATTCGAGGGGCGCGTTACACACGCAAGAACGGCGAGGAGCTTACCGGACAGTTGTGGGGGGTACCGGATGAGTCGCAGTTGTTTACTCCCCGGATTGTCACAGGCCGAATGCTATTACCCGATGATGGGCGAGCGATCTTGCTCAATCACAAAATTGCCATGGATGAGGGGATTGTGGTTGGTGATGTCATTACCATCACGGTCGGTAACAAAGACTTGACCTGGACAGTTGTCGGTACACTTACCAGTTTGAATAATAACCAACAGGATAACTTTGTCCCTTACGACGCCCTCGCTGAGGCGGTAGGTAATCCTAATCGCACCGGTTTCATTATGGTGCAGACTGAACAACATGACGCACAATCCCATGCTCGGATTAGAGAGGACTTACGCCAGACTTATGAAGCCAATCATATTCGCGCGGCTGATTTCCAAACTTCTGGGGAACTACGTGCGCAAATTGGAAGCCAGTTTGATGTCATCGTATATTTGATGCTGTCTATGGCGATTTTAGCTGCCATTGTCGGCGGCATGGGGCTGATGGGAACGATGTCCATCAACGTCGTCGAGCGCGGTCGTGAGATCGGTGTGATGCGCTCTATCGGAGCGACCTCGCTGGCAATTGTCGGCATTTTTGTTTCCGAAGGGATATTGGTGGGAGTGTTGAGTTGGTTGCTCGCTATCCCCCTAAGTCTTCCAGCGGCATGGGCTTTCAGCGCGGCCATTGGGCAAGGACTTATGGGCTTGCCGCTCGATTTTAAATATCCAGCGAGCGGCATCTTGCTGTGGTTGACTATCGTGCTGGTAATTTCGGCTCTAGCAAGCCTGTGGCCCGCGTTGCGAGCAACCCGAGTCAGCGTGCGCGAATCATTAGCTTACGAATAACCGGCTCTTTCAAAAATCGTTTTCAAGGAGGATGCAATGACAATTAATAAATCAGGGTCTAAAGTTAACATCAAATTAGGGGTAGTGGGGTTGCTTTTGTTGGTAAGCGCGGCGTTAGCCGGGTGCAATGGTCAGGTGGCAACTACAGCCGAAGCTGCTCAAATCCCGGTAGTGACTTCGGATACCAGCACTATTGCGGCAGAGGGCACGCTCGAGCCGGAGCGCTGGAGCAGTTTGACCTTTGAAATGTCCGGTAACGTGGCCGAAGTATTGGTGGCAGAGGGCGCTACGGTTGTTGCCGGGGATGTATTGGTGCGCCTGGGAACCAGCGATTTGGAACGTGCCCTGGCACGAGCCGAACTCGCCCTAGCACAAGCTGAGCTCCGACTACTGCAATTGCAGAAACCTCCTGATGAGGTGGCTATTCAGCAAGCTGAAAACGCAGTAAGCCAGGCAGCCGCAGCTATCCGCTTAGCGCAAAGTGGTGTTGCCACGACTGATAACAGTGTGCTACGCAATGAAGCCTTGCAAGATGCTCAACGGGTTTATGATGATCGCCGCCATGCTTATGAGACTGCCTTGCGGCTGTACCAATCGGGAGAACAGCCTGACTATTGGTTTGTCAACGAGGCGCAAGAACAATTAGATGATGCCCGCCTGAATCTGGAGCGAGTGCAGCAAGGGGGAAATTTTCAACTCTTGGCAGACCGCACTGAACTATTGCGGGCACAATTAAACTATCAGGAAGCGCAGACGCGATTGGCGCACTTGTTGGAAGGCAGCGATGCACAGACACTAGCTATGGCCGAATTGGATGTGCGAAGCGCAGAGCTGACTCTGGAAGAAGCGCGTGATAGCCTGAACCGGGCGGTCTTGCGCGCGCCCTTCGCCGGGATAGTGACGAAAATCAACATCAATGCGGGTGAGATGATCGCGCCAGGGCAGGCTGTGCTTACGCTGGCAACCCTGGCGCAGCTGCAAGTACGCACGGTGGACTTGACCGAGTTGAACGTGGCGAAAGTGCAAATCGGCCAACCGGTGGCAGTGACAGTAGATGCGCTGCCGGGACAGCAGTTCAATGGTATGGTGAGCGCCATTGCGTTGGAATCCCAGAACTACCTTGGCGATGTGGTGTACACTGTCATCATTCAATTGAGCGAAACTGACACTCGATTACGTTGGGGCATGACAACAATGGTAAAAATTCAGGTTGATTAAGAACGTCTGAGTCTACTATCGCAAAGAACGCCCAATTTACGTAAGGATTCATATCCGTAAAACACCCCCTTTGCGGCATGAAAGGGGGTGTTTTACGGGGAAAAGCTATAGCCTTTGCCCCGTATAGTTTGGATCAGACGCGGCGCAGGCTCGGGTGGCTCGATTTTGGTGCGCAGCCGGCATATATGTGGGCGGACAATCTGCTGGGCTTCGATTTCGGTCAGGTCATGATAATCCAGTGCCGCGTGAACCAGCGTACGGCAGGTACAAATCTGCTGTGGCCGGGCAAGCAAATAGGCTAACAGTGCAGTTTCATGTGCGGTGAGCGTGTCTTGATGGTGATACGCTAAAGCCGGCAAATCTACTGTCACGTTACCGGTTTCCAGATCGAGCGTGACTGGGCCGCTATGTATGTTAGTCTTTGGCGAGGGTGGGGGGGACGACTGGCGTGGAAGATACTCTGAGAGCGTTCGAGCCAGCGTTGCCTCTACCTGGCGAATACTACATGGCTTGATAAGATAGTCACTGGCCCCAGCGCGCACGGCGGCGATGGCGCTTTCAGTAGTTGCATACGCGGTGAGAATAATGACAATTAAATCTGCGTAATGCTCGCGCGTGTGCTGCATCACAGCAACGCCATCTATGCCAGGCATCCGCAAATCGAGCAAGAGCGCGTCATAGGGCTGCGCCGCGAGCGTGCGTAGCGCAGCCGCCCCTGAAGCTGCCTCGTCGGCTTGATACCCTAACAAACGTAATCCTTTTGCCAGAGCACGCCGGGCGGCATCTTCATCATCCACCACCAGCACGCGGGCACGCGGCTTCAATTCAGACATTTGCATGGGGAGCTCTCTTTTTTGCGGGGCGAATGGCCGGCAAGGTGACGTAGAAACATGCACCACAATCGGGTTCATTACGCACACGCATTGTGCCACCCAACTGTTGCGTCAAATTATGACAAATCGGCAACCCCATCCCCGTCCCCTGCGGCTTAGTCGTGTAAAACGGTTCGAAAATCATCTCCAGTGCTTCCGGCAGAATACCCGATCCCGTGTCGCAAAACGCCAGTTCCACCCACTTTTGTTTGCGGCTCGCGCTGGCCGTGATGGTCAATGTGCCGCCGTTCGGCATTGCTTCGATAGCATTGAGAATGAGATTCAGGCATATCTGGGTCAACCAATCCCGTGCCCCCCGCACTTGTGGAAGGTCATCAGGAAAATCTAACTGCACCGCTATCTGCTGTTGTTGCATTTCCTTATGATAGAGTGTGAGTGCGTGGCGAATTATATCGAGGAGCGCTATTGGCCCCGCGTGAGTCATTTCCAGTTGCGGTGGCCGCGCCAAATCCAGGACCCGCCGACTAAGGCTCATCAAGCGTTCGATCTCCCCGCGCACAGTTTCCAAATGCTGGCGGCGCTCTTCCTCGGTGATGGGAAAATCCAGAGCGAGTTCCAGGTTGTTCTGCAATGCTTGCAACGGATTGTTAATCTCGTGCGCCAACGCCGCAGCCAGACGGCCCATCGCTGCCAAGCGTTCAGTGCGCAAGAGGTATTGCTCCATTTGTTTGCGCTCGGTAATATCGCGTACCGTACCGTAAATGTGTGTGACTTGAGTCTGATCTTTATCCCATACCGGTCGCCCACGTGCACGCAACCAGCGTAACTCACCGTTTTTGGCAGTAATACGTAAGTCCGTTTCTAGCACTTCACCACGCAGGAGTGTTTCAACCATCGCAACGTAGGCCTCCAGGTCATCAGGATGAACGATGGTGTGCCAATGTTTGATTTCAGTGATTTCATCGGGTGCGTAACCTGTGACCTGCTTAAAAGCATCTGTGACCCAATCAAAATCCCAGTGTCCTTGTGCTGTAATGTGCATCGCATAAGCAAAATCAGAGGTCAACTCCGAAACCAGGCGGTAACGCATCTCTGATTGGCGTAGTGCTTCTTCCACACGCCGCCGTTCGCTGATGTCTATGACGACTCCAACCATGCCGGCTGGGGAACCGTCCAATGTGGTAAACGTCGCTTTGTTAAAAATCACATCATGGAATGTCCCATCTGCGTAGTACACTTGTGATTCGTACACCTGCACGCCCAGTTGTGTGTAAAGTTCCGCGTCCCTGGCGAAGTAAATGTCGGCCAATTCTTGAGGCGAGAGGTCGTAGACGCATTTCCCAACGATCTCCCCCCGCTTGACACCCATCATCGTTTCAAACGCTGTATTGCAGCCCCGATACCGCCCTTGCATGTCCTTGTAAAAAATCGGCAGAGGGATTGCATCTATCAGGACTTGCAAAAAGTATAAGGACTCTTGCAGTGCTTCTTGTGTGCGTTTGCGTTCTGCCAGTGTGTCGAGCCATTGTTGCAATGTGACCGGATACAGCTGGGTCAGATCGGCGCGCGGGTGGATGTGCAAAGTCTGCCCCACCAGTACTTGCGGATGGGCGTTGAGCAATTCCAATAGCAGCCCAGGCGGGGAAAGCAGCCGGTTGTATTGCGCTAGACTGGTGTGCGTAATGGCGTGGAACGTAGCCTCTAACCAGTGCTCGTAATCGCCCATTTGTACAGGACTGTTGATGTCGTTGAGCGTCCAATCGAGCTCGCAGGCGATCCAGCAGCGCCCGTTGATGTGCGCAAGTTGCGCCGCGAGCCAGCGGGTCAATGACTCGCGGTCGGCCAGGCCCAGCGCAATCCGGTTGGTCAACACCAATTGCCCGTTGCGGCGCAGTATGTCCATATCATAGCCCGCCACCGTGATGTAGCGCTCGATGACATCCCCAGGATGCGTATCGCACAGGTAAATAACCTGCTCGTTACGCCCCAAAGCGTGCTTGAAAAACGGCGTGAAGACAGCGGCGTGCTCTTTATCTGTGTCGTAGAAATAACACAGATGATCGCCCGGTTGTAAGTGTGTAATATCCCAGTGCATAGTGTTCATACGAATCAGCGAGTCAGCGAGAAAGCGTATGTCTTTATCACTCACCCTCTCACTCCCTTACCCCCTCATCCTGTCTCTCGCAACAGTGCATACAGTGTGAGTTTATTCTCGTGTCCGTCGGCCAGCGTCATAGCGGCGATGGTTAGCCCGGCCGCATCTGCCAGGCGGCGCGTTTCGCTTTCATCCACCAGATGCACATAGCGCAGGCCACGCCCCTCGCGCTGCCAGTCGAGCAAGTAATCCCCCGGTTCCACATCCGCTTCGGTTAGTCCAATCTCGCTCCACGGCTGGAGACGCCGCCGCAGACGCGCTATCGAGAGGAATTGCCAGTTTGCCAAGAGTAAGCTGCCGCCCGGTGCGAGTAATGTCGTTGCTTCTTGCACGATGCGCAATCGCTGGGCATAGCCAGGGATGTGATGCAACACTGCGCGGAGGATGATCCAATCGTAGGGTGGGGCGGTTGAGGAGGCCCAGTCTGGCGCGGTCAAATCCGCTGCGATGAATGTCGCCACTACGCCGGCTTCTGTTGCGCGCTCACGGGCGGTAGTGAGCAGCGCTTCCGAAAAATCCACGCCTGTATAAACGCAGCCTTGCGGCAGCAGCAGCGCAATCCGCCCCATGCCGCAGCCTAAATCGAGCACCCGCGCTCCCGGCATGGCCTCTGCCAGATAACGGGTTAGCCCCGGCTCAGACGGCGCGCGCGAATCGGCAAAAGCTTGCGCGAAGGTATCGTAGAAGTCGCGGTTGAGCGTGTTGAGTAATTCGAGAGTTGTCTCTTGCATAAAAAATCCTGAACGTATTGCGTAGTCCTTATTTTGTAGTCCCGATAGGCTATTTGTAGCACGCAATAGGAAATACGCAATACGCCTTCACGTTTCACGTTTCATCCTGTATAATAGCTACATGACTAAACGCGGCGTACCACAACCTTTGAATCTGGAACATCCTGAAACCTACGCGCAAGTGCTGGCACTGCTCGATGCGCTACGCGCTTTGCCGGAGGAAACTACCGATATTGCGGCGCTCTTACGTGCCCATCCCTCGCCGACCGGTACGTATGCTAAATCGCAGCTGCTCGGCGCGTACCGCGTGCTGGTGGAGCACGGTGACTATCCCCATGACCCCCTCCTGGAGCGCCGCCTGCGTGGACGACCCGTGCGCACGGTCTCAGGCGTCGCGCCGGTCGCTGTGCTGACCGCACCCTACGCCTGCCCTGGCGAGTGTCTGTTCTGCCCCCATCAGGACGCGGCTCCCAAAAGTTATCTCGACGGCGAGCCGGGTGTGCTGCGTGCGATCCAGTATGGGTACGATCCCTTCGCACAAACGGCGGGCCGCATCGAGTCACTCGAAGCCTTAGGGCACGCTACTGACAAGATTGAACTGCTCATCCTCGGTGGAACGTGGTCCTACTATCCGCCGGACTATCAAGAAACATTTTTGCGCCGCTGTTTTGATGCGCTGAACGGATCGGAAGCGCCCACACTGGCCGAGGCACTGCTCCGTAATGAGACCGCGTCCCATCGCAACGTGGGACTGGTCATCGAGACCCGGCCCGATTGGGTGACGCCGGAGGAAATCGCCCGCTTGCGCCGCCAGGGGGTGACGAAAGTGCAGCTCGGTGTCCAGAGCAATGATGACCGCATTCTGGCGTTGAACAAACGCGGTCATACCTCCAGCGACACGCGCCGCGCCATCCGTCGGCTACGACTGGCCGGGTTCAAGATTGTTGCGCATTGGATGCCTAATCTCTACGGGGCTACGCTTGAGAGTGACCTGAGCGACTTCGCCCGGTTCTGGAGCGATTCGGCCTTGCATCCCGACGAGCTCAAAATCTACCCGTGCGCGCTGCTCGAAGGCACCGAACTTTACGACTTGTGGCAGGCCGGGCAGTATGCGGCATACACGGAAGAAGCGTTGATCGAGCTGCTGATCCAGGTCAAACAGCTGATTCCACCCTATAGCCGGGTCAACCGGCTGATGCGCGATATTCCCGCCGATTACATCGTTGAAGGGACCACCAAGAGCAATCTACGACAGATTGTGCAGCAGCGCATGGCTGAGCGCAGGTTAGCATGCCAGTGTATTCGTTGCCGGGAGGTGCGCGCGACCAGCAACAATTCGCAAGCCGCAAGCCCCAAGCCCCAAGCGGTAAGCTTGCGCTTGGAGGATGTAGTTTACACAACCGATGCTACCGAAGAGCATTTTCTGCAATTCCTCATGGATGGTGATCTTGCTCTGTCTGATTTTTCGACTACGCTACTACCGACTTCTCGACTAGCTGGCTTTTTGCGCTTATCGCTTCCTCACGCTCCCCGCGCTGAGGCCGAAATCCCCATCCCCGAAATCCGCGAGGCAGCCATGATCCGCGAGGTGCATGTCTATGGCCCGGCGCAAACGCTCGGTGAGCGTGATGAGGGGGTGCAGCATCGCGGCTTGGGAACGCAACTGCTGGAAATGGCTGCTGATCTGGCGCGCAAGGCCGGTTTCCGCGAGCTGGCCGTGATTGCTGCCGTAGGCACACGAGAATACTACCGCGAGCGAGGATTTACCAGGGGCGAATTGTATCTCATCCGCGATTTGAGAGCGAACTGACGAAAATTCTACGTAAATAATTTTTTGTCTACCGTACATTTTCCAAGCGCATTCAGTTTTAGCCACGAATTAGCATGAATTTTACGAATTTCTTATTGTTTTCGTGTTAATTCGAGTGAATTCGTGGCAAAAATCTACAAGTGTTTTGCAGATTTTCTAGGGAGTGTGCCCAAACTTGCGGTACAGCCCCGCTAATGAAAATCTGGGGAACTGGCGTTCCCCTTCGAGCCAGGCTGCTCAGAGCGGATCTGGCGATCCGCGACGGGAGTGTGTGTTGATTTGAGATTCGTTAATTTGAGATTTTCAAGGGAGACGGCATGAATACGACAGATCAGGAATTACAACAGTTACGCGAGCAATTGACCGATCTCGAGCGCATCTATGGCGACGTGAACCACGCTACATACACGGCCGTGCATCAGCTCAAACGCTCACTTTCCCTCATTCTCGGCTTTTCCGACTGGCTGACCAAAACATGGCTCACACTGGAGCCGGCGGAGGTGGAAAAGTACCTGCGCATTATCTTTGATGCCGGGCAGGAGATGAACGGGACGATTGATGAGCTATTGCTTCAGGTGCATGTGCGCGATGAGCACCAACCCCGTAACGAGCCGCTGGAGATGGGCGCGGTAGTCGCCGAAGCACTGGGCCGCTTGCGGTACATCGTCGAACGCAAAAACGCGCAGGTAAGCACTGTGGAAATTTGGCCCGCAGTGAACGGCTACGCACCGTGGATTGAGGAGGTCTGGTACACACTCATCAGCGAAACTCTGTGGATCGCCGGCGATGGTGCGCATCTCGCGCTAGGCGGTGAGGCCACCACTACCGGCGGGCGCTTCTGGGTGCGCATCGAGAACGGCGATCAGACCGTGCGTGAGTGCCTCCGCCAAGCACAACCTTCCGCGCTGGTGCTGCGGATTCTAACGCAGCTCGGTGGTGCGCTAGAACGCACTGCAGATTGCGCGCTGGCGTTTACGTTGGGGAAAACCTAGACCAGTAGCACAGGATTATGAAAATTAAGAAAATAAACCGGAAATAAAACTATTTGCAAGTTGAGAATTTTACCCCACCCCCTTGCCCCCTCCCCACGCCGCTGTGCGGCGCGGGGAGGGGAGAAAACAACGGGTTTTTGGGGCGGCGGCTTTGCCGCCGCCCCCAAAACCCGCAAAAAAAATCCCCCCTTTCCCCCGCGTGCGGGGGGAAGGGGGCAGGGGGGT
>Ga0334882_1000652_pt1 | contig 51393 bp, 49 predicted proteins | sample GraSluR1_MG_5_FD_207226 | JGI IMG/M metagenome (GOLD analysis project Ga0334882, IMG submission 207226) | Sludge microbial communities from methane-producing bioreactor in Wageningen University, Netherlands - Granular Sludge_15_04-R1 | ecosystem: Engineered > Bioreactor > Anaerobic >... | reverse complement strand
GCGCTTGGGAGAGCGAGAGGAATTCAATCGGCGCAACTGTGAGGTGGAGATTCAACAAAGATAACGCAAGACAGAAACTACGAAGGCATTACATTAATTTGCAGAATTAATGTTACAAAGCACTAGAACCATAACTGACTCTGCGGGAAGGACCGTTACGATTGAGATGCCTGTCAACAGGATCATAGTCCTCAACAGTGACGCAGCCGAAGCGGTCGAGGTTCTTGGAGCCGGAAGTAAAATAGTCGGTGTTACAGACGTGATCTTAAGAGATTCCGAACGCTTCCCGAACCTTGGTGACCGTGAGCTCATCGGATCGTGGAGAGAGTTCGATTATGAGAAGATAGGCTCCCTTGCTATGGGCGACTCCGATCGCATCGTCCCCGACATAGTCGTTATCGGTTACGTCTACCCAGACCGTCCTCAGGGCGTTTTCGCTGTCGAAGAGAGCCTTTCGTCATTCGAAAATATCACCCCTATTGGGCTTGACTTCTTCAGACAGGAGACGCTCCTAGACGAGATCGAGAAGCTGGGTATCGTGCTCGGAAGGGAGGCAAAGGCCGAGGCTGTCTCGCATTGGATCAGTAGTAAGGAGGGCGCGGTCAAGGCCTCTGTGGAGGGTCTCGACAGGCCCCGAGTCTACATCGAGTCGAGCTCAGTTCAGGGGCTTGGATCTCTCAGCTCATACGGAAATGGTTCTGCCTCCAACGACCTCTGCCGGATCGCAGGCGGCAGCAATATCGCAGGAGACCTTACGGAATATCCAAAGGTAGAATGGGAGTGGGTAGTATCAGAAAACCCCGACGTGATAATAAAGATAAAATCGACGTCCAGTCTGGGATGGAGCGATACAGCCGATCTACGGGCAGAGGTGGACGAGATCAAGGCGAGGGCCGGAGCGGATGAAGTATCAGCGGCGAAGAGCGGTCGAGTCTATGTATGCTACTGGCCGATGCATTTTGGGCTTAACAGCGTAGTAGGCCTGACATACTGGGCGAAGATCTTCCATCCTGATATCGAGCTGGATCCGGCTATCGTTCATGAGGAGTATATGAGCTTATTGGGCCAGGATTATCCCAAAGACAGGCTCTTTGTCTATCCGGATATCTGATCGAGTCCTTGTGTAGGTATCTACTGTCTCTGCTAACTCCAGTCCCACGATTAGTTGAAGCTACTAATCCGAGCCCTTAGGCGGTGGAAGCTCGTTATAATATGTCGGTAGCGACTTCCACAACCTTATATTATATTGTACGACTACACCGCGAGAAGTTCATATCTATCGGATTTAAATTCTATTATCTTGTTACAAAGTAGAAACATATATGTAATGGTGTAACTTGGTGTCACTTGTCAATAAATGGGAGATACCAAATGCATCACCTAAAGAGACGGACCATTCCCTTCACCACCATCGTCGGGCAGGACGACATGAAGCTCGCCCTCATCCTGAATGCTGTAAACCCCCGGATAGGAGGCGTTCTTATAAGGGGCGATAAAGGGACGGCAAAGTCGACGGCGGTCCGGGCCCTGGCAGATCTTCTGGATGACATCTACGTCGCCGAAGGCTGCCCCTTCAACTGCAACCCTTCCGATGCCGAGGATATGTGCGACCTCTGTTTCGAGCGGCTCCAGGCCGGGGAGATGAAGTCAGCCGTTAGGAGGGCACCAGTCGTTGACCTCCCCCTGGGGGCGACAGAGGACAGGGTCGTGGGATCTCTTGACGTCGAGAGGGCGATCAAAGAGGGGATCAAAGCCCTGGAGCCGGGGATTATGGCGGCGGCCAACCGGGGCATCCTCTATATCGACGAGGTGAACCTCCTCGACGACCACGTCGCCGACGTCCTCCTCGACTCCGCCGCCATGGGGGTTAACGTGGTCGAGAGGGAGGGGATCTCCGTCGCCCACCCGGCCAAGTTCATCCTGGTGGGGACGATGAACCCTGAGGAGGGGGAGCTCCGCCCCCAGCTGCTGGACAGGTTCGGCCTCCAGGTGAACGTGGCTGGGATCGACGACGTCGAAATGAGGATGGAGATCGCCAAGAGAGCCGAGAGGTTCGAGGCCGACCCCGAGGGCTTCGCCCAGGAGTTCGAGACTTCCCAGGAGGAGCTGAGAAGGCGGATCGTCGAGGCAAAGAAGATCCTGAGAAATGTGACCTTGGATGATGATCTCCTTCGAACAATAGCCTCAACCTGTGTCGACCTGGGTGTCAAGACCCATCGGGCGGAGATCGTGATATCCAGGACAGCCAAGACCATAGCGTCCTTCGAAGGGAGGACCGAGGTGAACCAAGAGGACCTGAGGAGAGCGATGGAGTTGGCCCTCGCCCACAGGATGAGGAGCAGGCCCTTTGAGCCGCCGACGCTCAACAAAGAGAGGCTGGAAAAGTCGATGGAGAAAAATCAGGAACCTCAAAAAGAGAAACCTCAAAAACAGGATGAGGGAAATGATCAACCCCATGAGAAACCTCAAGAACAGGACTCCGACGGTTCTGACGGAGCTTCTCAAGGACGAGAGAAGATATTCGAGATCGGTAACCCGATCGACGTCCGCCAGATCGACGTGCCTCGGCGAAGGGACAGAACACCGCGCAGGAAGACCAGCGGCAGGAGGATGAACACCTTAGTCCATTCTGGATCGGGTAGATACATCCGTCATAGGATGCCTCAAGAGGGAAGAGACATCGCCATCGATGCCACCATTAGAGCTGCTGCACCCTATCAGATCTCAAGAGAGGGGAGTAACGCCATCAAAGTTCATGGCCAGGACATCAGGGAGAAGGAGAGGGTGAGGAAGACCTCAGCCGTTGTGATCTTCGTAGTAGACGCCAGCGGATCCATGGGCGCTGTCAGGAGGATGGAGAGCGCCAAGGGCGCCGTCCTCTCGATGCTGATGGACTCTTACCAGAAGAGGGATAAGATCGGCTTGGTAGCCTTCAAGGGAAAGGACGCGGAGCTGCTGCTGCCTCCCTGCACCAGCGTCGACCAGGCTCTCAGCAGACTCAGTGAGCTCCCGACGGGCGGCAGGACCCCCTTATCTGCGGGCCTATCCAAAGGATTGCAGCTCCTGCAGACCGAGATAACGAAGGACAGAGAGGCTAAACCGATGATGGTCCTGATCTCCGACGGCAGGGCTAACGTCTCCCTTGGGGGAATCATCCGAGACGAGATCAAGGAGATATCGGAGAGGACTAAAGAGGCCGGGGTCCACACCATCGTGATCGATACCGAGGTGGTGGAGTCGTCCTTCATGGATATGAGGCTCGGGTACTGCAGAGATGTAGCCGATGTGACAGGGGGACGATACTACCCCATATCGGGGCTAAGTTCCGAGGCCCTTTACGGGATAGTGGAGGAGGAGAAGAGGAGCCTATTCGAGAAGAACGCTTGAATGGAGGGCGGAATATAGAAGAGAATCAAACTAAGGGGCCATTTTGATCTTCTAACGGAGATGCCCCTTCTCATAAAATCAGATCGAGTTAGAATAAGAATAGGGTCTCGTTCATAGAAGCCACGGCCATGGGCGTCCCACCCCGGGTTCCCACTAGTGTGATTGATGGCACGTCTGTTCGTCTAAGCCTTTCTTTGCTTTCCCTTTTTAACCACGCCCGCCTACACCATCTTTATGTCAACATAAATCCCGGCGCCCTTTTCCAGGGCTTCGAGTCCTGCCTTCAGCGGATTGTTCTTGAACCTCAGCATATCCGCCAAGCTCAAGTCCCCCGTCGCTATGGCACATCGCTTTCTGATCCGATCCTCTGGGGTATCGTTTCCGACAACGCCGGCTATGTAACTTCTGCTTCAGTTGTAGATATCCAGGGCATCGCGGGTGACAGATCCTAGGTCTCTGTATACGTTCCCGATCATATCCAACCGACCTCTTAGATGTACCATCTTGTACATTCTATCAAATAATTTTTATACAATTCTGGCCTTTATCTAGATGCTGGCCCGCTTCAAGACCAGATAGCATCCGGCGGAAAAAACACCGAAGAACCCCACCATGACCAGAAACGAAGTCCACGGAAAAGGTTGCTCCAGGACGGCGGCCCTGATGCAGAGGCTCGAATGGGTGAGGGGGAAGGCGTAAAGGGCGAACCTCAGGGCTTCAGGGACCTGGCTCAACGAGAAGAAGGTCCCTCCCAGGAAGGTCATAGGGAGGAGAATGAGGCTGCTGAAGGTTCCCATGTCTTCGTGGGACTTGGATATGAGGGCCGCGAGGACCCCAAGGAAGGAGAATAGTAGGCAGGTGATGATAAGGCTTGCGAGGAAGAGGGGCGACAAGGCGAAGGCTGGCGATATAAGAACCGCAAGGATCACAAAAGCGACGGAGCTTGCAAGCCCCCGGACCGCCCCCACCAGCGCCTTTCCCAGGAGGAGGGAGGAGGGGCTTATGGGGGCCATGAGACACTCGTCGAAGCTCTTGAAGTAGAGTCTGTCGACGTTGAGCCTTGTTCCAGCGCCGGTGAAGCTGCTGTTCATGGCGGTGAGGGCTATTATCCCCGGGACGACGAAGGCGAAGTAGCTCGTCCCGTCCACGATGATCCCCCCCCCAAGGCCCCACCCAAATGCCACCAGATAGAGGAGAGGGCTGACGAGGGTCGTAACCAGGTATCTTAATATTCTCCTTCTTAGGACGACGAGGTCTGCCCAAAGGATCGAGTAGGCGTCCGCGAGGTTCATCCCGTCACCTTCCTCCCCGTCAACTCCACAAAGACGTCCTCTAGGTTCGACTCCCTCATGACGACGTTCCCGCCGGGGGGAAGGGCCTTGACCGCTTCCGCGGCATCGTCCCTGTCGGGGAAGTACCGATATTCAGTATTGTTGTCATTGCGCCTCGACTCCACGGTGAAGAGACCAAGGGACCGGCGGAGTTCCAGTGGGCTATCGAGGGCGATCAGCCTCCCCTGGTGGATTATTCCCACCCTGTCGCAGAGGGCTTCGGCCTCTTCGATGTAGTGGGTAGTGAGAAAGATCGTTGCCCCATCCGACTTCATCCCCCGGATCAGGTCCCATATCTTCCGCCGGGCCTGGGCGTCGAGTCCGACGGTCGGCTCGTCGAGGAAGAGGAGCTTTGGCTCATGGAGGAGGGCTCTGGCGATCATGGCGCGGCGGGTCATTCCTCCCGATATCTCTTCGATCAGGTGACCTGCAAAATCTGCAATGCCGACGTAATCCAGTATATCTTCGATCCTTCTTCTACGCTCCATCTTCTCGATATGATGAAGCCGTCCGTGGAGCTCCAGGTTCTCTCGGACGGTCAGCTCTCTGTTGAGGCTCATGTGCTGCTGAACGATCCCGAACTCCTCTTTGACCTTGCTGGGCTCTTCCATGACGTCGAAGCCATTGATCCAGGCTCTGCCTGAGGAGGGCTTGGTGAGGGTTGCGAGGATCCTGATGGTGGTCGTCTTCCCAGCACCGTTGGGGCCAAGAAAACCGAAAGCTTCGCTTGTATTTACCATCAAGTTCAGATCGTCAACGGCAAGCTTTTTTCCGTATCCTTTGGAGAGGTGTTCCGTCTCGATCATCGAAGACATGCTCTATTCAGCTCCATGCGAGGCTCGATATTATCTATCAAGATCTCATTCTTCTCGATCCTAAAGTAATTGATCACTAAACCGAGCCGGGGACCCGGATCGATCTAAGAGTCAAACTCTTCATACTCCGTAATCGTTGCCGGGGTAGGGTCGTTTTCATCTTAATACCTTGCGGTTTGCTCTTATTCAATATGATGAGAATGGACTATTTTCTAATCGAACCACTCATATCCTTCGGATTCGACAGGTTGGGACTTAGTACCTGGGATTCAATTCAATTGAGCAGAAGCACAAGTATGACCAATACAACAAGGCGAACTGAAACGCTGATGAAAGTAGAAGTGATGACCAAAGAGAGGCCCAATTTCATTCCGAAGACCGATGTATAATTTGGAATCAAAGACCTCACCGCATAAGCGGGAAGCATGAACAGGCTTCCCAGCATCAGAACCATCAGGGCTTTTGCCTCTGATATAACTCCATTTTGAATCATCGGCCCAATAAGCGTGATTCCTGCTTTCGGGCTGGCAACGTAAATAGTCAGAGGTGCTATAGTCTCAGGTGGAACCCTAAATGCTTGGGCTATGGGAATGAAGTCAATAGAATCCAGGAGACCTTCTCTACTCACGTATAGGACCAGGAATGTCATGAAAAAATATAGTGCCGAGATCCTTAAAAATATCCTCACCTGACCTTTCAGGGATCTTATCGCAGCTTCTACTATGCCAACACTCGAATAAACGGTGCTATCTTCCATAGTATACGTTAAATCCTTGGAAAGATATGCTCTGCCTAAGATCACAACCAATAAAAGCTTTATCAAACCGGTTGTTATGGCCACCGCAGCGTAAGCACCTCCAACGATGAGCCCCAGAACAGGTACCACAAAGGCTAGCTGATATGTAAATAGTTCCCTAAAATAGACCGGAACGCTGTTCATTACGGCGCTTAGAAACGCCTGACGCTCGCTTAAATGACCATCATTTTTTAACCTAGCGATCATGGTGTTTGCGGCGAGGGCAGATCCAAAGCTGATGACGAGGGTAGAGGCAGATACAGAGGGAAGATGTGATATAGAAACTAGAGGCCTGGCGAGATACGACATTCTCTGAAAGACACCCATTTCTATCATTAATCCGGTGAGGAATAGCATAAAGAATACGGTAGTAATGGTGAAAACGGTCGAATCAAGCGTATTAAGCAGAAGATCGTTCATTTTCAATCCTTCGAGATGGTATTCGACAGTATGTTAATGATGTCTTGCTTGTTACTTAATCATACTCTTCAACCTCATCGTTTGCATAAATAGATAAATACCTTTTGCTTTGGGAATCACTATCCTGTGTCAAAAGCTTTCAAGAATTGGTAAGACATCGCGGAGTCAACACTTGAGGGCTGCGTCCTGCGGCTGAGCTGAAGTTTGAGCACGATCCAGACTTTTTGATTTTAACTTCGTATTATTTACTAGTAAACACGTGCGAAATTCCCATCCCCCGCACCAACTTTCCTTTAACCGTCGATGATGTCAATTTTTACCCAATATTTTGCCCATATCTAAAGGCACCCGGAATCCCTTCCCTTACCCATATCTCCGGAATATCCGGCCGGGATATCGATGGCCTACAGCCGGGAGATCAGAACGTCAAAGGATCAGTTTCATGCCGAGGGTGAGGGCCATGATCGCCGGGACCGCATACTTGACGATCGGGAGGACGAATCTGCTCCCCGTCCCGATCTCCTTATGCAGAAGGCGGTCGTCCAGCAGCCAGGTGAAGGTCACGGCGATGAGAGTCGCCGTCAGGACGAGACCAAAACCCCCGACGACCTCGTCCATTATATCCAGTATCCTCATCCCGTTGAACTGAAGTTCAGCGGCGGTGTAACTCAGAGCCGACGGGAGGCCCACGGCGATAACCCCCGCCGTCAGGACCAGGCTCACGGCCCTTCTCGATACTTTGAAGGTCCGGGAGGCAGAAGCCACGCTCACCTCCAGCATCGATACCGCCGAGGTCATGGCGGCGAAGAATAGGAGGGCGAAGAAGGCAACGGCAAAGGCCTGGCCGTATGGCATCACCTCAAAGGCCAGGGGGAGAGTCGAGAAGGCGAGCTCTGCCCCGGCTGCAGGCTCAAGGCCGTAGGTGAAGACCACTGGGAATATCACCATCCCCGCGAGGATCGCCACCGTCAGATCGGCGACGGTTATGATGAAGGAGGAGGGGAGGAGCCTCACCCCTTCATCGAGGTAGTCCCCGTACGTAAGAAGGATCCCGTAACCGACGGAGAGGGAGAAGAAGGCCTGGCCAAAGGCGGCACCCCATAGGAGAGGGTCGGTGAGGACGGAGAAGTCGGGGGTGAAGAGAAACCTCATCCCCTCCCAGTATCCGGGCAGAGTCGAGGAGAAGGCCGCCAGCCCCAGGAGGAGGAGGAAAGAGAAGGGGACCAGGAGCTTTGTGAACCTTTCGATCCCATTTTTGATCCCAAGAGATACTATCGCCCCCATCAAGAGGGCAGAGATTACGAAATATATTATCGGATCGTAGGTAGAGGTGAAATCCGAGAATTCGACCGACCTGCCCGCCGCCGAAGACTCCACATACGCCAGGGTCCATCCGGTCACCACCAGGTAATAAGAGAGGATCAAAAAGACTACGGCACAGACGACCCAGCCCAGGGGCCTCCACTCCCTTCTCGCCCTTCCGAAGGCGGTGACCACGTCACCCCTCAGGCGCCTGCCGACGGCCAGCTCCAGAATCATCAGAGGGAGGGCAAAGGCGAATACGGCCATCAGATATGGTATCAGATAAGCTCCGCCGCCGTTCTGCCCCACCACCGAAGAGAACCGCCAGATATTTCCTATACCCACCGCTGAGCCGACGGACGCCAGAATGAAAGCCGTCCTCGATGACCACCTCTCCACAAGATCCCTCCTCAAGATCGACGGTTTATCAGGTTCAGATCATTGGAAGCTTGGACGTTATGAACCTTTTCCATATAAAAATTCTCAACCCCTTCCTCCCTCAACCGGGGCAGAACCCCTCCCGCTGGGTTCATGGAAGAACCCAGGTTCCTGCCCGGTGGTTGAGCGCCTCATCCAGATGGTCGAGATCGGTGATGAGAGCCTCCCTTCCCGTAGATATAGAAAAGAAGAGGGCTCCTTCCACCTTAGGCCCCATGCTCCCCGGCGGAAGCTCTCCGGATTCGAGGAGCCCAGACGCCTCATCGTGACGGAGAATATGGACCGGCTCGGGGTTCTCCCCCCCGAAATCCCGGTAGACCGCATCCACCTCCGTGAGGATCACGAGCCTTCTCGCCTCCAGGCAGACGGCGATGAGAGAGGCGGTGAGGTCCTTGTCCACCACCGCCTCCGCCCCGATGAGCTCGCCGTCCCCACCCCGGATCACCGGCACGCCCCCACCTCCCCCGGCGATGACGATCGTCCCGGAGGCGGTGGCCTCCCGGATCGTCCTGATCTCCACCACCTCCCGGGGCCGGGGGGAGGGGACGGTCCGCCTCCACCCCCGGGGCCCGGCGGCCATATCCCAGCCGCAGACCTCCTCCAGCCGGTTCGCCTCCTCATCGGTGTAATAAGGCCCCACCGGCTTGGTCGGATTAGAGAAGGCCGGATCCGACGAATCTACCACCACCTGGGTCATCACCGCCGCCACCTCCTGGGAGCCGGGGACCGGAGAAGAGCGGATAGCCCTGGCGAGGAGGTATCCTATGGACCCCTGGGTCTCGGCGACGAGGACGTCCAGCGGCTCGGGAGGTATCCTATCCCTCGTCGCCTCGATCCGGAGGAGGATCATCCCCACCTGGGGGCCGTTCCCGTGGACCAAGACCATACCCTCCCCGGCAGGGTTGACGAGTCTCAAGGCCCCGGCGAGGGCCCGGGCCCGGGACGCCTGAGACGAGGGTTCGAGGGGATCGGGAAGGAGGGCGTTCCCGCCGAAGGCCACCACCTGGACCGTCAGATCACCCCTCCGGGAGGGATCGCCGACCCGACGGATGAGAGGGGCCCCGTCCCCCGGTTAAAGAGGAGAGGAACCGCTCCACCAGCCCCCGGAGCCCCGGCTCCTCCATCTCCACCATCTCGTAGGTGACCTGGACGACGGGCTTATTTATGGTGATCTGGGCCGCAAGATCGACGGGGGTGGAGACGAGGACTAGATCCGCCGGTACACGATTGACCGTCTCCTCGAGGTCCGCCATCTGATCCGGATAGTACCCCATCGCCGGGAGGACAGGCCCTATATGGGGGTACTCAGCGAAGACCTCCGCAAAGGACCCTGATGCGTAAGGCCGCGGGTCCACCACCTCCGCCGCGCCGTACCTCCAGGCAGCCTCCAGCCCCGCTCCGTGGCTCATCCCCCCGTGGCTGAGGCTGGGGCCGTCCTCCACCACCAAAACCCTCTCTCCCGCTACCATATCCGGACGGTCGACCCGGACCTGCGAAGAGGTGAGGACGGTCTTCGCCCCCGGGTTGGTCCTCCGGACGTTCTCCTTTATGGCGGCTACGTCCCTTGTGGCGGCCGTCGCCGCCTTGGAGATGATGACGATCTGGGCCCTTCTGAGGTTCACCTGTCCGGGGTAATATGTGAGTTCGTGGCCGGGCCTGAGGCCGTCGGCGACGGTGATCCAGAGGTCGGGGCGGAGGAAGGGTAGGTCGTTGTTCCCTCCGTCCCAGACGATAAGATCTCCTTCCTCCTCCGCCATCGAGAGGACCTCTTCGTAGTCGACCCCCGCCAGGACGACCGTCCCCCCCTTCAGGTGAGCCTCGTACTCCTCCCTCTCTTCCATCGTCACCCCCGCCCTATCGAGGTCCTCCAGGGACGAGAACCTCTGGGCCCTCTCCAGGAGGAGGTCGCCGTAGGGCATGGGGTGGCGGACGACGACGGGTCGCAGCCCCGACGCCCTCACCAGCCGGGAGATGTATCGAGCAGCAGGGCTCTTCCCCGCCCCGGTCCTGACGGCGCATACGGCTATGACTGGAAGGCGGCTATTGAGCATGGTGTGATCTGGGCTCAGGAGGCAGAAGTCGGCCCCCGTGGCCAGAACCCGGCTCGCCAGGTCCATCACCTCCTGAGATGAGAGATCGCTGTAGGCGAGGATGCACCGTTCGACCATCTCTCCCTTTATCACCTCCTCCAGCTCCTCCTCCGGCCAGATGGGAAGGCCTGCGGGGTATAGGGGTCCGGCGAGCTCGGGAGGGTAGGTTCTCCAGGCGATCTCGGGGATCTGGGCCGCGGTGAACCCCACCACCTCCCTCCTTTCGTCCTCCCGGAAACAGAGGTTGAAGTTGTGGAAGTCGCGGCCCGCCGCCCCCAGGATCAGAACCCTCTCTCTATCGGTCATCCTGATCACATCCTTCTTTCGAGATCATCAATCTGACCCCATGGGGGGGATCTGCGACGGTCGCGTCAAAACCTATTATAACCGGCACCATCCTCCGTAGGCTCATGGTGAGATCTCCGATCTACATCCGCCGACGGGATGAAGATGACCGTCTCCGTCTTTTCGCCGGATCATATCGATTCATAATTCCCGTTCTGATATATCTCTCCCTGATAATCTCGGCGCCGGCCTCCCCCACCCCTCTGGCCGTTGGTCCCGGCGGGTCGATCCAGGCTGCCATAGACGGCGCGGCGGCGGGGGATATGGTGGTGGTGGAGGCGGGGGTCTACCAGGAGAGGCTGATCGTGGATAAGGGGATCACCCTCTTGGGGATCGGGCGGCCTCTGGTCGACGCCGGAGGGGCAGGCTCGGCCGTCACCCTCCGGGCGGAGGGGGTGAGGATCGCGGGGTTTCAGATAAGGGGCTCCGGCCCCGATGAGAAGGACGGGGGGGTCCGGATCCTCGCCGACGACTGCACCGTCGATGATAACCTGGTCGGTGAGAACCGGATCGGGATCCTCCTCCAGAACGTCCGGGGAGGGGTGGTGAAGAATAACACCGTCGAGGGGAACGGGGTCGGGATCCTCATCGAGACGGGCTGGGAGAACGAGATCGTCTCCAACCGGATAGTCGGGAACGGCCTGGGGATCAGCATCGTAAAGAGCAACGCCTCCGAGAGCATAAAGGCATCTGACTCCGGGGGAGTATCTATCAAGTACAAGCCCAAGACGGAGGCTTCGACCCTGGAGGTGAGCAAGATCGGCTTCTCCGGAGGGTTTAAGGAGAATAGAATCTTCGAAAACGATCTCCTAGACAACGGCTTAAACGCCTTAGACGACGGCGAGAACCTCTGGGACGACGGGAAGAGGGGTAACCACCACGACGACTTCGACTCCATCGGGGAGGGGTGCAGGGACAGGGACAGGGATGGGGTCTGCGACTCGCCCTTCGATATACAGGGAGGTCGTAGCGTCGACAGATACCCCATCGCCACCGAAGAGGCCGTCCTCCGGTACAGGGCCGTCTGCGGCGACTTCGAGCTGATCCTCCTCCGGTCGACCTTCTCCCCCGCCCAGGAGATCCCCCTCGGTTTCAGGGCTCCCGCGAGCTTCTCCGGCCAGGCGGTCCTCCTCATCCCGGCCTCGGGGCTGGCGGAGGAGGATAACGGAACCGGTCCAGCGGCGGGTCCGGCAAAGACGGCCATCTCCAGCCAGATCCTGGAGGGCGAGATGGGTACCGTCGCCTTCACCGCCCCCGAGAGGGAGGGGGGTTATGCCTTTCTGATCCTCGACGGCTCCGGCGATAGGATCCTCTCCCTCTCCTTTGCGGTGGCGATCCCGGAACTTGCCGCCTCGGCGGCCTACGCCGGGACCTGCGATATAGTCAATGTCACCTTCCGCGGAGGACCCGGCCTTGAAGGGGACTGGATAGGCCTCTTCGCCGCCGGGGCGGGAGACGACGCCCCCATCTCCCAAAAGTATCTCGATGGGGAGGGCAACGGGACCCGATCCTTCGCTATGCCTCCATTGGCGGGGATCTATGAATTCAGGCTCTTTGAGGAGGGCGGCCTTGCGAGGATGGCGAAGAGCGGTCCCGTCGAGGTGAAGCCCTCCGCCGGGGTGAGGATCAGGGCCTCGCCGGCCGCCGCCCGCCCCAGTGAGGCGATCACCGTCTCCTTCTGGGGGGCTAAGCCCGCCTCGGCGATAGGGATGTACGAGATGACGAGCCCCGACAAGTTCATGCTCGCCATGCAGTGGACGAACGGCAGGTCCTGCGGCACCATGACCTTTGCCGCGCCCCTAAAGCCTGGTAGGTACGACTTCCGGCTCTTCGAGGACAACGTCCACCGGAAGCACATGGGGGCGAGCAACGTCGTCGTGGTGGGGTGAGGGAAAGACTCTACGGTAAAGGATCAAGTTAAGACTCACTTTAGAAAGAGACTTAAAACTGAGTTTGGTAGCGGGGAGTAGATTTGAACTACTGATCTACGGGTTATGAGCCCGTCGGGATTTCCTGACTACCCCACCCCGCTTCGCCGGCATGGGCGCGACAGACCTCAAACCCGCTCCCATCATATAAAGGTTGTGCATCGCGCCTATCCGGCCGGAGTATTATAATCCCTCGACCTAGCCCGCAGGCCGACGGATGGATTTGAGGCGTCCGTCGCCTTCCGGAGACGTCCGTTAGGCGAGGTGGCGACGAGGCGCTCTGTTGGCGTCCCGCGCCCCCAGGCCACCCGGGAGTATGAAAGGCGGTGGCTGTGGTGGAGAAGCTCTCTTTGAGGGCCCCCCCGGCGGCTCCCGGCACCTCACCTCAGGATCTCCACCGCCTCCTCGACGGATTTGTCGTGGTGGACGATGGATGCGACGGCCCTGGTCATCTTCGTCGGGCTCTCGTGCTGGAAGACGTTTCGTCCTATGGCGACGCCGCGGCCACCGGCGTCGATGGCGCCCCGGATCATCTCGAGGAACTCCTCGTCCGTCTCGGTCTTGGGGCCGCCGGCTATAACGACAGGTACGGGGCAGCCAGCGACGACCTCTCTGAAGGTGTCGGGATCGCCGGTGTAGTTGGTCTTGACTATATCGGCGCCGAGCTCCGCCCCCGCCCGGGCGGCCAGGGCGACTACGTCGACGCCGTTGGGGTCGTTGATCTTGTCGCCCCTCGGGTACATCATGGCGATGAGGGGCATCCCCCAGAAGTCGCACCTCTCGGCGACGGAGCCGAGCTTTCGCAGCTGGTCCGCCTCCGTCCCTGACCCTATGTTGATGTGGACGGAGACGGCGTCAGCCCCCAGCTTCAGCGCCTCCTCCACGATGCAGACCTGGACCTTGTTGTTGGGGTCGGGGCCGAGGGCGGTGCTGGCCGACATATGGACGATGAGGCCGATGTCGCTCCCGTACCCCCGGTGGCCGTGTTTCACCATCCCCTTCTGCTGGAGGACGGCGTTGGCCCCCCCTTCCGCCACCCTGTCCACCATCTCCGAGAGGTTGACTAGCCCCTTGACGGGGCCGACGGATATCCCGTGGTCCATGGGGATGATGACGGTATTTTTGCTGTTCCTGTCGATGATCCTCTCCATCCGTACCCTTTTTCCGATCTCACTCAAATCCGATTCTCCTTCATGTTAACGTGGCGCACGATAGCACGTGCCATATATAAGCCTGACGCCATGATATTTATAGATATGAAGCCCTTACCCATCCGAAGCCCACCGGAGCTGATACTTTGGAGGAGGAGTTCGGCAGGATTAAAAAGAGTGAGACGACGGAGCTCGTAGTCCGCAGGACCGAGTTTCGCGGCTCGGCGGGGATCGACATCCGGGAGTATGTCACCAGCGAAAGGTACACCGGCTGGTCGAAGAACGGCATCAGGATACCGATAGAGCAGTGGCGATCCTTTCGGGATATCCTGGATAAAATAGAAATTCCTGAAGGAGTGAAAGAAGATTAGCCGGGACGGCTTCGAGGGGGAGTACAGGCGCTGGCTCGTCTCGGTGGCCGGGGATCTGGCCCACCATCTGGCGGAGTTCGACCCAGAAGACCGGGAACGTATCCTCCAGAGGTGCCGGGAGATGGAAGACCCCCTGAAGGTATTTCGCCCTCTATCAAACCCGGGTCGGATAGCAGATCTCGCCGGAAAGCATGCCGACGGGTACATACTGGTGGAGACCGACGCCGTCACCTTCTTCCCCTCCATGGGATCTCATAACCCTGGGGCCCTCGACTACGCCGTGGCGATGAACCGTCGCTATTTCTTCCGGGGTCTCTGGTTCTCCATCATATCCTTAAACTGCGAATATCTGAGCCGGACGCCGGATGGGACCCTCGCATACGCCCTTGAGCACGAGTTCGAGATGGGGAGGCTCTATCAGGAGGCGTTCGGGGAGATGAGAAAGCTCTCGCCTGGGGAGAAGCTCCAGATCAGCCAGGCCGCCCAGAAGGCCTCCGTCGATAAGACGAGGATCTCCCTCGCGGACCTGATCGACGAGGAGATGCTGATGCTCAAGCTCTCCAGTTCCCAGCCGGCGATACCGAAACCGTACGCAGAGACCGCCCTCCTCGCATACCTGGAAGATAACTTCTCGAAGCTCGAGGTCTTCGGCTCTAAGAGTCGAGACGACGAGGAGGAGGCCTTCGGAGCCGAGCTCTACGCCGAGTTTGATGGGTGGTCCCTCTTCTCCAGAGAGTCTTACCGCCTCTTTGTCAGGGAGGTTATCCAGGGGTTGAGGGAGGCCTATCGGGGTTACGTCTGAGGTACCTTCCGGATATCCATCCAGAACAGATCTCTCACCTCCATCTCTCCTCTGCCATCCATCTCTCCTATCCCCTTCCTCCGTGCCTCGGCTATGATAGTCCCATTTCGGCGTTAAAGGTGGATATCGCCCTCGCCGCCAAATCGGGGACGGAGGGGGTCGTCGACGTCCAACCCTGAGCATTTATATAGTAGCCCCTCCTGTCACTCTTCATCAAGATCATTCGAGGAGACCCGATTTGCCGATTGAATCCAAGCTGCATAATAAACCGGCCGTCAACATAGGCATGGTGGGCCATGTCGACCACGGCAAGACGACCCTGGTTAGATCCCTCTCAGGGGTCTGGACCGACCAGCATAGCGAGGAGCTGAAGAGGGGGATCTCCATAAGGCTCGGCTACGCCGACGCAACATTCCGAAAGTGCCCCAACTGTCCCGAACCTGAGGCCTATACCGTAGCCGATACATGCCCTGGATGCGGATCGCCGAGCGAGATCCTCCGGACGGTATCCTTCGTCGACTCTCCGGGCCATGAGACCCTGATGGCGACGATGCTCTCGGGAGCGGCGATCATGGACGGCGCCGTCCTGATAATAGCCGCCAGCGAGCCCTGCCCCCAGCCCCAGACCAAAGAGCACCTGATGGCCCTCAACATAACGGGGATCGAGAAGATAGTCATCGTCCAGAACAAGATCGACCTCGTATCCAGGGACAGGCTGATCGAGCACTACAACGAGATCAAGAAGTTCGTCAAAGGAACCGTCGCCGAGAACGCCCCCATCGTCCCCATATCCGCCCAGCAGAACGTCAACATCGATATGGTAATCCAGGCGATCGAGGAGACGATCCCCACCCCGGAGAGGGACCTGGATAAGCCGCCCCTCCTCCAGGTGGCGAGATCCTTCGACGTCAACCGCCCCGGAACCCTCCCCGATAAGATCGTCGGCGGAGTCATCGGTGGAAGCCTAACCCACGGCATCCTGAAGGCCGGCGATCCCATAGAGATCAGGCCCGGAAGGTCGGTGGAGTCGGAGGGTAGGAAGCAATGGGTCCCCATACAGACGAAGGTGACGGCGCTGATGGCCGGGGGCGGCTCCCAGGAAGAGGTGACCCCCGGTGGCCTGGTGGCGGTGGGAACCCAGCTCGATCCGGCGATCACCAAGAGCGACATCCTGGTGGGCCAGGTGGCGGGGGCGCCCGGGACCCTCCCCCCGGTCTTGAGTTCCTTCACCATGAACATAAGGCTCCTGGAGAGGGTTGTAGGGGCTATGGACGAGGCGGACGTGGAGCCGATCCACACCAGTGAGCCTCTGATGCTGAACATCGGGACCGCCACCACCGTCGGGGTCGTCTCCAGCGCGCGAGAAGGCGGGATGGTGGAGGTCCAGCTGAAGAGGCCGGTCTCTGCTGCCATCGGAGACCGGGTCGCTGTCAGCAGGCGGATCGGCGCCAGGTGGCGTCTCATCGGAGTCGGGACGATAAATAAATAAGCGCGATCTTAGACAGGTGGAGCCGTCTCCGTGAAAGGGGTGTTTCAACCGCGTGAAGGTCCTCCTCGACGCCAACGCCCTGATGGTCCCGGGACAGTTCGGGGTGGACGTCTTCGAAGAGCTGGAACGGCTCGGATTCCGGGAATTTCTCGTGGCCCGTCCGGTCCTTCTCGAGATCGAGGCCCTGGCGGAGCTGGCCGGCTCCCGCCGGGACCGGGCCGCCGCCCGGATCGGCCTACTGCTCGCCGAAAGGTGCGAGATCTTCGAGGCCTCCGGCAGGGCGGACGAGGCCCTCCTCGCCATCGCCGAAGAGACGGGGGCGGCGGTCTTCACCAACGACAGAGAACTGAAGAAAAAGTTATCTACTAGAGGTGTTACCGTTATACACCTGCGCCAGAGGCGACGGCTGGAGATCGCAAATAGAAAGGAGTTCTGATGTATAAGAAGATGAAGCTGGAGGGGATTGTGAGGATACCTCCCGGCCAGATGGGGGATCCCCTCGAAGAAGCGGTGGAGATGGCGCTTCGCAACAAGCACGAGGCGAGGGTGGACAAGGCCCTGGGAACCGTCGTCGCGGTGCTGGGGGTCGACGACATCGGCGAAGGGAGGATCCTGGCGGGAGACGGGGCGATCTATTACGATGCGACCTTCGATGCGATCGTCTTCAAGCCCGAGATGCAGGAGATCGTCGAGGGCGAGGTGGTGGAGATAGTGAAGTTCGGAGCCTTCATAGGGATCGGTCCCTTCGACGGGCTCCTTCACGTCAGCCAGATCACCAACGAGTATATATCGTACGATGAGAAGAATGCCCGGCTCGCGAGCAAAGACTCGAACAAATCTCTCGACGAAGGCGATAGGGTCCGCGCCAGGATCATCGCCGTCAGCCTCAACGAGAAGGAGCCCCGAGAGAGCAAGATCGGCCTCACCATGAGGCAGACGGGGCTTGGAAAGCTCGAGTGGCTGGAGGCCGCCCGGCGAAAAGAAGAGGCAGAGGTTGAGTCGAGATGACGGAGCAGGCTTGCAGGGAATGTCACAGGATAGTCGAGGGGCTCGTCTGTCCCATCTGTGGTTCATCGTCCCTGAGCAAGGACTGGACCGGTTATGTCGTCATAATCGACCCAAAAGAGTCTGAGGTAGCAAAGAAGCTGGGTATAACCCTTCCCGGAAGGTACGCCCTGAAGGTGCGATAGATTTGTTGATCTTGCGTCTTCCCGAAGAGCTCCGTTCCGAGCTGAAGCCCCCCCTGGGGAGGCTCTTTCGTGGTCGGGGGCAGGAGTGCGTCGGTCCCATGCAAGATCTCCTCAAGCCGGCGCCGATGGTGATAGCCGTCGGAGACGTCACCACTTTCTGCCTTCTCACATCCCCCGGAAGAAAGCCGGAGATCTGCATCGTCGACCACAAGACCAAGAGGATGCCGGTCCCCGACCACGTCCAGCAGGGTATCGGCGAGGTGGAGGAGTACGAGACGGTGGAGGTGGAGAACCCAGCGGCGACCCTCACCCAGGAGCTGATAGAGGTCATAAAAGACCGTATAGCCAGCGACAGGAGGATCAAGATCGTCGTCGACGGGGAAGAGGACCTGGCGACTCTGCCGGCGATACTGTATGCACCGATCGGATCGGTGGTTGTCTACGGCCAGCCGGACGAGGGGAGCGTCGCCGTGGTGGTGAACTCTGAGAGGAAGGAATATGCCCGGAGCATAATGGACAGGATGATTGTGGAGGATTTAGATGGAGATCAAGGTCATTGAAGAGAGAGAGAACCCGATACTGAATCGTAGAGAGATAAGGTTTGCAGTCGTACACGATGGGCCAACGCCCTCCAGAAAGAGCGTCGTTGAGAAGATCGCCGCCACCATGAGCTCGAAGGTGGGGCTGGTGATGGTGGACAGCCTCAAGTCCGAGTTCGGAAAGAGGGAGACTCGCGGCTATGCCAAGATCTACGAGACGGAGGAGAGGGCCAAAGAGGTCGAGAGGTCTTACGTCGTAACCAGGAACGTGCCGGGATCGGCCGCCGAGGAGTCGAGCTAGATGGCTATAAACCAGCTCTACGATGTGAGCGGCGATGCGGTCAAGAGGAATAGGCAGACGTGTCCCCGCTGCGGCAACGGCGTCTTCCTGGGAGAGCACGCCGACCGCCTCTCCTGCGGAAAGTGTGGATATACCGAGTTTAAGAAGTAGGCCGATTTCTGCCCCCCCGGGGGCGGATGAAGCTCCCTTTTGAAATTGCGGGCGGCTTGTGATTTTTTTTCGCTTTTGATTGTAGGAGACCCGCTCCTTCCTTCCGTCGGTTATATAAACGTATAGAGCGAAAGTGCTACAGGGTGTTCAATTGGTAGACATATTATCCGTCGGCTTATTGCCTCTGCTCATCGTTCTCTTCATACTATACCAGGGTATCAGGATCCCCCGCGAGTACGAAAGGCTCGTCATCTTCAGGCTCGGCCGCTACAGCGGGATCAAGGGTCCCGGAATAACGATAATCATCCCGGTGATAGATAAGGCGATGACCATCGACCTGCGGGTCGTGACGATAGACGTCCAGAAACAGGCGGTCATCACCAAGGACAACGTCACCGTCGCCGTCGACGCCATCCTCTATTATCGGGTCGTGGAGCCTGATAGAGCCATCATCCAGGTGGAGAACTTCAGGGTGGCGACGAGCCTTCTAGCCCAGACGACCCTGAGGGACGTCCTCGGCGAGATCGAGCTCGACGACCTCCTCTCGAAGAGGGAAGAGCTGAACGTCAAGCTCCAGGAGATCCTTGACCGGCAGACCGACCCCTGGGGTATAAAGATCACGGCTGTGACCTTAAGGGACGTAAGCCTCCCCGAGTCGATGCTCAGGGCCATAGCCAAGCAGGCCGAAGCGGAGAGGGAGAAGAGATCCAGGATCATCCTGGCGGAGGGGGAGTTTCAGGCGTCGGCTAGGATGGTGGAGGCTGCAAAGCTCTACCAGGACGCCCCTGTCGCCATCAAGCTCAGGGAGCTACAGACCCTCGCCGAGATATCGAGGGAGAAGAACATGATCGTCGTCACCTCCGGGGGCGAGGTCGGGGAGACTACCGGAAAGGTGGCAGCCCTCAGCAAGGCCTTCGGTGAGAGATGAATAGACCTGATCCGAAGCCTTCGAGGGGAGGATCCGGGGCGATGGGCCGGGCCTACCGCCCCGGATCCGGTGCCGGGGGGGTCAACCCTCCGGCTCCTATCCTCTTTATAGCCGCCGTTCTCTTCATCCTCTCCCTATCGGCCCCCGCCCTGGGGGCAGGGCCCGTCATGGTCGTCGCCCTCGACGGCGCCATAACCCCGGCGAGCGACAAGATCGTCGCCGAGGCGATCCTCCAGGCGGAGGCGCTCGGCTGCGAGGCGATCATCATCACCCTCGACACCCCCGGCGGAGGTCTCTCCGAGACGAAGGAGATCGCGGGGTTGATAGAGAGGACTAGCCTTCCCGTCATCGGGTACGTCTACCCCGCCGGAGCCACCGCCTGGTCTGCCGGGACGATCATCCTCCTCGCCTCCGACGTCGCGGCGATGGTTCCAGGGACGATCATCGGCTCAGCCCAGCCGGTCCAGATCGGGCCGATGGGGGCGGAGGCGGTCAACGACTCCAAGGTGATAAACGCCGTGGTGGCCCTGGCCGAGGAGAAGGCCCGGATCAACGGGAGGAACGTCACGGCCGCCGGCGAGTTCGTTACAAAGAACCTCAACCTAAACGCCGAGGACGCCCTGGAGTACGGGGTGATCGAGTTCGTCAGCCCGAACCTCGAAGCCCTCCTGGTGGACGTGGACGGGTTCGTGGCGAAGAACAGGACCCTGGCCACGAGCGGAGCCGAGATCATCCGCTTCCAGCCGAGCCTCCGCCTCCAGATCCTCTCGATATTATCCGACCCGCTCCTGGCGGGGATCCTCCTCATCGTAGGCCTCTACGCCCTCATCTTCGGCCTCTCCAACCCCGGGATGGGCGCGGAGCTCGCGGGGGTCATAGCCCTCGCCCTGGGGCTCATAGGCCTGGGCTTCTCCGTCAACATCGGGGCGGTCTTCCTGATAGCCCTAGGGATCGTCCTCCTCCTGGTGGAGCTGCAGAGCGCCGGCTTCGGCCTGCTGGGGGCGGCGGGGCTCGCCTGCATGATCATCGGATCGGTCCTCCTCGTCCCGATAGGCTCTCCGGAGTGGTACACCCCCGCCGACTACAAGATAGACGCCCTCATCACCCTCCTCGTCCCGTCGATCGTCTTCGGCCTCTTCTTCGTCTTCGCCATCTACAAGGTGGCGGAGGCGAGGCGGCGGCCCACCTACTCCGCCAAGATGGAAGAGGAAGTCGCCGAGGCCCTGGACAGGATCGACCCCAGAGGGCACGTCATGTACAATGGCGAGTACTGGGTCGCCGTCTCCGAGGAGCCGATCGAGGCGGGCGAGCTGGTTGAGGTGGTGGGGAAGGAGAGGATGGTGCTGAAGGTGAGGAGGAAGGGGTAGGGCGAGGGAACCGCCTCCCGGGCTCTACGCCAGCTTTTTATATCAATTTTGGTCTTCTCCTTGGTACTTTCTTGGATGATCCCGCCCAATCTCGGGGCAGGAGAGCTTGGAGAAGAGCTTATCAAGGAAGATAACATAATGATCTATGGTGATAGATATGTTCGAAGAGATATTGATCGCGACCGACGGGTCGGATCACAGCGCCCGGGCGGCGAAAAGGGGTATTGATCTCGCGAAGGTCTCCGGTGGGAGGGTGACCGTTCTTTACGTTGTCGAACCGGTAGTCATCACCGATGTAAGCCACAACATAGTCGATGATGTGGTGGTAGGGATGAGACGGTCGAGGATGAAGGATGCTGAGAAGGCTACGAACTCCGTCGAAGAGCTGGCGAAGGCCGCCGGCGTCCCCGCAGAGAAGAAGATCGTAGAGGGGTACCCCGCCGAAGTGATCCTGGAGATCTCGAAGGGTATGGACGTGGTGGTGGTGGGGAGCATGGGCCGCACCGGACTCACCAGGTTCCTCCTGGGATCCGTCGCCGAGAAGGTGGTACGAAATTCCGAGGTTCCGGTGATGGTCGTCCAATAAGAAGCAATAAGAAGGGTTCTGTTTCATTCAGAGGAAATGAAAGCTGCTCGGAAGGATTTTTGGGAGAAGTCTTGAAAGACTCAATCTGGAGTTCGCCTCCATGATCATCGGATCGGTCCTCCTGGTCACGATAGGCTTGCCGGAGTGGTTCACCCCCGCCGACTACGAGACTGATGCCCTCATCACCCTCTTCACCCTGGCGATCGTCTTCGGCCTCTTCTTCGTCTTCGCCATCTACAAGGTGGCGGAGGCGAGGCGGCGGCCCACCTACTCCGCCAGGATGGAAGAGGAGGTCGCCGAGGCCCTGGACAGGATCGACCCCAGAGGGCACATCATGTACAACGGCGAGTACTGGGCCGCCGTCTCCGAGGAGCCGATCGAGGCCGGGGAGCTCGTCGAGGTGGTGGGGAAGGAGAGGATGGTGCTGAAGGTGAGGAGGAAGGGGTAGGCGAGAAGGGAAAGGGGGCTGGCCCCTGGGCCTTTCGTCATCTTTTTCTGGCCATAATTTTTTGTCTCTTTTTGGTCTTTTTGTGATCTAATTTCTTCGGCCTTTTTCGGATCACCTTGCTCATCTCCAGGCCGGACAGTTCCGGAGAAGAGCTTATCAAAGAAGATAACGTAAAGGTTCAAGGTGATGGAAATGTTCGAAGAGATCTTGATCGCGACCGACGGGTCGGAGCATAGCCTCCAGGCGGCAAAGACGGGGATAGATCTTGCGAAGCTCTCCGGGGGGAGGGTGACCGCCCTTTATGTAGTCGATCCGGGCGTCCTCTCCGACGTCAGCCACAACATCGTCGATGATGTGGTGGAGGGGATGAGGCGGTCGATGATGAAGGAGGCTGAGAAGGCTATGACCTTAGTTGAAGAGTTGGCGAAGGCCGCCGGCGTCCCCGCCGAGAAGAAGATCGTAGAGGGGAACCCCGCCCCAGAGATCCTGAATATGTCGAAGGGTATGGACGTGGTGGTGGTGGGGAGCATCGGCAGCACCGGCCTCTCCAAGTACCTCCTGGGGTCCGTCGCCGAGAAGATCGTCCGAAATTCTGAGGTTCCGGTGATGGTAGTCTACTGATAGCTTGTAACGATCCCATCGCCCGCCCGATAGCTTTTCCCCCGTTTCCAAGAAGGCTGTCGATGGCGTCCGCCCTCTTTTGATCGTAGATCGATAACCTTTAGAACACCTCCACCTTACCCTCCCCTTACCCATGGTCGAAGATCCCGTAGCGAAGTGGGAGGAGTTCATCCGGTCCAGGTACTGGGACGAGCTTCTGGAGCTCGCCGACTCCTACCCCTTGCGCAGAAGCCTCGTCATCAAGTTCCCCGACATTGATCGGTACGACCCGGAGTTCGCCGACGAGCTGTTGGAGAAGCCGGGACCGCTCCTGGAGGCGGCGGAGACCGCCCTCCTGGAGATCGATCTACCTATCGACGTCCTCCTGGAGAAGGCCCACTTCCGGATCGTCGGCCTTCCCCGCCGCTACAAGACTAGCGAGCTACGGTCCGACCAGATCGGCAGGCTCATCGCCCTGGAGGGGCTCGTCCGGACGGTGACGGAGGTGCGCCCGAAGGTGATCAGCGCCGCCTTCGAGTGCCAGAGGTGCGGCCACGTCTTCTACAAGGAGCAGACGACCTCCAAGTTCCAGGAGCCCTACGACTGCCCCAACGACGCCTGCGACCGGCGGGGGCCCTTCAAGCTCCTCCTCGATAGATCGAGGTTCGTCGACGCCCAGAACGTCCGGGTCCAGGAGTCCCCCGAGGAGCTGCGGGGCGGCGAGCAGCCCCAGACCCTGGACGTCCAGCTCGAGGACGACCTGACGGGGATGATCTACCCCGGCGACCGGGTCGTCGTCAACGGAGCCCTCCGGTCCTACCAGAGGACGACCCAGACCGGCAAATCCACCTACTTCGACCTCTTCCTCGAAGGAAACTCCATCGAGATGATGGAGCAGGAGTTCGAAGAGATCGACATCAAGGCCGAGGACGAACGGCTTATAAGGGAGCTATCTGCCGACCCCCAGATATATGAGAATATAAGAAAGTCCATCGCCCCCTCCATCTACGGCTACGAGGAGGTGAAGGAGGCGCTGGCTCTGCAGCTCTTCTCCGGGGTATCAAAGGGCCTCCCCGACGGGACGAGGATCAGGGGCGACATCCACATCCTCCTCGTCGGCGACCCGGGCATCGCCAAGAGCCAGCTCCTCCGGTACATATCGAAGCTCTCCCCCCGGGGGATATACACCTCCGGGAAGAGCTCCACCTCGGCGGGGCTGACGGCGACGGCCGTCAAGGATGAGCTGGGCGACGGCCGCTGGTCGATCGAGGCCGGTGCCCTCGTCCTCGCCGACAAGGGGATCGCCTGCATCGACGAGATGGACAAGATGAGGTCCGAGGACAGGTCCGCCCTCCACGAGGCGATGGAGCAGCAGACGATCAGCGTAGCCAAGGCCGGGGTGATGGCGACGTTGAAGTCGAGGTGCGCGCTTCTGGCCGCCGCCAACCCCAAGTTCGGCCGCTTCGACAAGTACGAGGGGATAGCCCAGCAGATCAACCTCTCCCCCGCCCTAATGTCCCGGTTCGACCTGATCTTCGTCCTCACCGACGAGCCCTCCGACGCCCGGGACACCCAGATCGCCCGCCACATCGGCCAGACCACCTATGCCGGTGAGATATCCTCCCGGGGCGGCTACTCGAAGGAAGAGCTGGAGGCGGTGATGGACGTCATCCGCCCCTCCATCGAGCCGGAGGTCCTGCGAAAGTACATCGCCTATGCCCGAAAGAACGTCTTCCCCGTCCTCTCCGACGGAGCGAGGGAGAGGCTGGAGAGCTACTACGTCAACCTGCGAAAGCAGGGGCAGGATACGAACAAGCCCGTCCCGGTGACGGCGAGGCAGCTGGAGGCGCTCTTCCGGCTCTCCGAGTCGAGCGCCCGGCTGCGGCTCAGCGACGATATCACCCTGGGGGACGCCGAGCGGGTGATCAGGATCGTCGAGGCCTGCCTCCGCCAGGTGGGGGTCGACCCCGAGACCGGCCTCCTCGACGCCGACGTCCTGGCGGTGGGGATGAGCAAGAGCACCAGGGATAAGACGAGGATGGTGATAGACCTCGTAAGAGATGTGGCCTCGCTACACCAGGGTCCTGCGCCCCTGGAAACGGTCCTTGAACGGGCCGAGGCAGAGCTGGGGATGGACAGGAATAAGGCAGAAGAGATCATAAAAAGGCTTAAAAGAGACGGGTCCATCTTCGAGCCGAGAAACGGCTTTCTTAATCTTACCTGATGTGATACGATGGAAGAGGACGATAAGAGATCAGAGATCATGTGCCTCAAGGTTCACAGAGTCCGCGGAGAGGTGATGGTGGCGGTCTGCGACCGGGACCTGTTGGGAAAGACCTTCGAAGAGGGGAAGCTATGCCTGACGGTGGAGTCCGCCTTCTTCGGCGAAGAGGAGGCGACGGCCCGGGAGGTGGCAGAGGCCCTCGCCGGCGCCACCATAGCCAACGTGGTGGGGGAGAGGGCGGTCGCCTGCGCCATGGAGACGAGCTGCATCGACGACAAGAACGTCCTGCTGATCGACGGAGTCCCCACCGCCCAGATGGTGCGGATGTGATCCACGAAAGCATCTGCCCTCGATGCGGCGAGCCCTCGCGCTTGGGGGTATGCGACCGCTGCCGTCGCGGGATGGCCGTCCTCCTCCAGACCCCCGAGGCCGTGGAGTTGACCGTCTGCCCCGTCTGCGGTTCCCACCCCGTCCGGGGACGGTGGCAGAAGGGTGATGAGCCCATCGAGGATCTCATCTCCGATGCCGTCGCCGGAGAGGCGCGCATCCACCAAGATCTCCTCGACCCCGAGATCTCCATATCGGTCAACAAGAGGAACGCCACCCAGTACCGGGCCACCGTCACCCTCTCCGGGAAGTTCGGCGAGATTCCTGCGGAGGAGGCGAGGACCGTCGAGGCCACCGTCCGGCAGGCGACCTGCGAGAGGTGCAGCAGGATGGCGGGGAATTACTACGAAGCGACGGTCCAGGTGAGGGGGTCGGCGGGGGGGCCCGCGCCAGAGGAGGTGGAGGAGTGCCGGAATATCGCCGAGCGGGCGACAGAGACCGCCTTCGAAAGGGGGGACCGCCTCTCCTTCATCCAGGAGACGAAGGTCGTCAAAGGCGGCATCGACCTGGTGGTGGGATCGACCCAGCAGGGGAGATATATCGCCAGGGCGATCCACGATCGCTTTGGGGGGACCTCCGGCGAATCTTACAAGCTGGTGGGGGTGAAGGACGGAAAGAACGTCCACCGGACGAACATCCTGGTGAGGCTCCCGAGGCTCAAGGCCGGGGACCTGGTATGGGCGAGGGGGACCTTCCTGGAGGTGAGGAGGTTTGAGGGGAAGAGGACCGCCTGCAGATCCCTCATCGACGGAAATAGGGTCTATCTCTCTATAGAAGAGTCTGAAGATGCCCCGGTGGTGGGGAACCGATCCTCCGCTGAGAGGTGCGTGGTGGTGGCGGCGGACCGGGACGTCCTGGAGGTTTTGGATCCGGTGAGCTATAGGACCGTCTCCGCATCCAGGCCCGGCCTTCTGACCGCCGGGGTCGGGGACGAGGTCGAGTTTTTGAGGTTCAGGGGTGAGCTCGTCCTCCTCCCACCCCAGGAGAGGATCGGGGGGGGTGGAGCCGCTTCAACCTCCACCACAAAGTTATTAAACTAGATTTGTTCTATTTCTAGGCAACGGCGGTCGCTCGCAAAGGCTGATTTTGCGGGCCGGAGGATCATCGGCGAGATCTTCATGCTCTGGATGATATATTAAAATACGAGAATGTATCCTGGAGAGACGACCTCTATGGCAGGATCTGGAGTACCAACGATCCGACTTGAAGAATGATGTGAACCCGATTGGCAGAAGTCAGATCGCCGAGATGATGCTCAAAATCACGTAGTTGATGCCCATCAAGCGAGATAGCTAGATAGATACACATTCACCATCATCCTCTAAAAAAATGATGTGCTGGGGTTCTTCGGCTCCGGGTTGGATTCAGGGTAGGTGCAGCGTTAGCCGGAGGTTGGAGCCGCGCGTGTATTTATTTATCTATTTTAAAAATTGAGGTGTCTATGATGCAAAATGTTGATACCACTAAATACGTAATTCACGCTGAGATAGCCGCAGACGGGATCGTGGAGAGGCCCGATGTCGTCGGCGCCATATTCGGCCAGACAGAAGGTCTCCTGGGAAGCGACCTCGACCTGAGAGACCTCCAGAAGACCGGCCGGATAGGCCGTATCGACGTCCAGATCACCTCCAGCGGCGGCAAATCCAGCGGGACGGTCTCGATACCCTCGTCCTTCGACAAGGTTGAGACGGCGATCCTCGCCTCAGCCCTCGAAACGATCGACCGGGTAGGACCCTGCATAGCCAGGATAAAGGTCTCCAACATCGAGGACGTCAGGGCCTCCAAGAGGAGGTACGTCGTCGACCGGGCGAAGCAGATCATCATGGAGATGTTCGACGAGAACATCCTGGACACCCAGGGTATCACCGAGCAGATCAAACAGTCCGTCCGGGTGGAGGAGATCACCCACATCGGTCCTGACCGGCTTCCTGCAGGCCCCAACGTCCTCGACTCCGACGCCATCCTGGTGGTGGAGGGGAGGGCCGACGTCCTCAACCTCCTCCGCTACGGCATCAAGAACGCGGTAGCCGTCGGCGGCACCAACGTACCTGCCACCATCTCTGAACTATGCAGCAAGAAGGTGGTGACGGCCTTCACCGACGGAGACCGGGGCGGAGAGCTGATAGTCAAGGAGCTCCTCCAGGTCGCGGACATCGACTACGTCGCCAGGGCCCCGGAGGGCAAGTGCGTCGAGGATATGTCCCAGAAGGAGATCGTCCGGGCCCTCCGCCAGAAGATCCCCGTAGAACAGGTCCTGGACTACTACAAGATCAAGCCTCTATCAAAGAAGCAGAAGCGCGAGTCCACCACCAGGAGGAAGAGCCTCATCAGGGAGAGACCGGTCCGGATCAGCCGGGGGACGGAGAGGTCTGCGGAAGTTCAGCCCTCCATCCAGGTCCATGAGCGGGTCCCTGATTTGGATTTCGAGGCGGAGCCCGAGATCGTTGAAGAGGAAGAGGTGACGGTGGAGGAGGCCGGCCTCTGGTTCCAGCCCCACCTGGAAGCCCTCAACGGGACCCTCTCCGCCCGCCTCTTCGACCGGAACCAGAACGTCGTCCGGGAGGTGGCGGTGAGGGACCTCGCAAAAGAGCTGAAGGATTCGAACGGGGACGTCGCCGGGGTTATCTTCGACGGGGTAGTCACCCAGAGGATCCTGGACATCGCCGCCGACAAGAACCTGGAGTACCTCATCGGGGCGAAGCTCGGAAACATCGTCAAAAGCCCCCTCTGTGTAAAGGTGATGACGGGAGAGGCCTGAAGGGCCAAGATCCCATCCATCCCCTCTTCTTATACCTCGCCCCTCCTGAGAGCCGATGCCGGGAGGCTCCTCCCCTTCTTCTCCGGCTCTGGGCTTGGGCGGATCCGAGGCGGATGGTCCGTCCTTGGGAAGGGCGGGCGTCTATCCTTTTATCCTATGGGCCCTCTAACCCCCCGCCATCATGGAGTTCAAGCAATGCATAGTGATCCGCGAAGATCTGAAGCTCTCTTCTGGGAAGATGGCGGTCCAGGTCGCCCACGCCGCGGTCCTGGCGATGGAGAGGGCGGAAAAAAGGGCTGTCAGAGACTGGAAGGAGGAGGGTCAGAGGAAGATCGTCCTCAAGGCCCCCACCCTCCAGGAGATCTTCAGGTTGAGGGACGAGGCGGAGAGGGCTGGGGTCTCCTCGGCTATAGTCATCGATGCCGGGCTCACCGAGATCCCCCCGGGCACGGTCACCGCTCTGGGCCTGGGCCCCGCCCCGGCCACCCTTCTCGACAGGATCACCGGAAGCCTGAAGCTCGTCTGAGGGGCGGAGGCGATATGAGATGATGGAGGCTCTGCAGTCCGACCGGCTCCTGGGGATGGAGCTCTACGCCACCGACTCCCCCGGATGCGGAGGGCGGCTCCGGACCGAAAGCAGCGACTTCGTCGTCGAGGAGATCTACGAAGGTCATATCTACGAAGGAGGGCGCTACCTCGTCGTCGAGGTGGAGAAGGTTGACTGGGAGACCCACCACCTGGTCAGAGACCTATCCCGGCAGCTCCAGATAAGCCAGAAGAGGTTCGGTTGGGCCGGGACCAAGGACAAGAAAGCCGTCACACGACAGAGGATGAGCATCATGGCCCTCGAGGAGGAGGCGCTACGACGGGTCGCCCTCCCCGGCGTCAAGATAAGGGTCCTGGGAAGATCCAACCGGGGCGTCTCCCTGGGGGACCTTCGAGGAAACCGTTTCGCCGTCCGGATAAGGGAGGTCGACCTCGACGACAGAGAGGCGGCCCGTCGCGTCGCGACGGTCACCGAAGAGATCGAGGAGCGAGGGGGCCTTCCCAACTACTTCGGGGTCCAGAGGTTCGGGGAGGTGAGGCCCGTCACCCACCTCGTCGGCGAGGCCCTGGTGAGGGGCGAGCCGGAGAGGGCGGCGATGACCTACCTCGCCCTTCCCTTCCCCGGGGAGAGGGAATCGACCCGGGAAGCGAGAGAAAGGCTCCTCGCCGACCGGGACTTCGCAGCAGCCCTGAAGGAGTACCCCCTCCGCCTCCGGTACGAAAGGGCGATGATGGCCCGCCTCCAGGAGGACGGGGACTTCGCCCGCTCCTTCGACGTCCTGGCGACGAACCTCAAGAGGCTCTTCGTCCACGCCTACCAGTCCCTCCTCTTCAACAGGATCCTCTCCCGGAGGATGAGGTCCGGCCTGCCCCTCGACAGGGCGGTGGAGGGGGACGTCGTCTGCTTCTCGAAGGGAGGACTCCCCGACGTCGATAAGATCCAGGCCGTCGACAAATCGAACGTCGCCGCCGTCAACAGGCTCGCCGAGAGGGGAAGAGCCTTCGTCACCCTCCCCCTCTTCGGCTACAGATCCTCCTTCTCCGAGGGGCTCCCCGGAGAGATCGAGAGGTCGGTCCTGGAGGAGGAAGGGGTGGACCTCTCCGGCTTTCAGGTCGAGGCTAACCCCGACCTCGGTTCCCCCGGCAGCCGCAGGCCCGCCCTCCTCCGGGTCGAGCCGCGAGCGGAGATCGAGGGTGGGGCTTGCGTCCTCCTCAAATTCGACCTTCCGGCGGGCTCTTACGCCACCGTCGTCCTGCGGGAGTACATGAAGCCGACGGAGGAAGGAGGCCTGGGGGAAGGCGGCCACTCCTCGGTCCCATCATCCGATATCTTATAGGATATAGGCCATAACCAGAGGAGCGATGAGCAAGATCCAAAAATTCGAGGTGCTGACCCTTGCTGACCCTTGAAGATCCCTATGCAGTAGTCTACAGGCAGATCCACGCCGTGGCGTCCCCCGAAGGGGAGATGGTGGATCTCCTGGAACGGTCCTCCTGCTACGGCGGCGGGGCCTGGTCCCTCCACCACTACTCCAAAGGGCCCCTGGTGGTGGAGGCGAGGTCCGCTGGGGAGTGGTTCCGATATCGCGTTCGGGCGGGGAAGGCCGACCTGGGCCTAGCCTCCTCCAAACGGTCGGCAGGGATCGAGTCCGTCCTGGTGGGAGACGACGAGGTGGAGATAACCTACGCCGGCCTCGGGGGCGGAGGCGTCGGCGCGACGGTCTCGCGGTCGAGGGCAGGGGACGTCCTGCGAAGCTGGGCGTCCGAGTCGGGGGGCGGGAAGGTGGGGAGGGGGACGGTCGTCCTTCCCCGGAGGGAGAGGATCGTCGTCGGGGTCGACGACACCGACTCCAAGACCGAGGGGGCGACCTGGTCGCTCGTCCACAACATCGCCGCGAAGGTCGACCGGGACGAGGCTAGGTACGTCTCCCACGCCCTCGTCCAGCTCTTCCCCGTCCCCACCAAGACCCAGAACTGCGTCTCGACGGCGGTGGAGTTCGCCGCCCTCCCCGGAAAGGCAGATCCGATGCTCTCGGACTTCCGCGACCTCCTGGAGCGGTACACCGTCTCCGAAGAGACGGGTATGGCGGTCTATCGGGGTTTCGATCCTTCGCCCCTCAAGAGGTATTCCCAACTCTGCAGGACCGAGCGGATACCCTACGAGCTGGCGGTCGAGACGGCGAAAGAGACGGGGGCGGAGGCGGTCCTCGCCGGTCGGGGGCTGATCGGGGCTCTGGCCGCCATCCCCTTCTTCGGAAGGTCCTCCGAGTCGGTGATCCCCGGGATCTGAACCCCTGGGGGCGGGATCGGCTCAAAGGGCGGAGGCGATGAGGGATATATGCTGAGGCGATTTGGATGGTCGATATGACGGGATATGAGAGGAGAGCCGCCGCAGGAGGCGTCGCCGCCCTGAGGGAGGCGCTCTTGGACCTGGAGGTCGCCCTCCGGTTATACGTCCCCGGCTACCCCGTCACCGACGCCGTCCCGGCCCTGGGGGAAGGTGCCAGGATGGCGATGAACGAGAAGGTGGCGATGGAGGTGGCCCTGGGCGCCTCCGCCGCCGGGAGGAGGTCGATCGTCCTGGTGAAGCACCTGGGCGTCAACCTCCTATCCGACCCCCTCTCCATAGCCCCCTCCCATTCCATAGGGGCGGGGCTCGTCGTCCTGGCGGGGGAGGACGTGGGGCCTAAGGGGTCTCAGGCGGAGATGGATATCAGAAACTACGGCCCCCTCTGCGAGATCCCAGTCCTGGAACCCTCCGGCCCCGGCCTTCTTTTCCCCGCCCTCCGGGAGGCCTACGCCCTATCCGAGGAGATCCGGGCCCCGGCGATGGTGAGGACCACCTTCGAATTCGCGGGAAAGGATGGGGGATCGGAGATCATCTCAACGGATAATCCGGCCCGCTCTGACAAGGAGAGGGGGGAAGTGTTTGCGACCTTCGACCGGTCGGTCTGGGATCTGACGGCGAAGGGACGCCACCAGAGATACAGGTGGGCGGCCCTCCCCAGGATGAGGTCCGCCTCCGAAGGGTCACCCCTCAACATCCTGAGAGAAGGTCCAGGGGATATGGGGATCATAGCCTCAGGAAGGCCCGCCGAATATGCATCGAAGACCGACCACCCCCTCCTGGTCGTCGGCTTCTCCCACCCCCTTCCGATAGAGGCGATCCGGGAGTTCGTATCAGAGCATGACAAGATCCTGGTGGCGGAGGAGCCGACCCCCTTCATCGAGGCGAGGCTGATGCTCTGCTCCGATATATTCGGGAAGCTGACCGGCCACCTCTCCTGGGGGAGGATGGAGGAGGGGGATATAGAGAGGGCTGCAGATCTGATCGCCTCGGGGGAGGAGCCCGGCCCCGCCGCTCCCCCCCAGAGGTTCGATGAGAGGCTCGCCTCCAAGACCGTCTGCGACGACTGCCCCTACCTGCCCCTCTACGAGGCGGTCGCTGACCTCTCGGTCCCGGTGGCGGGGGACGCCGGATGCAGCATCCGGGCGGTCCGGGACCCCCCGGGGGCGGTGGACGTCGTCTACGGCCTCGGATCCTCAGTGGCCGTCGCCTGCGGCTTCGGGAAGAAAGGGGTCGCCATCATCGGCGACTATGCCATCGCCCACTCCGGCCTGCTGGGGCTGATAGACGCCGTCAATAACGAGAGGGAGGTTCTGGTCGTCCTCCTCAACAACGGCGTCGCGGCGATGACGGGGGGCCAGAGCGTCCCCGACCTCTCGCCGGTGCTGAGGGCGATCGTCCCCGACCTGCAGACCGTGGACCTTCCCTCAGGCCGGGACGAGATAATTGAGCTCCTATCTCTGGAGATGGCCAGGCCCGGCGTCTCCCTGGTGGTGGCGCGGGGGGCGTGCCCGCGGTTCGGACCTCCCCGGTGAGATCGATCTCTCGTCGGCCCCCGGCTATCCCCGAATTGAGTTCATCTCGATCTCAGTCGCAGACCTACCATCCTCCACCGTGAGCGGACCGGCCCCGATAGACCGCCGACCCTTTCCATCATCCGGCTTTATAGGACGATCTGCGTCCCCACGCAGTTTTCGACGAACCGGTCCGCATACTCCGCGGCCAGGGCCGAGGCGGCGGCAAACCCGGTGCAGTGGGATGGGGCGAGGATCTCGATATCGAAGGACCGGAGGGCGGCGATCGTCTCTTTAAGCCTCTCTTCGCCGCCGAAGCCGAGGTGGGTCCCCCCGGCGACCCCCAGGATCCTCTCGACCCCCGTCACCCTTTGAGCGTGGAGGAGGGTGCTGATCATCCCCGAATGGGCGCAACCCAGGATGACGAAGATCCCCTCCTCCAGGACGACGACGAGGGCCTGGTCGTCGGCGATGGGGTCGACGACGATCTCGCCATCCTCCGAGACGACGACGAGATCTTCGCTTGGGACCTCGAAATCGACGGTCTGGGGTATCTCCCCCGTCAGCCATACTCCGGAAGAGATCTCCCGGGCCTCCATCGACAGGTCGAACCGCGCCCCCCTCTCCTCCAGATCCCCTCTATCGAAGGGGATCCCGATCTGCCTCAGGTCCCCGCCCCGCCGGGTGTACCGGGAGCTGAAGACGTCGGGATGGGCGTATATGGGAACAGGGCCGGTGCTCTTGAGAAGGTTCAAGAGCCCGCCTGTGTGGTCGTAGTGGCCGTGGCTGAGGGCGATGGGAACCCCCGCCAGGTCGATCCCCAGGAGGTCTGAGTTCCTGGAGGCGGCATAAGTCTGGCCCGCATCAAATAGAAGCCTGAAGCCCCCGACCTCCAGATATGCTGAGAAGCCGTGCTCCGCCAGGACGCCGCTCCTCAGCCCCACCGAGTTGTCGGTGAGGGTGACGAGCCTCATCTCCCGTTTCAACTTCAAACCCACCTGCCGATCAAAGATCTCACCTCTCCGTTCAAAGCCGCCTTCCGCCATACCATCAATCCTTCCAGAAGTCAGGGATCAAGAGGACGAGGACCGTCAGTATCTCCAGCCTCCCGATCCACATGCAGATGATGAGGATCAGCTTTCCGGGGACCGAGAGGTCGGAGTAGTTGTTCGTCGGGCCGAAGCGGTTGAGGCCTGGGCCGACGTTCCCGAGGGCCGAGGCGACGGCGGAGGCGGCGCTGATCATCTCGCCGTCGCGAAAGCCGCCGGGGAAGAGGCCCGCCACCTCCTCCGTCCTGGCGTACCCCTCGGTGATGTTCAGGGGCCTTCGGTCCATCTCTATCCTCCTGGATGCGCTCTCGGGGGTGACGAAGACGGCGATGGCGCCGTCCCTGGGGTGGTATCCCAGGATCCGATCAGCCTCTTCCCAGCCGTCGGGCCCGAAACATACGACCTTCCGGCCGCTTTCGCCGTCTGAGACGAAGCAGACCATCTCCCCTGCGACCATCTCCTCTCTTCCTACGGTGGCCACCGAGGCGAAGAGGACCGTCGCCGCAGCGAAGATGAGGATGTAAATGGCCATGAATATCATTATCGAGTGGAGGACGTCGTCCTTGACCGTCGCCCCCTTCAGCTTGACGGCGATTACCGCCTTGGGGTGGAGGGCCTTGAAAAGCTCCCGGCGGCCGTACTTCATCGTCAGGAGGATCCTGACGAGCTTGATCCCCCCCGAGGTCGACCCGGCGCAGGCTCCGGTGAACATCAGCATCAAAAGCATCAGCTTTGCCGGCTCCGTCCAGCGGTCGTAGTCTGCGGTGGCAAAGCCTGTGGAGGTGATGATCGATACGGTCTGGAAGGCGGCGGTCCGCAGATAGAGGCTCGCCAGGGCGAGACCTTCGGCGTCTTTTTCCCCCTCGGGGAAGGAGGCGTCGATCCCGCCGAAGGCGAGGACGACGGCTATGGCGACGAGGACGATTGAGATGTAGAACTTGAACTCCGGGTCTCTTATCAGGCTCTTTCTGTTGACGTAGATCGTCCTGTAGTGGAGGGCGAAGTTCGCCCCGGCTATGAACATGAAGAAGATGACGATCGTCTGGATCAGGGGTCCGTTGAACCCCGGTCCGTCGTAATGGGCTATGCTCTCCGCCATGGGGGAGAAACCCCCGGTGGCGACGGTAGAGAAGGTGGTGCATATGGAGTCGTACGCCGGCATCCCCGCCATCATCAAGAGGAGGAACTGGGCGGCGGTGAGGACCATATAGACCCCCCAGAGGATCTTCGCCGTACCCTTGATCCGGGGCCGGATCATCTCCTCCGCAGGCCCCGGTACCTCGGCCTTGAAGAGCTGGCGGCCCGCCACCCCCAGGTTGGGGAGGATCGCTATGAATAGGACGATGATCCCCATCCCGCCGAGCCACTGGGTGAAGGACCTCCAGAAGAGGAGGCCGCGGTAAGTCGGCTCGGTGAGGGTCGATGTGAGGTTGGCATCGCCTCCGAGGAGGGTGGCGTTGAGGGTGGCATTTAGGAGAGCGCCGCCGGAGGCCGAGATGTTCGGGGAGATCAGATCACCGCCCGAGGCGGCCCCGCCGAGGAAGGCAGCGTGGGCGAGAGATGTGGCCAGGCTCTGGCCGGCGGCGGAGGAGTTGATGATGTAGAGGCCTTCGGGGCCGACCTCCGAGAGGATCGTCGCCCCCGTCGTCGTGAAGCCGGAGATCGACTCGAAGAGGGCGTCGATGGGGCCCAGGCCCAAGAAGACGTAAGGAAGGGCGCCGATGGCGGCGGCCCCGAGCCATCCGAAGGCGACCAGGCCGAAACTCTCCTTGTTGGTGAAGTCGCCCTCTCTTCCGGCCATCTCAATCCCCTGGCCGAGTCCGAGGGCGATGAGGGCGGATAGGATGAAGGCTGCGACTCCCGCCATCTCGCCGTAGACGAGAGAGACGGCGGCGGGGATGAACATAAAAGCCCCGAGCAGCTTCAGCAGGGTGCCGAAGACCTTCAGAAAGACTCTCGCCCTCACTATCGCGCCTCCTCCACCTCAAAAGGAGCCGACGGGTCCGGCCCCGTTAGGGAACCTTCCCCATCTATTTGATGGTGGTGGTTGCATTATAACTCGTGGATCCAAGATCAAAACCTCTTCTCGTCCGCCGAGGTCATCGGGAGAGGCCGTAGCGTCTCAGGGTCTCCTCCAGGATCTCACCGCCGGGGGCCCAGCCCCGGAGGGTTCGGTACTCCGCCAGCATCTCTGCGAGCTCGACGACGTTCCCTTTCGAGGGGCCATCTCCGACCATATCGGCGAGGAGCCTTCCTGGAAGGGAGTCCTCCGAGACCCCCGCCCTCTCGTTGTAGAGCCGCTCCAGGTTGAAGATCCTCCCCCCCATCTCCATCATATCTTCCCGACGGATATCCGAGCCCGTCGCCCCGTTGTAGAGGTCGACGAGGATCTCGGGGCCGAGGAGCTGCTGGACGAACCTGCATAGGACGAGGGAGTCGACGAAGGCGGTCTCGTCCTGCACCCCCATCACGAGCTGCGCCTTCCCCACAGAGGATAACCTCTCGGCCTTCCCGGTCAGCTCATGGAGGACGGTGTAGCCCTTCATGTGGCACCCGCCCCGGTTGGAGGTGGCGTAGGCGAGGCCCATCCCCTTCGCCCCCCTGGGGTCGTATCCGGGGAGCTCCAGCCCCTTCGAGTCCATCGACGCCTCGGGTGCGCCCCTCCCCAGGGCGAGGCGTCTCGCCCCTCCGGCGAGCATCCTACCCCCACCTTCCATCATGCCTATCTTCTTTATCGTATCCAGGGTCCCCGCAGGGTCGTCCCAACCCGGCCCTCCCTCCATCTTCCCCATATCTCTCAGCTCGGCGGCGGCAGCGATCGTCGATCCCGTCGAGATGGTGTCTAGGCCCAGATCGTCGCAGAGAGCCCCGGCCCTGACTATCGACGGGAGGTCGGAGGAGTCGAGGTTGGGGCCGAAGGACCAGATCGTCTCAAACTCGGGAGCCTTTTTGACCTCTCCTCCGGGGAGGGTCGCCCAGTGGCCGCAGGCGACGGGGCAAGCGGCGCAGCCGTGCCTTCCGGAGAGGATATCCCGCCGTAGCCTCTCGCCGCCGACCTCTTCAGCCCTCTGGGCGGGCCACCGGGACTCTTGGAAGTTCTTCACCGGAAGCATCCCGCTGACGTTCAAGAGGTGGAAGATCGACGCGGTCCCCACCTCGGCGAGCCCCCAGCCCCGGCTGAGCCTCGCCCTGATCAGAGACCTCGCCCTCGCCGCAGCTATATCGAAGGATTTCGGGTCCTCGACCTCCACCTTCATCCTCCCGGAGACGACGACCGCCTTTAGGTTCTTTGAGCCCATGAGAGCCCCCAGACCCCCCCTGCCCAGGGCACGCCTCCCGTTGACGATGACGTTGGAGATCAGGGCCCCCCTCTCTCCGGCGGGGCCTATGGTGGCGACTTTGCCTGCGTGCCTCTCCTCCAGGGTCCTGTTTGTCTCTCCGGTGAGCATCCCCCAGAGGTCCCCGGCGTCCCGAATATCAGAGCCCTCGTCGGAGACGGCCAGGTAAGATGGGGCTTCAGCCCTACCCTGGACGACGATGGCGTCGTAGCCTGCCCTCTTGATCCAGGGGCCGAAGAATCCACCGCAGTTGCTGTCGGTGAGAAGGCCGGTGAGGGGCGACTTGAAGGAGGCGGAGAACCTTCCCGATGTGGGAGCCCCGGTCCCGGACAACGGCCCGGCAGCGAAGACGACCCTCATCTCCGGGGCGAGGGGATCGGATCGCGGGTCGGTCTCATCGGAGAGGATCTTCGCCCCCAGGCCCCGACCCCCCACATAGCCGCCCGGCAACCTGGGATCGATCCTCTCCTCAGATATCTCCCCGCTTCCCAGGTTTGCCCTGAGGATCAGGCCGGTTCTGCTCAAGAGATCGCCTCAAAAAATTTTTAAACTCCCTTCAGTAAGGTCTTTCGCCTTCCCAATGATCTCGAGCCGGTGGCTTCTCCGTTATCCCCACCAGCCTCAGGGGCCCGGATATACGACCTCTATATCCAGGTCGTGGATCAGCCTGCGCAGCTCGTCGCAGGAGATGGGGCGCTTGAACTCGCTGCACCTCTTCACCTTCTCGGCGAGGAGGCATATCTCGTCCTTCTTGAGGTCGTAGCCCATCTTCTTTGTTATGTACTTGAGCGCCTTGGCGCCGGTATGCTTTCCGATGATGATCCTCCTCGCAGAGCCGACCATCTCGGGGGAGTAGAGCTCGTAGGTCCGGGGCTCCTCCAGGACCGCAGCGACGTGGATCCCCGACTCGTGGGCGAAGGCGTTCTCGCCGACGACCGCCTTGTTCTTCGGCATCATCACCCCCGAGCAGCTCTGGACGAGCTTGGAGAGGGGCGTGAGCTTCGTCGTATCGTACCGATCGACCTCGTGGTGGACCCTGAGGGCGACGAGGAGCTCCTCCAGAGGTGTGTTTCCGCTCCTCTCACCGATCCCGTTTATGGTGGTGTGAAGCTGCTTGGCCCCCGCCTCCGCCGCCGCGAGGGTGTTGGCCAGGGCCATCCCCAGGTCGTCGTGGCAGTGCATGCATATGGGGATATCGACCTCCTTTTTGATCTCGCTGACGAGGTAGCCGGTGGTCCTGGGGTTCATTATCCCCACGGTATCGGCGATGCTGACGTAATCGGCCCTGTACTCCTCCGCCTTTTTGTATAGCCTCTTCAGGAGGTCGAAGTCGGTTCTGGTGGCGTCCTCCGCGCTGAACCTGACGATGAGGCCGTGATCTTTTGCGAACTCCACCGTCTCAAAGGCGCACTTCACCGCCTCGGCGCAGGTCATGTGGAGCTTGTACTTGAGGTGGAGCTCCGATGTGGCTATGAAGACGCTGACCATGTCGACGTCGCAGTCGAGGGCCACCTCCACGTCTTTTGGGACGGACCGGGAGAGGACCGAGATCTTGGAGTCGAGGCCGAGGTTCGTAATATCCTGGACAGCCCTCTTCTCCGCCTCCGAGACGACGGGAAAACCGGCCTCGATGATCTCGACCCCCACCTCGTTCAGCCTGATGGCGATCTCCAGCTTCTCGTCGGCCCTGAAGACTACCCCGGGCATCTGCTCCCCGTCTCTCAGGGTGACGTCGCAGACCTCGATATCGATCTTCGGAGTCTTTGCGAGCTGTAAGAACTGATTGACGGAATAATCTTGCATCAGGGGATGGTATCTGGAGTTCGTGGGTTAAATCGGTTTCGAAGGATTCTGCCGGCCTTCCAAGAGAAAAAAAAATGTCAGGTGCCCAAAACCTGGGAAGGCTCTAGGCGATCCCCATCTCGCGGCCGTTGCCGAGGAACCGATTAGGTCCCACCCTGTCGATCCCGGAGTTTAAGAGTTGTATCCCTACGCTGTTGTAGGTGATCACGTTACCCTTGACTTCGGAGTTCTGGGAGCTCTCGAGGGATATCCCCGAGTTTGTATTGTTGCCGACGACGTTCCTCTCTACGACGTTCTTCTCAGATTCGAGGATCTGGATCCCGTTGTCGCCGTTGTTCATGATGGTATTCTCAACGAACCGGTTGCCTGGGGACCTGAAGACCATGATCCCGTCGTTGACGCTGTTGGAGGCGATGCTGTTGGCGACGGTGTTGTTCGTCGATCCCCCCTTCAGATAGATCCCCCACCATCCGCTGTTCCAGATGGAGCATCCTGAGATGATATTATCGCTGGAGACTACCTCGATCCCGGCGCTGGGATGAGGACCGGAGTTCGTTATGTGCAAACCCTCCAGAACCGACCCCCCGGCCTCGAGGAGGACTGCGGAGCCGTTGCTGGCGGCGTTGACTACAGGAACCCCCTCGCCGGTGTCGACCCCTCTAAGGGTGATACGCTTATCGACGACGACGTTCTCGCTATAGGTCCCGCTCCCCACCTCCACGGTATCGCCGTCGACGGCGGCCTCGATGGCTGCCTGGATGGTGGTGAAGGCGCAGCCGTTGAGGCAGACGTAGTGGGTCACCGGTAAAGCCTCTCCGACCTCTGCTTCAGCCTTCTTTGGGACCTCCTCGGAGATGGAGACGTTATCGGCCTCAATCGTCGTAGCGCTGACGATGTCGACGGTGACCGGCTCCTCAGATTCCCCGGCCTCCACCATCACGGCGGTCTCGTTCTCGATATCGCCGACGGCTCCCGTGGCCTCCTCCAGATCTATATCCTCCATCTCCTGGACCCCGGAGGTGGCGTCCGCCCCCAGGATGGAGGGCTCTACGGCATTTTCGCTGGCGTTTATGCTATCGTTTATGCTGCCGTTTGAGCTCTCGATTAAGCTGGCATTTATGCCGTCGGCTGAGTCAGCCCCCTGGGCAAGCCCGGCAAAGAGCAATATGGCCAGGGCGAAGAAGCCGGCGATGGCGCGTTTATGAGTGGTATCTCGAAGCATATTTGAACCTCGCCGTTCGAGTTATAGCTCTTCTGTATTAAGATTTCCGCGATCGATATCGAGCCCTCGTCTCCCCTTCATCCGATCCCTCGGCCTGATCCGGCTATTTGACGACCTCGATCTCGAAGAGCTTCGGCCAGAGCTTCCCCGTGACGAAGAGCCTTCCAGTCTCGGGATCGTGGGCGATCCCGTTGAGGACGTCCGCCCTCTCGCGCTCCTCCTCGGTGAGAAGGCCTGAGAGGTCGATCCAGGCCACCACCTCCCCCGTCTCAGGAGATATGACGGCGATCCTATCCGTCTTCCAGACGTTGGCGTAGATGAGGCCGTCGATATATTCCAGCTCGTTCAGCCAGGGAAGCGGCTCGCCTCCGGCGAGGACCTCCACCTCTCCTGTAACCATGAAGGTCTCGGGGTCCAGGAACCTGAGCTTTGAGGTCCCGTCGGACATGATGAGCCTATCGCCGTCGCTTGTTATCCCCCACCCCTCCGTCGCGTAGAAGAAGGTTGCGACTACGGTGAGGTCATCGGGATCCCAGACGAGGCCGACCCCGGACCTCCAGGTGAGCTGGACGAGCCGACCCTCCGAGAGGACGATACCCTCGCCGAATAGATGGGTCGGCAACGCCCTATATCTCACCACCTCCCCCGTCTGCGGTACCGTCTCCCGGAGGCTCGACCTGCCATAGAGGCCCGTCCCCTCGTAGAGGAGGCCGTCCTGATAAGCCAGCCCCTGGGTGAAGGCCCCGGGATCGTGGGGGTGGACCGCCACAACTCTGTATCCGTAGACGGGGATCACCTTCTCATCGACGGCCACCTCTCCGATGCAGCCAGATATGAGGACGGTGAAGATGAGGGCGGCGGCGTATTTCGCGGTCATTACTCTCGTTTTAACGGGTCGAAAGGCATATTTAGAAGATTCGGACGGGATCATGGTTCCAGGAGGTTTTAACGGGGATTTTGGGGCGGGCGACTGAGACGTTTAGATCCGTCGGAGAGCCGATCTACCAACAGGTATATCTTCATGGCGCAAAGACCCATCCTAGCTTGCTGAGATGACCTCTTTGGGGATCTCGCCAGCTCCGTCGGTTCTTCGGAATCGAAGACCAAAAAGGGTACGTGAATATGATGGACGATAGACGTGGACGTGGTAGAGGCGGCTTCGACAGAGGCCCCAGAGAGATGTCCGACGCGACCTGTGCGGATTGCGGCAAGGAGACTAAGGTCCCCTTCAAGCCCGACGGATCGAGGCCGGTATACTGTAGCGAATGTTATCAGAAGCACAGACCAGCGAGATCTCCTCGACGGTACTGATCAGATCTCAGCCCATCTGATACAGCCGTCCAGAAGATCTTCAGGTACGGCGGCGGAAGAGGGGGCAGGGACCACCTTGCCCCCCTTTCCAGCCAGCGGCCCTTTTTAAGGGTTCTTTTTAAGGGTAGCTTATATGGGGTCATCGGAGAAGTCGTCGGATTCGCGAAGGTCGACGATCCCTACCAGAGTGATTCAGATCCGCCCTCGATGAGCTGGAGGAGGAGAAGAGTCGATCCGAGGCGATAGGTGCTCTCCATTCCAGAGACGAAAGCTTCTTGGAGACGCCTATATCCATCGAGGAACTCCTGTATTTGTAATTAATGTTCAGCGGTTCAAAATAAATTATTTATATGATTAAGTTTTTGTAAGAATCAAATTAAAAAAATCCCCCGGTGACGATGATGAAGGAGAGCACAGTGAAGGTCCTGGACGATAAGGATCTGGAGTTCGCGGAGACCCTCAGAAGCCTCGGGGTCCAGAGGAACGTGGCCATCCTGATCACATACCTGGCCAACGTAGAAGAAGCATCCTCGAGGGATATCGAGATGGGCTCCAACCTCAGACAGCCTGAGGTGAGCATAGCGATGCGCGCGCTCCGGGACAACGACTGGGTGAGCGAAAAAGAGGTCCGCAGGGGTGGGAAAGGAAGGCCGATGAAGGTCTATTCCCTCCTGACCCCCATCGACGAGATAATAAGGCATTTTGAAGAAGAGAAACAGCAAGAATCTGTCCAGACTATGGAGAGCATACAGAAGCTTAAAGAATTGATATCAGGATGAGACCTCTGCCCTTTTCTCATCTCGGGATCGGTGCCGGGGCTCCGGATGTGGCGTCCATACGGGGGAGTTGAAAGAGATGGACGCCGGATCGATCCATGGGGGCCCCCTCCTGACGGCTTTTTTTTCATTCTACCTTCATCTTTCGCCAATGGAAGAGTCGGCGGATAATAGATCAGATCCTCACATGCACTCCCTTCTCCACAAGGTATCTCTTGACGGCGTCGACACCCCACTCGTTATAGTGGAATATGCTGGCAGCGAGGGCCGCCGAGGCGCCGGTCCTGGAGAATACCTCCAAGATATCATCGGGGCTTGAGCACCCCCCCGAGGCGATCACCGGTATCCTCACCCTCCGGGAGACGGCCTGGGTAAGGGGGATGTCGAAGCCGTCGTAGGTCCCGTCCCGGTCCATGCTGGTGAGGAGGATCTCCCCGGCGCCGAGGGCCTCGGCCTCCATCGCCCAGGCGAGGGCGTCTACGCCGGAGAACTCCCTCCCCCCGTAGAAGGAGGCCTCGAACCAGGACTCTCCCTCGGGGGTGGGAACGGTGATCTTCCCCTCGGATGGGCCGGCCCTCCTCTTCGCGTCGATGGCGACGACGCAGGCCTGGCTCCCGTACTCCCCGGCGATCTCGGATATGACCTCGGGCCTCTTCAGGGCCGTCGTATTTACGGTGACCTTGTCGGCCCCGGCTACGAAGACGCCCCGGACGTCCTCGAGGCTCTTTATCCCCCCTCCGACGGCGAGGGGGACGAAGACGTTCTCTGCCGTCTTCCTGATGACGTTGTACATCGTCTCCCGCCGGTCGGAGGAGGCGGTGATGTCGAGGAATACTATCTCGTCCGCCCCCTCCCGGTAGTACCGGGATGCCAGCTCCCAGGGGACCCCGGCGTACCTGATCTTCTTGAACTCGACGCCTTTGACGACCCTCCCCTGGGGGACGGCGAGGTCGCAGTCGAGGCAGGGTATTATCCTCTTCGCTAACATCTCGAAAGCCTCACGAAGTTCTCAAGGATGGAGAGCCCCTTCTCCCCCGACTTCTCCGGGTGGAACTGGACGGCGAAGAGGTTCTCCTCCGATATCGCGGCGGCGACCTCTTGGCCGTATTCGGTGGTGGCGGCGATGACGGAAGGGTCGGCCGGGACACAGTGGTATGAGTGGACGAAGTAGAAGAAGTCGTCATCTGATATCCCCTCCAGGATCTCCACATCCCTCTTTATAGAGAGGGTGTTCCATCCGATCTGGGGGACGAGGACCGAGGCCGGGAGGCGGACGACCTTGCCATCGATCCATCCGAGCCCCTCCTCGGGGCTCTCCTCGCTCCCCTCGAAGAGGACCTGCATCCCGACGCATATCCCCAGGATCTGGGTCCCCTCCTCGAGAGCACTCCGGAGGGCCGGTTCAAACCGCGCGAGCCTCCTCATGCACCTGCCGAAGGAGCCGACCCCGGGGACGACGATCCCATCGAAGCCCCTCAGGTCCTCCGGCTCGGTTATGAGCTCAGGGCCAGCCATGATATGTTCCAGGGCGTTATAGATGGAAAAGAGGTTTCCCACCCCGTAATCGACAACAGCTATCGTCAAATCTCGTTCTCCTGATGACCCTTATCGGGTACTCTTGCCGCGCCGGAAGGTGATGGCGGCCTGGCCTTTATATACTTTTTGAGATTTTACTCAAAGGGCTGAATTCTGGGAAAGGCGCAACCGCCCCCTTCACCCCCTTCTCCTCCGCCTCGCCGCCACCATCTCCCCCGTCGTCCTCTCCGCCTCCGCCCTCCGCCGACAGGCCGGGCAGTCCCAGACCCATTCAGGGCTCTGGGATTTTGGGAGGGCCGCCTCAACCCTCCGGAGCATCGGCTCGGGGGCGTAGCGGCGGCCACAGATCCTGCAGCCGACTAGGGGGAAGGAGACCTCCGGCTCCGGCGCCGACTCGTCGATAGGAACGAGGGTGAGGGCTCTTGCGGGACAGAGCTCGACGCAGAGGTCGCACTCCTCCCGGCACCTCTTCCAGCGGATCCTCCTCTCCTCCACCGTCTCCGTCCGGAGGATGTTCTGGCTCGGGCAGACGTTGGAGCAGGAGAGGCAGCCGATGCAGAGGCTGGGATCGACCCGGATCATCTCCGACCCCCCTGGGCGGCAGCCCGGGCCGCCCGGGACCGGGCCCGGCGGGCGAGGAGATCGAAGTCGGTGGAGAGGGCGTCGGCGGGACAGGTGGCGACGCAGGTCGGCTCCGGCCGACCGTCGCAGAGGTCGCACTTGTGGGCGATCTTGTCGGTCCAGACGACCCCGAAGGGGCATGCCAGGCTGCAGAGGCCGCAGCCGGTGCACTTCTCCACGTCGAAGGCCGTCCGCTCCCCCTCTTTGAAGAGGGCGCCAAAGGAGCATGCCGTGGCGCAGGATGCCTCCTCGCAGTGGTGGCAGAATAAGGGGACGGAGGCGGAGTCTCCGACGAAGTGGACTTGAACGTGGCCCCGGCCCCCGTGGACCCGCTCGCAGGCCACCTCACAGGAGCGGCATCCGATACATCTTCTTATGTCGACGTAAAAGGCCATATCAATTCCTCCGGGCAATTCTGCAGGCCGAGACCTTGAACTCCGGGATCCTCGCCTCGGGGTCGGCGGCCTCGGTGGTGAGGATGTTCGTCCCGGGGAAGTGGAAGGGCATGAAGACGACGCCCCTCTTCATCCCCTCCGTCAGCCGGGCGGCGGCCTGCGCCACCCCCCGCTCCGTCGAGACGTCGACGAGGTCGCCGTCACCTATCCCGAGCTTCTCCGCATCCGCGGGGTTGATCTCGACGAAGAGGTCGGGGGCCCGGCCGATGAGGGAGGGTGACCTCCTGGTCATCGATCCGGCGTTGTGGTGGAGGGCGATGCGCCCCGTCGTCAGGAGGAAGGGGTATTCCGGGCTCTGCCCTTCTGCCGCCGGCCGATAGGGGACGGGGACGATGTAGGCCCTCCCGTCGGCGAGCCGAAACCCCGAGGAGTGGAGGATCGGGGTCCCCGGATGATCGCAGGAGGGGCAGGGCCATACGAGGCCTCCCTCCTTGGCGAGCCTCTCCCGGGTGATGCCGGCGTACTGGGGGACGGTCCTGTTGATCTCGGCGAGGACGGATGCGGCATCGGGGTAGTCGAAGTCGAGGCCCAGACTCCTTGCCACCATACATATTATCTCCAGGTCCGGCAGGGCAGAGCCCGGCGGCTCCACGGCCTTGGAGGACCACTGGACCCTCCTCTCGGTGTTGGTGAAGCTCCCCTCCTTCTCAGCCCAGGCCGCCGCCGGGAGGACGACGTCTGCCGCCTGGGCCGTCGCCGTCATGAATATATCCTGGACGACGAGGAAGTCCAAGGCCTCCAGGGCGCTTTTGACGGAAAGGCTGGAGGGGTCGGAGTTGGCGGGATCTTCGCCGACGATGTACATCGCCCTGATATCCCCGGAGGCGGCGGCCCCGATCATCTCCGTGGCGGTGAGGCCGGGGGACGTCGGCAGAGCCGGTGCTTCCCAGGCGGCGGAGAAGAATTCAATCGTCCCGGGGTCGTCGGCCCTCCTGTATCCGGGATAAAACTCGGCTAGGGCCCCCATGTCGCAGGCTCCCTGGACGTTGTTCTGGCCCCGAAGGGGCATCACCCCCGTCCCCGGCCTTCCGATCTGGCCGGTGATGAGGGCGAGGTTTGAGACCGCCTGGACGTTCTCGGTCCCCGTGGTATGCTGGGTGATCCCCATGGAGTAGAGGATCGTCGAGGCGGGAGAGGATGCGTAGGCCCGGGCCGCCCGGATTATCTCTTCTGCCGGGACGCCGGTGATCTCTGCCGCCTTCTCGGGGGTGAACTCTCTTATCGACTCCTCGAATTCCTCAAAGCCCCGGGTCCTCTCGGCTATGTACTCCCGATCCATCAGCCCCTCTTTTATGATCTGGTGGGCGATCCCGTTGAGGAGGGCGACGTCGGTCCCTGGCGTCAGCTGGAGGAATATATCCGCCATCCAGGAGGTGGGGGTCGCCCTGGGATCGGCGACGATCACCACCGCCCCGGCATCTTTCGCCCTGTGGACCCATCGGGATATGACGGGATGGTTCTCGGCGAGGTTCGAGCCTATGATGAATATGCACCGGGAGTTGGCGACGTCGGGGATGGGGTTGGTCATACCCGCCGCCCCCAGGCTCCGGTTCAGACCCACCACGGAGGGGGCGTGGCAGAGGCGGGCGCAGTTGTCTATGTGGGGGGTGCCGAGGAGGCGGGCGAGCTTCTGGATGAGGTAGTTCTCCTCGTTGGTGCATTTGGAGGAGGCGAGGAAGGCAACCTTATCAGGTCCGTCCTCTCTTATCGCCTCGCCGATCCCCCGGGCGACGAGGCCGATCGCCTCATCCCAGGTCATCTTCGCCCACCCATCGCCCTTCCTCTTGAGGGGAGAGGTGAGCCTCTCCTGGTGGTGGAGGATCTCGAGGGATGCGTTCCCCTTGGAGCAGAGGGCGCCCTCGCCGACGGGATGGTCTGGCATGTACTCTATCCCGACGGCCCGCTCCCTCTCCACCGCCACGAAGAAGCCGCAGCCTGCACCGCAGTACGGACATACCGTTGGAACCAGGACCTTCGTCATCGACTACCCCATCTAGTAGGCGTACAGGCCGCTGTAGGGCCTCTTCGACCTCGGCGTCAGCCTGACGAAGGGCGATGCCAGGATCTCCTCTTTCGTCATCTCCACCTCAGGGAACCGCTCCAGGTACCTCGATACGTACTCCTCGATCAGCTCCCGGTCGGCCTCGTCGGCGGGGGAGATCTCCACCTGGGCGCCGACCTGATCAACCCTCGCGGTCCCCCGCAGGTATATGACGCCGCCGTGCATCCCCGTCCCCATGAAGCTCGCGTCGCGACTTTCCCCATCGAAGTCCAGGATTATGACGACCCCCCCGGCCATGTACTCGCCGAGGAAGTCCTGGGCCCCACCGCCGACGACGAGGACGGGCCTCTTGCCCTCGCAGTCCTTCATGTGGAGGGCGGCCCGGTAGCCGCAGCCGTCCCTGACGTAGATCTCGCCGCCCCTCATGGAGAAGCCGAGGACGTCTCCCGCCCTCCCCCTGACGACGACCTCGCCGGAGTCCATGGTGTTTCCGACCCCGTCCTGGGCGTTACCGTGGACGGTGATCTTGTGGCCGGAGAGGAAGGCGGCGAGGTCGTTTCCGGCGGTGCCGCGGATATCGATCTCCATCTGATGCCGCTCGGGGGTGTAGAGTCGGGTCCCGATGTACCTCTGGCCGCAGACGTGGGAGATCTCGACCCGCTTCGTCCCCGAGAGGAGGAGCTCCCTCAAGCGGTCGTTAAGCTCCCTCGTCTCCAGGCCCGCGGCGTCGATGGAGACGGCCCCCGCCCCCGCCGAAACGCCCGCCTTCGGGACTGAACTCGGCCTTCCTTTTGATACTGCTGCTCTTATCATCATCTTTCACTCTCCGGCTCCTTTGATCCCGAGGACGTCCAGCTCCCATTCGTAGAGCCCCACCCCCCGGAGGTGGTCGCGGTTCCCCCGGAGGCTCTCCAGGGCGTTGATCCCCATCCCCCCCAGCATCTCCCGGATCTCGTGGGACCAGGCGGAGATGAGGTTGGATAGCCTCTGGGATGCGATCTCGACGTTCAGCCTTCCCGAGAGGCGGGGGTTCTGGGTGCATATCCCCCAGTTGCAGTTTCCGGTGTAGCACTTCTGGCAGAGGGTGCAGCCCATGGCGATGAGGGCCGCGGACCCTATGTAGACGGCGTCGGCCCCGAGGGCTATCGCCTTTATGACGTCGGAGCTCGACCTGAAACCCCCGGCGGCGATGATGGAGCACTGGTTCCTGATCCCCTCCTCCCGGAGCCGCCGGTCGAGGGAGGAGATGGCCAGCTCCGTGGGGATCCCCACGTTGTCCCGGATCGCCTTGGGGGCGGCCCCCGTCCCGCCCCGCAGGCCGTCGATGGCGATGATGTCTGCGCCTGCCCGGACGATCCCCGAGGCGATGGCGGCGAAGTTGTGGACGGCGGCGATCTTGACGGAGATCGGCTTCTCATAGTTGGTCGCCTCCTTCAGGGCGTATATGAGGGTAGAGAGGTCCTCTATCGAGTAGATGTCGTGGTGGGGAGCCGGGGAGATGGCGTCGGTCCCCTGGGGGATCATCCTCGTCTCGGCCACAGCCGCCGAGACCTTCTCGCCGGGGAGGTGGCCGCCTATACCGGGCTTCGCCCCCTGGCCGACCTTGATCTCCACCGCCTGGGCGACGTTGAGGTACTCGGCGTCTATCCCGAACCGCCCCGACGCGACCTGGACTATGGCGCAACGGCCAAACTCGCCCCTCATCTCCCGGGGGAGGCCGCCCTCGCCGGTGTTGAAGTAGGTCCCGGACCTGCAGGCGGCCGTCGCCAGGGATTTGAAGGCGTTGTAGCTGATCGCCCCGAAGGACATCGCCGAGAAGAGGATGGGGGTCTCCACCGTCAGGTTGGGGTAGAGCTCCGTCTTGATCTCGACCTCTTCCCCCTCTCTGGATATCTCCAGCATCTCGGGCTTTCTCCCGAGGAAGGTCCGCAGCTCCATCGGCTCCCGGAGGGGGTCTATCGAGGGGTTTGTCACCTGGGAGGCGTTGAGGAGGATGTGGTCCCAGTAGATCCGGAAGGGCTTGTCGGAGCCGCAGCCGGTCAGGAGGACCCCTCCCGTCTCAGCCTGCCTCTTCAGGTCCTCGATCTTCTCCCGGGTCCAGGAGGCGTTCGGCCTGTAGAACGACGGCGACGGCCTGACGACTATCGCCTTCTGGGGGCAGAAGATGACGCACCTCTGGCAGCCGGCGCATTTGTGATCGTCGGAGACGAGCCGGTCGGCGACCGGATCGTAGGTGTGGGTACCGAAGGCGCACTGCCTCTCGCAGCCGCGGCAGGAGCCGCACCTCTCCTCGTCCCTTATGATCTCAAACTCGGGAAAGACGAATGATCTCATCAGCAAATCCTCTCATAGCCCTTCTCATGGCCCTTCTCATAGCCCTTCTCATAGCCTTTCATCTCGGCTATCACCGGCTCGCCCCCCCGAGGGGTCCAGACCCGGTCCAGGTGGGGGGATATCAGCCTTATCGACGCCTCCTCGCTGGAGATGTAGAAGATCTCTCCTCGCGTTGCGGCGGTGAGGGGGCGCAGCCTTATCCTGTCGGTGAGCCCTACCATCCGGCCCGTCTCCCCGATGATGACGGCGAAGGGGCCGTTCATCAGGAGGGGTCCGTAGGTCATCCGCAGGGCGGTCATAAGCCTCTTCTCCTTCTCGTCCATCCTGTCGATGGCGGCCCATATCGGTGGAGCCAGGATCTTGGCGACTATCTCGATGGGCAGCCGCTGCCTCCTCATCAGGAGGTCGGCGGCGTAGGCGATCACCTCGGTGTCGGTCTGGAGGGTGCAGGCGTAGCCGTACATCTCCAGGTACCAGCGGTTCGTACCGTAGCTGGAGACCTCGCCGTTGTGGACGACCGTCGTGTCCAGCAGGCCGAAGGGGTGGGCTCCGCCCCACCAGGCCTGGGTGTTAGTCGGGAACCGGCCGTGGACGGTCCAGGTGTGTCCCCGGTAGAGCCGGTCGAGCATGAAGTACTCGCCGATCTCCTCGGGGTAGCCGACGCCCTTGAAGCAGCCCATGTTCTTTCCGGAGCTGAAGACGTAGGCGTTCTCGATCTTCGTGTTGACGGCCATGATCTGGGAGACTATGTAGTCGGAGTCGGCCGTCGCCTCATCCTCCCCCTCCTTTCGGGGGAGGACGAAGTACCGCCAGAGGAGGGGGGGGTCCCGGACGAATACGGAGTCGTCGGTGGGGATCTCCTCGTCGAAGTATACATCGAACTTCCGGGCGAGGAAGGCCTCCAGCTCTTTCTTGGCGGCCCTTCTGGCCACGTCCGTCGGGCCGGTGAACATGAGGTGGAAGGCGTAGAGATCCCGGTGGTCGGGGTATATGCCGTAGGCTGCAAAGCCGCCGCCGAGGCCGTTACCCCGGACCCTCATGCTGGCTATCGCCTTCATAACCCCCTCTCCGGTGAACCGGTCGCCTTCCCGGTTCATCGCCCCGAAGATGGAGCAGGCGCAGATCTCCTTGGTGTAAAGCTCTCTACGGCTTCTTCTCTTCCGATCCATGATAACCTCAAACGCCATCCATCGGCCCGATTTGATGCCGGATCGACGAGGCGTGCAAACATGAAGTGGTCTCAATAAAGGGTTTATAGGTATTTGAGAAAGGTTGAGAAACGTTCATAATAGTTATGAAGGAGGAAAAGGGGGGGGGGATGGGGGTTTTAGGGTGGAGAGGACGAGATCCGATCTTGGAGACCTCAGTACCGGAGTGAACCGGCATTGTCGATATTCATTGAAATAAATATTGTATATGAACATTTTACTTTCGCGCCACGGGGTTGATGCGATTTATACTTACAATAAATACAATAAATGAATTTAATTTAAAGCCTGTCGTTTTGGTCTCGTGTGAATATTTTACCACCATTAGGCGGATGCGTTAACGTCAATCCATGTTTTCGAAAATGTATATCATGGCATATTTCATTTATACTTTCGTATATATGGTATATTGGAGGGTGTCCCGGAAAGGCAGATGGCTCTGCTTTGATGAGCCCAAATTTTACCATTCTTAAGTATAAGCTAAATATTATAGTATTTTGAATCCGATTTGAATACTTCCAATCCGTGAAAGATTGTGAACCACTAGCTGGGAAAAATTTTTCTGTTTTTCTTCTTAATTCTATATAATCCGGAACATTCCAAGATACTGCAGGAACAAATGTGACTATTTCATCCTTCATAGGTACAGGATAGACAAAGATTAGGTCAAAATCCCATAAGCATTGAACTTGAGGAAGATCATGCTCACAACAAGTGCCTATCCAATCTGATCTGTCCGCAAGATCGTAAGCTTTAACTAAGCCGTCTCCATATGCAAGATCCTTTTCCTTATCTAATACAGCATTTCCGTAAGCTATTCCTCCACGAACCGGAAAATCAAGTTCTATACCTTTCTCAAGTATACATTTAGAGAATTCTATTAGTGTTTTTAGATCTTCACTATCAGAACCCCCTTTCACAAATAATGTATCAGAACACCGTAAGCAGTTTTCAACAATATCAAATTTATTAGTTACTAATTCGACCAAGTTATCCCAAGATTTGACATAACTAAATTGTTTATCTAATGAAAGATGACGCATAATATTCTTGTACCCTAGTGCTTTGTAACATTAATTCTGCAAATTAATGTAATGCCTTCGTAGTTTCTGTCTTGCGTTATCTTTGTTGAATCTCCACCTCACAGTTGCGCCGATTGAATTCCTCTCGCGCTCCCAAGCGCCGACT
>Ga0334882_1000648_pt1 | contig 51526 bp, 42 predicted proteins | sample GraSluR1_MG_5_FD_207226 | JGI IMG/M metagenome (GOLD analysis project Ga0334882, IMG submission 207226) | Sludge microbial communities from methane-producing bioreactor in Wageningen University, Netherlands - Granular Sludge_15_04-R1 | ecosystem: Engineered > Bioreactor > Anaerobic >... | reverse complement strand
CCATTTACCCCGTCAGCAGATCAAACTCCTCCGCACTAAGGTTCTGCCGAAGCTTCTGCAGCGCCGCCAGCTCTATCTGCCGAACACGCTCGCTGCTCAGCCCAAGCTGCTCCCCGATCTGCCGCAGCGTATTCGGCTTCCGCTTCACCGGCCCAGGCTCCAGCGCAAAATGGTTCCGAACAACATACTGTTCACGCTCCGTCAAATTCCCCGATATAACCTCCTCCAGACTCCGATGAGCCCGCTCCACCGCCGCAAAATCCACATTCTGCCCCACGCGCAAGTCCAATTGTACCAACGACATATCGCCGACCCCGCCCTTGTCCGGCCGATGAGCCTCCTCCGGTATCCGCTTGGCAAAGTCCTTCGCGATAGCCCACGTCGCATAAGTACTGAAGCGATACCCCCGCCCATAGTCAAACTTCTCAACAGCCCGCATCAGCGAAAAATTCCCCTCGCTTATCAGGTCCGCACGCTGAGCCCCAATGTTCTGATGCCTCTGAGCAATGCTGGCCACAAGCCGCAGATTCGCCTCGATTATAACCCGCTTGATCCGGTCCGCCTCTCCCAAATACCCCTCTATCTGCCCCAAAAAGCGGTTCCCACACCGCCCTCCCCCAACATCCCTCAATAACCGATGAGCCTCATACTTCAGGCAGTTATACCGCCGAAAAAGCTCCGTCTCCTGCTCACGCGTAAGCAGACCCCGACTGTCCCATCCCTTCTGAGCCGTGTACCCTGAATCCTTCACAAGAATCGCCTTAACCCTCTGCGGATCCGCGAATTCAGTGCTGTCCACCCACGTAATGCTCCTTTCCAGCAGTTCTGCCGTACGGCGGGCGTTGATTATGCGGTAAATGCTGCTTCGGCTGCGGTCAAATCTCTCCATCAATTCCGCGATCGTCGCCCCCTGGCTGCGTGCGCGGCATATCTGCTTGATCTCGCGTAACTTCAGCCGCCCGCCCGACTTGCGAAACACGCTTCTTTCCTTGGCCTTCTTGTCATAGGCAATTAAAAGGCTGCGGATAGTCTCGCGCGACCGGCCTGACTCGCCGGCAAGCACGCTGATTATGCGATGACGGCTCCTGACGCCGCTCTGGGCCATGGCTACCGCACGGGCGACAATCCGGTCCTTCTCGTCCTGTCCAAGCTGCCTGAAATCCGCGGCTCTCTCGACCAAATGGCGGTTCTCGGCGGCAAAACGTTCCACGGCCGACTTGAGAAAGCCCAACTTTTTCCGGCCGTCGTCAAAGACAAATAGCCGCCCTCGCAGGCCTCGGCCGCGCCAGCGGTGGATCGTCTTGGTGGATACATTGAAGCGCCGCGCGAGATCCTCCACGGTAAGGATATCTTCCTGCGGCGTGGCGGCCGGGGGGGCGACCTGGCGGTTGGTGGAGGCGATGAAGGCGTTCAGTGCAATCATAAGTTCTTTGCCTGCAATGATTTGCTCGGCGTCAGGCGATTGCGGGCGGAAGCCGGTTATCTTGTAGCAGATGAATTCGAATGGATATTCAATATCCGGCTTTACTATGTGCAGGAGGTCTTCGGCGCGGGCGAGTTCTTGTTCTTTTTGGTGGCGGGGGGCGAAACGGAGGCCGTTGAAGAAGAGCTTGAGGAGTTCATTTTGAATTTTTTTCATTTGCTTCTCCAGCGGCGGCGTTTTGGAAATCAAGTACATTATGCCGGATATTGGGCCGAAAATCAAGGTAAAAGCGGGGAAATCTTAAGTGCCATGTGTCCGTGGATGTAGAATCATGGTCAGGAAGGAGTGGAGCTGGCGGGAATCGAACCCGCATCCCCGCGATGCGACCGCGGTGTACTCCCATTATACGACAGCCCCGGGAGGCGAAAAGAGGCCTCAGAACGGGTTTATATTACGAAATCCGTTATAGAATTCAATATTTTTTCTTCGAAATCGGCGAAAAGGGGGCAGTTTTGTTGCGCAGGAGGGGCAGTTTTTGCATATTTTTTCATATTTAGCGGTCAAAATTTCGTTTGCGTGCGTCATAGTGACCACTTTTCCCAGCAGACTATGCTATCCAGGGAATCTCTCTTTTTTTGGGCGGGTTTGTCGGCGGGGTAGCCGATTGGCATGAGTTCTATGATGGCGATATTGTCGGGAATGCGGAGTACGGCGCGGACCTGTTCGGGGTAGAATGAGCCGATCCAGCAGGTCGCCAAACCTTCGGCGGCTGCCTGGAGGGCGATGTGCTCCAGGGCGATGGCGACGTCGATGGGTGCGACGGGCTGGCCGCATCGCATGACGTGGTCGCTTTCGCTGCAGGCGACGATGAGGGCGGGAGCGGCGGCGATGAAGGCCTGGTTGTTGGCGGCGGGGACGAGCTGCTGTTTGGTGTCAGGGTCGGTTACTATGACGAAGCGCCAGTCCTGGAGGTTGCGGGCGGAGGGGGCGAGGCGGGCGGCTTCGAGGACGCGGTCGAGCTTGTCGGGTTCGATGGGTGTGTCGTGGTAGGCGCGGCAGGAATAGCGGTTGCGGATGGCTTCGAGGACTTCCATGTGACGGACCTCCAAGAGAGTTTGCGATTGCCTTGTTTCGATGGAGGTACTGTACAGAGGGGGGCGGAGGACGTCAAGGCGGAAGCAGTGAAGCAGCTAAATCGGGAAGAGGGGAAGGCATGGCAGATGGGCAGCGGGGGCAGGCCGGGGGGAGTGTGGATGCAATGCGAGGGGTGGCGTGCAGGGGCCAGGGGAGATGGGGATGGAAAACGTCTACGGAAAATGGGACCTGGTCCCCTCTGGTTTCAGGACCAGCGTTCGGCGCGGTTGAGTCTGGCCTGGAGCTGGAGGAGGTTGGCGTGGGCGAAGGAATGTCTTATTTCTATTGTCGATTTTCCATTTGCGGGGGTGAGGTTGAGGGGGCGGCGCGCGAGTGTGGCGGTTTTGGTTTGGCCGGCGATGGATTCAAGGGGCTTGCGGGCGGCGGGGTCGAGGGGAAGGCCGAGGGTGGTGAGAAGTTCCAGGAGGAGTGCGAGGACGTGGTGGGCGTCGCGGGGGAGTTCGTTTTGGGCGGCGAGCCAGCGGGCGAGTGTGCGGGCGATGACGTGGAGTGAGGAGAGCCGGGCTATGTCGGCGAGGGCGGAGGCGAGGCGGTTGAGCTTGAGCCAACCGCCGGCGGCGAGTTTGATGAGGCCGACGCCTTGAGCGCCCTGGTGGGCGCGCAGCGCGGAGTGTGTGATGGCAATGGCGAAGTAGCGCTGCATGTGTTCGGGGAATTCAGCTTCTTGTCATGCTGTGGTGCTGCCTTTCAGGTGCGGGTGCGTTTGCGGATGACAAGGGCGCCGATGCCGAAGAGAAAGACTGTGGCGGGTTCGGGTGTTACCAACAAATGACTTGGCTGATCGAGACCACCACAGCCGGGCGCGATGAACTCGCTGATAAAGGCACCGGTGGTTGCATCGTACTGGAGTACTTTGTCAAGGTTGTGAACGCTGACGTAAAGACTGCCGTTGGGACTGAAGTCAATTCCCCAAGGGTGGGAACCCGTGCCGGCGGCAAAGACGTCCATGAACTCACCGGTCGCGCCGTTGTACCTGAGGACATTTTCGCCATACCTGTTGCTAACATAGAGGTAACCGTCCGGGCCAAAGGACATAGCGAGCGGATCAACAAGGCCGCCGCTACCAGGGGCGACGAAGGTATCGAGGAAAGCGCCACTGACACCATCGTAGCGAAGTATCTTGTCTTCAGTGCCGCGCGTGCCGACATATAGGTTTCCGTCGGGACCGAAGGTGAAGCAGCGAGTCGTGAGCAGGCCGCCGCTGCCGGCGGAGACAAATTCGTCGATAAAGGCGCCAGTAGAGCCGTTGTAGCGAAAGACGCGGTTGATACCGTAGCCGCCGACATAGAGATTTCCGTCGGGGCCGAAAGCCAGTTCCTCCCATTCGCCGAGTGCCGGTCCGGCAGCGAAAATGTCAATGAAAGCGCCAGTGGTGCCGTCATAGCGCAATACGCTGTGGGTCCATTTGCTGACGACATAGAGGTTGCCGTCTGGTCCATAGGTTAAACCTGCGGGCGTATCCAACCCACCTCCGGATGCGAAGATGCCAAGGTACTGTCCTGTTGTTCCGTCATAGCGGCGGACAGCGTTGGTGACGCCGTCGCTCACCAGCAGGTCTACTGGCGCCGCTTGGCACAGGCTGGCAAATACAGCCAGAGCCGTAAGAAGTGCGGCTTTCATGTTTTCTCCCTTGCAAAAATGTGCTTTTAGACCTCCGAATATGGCGTAATTATAGAGCGAGAAGGGGAAGGAGTCAATAGCTGAATAGGCGATTGGACGAGTAGTCGAGAAGGAATTTTGCTTTTAGGCTGATACGGGTGGGGTGTTTTGCGGCTACGTCAAAAGGTGCAACGGCATCACCCCCTTTCAGGTTGAGTTTCCGGGGGTACGCTATTGCCGGGGCCGCCGAGGTTGAGCGAGTCGAGATAGGCGTCGGAGCGTTTTTGGTCCTTGTGAGTGAACATACCCCATAGGTTCTCGCGCGCGAGTAGCATCTGGAATAGGGTTCGCAGCAACTGAACAAGCTGCGCCTCGGAGGCGTCGAGTTCTGACACACGGTAATGGGCGCCATGAACGATGTTCGATCGCAAGCGGTATAATTCTCTGACGTGATCATAAATGCGCTGGCGTGCCTCGAGATCAAAGGGGTGGAGGAGCCAGGCCGCGCGTGTAGCGAGTTGAAAAGTGAGTTCTGAGTGTTGTGTGCACAGCAGACTTTCGAGGCATATGGAAAAAGCTACGTAGCGGTGCGGTTCTGGAACACGAAAGGCGTCAGTGAAAAACTGGAAGGCCCGGAAGAGGCGATTTCTCGCCGGTGCGTCTTGGAGATCGGCGGAAAGGGCGTCAATTGCCGATCTGTAAGCAGTAGAGTAACCTGCGAGTGTCCACTTGAGAGCAAGATGCGTTGGAGCAAAGAATATCTTGGAATCGTCAACGAAGTGCCTGGTGGGAGTGTCGTCGCCTGATGGGGAACCCACTGTGACGTCATCGCCAAAGCATGCTTTCATATACTGCTCTAGTTCCGTCTCGCGCCTCTTTTCGGCCGCAGCCCAGTAACCTTTCTGTTTTGCGGGATCGGTAAACGTTGAATGCAACAGCTCGATTTGCAAAAGCGATGAAAGTTGTGCCCAGTATTGGCTGATACCGACCATGGGAAGACCGATGTCGACACGTTGGGCGTCTGCGGATCGCCAGTCAAGATTATGGAATGTGTCGAAATAGCTCCAAGCAGGGTCAAGAAGTGTCGGGGCCGAAAGATCTGGGGTGTCGGGTGTGCCGGGGAGTATAAACCAGCAGTAATGATAGAGTGGGGCGGGGACCCAGTCGAAAAGGAGAAGGCACTTGAAAATGCGATTGATTACGTCCGAGGCTATTTGGCTGTAGAATAGCGCCGCCGCGGTCGATTCTGAGCGCAGGTGGGGACAGTCTGGAACCTGCGCCGTGAACACGGTGTCGGAATGCAGGAGAAGCTGTAGAATATCGCTCGAAGCTGCGTTCTTGTCGTCACCTGAGGCGGGGTTGTCTTTGGCCTTGTTAAGAAGCACTCGCCGAAGTTCCGGAGACAGGGTACGAACCGAAAAACCGGGATGCAAAGTGCGGGGCGAGAGAACGTCCGGGAGTAGCAACTGGGGAAGAGGGGCTACGATGAACTGCTGGTCAGACATGAACAAATCTCTTTAGGCAAAAGTTAATGGGCCCGTTGACGCGTTCGAGATAGACTGTCTGTCGTTTCGCTTTCTTCTTTTTGGCCATGGTCATTTACTGCAAAAAGACAAGAATATTGGGAGTATAATACCGCGAGAAAGTCGGGGCGTCAAGTGGCCTTACGCGCACACGGTATGCGCGGCAATTTTGGCGGGAGTGATGGAACTTCGAGTTTGGCTTCAATCGTGGGGAGAAGCCTTTGATCCAGCGGATAGGGAGTTTGACTTTTTTTTCGACGACGGAGTCGGCACCGCGGGAGAGGACGACTTCGTCGGCGCCGACGGCGAGGCGGGTTTCTTCGTCATCTCTGAGGCGGGTGAGGGCTGCGCGCATGGGGTTGTTGAAGTCTACATTTGTTGTGCCGGTGCGGTATAGGTCGCCCTGGAAGGCTCGTTCGTCGAGGTCTACTCTGGCGTAGACTCCGCAGCAGCCTGAGAAGCCTTCGAATCGGACTGCGCCTTCGTTGCAGGTGACGACGGGGTCGGCCATTGGGGGTCGGGGGAGGAAGAAGTGTGATCGTACGGCAGAACTGAAGGTACCTGGTACCTTTTTTCGTGATTTGGTATTTGTCCGGCTTTTTCTGGATGGATAAGCAAGGGTGAGCGTGGAGGTTCGGTGGTGGTGCGAAAAAACGTACCAGGTACCCTTGGCATGTCGGCGGTGGTGCGTGGGTGGCGGAGTCGGGCGTCGAGGAAGCGGGGGTGGTCGTGGTTTGGGCCGCAGGTTGCGAGTTGGAGGCCGAAGCCTCGGTCGTATGGGCCGACGGCGGAAGGGAAGGCGTACTGGTATGTGAAGTCCAATGCCGCTGCTGTGCTCATATTGTTGGTCCTGCCACAAAGGTTATGATACGGGCGACAATGTACATTTTGCGCTGGGGAGGGGCAGGCGGCAAGAAGTTTTTTTTGGGGGGATTATTTGGGGTCGAGCGAGTTGGGGCCGCGATGGAGGTAGTCGCGCGGTCGGGGCTATTCGTCCGCGGGGGTCTCGGGCGGGGGCAGGTATTCGGTTCCGCCGCCGAGGACGGCGTAGAGCCTTACGTCATTGACGGTCGCGGCGAGCTGGAGGGCGGTGAGGGCCTGTTGGGCGTTGTAGAGCGATCGCTGGGAGTCGAGGACGCTGAGGTAGCTGTCGATACCGTTTTCGTAGCGTCGGATCGCCAGGCGATAGATTCGGTTTGCGGAATCGACTACCGCCTGCTGTGCGGTTGTCTGCTCATGTACGGTGTCGCGGACGGCGAGGACATCGGCGACCTCTCTGAATGCCGTCTGGATGGTCTTTTCGTACTGCGTCAGGGCGATTTGCTGTACGGATTGGCTGACCCTGTGGGCGGCCCATGTTCTTGCGTCGAAGATTGGCATGATGATCTGGGGTGCGAAGGTCCATGTGCCTGATCCTGCGGCGAACAGGCCGGACAGGTCGTCGCTTGCGGTGCCCAGGGCGGTGGTCAGTCCGATTCGCGGGAAGAAGGCGGCCCTGGCGGCGCCGATGAAGGCGTAGGCGCCTCTTAGCTGGTGTTCGGCGGCCATGATATCGGGACGGGCCAGGAGGACCTCGGAGGACAGGCCGGCGGAGATCTCGGTAGTTGGTGCGATGCCGGCCAGGTCCGGGGGCAGCAGGTCGTCGGACACCGGAGCGCCTGCCAGCAGGTTGAGTGCGTTGCGGCTTTGGGTGGTCAGTTGGGTGTAGCGTGCGACGTCTCCGCGTGCGGCGTCGACCTGGGTCTGGGCGCGGCGGAGGTCGATTTCGTTTGCGAGCTGCGCCTGGTATTGAAGCAGGATCAGATCGTAGACTTCCTGCTGTGTCTGGAGGGTGGAAGCGGCGAGGTTGATGTTTACTCGGTTGGCGGCGATTGTCAGGTATGCGGCTGCGACTTCGGAGACGAGTGCGATCTGTGCGCTTCGCCGGGCCTGCTCGGTGGCGAGGTATTCCTGGAGGGCCTGTTCTTCCATGTTGCGGATGCGTCCGAAGAAGTCAATCTCCCAGGATGCTAATCCGAGATTCACGCTGTAGAGTTCGGTGGTTCTGGGCTGGCCGGGGGCGGTGAGATCGGCGGAGCTTCGGTGTTTGCTTGCGGCTGCGGTGGTGTAGACGGCGGGGAACAGTTCTGCTCTTTGGACGCCGTAGAGGGACCTTGCCTGTTCGACGTTGAGTGCGGCAAGCCGCAGGTCGCGGTTGTTTTGAAGGGCGGTTTCGATGATTTGTTGGAGGTTCGGGTCGTTGAAGAACTCGGTGATGGCGAGTTCGCCGGCGATGGGGGCTTGCGTTAACTGGTCGTTTTGAAAGGCTTCGTTCTGCGGCCATTCGTCGGGGATCGGCGGTTCGGGTCGGGTATATTGGGGGGCCATGTTGCATCCGGCCAGCAAGAGGGCGGCGGCGGATAAGATAAAGTATTGTCTGCCCATATTGATTCTCTGCAAGATTAGCATCGACACCTCGTTAGAGCGTTTTATGTCTGCCAAAAGTTTTCTCGATCAGCACGTAGAACAGCGGTACGAAGAGCACCACCAGGAATGTGCCGGTGACCATTCCGCCGAGGACGACGGTTCCGATGGCGTTCATTGCGCCGGCGCCAGCGCCGGTGCTGAAGGCCAGCGGGAGGACGGACAGTCCGGTCGTCATGGAGGTCATGAGTATGGGTCGGAGCCGCAGCTTTACGGCCTGGAGCGCGGCGGGGATCAGGCCGACGCCTTTGGCGGCGCCTGCCATGGCGAACTGGACGATCAGTATTGCGTTTTTGGTCGCCAGGCCGAGCGTGTTCAAGAGGCCGATCTGGAAGTAGACGTCGCTGGGCAGGTCACGCACGGAGGAGGCTGCGAAGCCGCCGATGACGCCAAGCGGCAGGATCAGCAGGACGGCGATGGGGATGTCCCATTTGCCGTAGAGGGCGGCGAGGAAAAGAAAGGCGATCAGAATCGAGAAGGTGTAGAGCAGGCCTTTCTGGGCGGCGGCCTGGCGTTCCTGGTACGAGAGTCCGGTCCAGTCGTAACCGATGCCCTGGGGGAGTTTTGCGACGATTTCTTCCATGGCCTGCATGGCGTCTCCGGAGCTTTTGCCGGGTGCGGGCTCGCCCCAGATGTTCATTGAGGGGAATCCGTTGAATCGTTCGAGTCGGGGCGGTCCGCTGGTCCAGTGGCCGGAGGCGAACGAAGTGAATGGGACCATCTTGCCGGTTCTGTTGCGGACGTATAATCTGTCGAGGTCCTGGGGCAGCATTCTATATGGGGCGTCGGCCTGTACGAAGACTCTCTTGACGCGTCCGCCCTGGATGAAGTCGTTGACGTAGGCGCCGCCGAACGCGGCGGAAATCGTGTTGTGGATGGAGTTTATTGGCAGGCCCTGGGCGCCGGCCTTATCCCAGTCGACGTCGACGCGGTATTCGGGTACGTCTTCCATTCCGTTCGGGCGGACGCTTATGAGTCTGTCGTCCTGTGAGGCCATGCCGAGCAACTGGTTGCGGGCCTGCATGAGCGCGTCGTGTCCGACGCCGCCGCGGTCCATCAATTGGAAGTCGAAGCCGAGGGCGTTGCCCATTTCGGCGACGGCCGGCGGTGGGAAGGCGAACACCAGTGCGTTGCGCATTCCGGCAAACCGCATCATTGCCCGACCTGCGACGGCGGGTACTCTCAGGTCGGCGCGTCCGCGGAGCTTCCAATCCTTGAGTTTGATGAAGACCATGCCGTTGTTCTGGGCACTTCCGGAGAAGCCCACGCCGGAGATGGTCATGCAGGAGTCGACCGCCTCCTTTTCGTGTTCGAGAAAATACTGCTGCACCTGGTTGGCGGTTTGCTGTGTCTGCTCGAGCGTAGAGCCGGTGGGCATGAGGATCTGGCAGAGCAGGATGCCCTGGTCTTCGTCGGGCAGATATCCGGTGGGTATATTGAAGAAGATGAACGCCAGGCCTGCTACAATCATGATGTAAACGGCTACGAAACGGAAGGTCCTGGCGAGTCCGTATCCGACGAGTTTGACGAAGGCGTCGCGGAAGCGATAGAACCCTCGGTCGAACCACAGGAAGAACGGTCGCAGGAACCAGACGGCGCCCTCGGCGGCCTCATGCCCTTTGGGCACGGGCTTGAGTATCGACGCACACAGAACCGGCGTGAGGATCAGGGCAACTGTCACCGACAGCATCATGGACGTGACAATTGTAACGGAGAACTGTCGATAGATGATTCCGGTGGAGCCGCTGAAGAACGCCATGGGTCCGAACAGCGCCGCCAGCACCAGGAAGAACCCGATCAGCGCACTGGTGACCTGGCCCATGGACTTTGCGGTGGCGTCCCTTGGTGAGAGTCCTTCTTCGCTCATCAGTCGTTCGACGTTCTCCACGACGACGATGGTATCGTCGACCAGGAGCCCGATGGCAATCACCATTGCGAACATGGTCAGCATGTTGATTGAGAACCCGAAGGCTCCCAGTGCGGCGCAGGTCCCCAGGAGCACCACGGGCACGGCGATTGTCGGAATGAGAGTCGCTCGCATGTTTCCCATGAACAGCCACATGACCAGGAATACCAGTACGATCGCCATGAGCAGCGCTTTGACGGCCTCGCCTATTGCGACCTTTACGAATGGCGTGGTGTCATAGGGATACACGATCTTCATACCGGGCGGGAAGAAATGGCCCATTTCTTTGAGCCTGGCCTTGACTGCGTTGGCGGTCTTGAGCGCGTTTGCGCCGGGCGCCTGGCGGATGGCCAGAGCAGCGGTCGGCGTTCCGTTGTAGAATGCCTCAATATCGTAGAATTCGGTTCCGAGCTCAGTGCGTCCCACGTCGCTGACCCGCACGGTGGAGCCGTCGGGATTGATTCGCAGGGGTATGGCGGCGAATTCTTCAGGCGTCTGAAGGAGATTTTGGACGACGATTGAGGCATTGAGACGCTGGCCTTCCACTGCCGGTATTCCGCCGAATTGGCCGGCGGACACTTCGACGTTATACGACCGCAGCGCCAAAACGACGTCTTCGATTGTCAGGTGGTAATCGGTAAGTCTGTCCGGGTTGAGCCAGACGCGCATGGCGTATTGCGAGCCGAAGACCTCGACTTCGCCAACGCCGGGCACGCGCGCCAGGACCTTTTCAAGATTCGACTGCGCATAATCGCGAAGGTCATTTCCGTTCATGCTGCTGTCTTGTGAGACAAGTCCGACGATAAGCAAATAGTTGCGAGTGGATTTGCTGACCGTGACGCCCGATCGCTGGACGACTTCCGGAAGACTGGCCATTGCGAGTTGAAGTTTGTTCTGGACTTTGGCCCAGGCGAGGTCGGGATCGGTTCCCGGCTTGAAGGTAAGTTCGATGCGGGATGCTCCGGCGGAATCGCTCGTGCCGGCCAGGTAGATCATGTCCTCGAAGCCGGTCATCTTCTGTTCGATGATCTGCGTAACGCTGTTTTCCACCGTCTGGGCCGAGGCTCCGGGATAAAACGAAGTAATTGCTATGGCCGGCGGGGCGATAGGCGGATACTGGGCTACAGGCAGGTTGTAGATTGCCAGGGCGCCGAGCAGCATGATAAAAATCGCGACGACCCAGGCAAAGACCGGGCGGTCAAGAAAGAATCTGGATAGCATGGGTTTTCCCGTTTAATCTGTAGTGGCGGATGCCTGAAGATTTTTCTCGGCGTTCGTTTCGGCCTTCTGGGGTACGACCTGTACGGCGGCGCCGGGCCTGACCTTTTGGATGCCCTCGACGATGACCCGATCTCCGAGATCAAGACCGGATGCTACCAGCCATTTGTCGCCGACTGCGCGATCCAGCGTGAGCATGCGGGGCTGCACCTTGTTGTCGGCATCGACAATCATTGAGATCGGCTGGCCTTTGGCGTCGCGGGAGACAGCCTGCTGGGGCACAAGTATGGCATTGGCGTTGACGCCTTCGGTTATGACAGCGCGGGCGAACATTCCGGGCAGCAGGATCTTCTGCGGGTTTGGAAAAACCGCTCTAAGGATAACGGATCCTGTCGTCGGGTCTACTGTGACGTCCTGGAATTGCAGCGTGCCTTCCTGCGGATAGGGGGCGCCGTCTTCGAGTATGAGCCTGACCTTTGCATGATCGCTTCCATCGTGACTGAGCCGGCCATCCGTAATGCGGCGCTGCAGTCGCAGCAGTTCGGCGCTTGACTGCGGCACGTCGACATAGATGGGATCCAGTTGCTGAATGGTGGACAAAGGTGTCGGCTGATACGCGGTCACCAGTGCGCCTTCGGTAACGGTTGACCTGCCGATTCGTCCTGCGATCGGGGCAGTTACTTTGGTGTAGGCCAGATTGATTCGGGCAGTCTCGACGGCTGCTTTGCAGAACTGGATTTCGGCTTCCGCCTGTTTCATGGCGGCCGATGCGTCGTCGTAGTCCTGCCGGCTTATGGCTTTGTCAGCCAGCAGGTCTTGATATCGCTGGACTCTTAACCGGATGGCGAGCAGGCCCGCTTCAGCCCTTGCGAGGGAGGCATTTGCACTGTCCAGGGCGGCCTGGAACGGGGCGGGGTCGATCTGATACAGCACCTGTCCTGCTTTCACTTCGGACCCTTCTTCGAACAGGCGTTTCTGTATAATGCCGTTTACCTGCGGACGTATATCCGCGACGAGGAACGGGGCCGTGCGTGCCGGCAATTCGGCTGTAATGACCACGGGCTGAGACTTGACGGTGACCACGGATACCTGGGGGGCGCCCGGGGGAGGCGGTGCACTCTGCTTTTTGCATCCGGTCATTGCCGACAGGAGCCCGGCAATGCCAAGCAGAAAGACCACCGGCCGGCGGCGCACGGCGCCCGGGGGGCGCTTGTGCCTTCGCGCGGTTAACGGGAAGAAATGAAAGCCTGCTTCGGTTTGCATCTTATTCTCCAAGTCGGATCCAAATAATGTGTGCGAATTACTCAGGTACTCTTTTAAGCAGGGACTCCAGGAAGAACTCTTCGATCTTCGCAATCCCCTCTTCTGTTTTCGTTCTGTCGAAATCCTCACAAGACTCAATAGCAAATGCCTGTAGTGTCGCCTGAAGGGACAGCGCCACAGTCTCCGGGTGCATGCGTCTGAACACCTGCTTCTGCATGCCCGCCCTCACGATATTCTGAAGCTTTTCGGAGACCATTGCTCTGAGGTCCGTGCCTATATCTTTGAGCATGGGCTTGATCGAACTGCGGATTCCGTACTGGGAGATGTACAGCCTGACGAGCTCAAGGTTGCTTTCGACCAGATCAATGTGCGATCGGATGAATTCCGCCAGCTTCTCCTCTTCTTGTTTGTCTGAGTCCAGAATTGGCAGCAGGCGCTTGCGGAATTCTTCAATGCCGGTCTTCATCAGCTCAATGAAAAGCTGTTCTTTGCTGTCAAAGAAGTTGTAGAGAGTGCCGACTCCGAACTCTGCCTCTTTGGCAATATCCTGCATCGAAACGTTGTGAAACCCGCGTTGGGCGAACAGCCGGACTGCGACAGCCAGTATCTCTTTTCTGTGTCGCAGAATCTCCCTTTGTTTGCGCGGCAATGTTTTTTGCATACTCTTCTCTTCTTTCAGACGCGAGGTTTACAATGCAGAGGTTAATTCGTAATGTGCGTTCACATTATGAATCATAATTCATCGTAAGTCAATAAAAATGGGGCAAGCTGGGGTAAAATTCAAACGGTACAGGCGATTATCGGGCTTTGGGCTGCCGGCTAAGGCCTTTTCGGGTGGTCCGGTCCGAGAACAGCGATCCAGTGGGGCGTACAGAGCGGCCAAAAAAGCATAGTGCCCAGGGCGGGATATTTCCTGTGTCATGATGTCGGCGCGTGCCGTATAATAGCGCAGAATGGCCAGAAAGAAGGAAGAATCGTTGTTTAGTCCACTTGAGCAGGCCCGGATCGAGGCTAATGCCCCACTTGCGGTTCGTATGCGTCCGCGGTCGGTAACCGAACTGGTCGGACAGAGGCACTTCATGGGGCCCGGCAAGCTGTTGCGTCGGATGCTGGACGCTGACCGGTTGACGAGCGTGATTTTTTTCGGACCTCCGGGGACGGGCAAGACCTCTCTGGCTCGTGCGATTGCTGCGCATACTAATGCTCATTTTCACTATCTAAGCGCGCCGGCGGCGACGGTTGGCGACATTCGCGGGGTTATTGAGACAGCCAAAGGTCGGCTCGGCAGCGACGGGTCGAGGACTCTGCTTTTTATCGATGAGATTCACCGCTTCAACCGTGCACAGCAGGACGTTTTGCTGGACGACGTTGAGAACGGGGTGGTAATCCTTATTGGGGCGACCACGGAAAACCCGTTTTTTGCGGTAAATTCGCCGTTGATCAGCCGCAGCACGGTTTTTCAGTTTGAACCCCTCAGCCCGGAGGAGATCCGTGCGGTGCTGGAGAATGCGATCAGCGACCGCGATCGCGGTTTTGGCGAGATGGGGATTGAAGCGGATTCGGAGGCGATTGAGTTTTTGTCGGTTATGTGCGACGGGGATGCGCGCAAAGCGCTGACGGCGCTGGAAATCGCGGTTCTTTCGCAAGTGAAGGCGGAGAAGGGGGATCAAATCCGGCTGACCCTGGATATCGCTAAAGAATCCATTCAACAGAAGTCGATTCAATACGACGGCACCGGCGATACGCACTTTGATCTTGCCAGTGCGCTTCAGAAGTCGATGCGGGGCTCCGATCCGAATGCGACGGTGTACTGGCTGGCGAGGATGTTGGCCGGTGGAGAGGACCTGCGTTTTGTTGCGCGGCGGATTGCGGTTTGTGCGGCTGAGGACGTGGGCAACGCCGACCCGATGGCGACGGTACTGGCTGCATCGGCAGTGCAGATTGCTGAGTTTGTGGGTTTGCCGGAGGCGCGGCTGGCTCTTGCGCAGGCGGCTATATACGTTGCGTGCTCTCCGAAATCGAATGCGTGCACTGCAGCCATAGGCGAGGCCATGTCGGATGTGCAGGCGGGCCGGACCATACCCGTACCGAAGCATCTGAGGGACTCGCATTACGGCGGCGCCAAGAAGCTCGGGCACGGGGAAGGTTACAAGTATCCGCATAACAGCCCGACCGGGTATATAGCGCAGGACTATTTGGGCTGTGATCTGGGCAAGAAATACTACCGGCCGAAGGACATCGGCAGGGAAAAAATAATAAAGGAGTATTTGAAAAAACTGCAAGATCAGTTAAAAGAGACGGAAAGAAGTCGTTGAGCAACACGGATCGTTGCTTTTGAGGGTGTTTGCATGGACAAATCACAGCTCCGAGGCGAAATCGCGGCTCGATTGCAGCAGCTCAGTGAACAAAGCAGGGCTGAGAAGAGCCGAAAGATATCGCAGTACCTTATTCAAAATGAGAAGTTCAAGTGCGCTCATTCGGTGATGCTGTATCTGTCGCTGGCGCATGAGGTGGATACTACGCCGATTATTCTGCAGTGCTGGCAGCAGGAGAAGACGGTGGTTGTTCCGAAGGTCTCGTGGCAGCAGCGGCACATGATACCGGTTGAAATCAACTCGCTGGAGACGGGGATAAGCACCGGGGCCAGCGGCTTGAGAAATCCTACGACCGGCATTCCGATGCCATTAGAGGACATCGACCTTGTGGTTGCTCCGGGGCTGGCGTTCGACAGGAAGGGCAACCGGCTCGGCAGGGGCGGGGCTTACTATGACCGGTTTCTGGCGTCGCCGAATCTCAAGGCGGCCGTCTACTCGCTGGCGTTCGCCGAGCAGATCGTGGACACGGTTCCGATGGACGGTCACGATCAGACCGTCGACTTCATAGTCACGGACGAGGGTCTCATCAACTGCTCGTGATTGTTAAGGAGGAAAACGGAAGTGGCCAAATATGAATACAAACCGCTGGCCGCGGCGAAGCGCAAGAACTCGAATACGCGGTACCTTGTTGTGGCGCTGGTGGTCATCATAGCGGGGGCTGTGGTTCTGATTAAGACCCGCGGCACCGACAGCGGCGTGCAGGGGGGCGGCGATGCAGTGGGAAGTGTCGGCGGCGGCGATGGTTATGCGCTGCCGTCGGAGGCCTCGCAGGCTGCCGCACGGACGGCGGGCGCGGACACGCCCGCTTTGCCTCCAGTGGAGATGCAGCCTGCAAGGGGCGCCGGCGGAACCGCCGTGCCGGCGAACCCGGCAGCGAACCCGACGCCGCCGGTGGCGTTCAACCCGGTGCCTCATTCGACGGCCAATATGACGGAAGCCACGCTGGAACTGATCGACCAGGCTATGAAGCAGCTTCAGAGCGGGCAAGTGATCGCGTCGCGGGATACGCTCAACGCGGCGCTTGCGATGGAAATGCCCGCCGAATACCGGGTTGGGGTAAAGAAGAAGCTGACGGAGTTGGCGGATCAATGGCTGTTCAGCAAGACGGTTTTCCCGGGTGATACGCTGACGGAGATGTATACGGTCAGGGCGGGCGAGGCGCTGGCGAATATCGGCAAGAAGTTCAGCGTTCCTTACGAGATACTGATGGAGATCAACGGCATCAAGCGGCCCGAACTGCTTCAGGCAGGCCAGAAGATCAAGGTGATCAAAGGTCCATTTCACGTGAAGGCATATTGTTCGACTTATACGATGGACCTGTATCTGGGCAGCCAGATGTATATCAAGAGCTATAGGATCGGCTTGGGCGCCCACGATAGTCCGACGCCCACGGGTCGATGGCGCGTCAAATCGGGCGGCAAGTTGATCAAACCTTCATGGTACGACAAGGTAACCGGCAGGACGTATCATGCTACTGATCCGGATTATCCGCTGGGTTCTCGGTGGATCGCCATCGAAGGGCTTGACGAGACGAACAAGCACGAGGAAGGTTTTGCCCTTCACGGTACAAAGGACCCGGAGACGATCGGCACGCGTTCATCGCGAGGATGCGTTCGCCTTTTTAACGGCGATGTAATTGAAGTTTATAACCTCCTGTTCCCGGAAAAGTCCGAAGTGCGGATTGTAGACTGATTGTCGGCCGGCGGTGGAGTCGGTACGTGTACAGACGAAAAGGCGCCGTTGCAGCGTGGGCATGGTTGATTTCGCTGTTGCTTCACGTGGTGGTTCTGGGGGCTTTTTCGACTATGCGCCTGACCGGCCGGCCGGATACGAGGGTGTCAAAAAGCCGTGCTGAGGCGGCAAGGGCGCAGATCAGGCGTATATCCGAGGCATTGCCCGTAACTCCGAAGCCGAGGATCACGCACCTGCTTTCGGCGAGCGGGTCCCAGTCTGTGAGTAAACGGCCTCTGGATATTCCGGTTCGATCGCGGATTGCGCCGGCTGAATCGGCGGAGGCCATCGACGTTGAGGCAAGCGGCGATGCCTTTGCCGGCGCTTTATGGTCGCGCGGCGTGGAGTTTTTCGGGCAGTTCACGGACGTGCGCAAGATATGTTACGTTGTGGATTGCTCCGGGTCGATGCACGGTCGTATTGGGTTGGTGAAGAAGCGGTTGAAGGCATCGATCGCGTCGCTGCGGCCGGACCAGTTTTTTTATGTAATATTTTTTCTGCGGGGCGAGTCGCTGCTGGAATCGGGCGACGGAGTTCTCGTGCGGGCGACGCCGTCGGCGAAGTCGGCGGCGTATGATTTTGTCGATCAAGCAATGCCGGCGGGAACAACGAATCCGCTGAATGCACTGAGGCGGGCGATGGAGCTGCGCGACGACAGCGGTGCAGGCGCCGGCTTGATATATTTTCTGACTGACGGTTTTGATTTTGAGCCTGACGGATCGGCGACGTTTGCGGAGCAGGTTTCGTCGCTGCGGGCTCAACTTGCGGGCGACGTCGTGATTAACACGCTTGGCTTCTGGACGCAGGCGGGCGACGAGGCCATCCTTCGGGAAATCGCCCGGATGACGGGCGGCGAATTCGTGGATATTGAATGGTAGACGGGCGGCGACAGGTTTGATGAGCGAGCTTCACATCGTGCGACATCGGGACAGGGGCGGTCGTCTTGCAGCTATTGCGTGCTGTGTGGTCCTGCTGACGTGCGCGTCGGTGCTTGCCGGCGAGGACGGCGCGGCGCGCGGCGGTGATACGTTTTTCCATCAATACATCATTGCCGGCGGAGGGATCGTCTGGTTTGTGCTTCTGCCGATGTCGGTTGCGACGGTTTATCTTGCGATCGATCTGGCGTTTACGATTCGCCGCAGAAGGCTCTTGCCGGCTGAGGCGAGCGGTGAGATCCTGGCGATCGCCCATTCGGCGGCTCCGGGACAACTGCTTGCACGGCTGGCGGCGAGGCAGGATTTGGCGAGTCGTACATTGCTGCGGACGCTCGGCAAATCGCGGCGTCTTCAGGCGGACGCGGGGCGTCTGCACCACATTGCGGCGGAGTGTCTTCAGGAGCAGGGGTTTAACCTGCTGCGGAAGGTCGAGTGGTGCAGCATCATAGGCAACGTTGCACCGATGGTCGGTTTGTTTGGTACGGTGTTCGGTATGATCCAGGCCTTTGACGTGCTGGGCGTTGCGGGTGGGCAGCCGCCTCACGATCAGCTTGCCGCCAAGATATCGATTGCGCTCGTGACGACGTTTTGGGGATTGTTGATTGCCATCCCTGCGCTTGCGATTCACGGCATATTTCGGACGTGCGTGGAGACGTTGATCAGCGAAGCGGCGTTGGAAGTAGAGGAACTGCTGTTTCAGATGCCGGCAGGGCCGGCCCAAGAGGGTTTGGCGGCCGAGAGTCCGAGCGAGCGCCGAGCAGTCAGGCGAGAGCCGCCTCAGCGACAGCGCAGCGGTGTTGCGGGAGAAGGAGCGTACTGAGTCTGAGCCTTTGCACGAGCCGGATCCAGGGTGGATATGCGTATGAACATTCTGAACGAGCGGCGGGACGACCGAGGCGGTTTCAACATGACGCCGATTATCGACGTGGTGTTCCTGCTGATCATATTCTTCATGCTGGTGTGTCAGTTCATCACGGCGGAGAATTTTCCGGTGCAGGTGCCGGACAAGGTTACAGAAGCTGAGCCTTTGGCCGCCGACGGCGAGCAGCTTGCGACGGTGACGGTCATGTTCGACGAAGGCGGGCAAGTGGCGTATGCGGTGGGTGCGGGGGTTATGGCGGCACAGGACTCGGAGACGAGGGTTTTGGCGATTGCGGCGGCGATAGATCGGCAGTTGGCGCACCTGCCGCCAGACAGGCGGGTCGTGTCGCTGCGGTGCGACCGGCAGATAACTTTTGGGTACGTTAAACACGCATTGGAAGGGATCAGCCGGAGCACCGCCACTGATATCAAATGGGCGGTAATCAAGCATCAGCAAGCGGACGCAGGAGGTTCTTGAAAAGGAGAAAGGGCGATGGTCGTTGAAAAAAGAGTAGTGTCGGCAATTGCATTGGCGGTTTTTTGTGCGTGTAATCCTCTCCGTGCGGCACAGTGGGTGGTGTCTTCTCCGAAGGGCGGCATCTCGGCGGCAGTGAAGTTCGACGAGGCGGCGGGGACGGTCTCGTTCGGTGTAACGAGCGGCGGGGCGGCGGTGATCGAAGAGAGCCCGATAGGGATCGTTACTGACAGGGGGGATTTCACCCGCGCGATGGCACTGACGGGCGAGGCCAGGCAGGTGATCGATGAGACGTATACTCTGCCGGTGGGGAAGCGCTCTACTTATGTGAACCGGGCAAATGAGCTGGTGCTGCGGCTTGCGAAGGATGGGCAGGAGGTACGATTTCGCTTTCGGGCGTATGACGACGGGGTGGCGTTTGGCTATGCGCTGGACGGGAGCGGGCAGATCACTATATCAGGTGAGACGAGTGCGTTTGTGCTGGCCGGCGGGGGCGATGTGAAGTACTGGGGGCAGAACCATCCGAACAACTACGGCTACGAGACGATGTTGGGGCGGATTGACGGCAGGCGGATGTCGATTCCGGTTCTGGCGGAGTTGGAGGGGCAGAGGCATTTTGTGTTCATGGCGCAGGCGGCGTCGTACGGGACGTATGTCTTTCCGCACTTCGTCAGGGAAGGGCGGCGTTTTGCGTTTACTTTTCCGATGGATCAGGAAGGTCCGGTGAGGACGGTTCTGCCGTTTCAGTCGCCGTGGCGGGTTGCGATCATCGGCGCTCTGGGTGCGATCGTGGAGTCAACGATGTTAGAGAATCTGAACCCGCCGACGGAGCCGGAGCTTGTGAACGCCGAATGGCTCAAGCCGGGGCGGGCAAGCTGGGACTTTCTGGCGGGGGACAGGGACAAGCCGAAGGTCTGGATTGATTTTGCGGCGGAGATGGGATGGGAGTATCATCTTGTGGATGCGGGGTTCGAGCGGCGGTTCGACGCGGCCGAGGCGACGAAGTATGCTCGCCAGAAGGGGGTGGAGATCATCGGGTGGGGTTATACGCCGGACCTGAATACGCGGGCCAAGGCGGAGAAGGCACTGAAGCGTTTTGCGGAAATGGGGCTGCGAGGTGCGAAGCTGGATTTCTTCGATCATCATCCGTTTACCGGGGAGCGGCGGACGAACGACTTCGAGGATACGCAGGCGAGTTTGCAGATGCGGGATTATTTCATGGAGATCGCGACGGAGCTTGGGTTGGTGCTGGAGTTTCACGGGTGCACGCTGCCCAGCGGCGAGCGGCGGCGGTATCCGAACTTCATGACGGCGGAGGGGATCGCGGGGATGGAGAAGCGGACTCCCAAGGCGTCCAACGAGTTGACTATTCCGTTTGTGAGGAATGTCATGGGGCCGGCGAGCTTTACGGTGGTGAAGTTCGATCGGTCGCTGGGATCGTATGCGTATCAGATGGCGCAGGCGGTTGTTTATGAGGCGGGGATTCAGATTTATGCGGAGCGACACGACAGGCTGCGGGCGTTTGCGGGGGTGGAGTTCTTGAAGGCTCTTCCTGCGACGTGGGATGAAACTCGTTTCATCGAGGGGTACCCGGAAAGTCATGCGGTATTCGCCAGGCGCAAGGGGCGGGACTGGTTCGTTGGAGGCGTCACAGACAAGGCGAGAGAAGTCAGGCTGGGGCTGGAGTTTCTGGAGGAAGGTGTTTCGTACCGTGCAAAGGTTTACAGGGACGGGACGGCGAAGACGGATCTGGTAATCGAGGAAAAGACGGTGACGGGCAAAGACCGGCTGGAGATTGGTATTGGGCCTAATGGGGGGTTTGCCGTACACCTCAAACCGGTCCAGTGAGGCCGTTGTGTTTGATTTGACGCTGAACTGGGGCAGCGGTATGCTGATCGGTCATTGGGGAATGCCGCCGCGTCGCTGAGCAGCCTGAGAAACAAAGATTGAGGGCGGGCCAGACAAGGACAGGAAGGCCGGAGATGGCACACTGCCGCAACAAGGTGCTCGGATGGCTTTGGATTATAATTGTTCTTTGGGCCGCCTTTGCAGCGTGGTTCATTCAACGGCGCGGTTACGATTCGCAAGAGGACGCCCAGACAAAAGGGGGCTCCTTCCAACATGAGGTCTACATCTGGCAGCGACACTGGGGGGACGATCTGGAGGCGGCCATTGAGCAGGCATCGGGCGAAGTCGCGGGATACACGGTCTTGGCGGCCGAGGTCGCTTGGGAGGGCGACAAGCCCCGGACTGTCAGGCCGGCGGTAGATTACGAGAGCCTGCGAGCAACGGGTCGGTGCGTGGGGCTTGCCCTGCGGATCGGTCCTTTCCAGGGCCGTTACTCCCATGAAGCCGTGATGACTTTCCTTTCGGAACTCGCACACAGCACCGTGGGCGCGGCGCGCGACGCCGGTGTCGAGCCGGTCGAATTTCAGATCGATTTCGATTGTGCTGAAAGTAAACTGGACAGCTACAGGACCTGGGTCGAAGCCCTGAAAAGAGAACTGGCGCCCCTTCCGGTTGTGATTACCGTCTTGCCGTGCTGGCTCGATCACAAAGCCTTTGTCCGCCTTGCCGGGGCGAGCGACGGTTATATCCTGCAGGTTCACTCGCTGGATCGCCCCACACATGCGGATGCGTCGATCGTGCTGTGCGATCCTGACAAGGCTTTGCAGTGGGTCGAACAGGCGGGCCGTATAGGCGTGCCTTTCCGCGTTGCCCTGCCCACTTACGGGTATACGGTCTTCTTCAATAAAGATGGCGAATTCGCAGCCCTTGCCGCGGAGGGTCCGGCCAAGACATTGCCTCATGTACGGTTGACTCGCCAGGCGCGGGCGGATCCTTATGCAATGGCGGGCCTGGTCCGCAAATGGGGGCAGGCGAGACCTTCGGCCATGACGGGCGTCATCTGGTATCGCCTGCCGGTGGAGACGGATCGGCTCAACTGGAGCTGGATTACGCTGTCGACGGTGATGAAAGGGCTTGACCCGGTGAGGCATCTTGCGGCGGAGGTCGAGTATCCCCAGCCGCGACTTGCCGATATCGTGCTGGTCAACGCGGGGCAGGTCGACGAGCCTGCGGATGTAACCGTTTGCATGGACTTCGGCCTTGCCGCTTATGTCGCAGGCGACGGTCTTGCCGGTTTCAACATGGTCGAGACCGGGTCGGGACTCCAACTGCGATACGGCGCGTCGGTCGATTCGCCCGCCATGATCAAACCCGGCGCAAGATGGAAAATCGGCTGGGTGCGTTTCAAGGATGAAACCGTGGTCTCGCCGGTGGTTCAGCCGGCTCGCACGAACCAACCTGGGGAAATGTGAGAAGTCGAACGTTCATCATGATGGGGGGTAAGTCGGGTAAATACCTCTGTAATAGACATACGCAAAGGAGCAATAATGAAACGTACCACGTTCGAGTTTGCCGTCGCAGCAGCAATGTTGATGACAGCCGTTCTTTGCCGGACAACACCCGCGTTGGCTTGCGGACCGACATTTCCAAACCGTTTGCTGCTGGGCGGCGATGACACGCTGCTGCTGGCGCCGAAGGTGCCGGAATTCGACGAACGAATCGCACGCCTGGCGGAATTCAGAGTCGTACCGTTCAAGACGTTCGCGCCCGAAGCCGGGGACTACGAGAGGCAGACGGCGAACGCCAAAAGCGCCGATCTGGCTGAAGCTATGAAGACACGACGCGCACAGAACGTTATGCCCGACGAATTCAAGTATTATGAGCAAGGGGCAAAGGCTTATCGTGTCTGGCAGAATGACGAGGCGATCGCGTGGTGGAGACGGGTCCTTGAACTGCCAGCCGATGAACGCAGGTACCGCTCGGTGTGGGCGGCGTTCATGATCGGCAAGGCTTTGCAGCAAAAGAACAGCTACGCCGATTCAATTCCGTGGTTTGGAAAGACCCGTTCTCTTGCACAGGCCGGGTTCGCGGACAGCATCGGGCTTGCGGCGGCAAGTTACGGCTGGCAGGGCTATTCGGCCTGGCATTTGGAGCATTACGACGAGGCGCTGGAGTTGTATGTGCTGCATCTGGCCACTGGGGATCCGACGGCGCGAAATTCACTTTTTCATACCGCTCGGCGGGCGCTGGATACCGACGACGAGAACGCGCTGAACGCGGCTGCAAACAGTCCGGTCGCGCGGCAGGTGGTGACAGCCTACTTGCTGTCGACATTCGAACGCGGACATCCCTGGACGCGGCGTGCGAAGGTCTGGGATCAGGCGCTTGCCCATGCAGGCGCGGCGCCGCCGGATGAGGTCGGCCGCATCGCAGTGCTCGCCTACCAGGCCGGGGACATGGACCTGGCTCAACGATTCGCCTCTGTGGCTGATCCGCAGGATGTTCTCGGCGGCTGGATCAGGGCCAAGTTACTGCTGCGCAGCGGCATGGTCGAGAATGCCGCGGATGTACTTGCGACCCTGGCGCGCAAACTCCCTCGGGCTTCGGACCCCACAGGGCTCCAGTTCGTGCACGGGTCATTCTACGATCGGACCGGCATGAAGCTCAAAACCGATCCGGTGGCGTTTCACATGCAGGCCGAGCTTGCCATTCTGCGCATGTCACAGAGACAGTTTGCAGAAGCCCTGAATGCTCTGCTGGAAGGGGGTCACTGGATTGACGCCGCATATGTTGCCGAATACGTCCTTACGGCTGACGAGCTTAAGACGTACGTTGATCGAGTCTGGCCTGCGAAGACAGATTCGCAGGCGGATTCATCCGCGTGGACGCGAAGACAGATACGCCATTTGCTTGCAAGGCGATTGACCCGCATCGGACGGTGGCGTGAAGCTCGCAGCTACTTTCCCATGGAATGGCAACCTCCATTAGATGCCTACATACAGGCAATTCGCGACGGGCATGACCAGAGGCTTAGCCCAGCCGCTCGCGGAAGGCGCCTTTTTGCGGCGGCTCAATTGGCGCGCCACCGGGGGATTGAACTACTCGGGACTGAGGTCGAACCTGATTGGCGGGCATACGGAGGCTACTACACGGATTCGCCTGCAACAGCGGTCCGGCAGCACGATTACCCCGGCGAGCTTGGCGTGCCCTCAAAGGAAGAGTTCCGGCGTGCCGCCGGGCACTTTCCTGAGCCTAATGTGCGGTGGCATTACCGGTACATCGCGGTTGATCATGCATGGGAGGCGGCTTCGTTAATGCCGGATAACGACGACGAAACGGCGCAAATGCTGTGTGTCGCGGGGTCATGGATTAAGGGCAGAGACCCCGAGGGCGCCGACAAGTTCTATAAGGCGTTGGTGCGGCGCTGCGGGCAAACGCCCTTGGGGGTGGAGGCCGAGAAGCTGCGATGGTTTCCAAAGGTCACGGAGACGTTCGGCGACGGCACCAAGTAATGGGCCTGCTGTGGGTCAGTCGTGCAGAAGCAGGAGCCGGCTACAGGTTCTTTATGCGGATGTTTTTGAACTGGACGGTCATTTCTGGTCCCTGGTGGAGTTGGAGGGCGAGCTTGCCGGTGGTTGGGCGTTTGGGGTCTTTGTCTTGGACCTGGCACATAGTTTGGCCGTTGATTTTGAGTGTGGTTCGCCCGGCTTTGGTGATGATGGTGTAGTCGTTCCATTCGGCAAGATTGACGTGGTTGAGCAGTTCCTGCGGGTCGCCGGTTTGGCCGGTGACTTTCTTGTTGCCTTGGTCGTCGATCTGAACGATCTGGCCGCGCTCGGCGAGGATATCGCGAAGAGTGTATTCCATGAGGACGCCGGTCCAGCGGTTGTCGGCGGAGAAGTCGGCCTGTGGACCGATTAGGGCTTCGGGCTCCATCGCAGTGCGTTGTCGGCTGTGGAAATAGATGCCTGAGTTGCCGCCTTCGATGCGGAACTGGAGGCGGAGCTCGAAATCGGCGGGTTCGCCGCCGCTCCAGATGAGGAAGTTGTTCTCGCAGATGCGGTTTTGGGGAGTGGTTCGGCCGGTGATGGCGCCGTCCTGGACCGTCCAGAGGCGCGGGTTGCCCGACCAGCCGGTGAGGTCCTTGCCGTTAAAGATGCTGACGAAGCCGGCTTCGGGATCGAGGGGGCCCAGCGGTGTGGTGTCGGCTTCGAGGTCGCCGCAGGCGAATTGAATGCCGTCGAGGTAGAACCGGAGGATGGTGGGGTTCCACCAGTGTTCGGTGCGGTGGCCTATTGCGCAGTAGAAGACGCGTCCTTTGCCGTAAGAGCGGACCCAGGCGAGGCCGAAGTCGTTGTCTTTGCGGTGGATCCAGGGGACGGTCATGTTGGTGTTGTCGACGTCGAGCGACATGAGGACGCGGCTGTTTTTGCGGGACCAGGGGTCGTTGAACTGGAAGATTTCTTCGGCGAGTCGGAAGTCTTTGCCGCCGAATGCGGCCATGAGGGGGTGGTCGGGGTCGTCGAGCTTGATGGCGACTTCTTCGTTCCAGGGGTGGCCCCAGTAGGAGGCGCCGATCATGTCGAGGAATTCGGGCCAGTGGTTGTTGCCGCCGATGGCATGGTGAAAGGCGACAACACCTTTGCCGCCGCGGACCCAGTTCATGAAGCTCGTGCGCAGAAGCTGCTCGACGGCGGCGATGGTGTCGCCATGCCCCTGGAATTTGGTCATGTCGGCTTCGGTGGGGCGGATCCAGGGGCCGTTTGAGTTGTTCATGATAATAGCGTCGAAGCGGGCGAGGTTCTCGGGCAGGAACATTGCGACGTCGTCGCTGACGACGGGCTCATAGGCGCCGGTCGTTTGGCCGAGAAGCTTCATTGCGTGTTCGGCCTGGGGGACACTGTAGCCTTTGTGGGGGCAAGTGTCCATGAAGGGCGTGTTCCAGATGAGGACGCTGCGGTGGGTCGCGGGTTGGACGCGGGCCGTTTCCGGCACCGCCTGGACAATGCGCCGCGCCTGGTCGTTGGTGAGCTGTGCACCGGCCGTTGCGACGAGCAGGGATACGGTTACCATAGAAGTTTTTCTGATCGCTGATTGAATGGACATGGTGTTTCCTTGCATTTGGGCCTATGTTTCAGACTCTCGTACAGGATACAGAATTGCGGTGGAAATTCAAGTCTCAGGGCCGATAAGTGGGGAGATTAACAGATTGCTTACATCCACAAAAGCCGGCCCACCCGGTTTATCCTGCTCAGGATCGAAAAGACCGCTTGCCTTTCCGCGAAAGGAGAACGAAGCCACAAGGCTCGGTTTCCAAAGACAAGCGGTAGCCTCATTATCAGCGGGAAAAAGGCACATGGCAATCGGTGATATTACCTATTTTCTTGTGGAAATCTACTAAGGCGCATGTTATAATCTAATGTGTGGTGGAAGCCAGCTTTTTATCGCACACGCCGGATGTGTCGGCGTAACGTTATATGGAAAGTTTTCTCCCCTCCAGAGAAGGGGTGTCCGGGCAATCCGGCACCCCTTTTCGCATTACTATTATCGGCACTCGGCGTCTGCATGTTTAACGGCAATCCTTCTGGCTCCGATATGTAAGCCCGCGGCAGTTTCGAAGGGGGCGATATGCATCATCCGCGCAGGACCCAGCGGATTAGTGTGATGAACCTCGGTGTTTTTCCCTGGGTCAGTATTGCTATTCGGAAGATTCGCCCGCCAGCCCAGACGCTGAGCAGCGCAAAGGCGACCATGCCGGCCAGGCCTGCCCAAGGCTGCCATGCGGGGATGGCCATTACTGAGCTCTGCCGCATCAGCATAAGGGTGGGGGTGAACGGCGGAATCAGCGACAGGGTGGTCGCGAACGGGCCCGACGGGCTTTTCAGTACCGGTCCCAGGATGAACATTGGGATCATCACGGGCAGCATGGCGGGAAGTGTGAGTGTCTGGGCGTCCTTGGCGTCGCTGCACGCGCTGCCTACGGCGGCGAAGTTTGAGCCGAACATGACGATTGCAATGAGCATGTAGGCAAAGAACCAGGGGAGGATATGATAGGGGATGAATTCGGCCAGACCCATTCGGGTAATTGCGGCCGCGCCCCCGAAGATGTAAACGGACGCCGCGGTGAGAGCGACCGCCAGGCCGCCGAGGACCTTGCCCATCATGAAATCGAAGGGACGCACGGAGGCAATGATAACTTCGGCGATTCGCTGGTTCTTCTCCTCCATGACCGACTGCAGGAGCGGAACTGCGCCCATCATGATCATCATGAACATGAGCATGACCATTATCATGGGCGCCGCGACTGCCTGGGCCTCATTGGGACGCTGCGCGTCCTTGATCTGTCCGGTCTGGGCGTCGACGGTGGCAAGCGACATGCTCTCGACTCCCGCCCAGTGGAAGAGATCGCCGACCTTTTCCTGGTCGATGCCGGCATGGGCTATGCGCAGCGTGCGTAGCTGATTGTTTATGGGCCAGCCGAGCCAGTTGCGGACCTCATCGAAGAGCACGTTCTCGCAGTAGTACCGAACGTAGGCTTCGGCGGGATTGGTGGAAGGATGGACGATGGAGGAGCCGATTTCGACGAAACCGTCAAGCTGTTTGGCACGGATCCGGTTGGACAGTTCAAGCCGCTGACTGCGCGCGTCGGCGGCGGGCTCGACGAGCGTGATTTCATAGGCGGGTTTGATCTTGGCGCCGGTCACCAGGTCTCGGATTTCGTTTTCGTTGCGTGCTTTGGCCGCTTCGAGGATAGCCGGTGCGATCTGAGCGGTGTGGTCAAGGAGGGCGATGCGGCGGTCGGTTACGTCTATTTTTTTCTCGGTGATTATTATTGCGATGAAGCCGCCGCTCATGAGAACGGGAGCCATGAGAAGACCTATTATGAAGCCCTTTGTTTTGACGGTTGCCTTGTATTCTCGCCATGCGATCTGGAGTGTCTTAAGCATCGGCGGCCTCCTTTGCTTCGGGTCCGGCAATGCGGACGAAGATGTCGTGGAGGGAAGGGCGGGCGATCTCAAAGTGCCGCACCCGGGTCCGGGATATGATTTGGGCGAGAATTCTCTGGGGGTCACAGTCGGGGGCCATTCGCAGTTCCTGGGATTGTCCGTAGTCGCGGACGCCAACGATCCCGGGCAGGTTGTCCAGCGCGTCGGCGCCGTCATCGGTGCTGATGCGGATAGTGTCGCTGCCGTAGCTGGACTGGATGGTTTCCAGGGTGCCGTCGAGGACCTTACGGCCTTTGAAAATCATGAAGATGAAGTCGCACATTCTCTCGGCGACCTGCATATCGTGGGTGCTGAAGATGATCGTGGCGCCTGCCGTGCGCAGGTCGAGAACTGCGCATCGCATGGCGTCTGTATTTACGGGATCAAGACCGGAGAAGGGTTCGTCGAGTATGACCAGGTCCGGCTGGGATACCACTGTGGCGATGAACTGGACTTTCTGGCTCATACCCTTGCTGAGTGCGGAGACCTTTTTCGAGGCCCAGCCTGTTAGTTCGAATCGTTCGAGCCATTCATCAACGCGGGCGTTTACGTTGCGGCCGTTTTTAAGTCGGCCGTAGAAACGCAGGATCTCACGCACTTTCATGCGCTTGTAGAGGCCACGCTCCTCGGGGAGGTAGCCGATGCGGTCGTTGGCGGCGCCCCCAAGTCGCTCGCCGAAAACGCGGATCGAACCACGGTCGGGGTAGAAGATATTCATGATCATGCGTAAAGCGGTCGTCTTGCCGGAACCATTGGGACCGATGAAGCCATAGATGCCGGCCTGCGGCACGGCAAGGGAAAGGGCGTCGACGGCCACGGTCTTGCCGAACGTCTTGGTGACATCTTGCATTTCAACACAGTGCATGCCTGACTCCAGGCAGAATGGACCCTTCTTAGACGCGTTAACATACCAGATGTGACAAAACATCACAAGAACACTTTGACGGGCGTGTCGTCAGGTTGTCAGGTTTAAAGCAGGCGGAGACCTCTTTTTTTTGCGCAGGAGACCGCCTCGGCGACCTCCTTGCTCGTTGGGCGGCGCATAATCGGGGGGCATCGGACGGCCTGGTAGCAGGGGCGGTACTGCGCCATCACGTTCACGGCGGTATGGACCGATATCTCATCGGCCAGGAAATCCATGATCTGCTCGCATTGTGAAAGCCGGTTGGGCAGGACGAGATGGCGCACGAGCAGTCCGCCGGTCGCCAGGCCGTTTCGGATAGTCAGATCACCCACCTGGCGGTGCATTTCACGGACGGCCGCCTGGTTGATCTGCGGGTAATCGGGCGCGTCCGACAGGTCTGTGCTTACCACGGGATCGGCATATTTCATGTCGGGCATGTAAACGTCGATGAGACCTTCGAGGGCCTTGAGGGTTTCAATGCTGTCATAACCGCCGGTGTTATAGATCACCGGCAAAGTCATGCCATTGTCGCGGGCTATAACCAGGGCCGGTGCAATTTGCGCCGCTAAATGCGACGGACTTACGAGATTTATATTTACTGCGCCGTCGGCCGCCAGGCGAAGCATCATTTCGGCAAGCCGCTCCGTGCCGACGTCGACACCCTGCAAGTTGCGGCTGATATCGTAGTTCTGACAGTAAATGCAATGCAGGTTGCACCCGGCGAAGAAGATGGTCCCGCTGCCGCCGGTTCCTGTCAGGACCGGCTCTTCGCCGAAGTGGGGGCCCGCGGAGGCGACTCTGGCGCGTGCAGCTATCCCGCAGTAACCCGCTTGCCCGGCGTTTCTGTTGACGGCGCAGAGTCGCGGACACATCGTGCAGCAATCGAGCATACCTGCAAGTTTTTCCAGATTCGCCATGCTGCGAGCCATACGCAGCTCGCTGAGCCATTGTTCCACGGCAGGCGGTTTGGCCAGGCGGATTGCGGGATACGCTGTTCCACCGAGGCGAACAGGTCGAAAGGCGATGCCTTCCGCCACTTCCTGCTGTAGGTCGATTCCGGTCGACGGCGCGTCGAGATCAGTTCCGGTTTTCATCCGTGTCTTCGTATTCCTGCTCCATCATTTGCTGACGTATCGGGCATTTTTCCATCATCTGCTGCAATTTCTTCTGCATGGCTTCCATGTCAACTTCGACCTGTGTCTGACCGACGAGGTTCAGATTAGCGTCGTACTTGAACAACTGACAGCCAATCATGATGACGACCTCGCCGTTTTCAGTTACGTGCATCTGTTTGGCAGCCATGCCTCGCATCATTGTCGCATGCAGCGGGCACGGACACATGGCGCCTCCCCAGGCAGGGTCTTGCCATCTCATTGGGCGGGCACGTCCGGGCGCTATCCTGCGGCCCCATGCGGGCGTCACGGCAAAAGCAAGGTAGACGCCGGCAAGCATAGCCAATAAACCCACGATGAGAATTGTCGTCCTTTTCATTTGTGTGTCCCCCAATTAGAAATCTCGTTCGGTTTGCACTTCAAAGCCTTAAGCACCCCTTGGTACGCGTCGAGTGATTACGCAGTGTAATCGGCGCGGCGAAGCCTTGACTTGAGTGGTTCGTGGCTTGACATGTGCCGGGGACGCTGAAAGACGTGCAAAAAGAATGGCGGCGCGGGCGGCGAGCGGTATAATGGCGCCGATATGCCGATATTCTTGTGGACGCATGCAATGTGCCTCGAAATGGAAGCCAAAGTCAAAGTGGAATATCTGGCGGTGACGGCCGAGCGGTTAGCCACGCTGGGCGCCGCACATCGCGACGATGTGACACACATGGATACGTTCTACGGCGCCGCGCCCGGTGGTATGATCAAAGCGGGCTGTTCGCTGCGGCTGCGTCGGCAGACAGGAGAGAACGAAAAGGCTCTGCTGACTTATAAAGGTCCGAGGCAAAAAGGACGATTTAAAACGAGAAAGGAAATCGAAACTGAAGTTGCCGACGCCGAGGCGATGGATGCACTTTTGGAGGCGATTGGGCTGCACACAGAACTTGTCCTCGAAAAGCGGCGTAGCAATTGGGTGTATAAAGGATGCATAGTATCCCTCGACGAGGTGCCGCTTCTTGGCAGTTTTGTAGAAGTCGAGGGCCCCTCCGAGGGAGCCATCGATGAAGTGCTGGGTGAGCTTGGATTGGAAAAGCTCGAGCATGTCAGCCAGGGGTATGCAAGCCTCGTGCGGCGTCGACTCCGGGAGAACGGTTCGGGGGACCGGAAGGTGCTTTTTGAGAGATAGGTTATGGCGTTGAATCCGACTGAGGGCTGTATAACTTACATCGTCAACCCCAAATCGGGGGCGAGCAGCGGCAAGATGATGGTTCGCGAGTTCAAAGATTACCTGGTCGAACGCAAGTATGACGTCCGCACGGTTTTAACGAACTCATTGGGTCATGCGGGGGAACTGGCCAGAGAGGCGGTACAGGACAATGACTGCGCTATGGTCATCGTCGCAGGCGGAGACGGCACCGTGCGAGAGGTCGTTCACGGCATGGAAGGCAGCAGTAAACCCATTCAGATCATACCCTGCGGGACCGAAAACCTCCTTGCCAACGAACTGGGCTTCGATGAACGAAGCAGCACCCTGATAAAGGCTTTTGAAGGCGATTGCATCCGCCCGCTGGATCTGGGAGATGCGGATGGACGGTGCTTTACGTCTATCGCCGGCTTCGGCTTTGACGCGGACGTGGTAAAGCGTGTCATGGACAGCAGGGAGGGACACATCAACCACATGGATTATTTCTGGCCGATATGGCGGACATTCTGGGGGCATCGTTTCCCGACGTTCAAAGTAACGATCGACGGGGAGGAGATCTTCGAGGGCCAAGGGCTTGTTTTTGTGGGCAATATCTCGCGTTACGCCGTTGGGTTGCAGATTCTTCATCATGCCGACTACGGTGACGGGCTTCTGGATCTTTGCATATACAAGTGCAATTCGCGTCCGCGATTGGCCAAGCATTCGGCGATGACAATTCTGAAGGTGCATGCGGCGCGGCGGGATGTTATCTATCGGCAGGGTCGGACAATTCACGTGAGCACCCCCGACAGCAACGTCTACTCGCAGTTCGACGGGGATCCGGGCCCGCCGCTTCCGATTACAATCGAGATTATACACCATGCCGTGCGGATGATCGTGCCGCCGAATGCCCGGCCGGCGGGCATACGCACTCGGCTGATACGCATGTTAGGATAAAGGATCCTCAGGAAATATTATGCCAGACACCATCAGCATCGGCAGTTTGAATATCAATGTGGGAACGGGCCTGTTTGTTCTGGCAGGTCCATGCGTTATTGAAAGCCTGGAGGTCTGTATCGAAATCGGGCGGCGCATCGCCGAAATAGCCGAACGGACCGCCGTGCCGATGGCCTTCAAGGCCAGCTTCGACAAGGCGAACCGCTCGAGTATCGAGAGTTTTCGGGGTCCGGGCATGGATGAGGGTCTGCGAATACTCGACGAGGTGAGGCGGGCTACACAACTGCCGATCGTAACCGACGTGCACGATGCCAGCCAGCCGGCGCCGGTTGCGGAGGTGGTCGACTGTCTCCAGATACCGGCGTTTCTCTGCCGGCAGACAGATCTGCTTGTAGCCTGCGCCAGGACCGGCAAACCCGTAAACATCAAGAAGGGGCAGTTCTTGTCGCCGAGCGAGATGTCCAACGTCGTCGAAAAGCTGCGATCCGCGGGCAACGAGCAGATCATGCTGACCGAACGCGGAACCTTCTTCGGCTATAACAGGCTGGTCAACGACATGACGGCCATCGCAGAGATGCAGCAGTTGGGATGCCCGGTGGTATTTGACGCCACTCACAGTACGCAGCGCCCCGGCGGGCTGGGCAATGCCAGCGGGGGAGCCAGAGAAATGGGTCCGCTGCTGGCTCAGGCGGCGGTCGGTGCAGGAGCGGATGGCCTGTTTCTGGAGGTGCACGTGCGGCCGGAGCAGGCCAGGTCCGATGCTGCATGCATTATGCCGATTGATTGGGTCGAACCGCTGATCGACAAGTGCAAGCGGATTTATGAAGTGGTCAGAAGCTGACTGATATGGGTGAACAAACGAAGTATCTTTTCGGGCCGGTGCCGTCGCGGCGGCTGGGTTTGAGCCTCGGCGTTGACGTGGTTCCGATGAAGACTTGCAGCCAGAACTGCATATATTGTCAGTTGGGGCGGCATGGCAAACAGACACTGGAGCGCAGGAGCTATGTACCGGTCGACGCTGTATTGGCCGAGCTTTCAAAGCGGCTTGCGGACGGTCTTCGGGCTGATTATATCACCTTCAGCGGTTCAGGCGAGCCGACGCTTAACAGCGACCTGGGCGCGATGATCGACGGTGTCCGCGCAATGACCGATATCAAGGTGGCAGTCATCACCAATGGCACACTCCTGAGCGATGCTGCGGTGCGCACCGATTGCGGCAAAGCCGATCTGGTGCTGCCTTCGCTGGATGCGCCGGATCCGGAGACGTTCAGGAAGATCAACCGTCCTCATGAGAACATCCGCTTCGAGACGTTCGTCGACGGCCTGTGCCGGTTCCGCGATGAATATTCCGGGCCGATCTGGCTGGAGGTGTTTTTCCTGGAGGGTGTCAACACGGACGACGACCAGATTGCCCGCATGAGGGAGTTGATCGACATAATACGGCCGGATCGGGTTCAGCTTAACACCGCAGTTAGACCTACTGCCGAAGCTGACGTAGGGGCGGTGGAGGAGTCACAGCTAAGGGCAATTGCGGAGAAGCTCGGGTCCGACGCTGAAGTGATCGCCGATTTCTCGCGGCCGGTGCAGCGCAAGCGCCTGGATGAGACCGAAGGGCAAATCCTGGAACTGCTGCAGCGCAGACCGTGCAGTCTGGAGGACATTCACAGGGGGTTGGGCGTCAGCGCCGTGGCAGCAACAAAACACATCGAAGTCCTGATTGCGTCGGGCCGCATCCGCCCGCAGCGCAGGGGCGGCAAGATTTTTTACGCAGGCGTATAAAGGCCTTTTGCGGCAGCGTCCGGCGAGTCGCTGGTCAATGTCCATTTCTGTCCTCAATCTTCTGCATCGTTTCATGCGGCTGGATTTTACAGGACCTGCAAGCCGGTCGCGCAGCTGACGCCGGCCCGGCACCGGGTATTCTGCAAGGTTTTTCCTGAGCAGTATCGGTTAAGGTTATCGCGTTATCGGTCGATAGCAGATGGTGACGATGGTTGCACCACGCGTTTTTTATTCTGGAATTTGCAAGATTGCACTTTAGAGAATCGCAACCCGCCCGATAAAAACAATAGGACGTTTGTTCGTCGGTGGGCGGTAGCGTATCGCCAGTTAAAAATGCAAACAGGTAAAAAACAACTTGTTCTCAACAAAGGCGCTGAGAAATATATCTTCCGTTACGACAGCGGCTGCGAAGGCCAGTTGCTGGACTGTCTTGCGTGTCAGGCCGCGGATCGCCGCACGGACTTCGACTGGTTCGACGCGGCGGTGCTGAGTTTCAAGCTGACACAGTCGCTGATGGGAGAGGCGGACGAGATCCTTCACAAGGGAATTGCCGACGCGATTGGAGTGCTGGGCGACGACGGCGAATGACCCTGCGACAATGCAGGCGCCGGCGGCCGGATCGAACAGCGCGATGTAGTGTGATTGAGTGAAAGAAGGGTAAACTATGAAAGATTGCGCCACCATTCATGAATTCCTCAGCTATCTGAAATTCGAGCGGCACTTTTCCGCCCATACCGCCAAGTGCTACGGGGCTGATCTTGCACAATATGTCGATTTCCTCGCAAGTCGCTTGAGTTCGGCTCAGGAATCCCAAGACGCACAGTCATGGGCCGACAACGCCGGCGGCGTAATGACCCAGACAGAAACTGAGACTCAAACCGCCGTCGAGCAGGCTATACTCACGGCCGACACCGATACTATCCGCAACTACATGGCGCACCTGGGTACTCAGCAGTATTCAAAGTCAACCACTGCACGCAAACTGGCAACCCTGCGAAGCTTCTATAAATTTCTGGTGAAGCGCAACTATGTCAATTCCAATCCGGTTACGACAATCAAAACGCCCAAACAGGATAAGAAGTTGCCCAGGTTCCTCGAATACGAAGAGGTGCAGCGGTTGCTGAACGCGCCGCCGACGAACACGTGGCTGGGCGCACGCGACCGGGCGATCCTCGAAACGCTTTACAGCACGGGAATGAGAGTCAGCGAGCTGGTGGCGCTGAACATGGATGACGTGGATTTCCTGGGCGAAGTGATTCACATCCGCGGCAAGGGCAAGAAGGAACGCATTTCGCCTGTCGGCTCGAGCGCATTGCAGGCAATCCAGCGGTACATCGAGTTCCGCAACAAGCGTATCGCCAGCGACAACGCGTTCGACAGCAAGGTGCTGTTCGCCAACAAGCACGGCAAGCGGCTCAGCACGCGAAGCGTGCGGCGCAAGATGGACAAGTACCTGCAAGAGGCTGGGCTTGATCCGAACATCAGTCCGCACACGTTGCGGCACAGCTTCGCCACGCACATGCTCAACAACGGGGCGGACCTGCGGAGCGTACAGGAACTCCTGGGTCATCAGTCCATCTCGACGACGCAGGTGTATACGCATGTTACGGCGTCGCGGATGAAGGATGTTTATGACGCCGCCCACCCGCGCGAGCAGTCCCGTTACTGAGAAGCACCCGCATAAAAACAGGCCCGCACGTGAGCGGGCTTTTTTTATGCGCTGGAAAAGTCCCGCCATGAAGGCGTTATGCACGGCAGGGCAGGCTTGCATCCGCGTGCCTGATTGGATACCATAGAGTCTGTTTCGCCGCATAAGGCGTCCTGACAATTGCAGAGGAAAGGGTCCATGCCATGAAAACCGCTATTAATCGCCGTGTATTCGTTCGCAATGCCGCTGCCGCCGGGGCGGGCTTTCTGATTCTTTCCGACAGACGCTCGGCATTTGGCTTTCCCGCAAATGAAAAGGTCAACGTTGCGCTGGTCGGCGTGGACGGTCGCGGCGGATGGTTCAGCGACACCATGCCGCGATTGTGCAATGTCGTGGCCATGTGCGACGTTAACGAGCGTCGGGCGGCGGGCCAATACCAGAAAGTGCCGGCAGCCAGGAAGTATCGCGACTTTCGCAAAATGCTCGACGAGATGGACAATGAGATCGAAGCGGTTACGGTCGCCACGCCGGACAATACCCATGCCGTGATCTCCGCCGCGGCGATTCGACGCGGCAAGGGGGTCTTTACGGAAAAGCCCCTTACACATGACGTCTTCGAGGCCCGCAAGCTGCGAGAACTGGGCAGGCAGTACAAGGTCGCCACGCAGATGGGCAACCAGGGCACATCAAGTCGTGCCTTCCGTGAAGGTGCAGCGATCATAGAGGCCGGTGTGCTGGGCGAAATTCGCCAGGTACACGCATGGAATACCGGCGGCGGCGCGGGTGACCGGCCGGTACCCACGGACAAGCATGACCTGCCCGACTATATCGACTGGGACCTCTGGCTGGGGCCGGCACAATGGCGGGAGTACAACAGTCGCTGGATGGCATGGCACACGTGGCGCGACTTCGCGACGGGTCAGTTAGGCAATTGGGGCTGCCACACTATGAATGTATTTTTCAAGGGCCTCAACCTCGACACCATATGGTCCAGCGAGAACCCCGGCGGCAGAAACAACATCCGCCTTACGCCGCAGGTTTCCGAGGTGTGCAAAGGGGCGTTCCCCAGATGGGAGGTCATAGAGTACGCATTCCCGGCGCGCGGCGACATGCCGCCGGTGAAGGTGCACTGGTACAACGGCGGCGGGCAGGCACCGGGACCGAGGAAGATGATCGAGGAGAGAATGGGACGGGCGCTGGACTGGGGCGACGCGGGCGCCAAGCAGTGGCGCGACCATGCGGGATGCCTGGTCGTCGGCTCCGAGGGCATGCTGCACTCCAACGGGCACAATACCGAATACACACTCTATCCCGTGGAGAAATTCAAAGATTACAAGCCGCCGCAAACCGCGCGGTCGCGCGGACACGAGAGCGAATGGCTGGATGCGGTCAAGGGCGGCCCTGCGGCGATGTCGAATTTCGATTATGCCGGGCCATTGACGGAATACGTCCTGTTAGGCAATATCGCGACGCTGGTCGGCGAGAAGATTGAATACGACCCGGCGGCGATGAAGATCACAAATCACGAGGCCGCAAACAGCGCCATCCAGCGTCAGTACCGCCAGGGGTGGACGCTCTGACAGGGCCTTGGCAAACTGGTTGACCGGGCTTAGCGACGCCGCTGCAGCTTGGCAAGCAGCCGCAGTATCTCCAGATACAGCCAGACCAGCGTCACCATCAGTCCGAACGCACCGTACCACTCCATGTATTTGGGGGCGCCGGAGGCTGCGCCGTTTTCGATGAAATCAAAGTCGAGCACGAGGTTCAGCGCGGCTATCACCACTACGAAGAGGCTGAACAGTATGCCGAACATGCCCCCGCTGTGGATCATCGGTACGTGGATATTGAAGAACCCCAGGATAAACGAAACGAGATAAATGAGGAATATAGCGCCCGTAGCGGAGACTACGCCGGCCTTGAATCTCTCGGTTGCGCGTACAAGGCCCGTGCGGTATGCGACGAGCATGACGGCGAGTACGCCGAAAGTGAGGGCCACCGCCGAGAAGACGATCCCGCGGAACTGCTGCTCGAAAAGGGACGATATGGCGCCAAGCGCGAGCCCTTCGAGTCCGGCGTAGAGTGGCCCGGTGAAGGGCGCCAGGTTCTTTTTGGCGATGGTAACGAACGCGACGATCAGTCCGCCGACCGCGCCGCCAATGATCCACGGGAAGGCGGCTTCGGGCCTGGTCAGGGCGATACGCCAAGTCCATGCGGCCGCGGCGATGCAGACGGCCAGGAGGCCGGCGGTCTTGTTGACCGTGCCGCTGACGGTCATGGCGTTTTCGCCGTAGTAGGGTATTGCAGTAAATATCTGTTCGTTAAGAGCCGGGTTGGCTGTTCTCATTACAACGACTCCTTAAATTCCATGATCTGATTACAATCCATCACGCCGCACGCGGCGACAAGGCTCACATTCTCTCGAATACAAATGCGTGCTGTCTTGCGTCCAACCGTATCCGGTCGCCGTCCTCGAAGCGACCAGCGATTAGTTCGCCCGCCAGCGGGTTTTCAATCCGCTGCTGAATGACTCTCTTGAGCGGACGAGCCCCGTAGGCCGGGTCGAAACCTTCTTCCATCAGTTGGCTGCGGGCTTCGTCGGTGAGCTCAAGTTCGATTCTTCGCTCACGCAGCCGGTCTTTCAGATAGCCCAGTTGAATATCCACGATTCTGTCCAGATCTTCACGGCCCAGCATGTGGAAAACAATTGTCTCATCGATGCGGTTGAGGAACTCGGGTCGGAAATACTGCTTCAAAGCCTCCTTGACGTGGGCTTCGATTTCCCAGTCGGCGCCCGCTTCTTCGGTGAGTTCCTGTATCTTCTGCCCGGCGAAGTTGCTGGTCATTATAATGACGGTGTTCTTGAAGTCAACGGTGCGCCCCTTGCCGTCGGTCAGCCGGCCGTCGTCGAATACCTGCAGAAGGACGTTGAAGACGTCGGCGTGGGCCTTTTCGATTTCGTCGAGAAGAATGACCGAATATGGTTTCCTCCGGACAGCCTCGGTGAGTCGGCCGCCCTGGTCGTAACCGACGTAGCCGGGCGGTGCGCCGATGAGCCGCGCGACGGAGTGCGGCTCCATGAATTCGCTCATATCGACGCGGATCATGCAGTTGGGATCGTTGAACATGAATTCAGCGAGCGCCTTGGCCAGTTCGGTCTTCCCGACGCCGGTCGGTCCGAGAAACAGAAAGACGCCTATCGGGCGATTCGGGTCGCCGAGGCCTGCACGATTGCGCCGGACGGCGTTGCAAACCGCGGTAACCGCTTCATCCTGGCCGACCACCCTGGTGCGGATTTCGTCTTCCATCTTGACCAGCCGTTCGCGCTGCCCGCTCATGAGACGCGAAACGGGAATGCCCGTCCATTTGCTGACGACCTGTGCGATGTGCTCGGCGGTAACCTCGTTGTGGATGAGGTTCGAGCCGTTGCCGCGCGACAGGGCCTCTTCGGCATCGCCGAGCTGCTTCTTCAATTCCTCGATAGTCCCGTACTTGAGCCGTGCGGCCGTTTCGAGTTCCCCCCGGCGCTGTGCGTCTTCAAACTGGTTCGTTGCTTCGGCGATCTTCTGTTTGAGTTCCTTGACCCGGTCGATTCCCTGTTTGTCGGCTTCCCAGCGCGCGGTGAATTCGGTATCCTGCTGCTGAAGTCCTGCAAGCTCCTTCTCGGTTCGCTCAAGCTGTTTTGCGCTGGCGGCGTCGGTTTCCTTCTTGAGAGCTTCTTTTTCGATCTGCAACTGCATGATGCGTCTTCGGATGGCGTCGAGTTCGGCCGGCAGCGAGTCGTTTTCTATGCGCATGCGAGAGGCGGCCTCGTCGATCAGGTCGATGGCCTTGTCGGGCAGCCAGCGGTCCGAAATGTAGCGGTTCGAAAGTGTTGCCGCGGCTACGAGTGCGGCGTCGGTGATGCGCACGCCGTGGTGCGTTTCATAACGGTCCTTGAGACCGCGAAGGATGGCGATGGTCTCTTCGACGCTCGGAGGGTCGATGGTCATCGGCTGGAACCGGCGCTCCAGGGCGGCGTCGGTTTCTATGTATTTGCGGTACTCGTCGATCGTCGTGGCGCCTATACATCGCAGTTCGCCTCTCGCCAATGAGGGCTTCAAAAGGTTGCCGGCGTCGACTGCGCCTTCGGCTTTGCCGGCGCCAACGATCGTGTGCAGTTCGTCAATGAAGAGGATAATCTCGCCCTCGGAGGCGACCACCTCTTTGAGGACGGCCTTGAAGCGATCCTCGAATTCGCCGCGGAATTTCGTGCCCGCGATAAGCGCGCCCATGTCCAGCGCCAGGACGCGTTTGTTCTTCAGGCCTGCGGGTACGTCTCCGGCCACTATCCGCTGAGCGAGACCTTCAACGATGGCGGTCTTGCCGACGCCGGGCTCCCCGATCAGCACGGGATTGTTCTTTGTTCGACGATTAAGGATCTGCATGCAGCGGCGGATCTCCTCGTCTCGCCCGATGACGGGATCAAGTTTGCCTTTGCGCGCCATCTCCAGCAGGTCGATGCTGTATCGCTGCAGCGCCTGGTACTTGCTCTCCGGGCTGTCGTCGGTGATCTTTCCGCCGCCGCGGATCTGCTTAAGGACCGCTTCTATCCGCTCGGCCGTGATCGAGTTGACGCTGAGCACTTCCTTGGCGTCGCTCTTGACCTCCGCCAGAGAGATGAAAAGATGCTCCACGCCAAGATATTCATCCCCCATCTTGTCGGCACGGTTCTGCGCATCCAGTATTATCTGCTGAAACGCGGGTTCGGGCATGATCAGCCCGCCCCCGGTAGAGCCTTTTGGCAGTCGCCCGATCTCACTGGCCGTCATGTCGCGCAGACGCTCGACTTTGGCGCCGATCTTCTTGAGGATCAGGACCGCGACGCCCTCCTCGTCTTCCAGCAACGCCTTCAGCAGGTGCAGAGCAGACACCACCGTGTTGCTCTCCGCCATCGCGTACTGCTGCGCCGAGCCTATCGCCTCCTGGGCTTTCATCGTTATTCGGTCAAACTTCATTATATCGCAGTCCTTCCTCTTGGGTTACTATTACTTCACTATCGGTTTATTGCAAAAGCCGTACCCAAATCGTTTTCCGCCGTTAATTGCTGGCAGTGCCCCACCTCGCAGAGCGGCGACTGCCATTTTGACATGTATAACGTTGAAAATGCCCCCTCAAGATTGTATACTGAATGGGGCAGACAGCATTTGATTTTCAGGAGGAAAGGTGATAAGCAAAACACTACCGCCGATATTGGCCTTGTTCTGTATCTGCGCTAACGGTTTTTCCGCCGGCTCGATCACCGGGCAGGGTCGATTCGAGAAAATTGCCGGAAATCCCGCTGCGGGTTATCAAACGCTATATGAGTGGGACCTTTTTCTCTCTCCCCCTGACAATAGCTTTATCGGACCGTTTCGCAGGCTTGGCGCCCCGCCAGGCCAGACACCGACCGGCGACGGCTACTACAAAATCGACAACCTTCCGGCAGGCACGTATTCCATACTGGTCAACCAGCCCGACTTCTTCGCCTCACCAAAGGTAGTGCCAAACGTCCGAATCACCGACGGTCAAACCGCCACCCTGAACATTGACCTCGACGTCGACTATTCGACGTATTACCGAATCGACAACAAGTGGACCGAATGGGGATCGCCCTTTTACCAGACGTTTCGCGCGACGGGCCAAAGCGTACGCGGCGTGTCATGGAAAATGGCTGGCTGGAATCTTTACGGTGGAAAGACCGCGCAGGTGTCGATCCTGGAGGATAACGGCGACCAGGACGTGCGCAACTGGAAGCAGATCGGCTCCGGCGAAGACAACCAGCTCAGCAGCGACTCCGACGAATGGGTGCGATGGACGTCCGGCGAGGTTCCGCTGACTCCCGGCAGGATGTACGCTGTCAGGATATCGGTCAGCGGCGGCTGCGCGATATTCTACCGCGACAAGGATGCCGGCAGCTATCCCCACGGCCGGGCTTATGATTCCAGCGGCAACCCGAAGAATTTCGACCTGAACATCACGGTCTTCGTCGACAAGAATAACCAGATCGTTACCCACACAAAGCACTTCCCGAAACTCAGGGGGCTCCAGTCGGGTCACCACGCCGCTCGCTGGGGGCAGACCTTTGTCGCCGCGGGCACGTCCCTTGCCTCGGTTGATGTCTTCGCCGCGGGTGAAGACGTGCCGGGCATTGACGTGTTTCACCTTACATGGACAATTCACGAGGACGGACCCGGCGGCCCGCAGATCGGACCGACCAAGAGGACCTACGGAGCTTACTTTGCCGCGGCGACCGACCTCATCGGAGTCAGTTACAACCCGGGCGATGTGCCGCTTACGCCTGGCAGGACGTATTACGTCGAGTTCACCAATCCTGCCGGCTTCACGCCGCATACGCAGGAGCCGTGGGACAGGTATGACGACGGTCAGGCATGGAAAAACGGCGTTGCAGTCGATGAAGATCTCGCCATGACGATTATCCAGTATGACCACCCGATCTATAAACCCGTGGGCATGGCTGCGTACTACCCTTTTGACGAAGGCTCGGGCGTTGTTGTCCCGGACAGTTCGGGCCAGGGTCGCAACGGATCGTTTGTAAACGGAGAATCTGGCGCGTGGGTGGAAGGGCGATTTGCGGGCGCGCTGAACTTCGACGGGCTGGACGATTATGTGAGCATTACCGACTACAAGGGCATCACGGGACGGCAGCCGCGAACTTGTGCCGCCTGGATCAAGACCGACAAACCCGGCGGCGATATCGTTGCATGGGGTGTTAATCTTGTGGGTGCACGATGGACAATTCGCACGGATGAAGCCAGCCGACTTCGCGCCGAAATTGGCGGCGGAGCCGCCGTAGGCACCCGTTTCATCGCCGACAACCAGTGGCGCCATGTCGCGGTCGTTTCGGACGGTACAAATCCCGCAAACTTCAAATTTTATATCGATGGAACGCCGGATTTCCTCAGCAGTTCGGCGACAACGCCGGTCAACACCGTATCCGCCGGCGACGTCGTCATCGGCGCCGGAGTTGACTACACGCGCTGTTTCAGGGGCCTCATTGATGAACTGGTTCTGTTCGACGTCGCCCTGACCGGCAGTCAGGTCCGCCGGCTGTATACCGCCTCGGCTGCTGCATTCCTGAATCCCTGCGGCGACGCAATGCTCGACGAAGTCTTCGCTCGGCCCGCCGACATCAACAAAGACTGTATCGTGAATCTGACTGATGCCGCCATATTGGCCGGCGACTGGCTTCGCCCAAACCTGCTTGCCGGCGATCTTACTGTTGACGGAATTGTGGACATGGCTGATGCAGCCCTGCTGGCTGACGATTATCTACTGTCCATCACACCCGGCCTGATGCTGCATCTCGCGTTTGACGAATCCTCAGGGCTCGAAGCACACGACAGCAGCATCAATCGGTTCGTCGGCACTCTGATGAACACAACCGAAGACGCCTGGGTACCGGGACGCATATGCAACGCCCTCGAATTCGACGGCGCCGACGATTCCGTTGTGATCAGCGGCTATAAGGGCATCGGCGGCGGCCGCTCACGGACCGTCTGCGCATGGATCAAGACCACAGACACCGAAGGCGAAATCGTTGCATGGGGCGTTGCCGCCGCAGCCGGAGCACGCTGGCTGCTGCGAACTCAGGAACAGGGATTTCTTCGGCTGGAAGTCGGCGGCGGAGCATTAATCGGCGGCACCTACGTCTGCGACGGCCGATGGCATCATGTCGCGGCAATACTGGACGACAACGGCTCGCCCAGTCTCGACGATGTGAGACTCTACGTCGACGGCCAAATCGATACGCCCACCTCTGTTCCCGATCGCTCGATCGACACCATCATAGACGATCCGACCTCCACCGACGTCCACATAGGCGTCTACCCGCCAACGGCAAGGTTCTTCCAGGGCCTCATAGACGACGTAAGAATCTACGCCCGGGCCTTGACCGATGCCGAGGTGATGGATCTGGCCCGCTGATACACTGCCGTGGCTACCCCACTCTGATCGCCCGTCATGTGTCGAAAACCACAGGGCACAAAATAAGCCGGCGATCCGCATCGCGTACCGCCGGCTCCGTCATCGCATCCTGTCGCGGATCATTGCTGTCGCTGCCGCTGAGCGCCTTCGGCACGCGTCCTCTGGGGACGCTCTGCTCTTTCGGCGCCTTCGGTCCTCTCTCCACGGCGGACTTGTCCGGCTTCGGGCCTCTCGCCTGCCGCCTGACGAGGCTCTCTGGCCTGAGCTGCACGCAGCCGCTGCTGCGCCTGTGTCAGACGAGCCTTCTGGTCCTCATTGAGAACACCCCGGATATCGGCGAGCAGCTTGTTAATGGCATCTTCCCGCAGCTTGGCGATCTTCGCCTGCTGGTCTGCTGTCAACTCAAGCCTCGGTGCCACCGCGTCGAACAACTGCAGCGGATCCATCGGCCGAGCAGGCGTCTGGGCCTGCGCAGGCCGCTCGACGGCGGGCCTTTCCCCCTCCGCCGGCCGTGACATGCGCGAGCGTATCCGTGCCCGCTGCTCCTCCGTAAGCACATTCTGCATCTGCTCGCGCATCTGCGCAAGGGCTTCCTGCCTCGCCTCGGTACCCTCTGCGCTGCGAACCTTCTCCATCGCGCTGGCTCGAATCTCCGCCATCTTTGCCTGCTGTTCCTGCGTCAGGTCCAGTCCTTCGTACATGCCCGCGCCCACCATGCCCGCCGCGGCGGCACGACCCTGGCGGGCGGCCCGTTCCTGCGCCTGCGCAAAACCGGTCTGCACGACAACAACGCACAATACCATACCCAATACCAGCGACCACTTCACCTTCATCTTGATCTCCTTGAAACTTACAAATACGGCTTTGATAAACATGCCCCTTGCGGGCTGACAATATGTTAACAAGGTACAAATAATCCCTGACTTCCGACGCCGTGGTTCCGCCGCACATATCAAAGACGCAACCCGTATCTCGTTTATTGCCGATACTTTGGTGCCTCACAAGCAGGCAACCGGTTGCGTTCGATCTGGCTTGCCACTTGAAATCCGGCCCCTCAAACGGTATAATAAGCAGGTATAATAAGCATGTTCCGGTCTTTTTGGGAGTAAAGAGTGATGAAAAAGCTGGCGGTTCGTTCATGCCTTGTGGTTTTTACGGTCCTGTTTGCTTGTGCCTGCCCTGTGAAAGCGGCGGTAATAGCCCTGTGGGATTTTGGAACCGACGCGGACTACTCAGAAGAGGTAGTCATAAATCGCACTGCCGGCACCCCGGCAATTATCATCCAGGGCGGCGACAAGGACTCCAACGGCAAGAGCGGAATTGATTATGTCGATGCCGATGGTACCGAACACGCCGCCGGAAGAGCCGCCGCCTGGAACAACGTCAACTCGGAATCTGAACTCGTCATAACAGTAGACACTACCGGCTGGCAGGACATGATACTCAGGTGGGACTACTTCTCCGAAGACACCGTCGGCCGACTCGGACCGGCAACGTTCGATTTCTATTACCGAACCAATCCGCAAGCCGATTGGACCAGGCTGTTTAACAATGAAACGTTGATTCGCGATAGCCTGTGGCATGAATACGTCCTCAACGTCGTACTTTTCAACCAACTCGAAAACCAGCCTTTTGTGCAATTCCGAATGGACGACCTCCAAAGAGGCGACGAGTCCGGAGGAACTTTCAAGATCGACAACATTGAGCTGACCGGCGCCCTAATACCCGGCTCCGTCGGACTGCTTGCACCCAACGGCGGCGAAAACCTCATGACCGGCGACATCTTCGATATCCGCTGGCAAACCGGCGGCACAGTGAGCCTCGTCAAGCTTGAATACTCAATCAACAGCGGCGTTGACTGGATCGACATAGCCACCGCTCCCGACACCGGCGTGTACGGCTGGCAGATACCCGATGCCAACTCGCTGGACTGCTACGTGCGCATAAGCAACGCCGTCAACCCCCAGGTCTTCGACGTAAGCAATGCGCGATTCCGTATATTCCGCTGCCTGCTGCAGTTCGACCTTAACGGGGATTGCTACGTCGATTTGGCGGACCTTGCCCTTTTGGCCAGCGAATGGCTGCAATGCGGCGATGTCCTCGATCCCCGGTGCCTGTAGCTTGTCCCGACCCGCTATGTTTCAGAGGCTGTGCGACTCGTGCGCCGAGGCCGCAGATCGACCGCGCCGGGCTTCTCGATCTCGGTAACAATGCCCCCGCGGCGAAAAATCGTCACCGTCCCCGTCGATGCGCTGACGGTTAACGCAATCGAATCGGTCACCGCCGTTATCGCCGCAGCGGCATGATGACGCGACCCAAGCCCCCGCGGCAGGTCATACTCCTGCTGACTGGCCGTCTTGAGATAAGCCCCGCAGGTTTCAATCACCCCTCTGCCCGATATAATGAACGCACCGTCGAGCGTCGACATCTCCTTGACTGTCTCTTCGAGCTTCGGATCCAGGACATTGCGTTCTTCCTCCGGATAGCCGCGAAATGGATTCAGAATCAGTTGCCGCGTGAGAGGCCTGACACGCTCTGTATCCCCCACCACGAACAAGGCACCAACGTGACGCCCTTCGCGACCCTCCTGTCCGAGCTCCGATGCAATCTCAACCAGCCGCTCCACAACCTCGCCGCGGATCTCTTCCGGCAGATCCGCCTCTGCATCACCGCTCATGTACATCTCATGTTCGCGCCCGATCTCCGTCACAATCAGAGTGTCCAGGCTCTTGCTTGCCGCTATGCCTGACAGAAACACCACGGTGTCACCACGGTCGACGATCCCGCGAGAAAGAGCAAGAAACAAGGCCACTTTGACCTGCCCCATGCGCGTCAACGGCACATTCGGAACGTGAATTACACGTCGACCAAGCGATTTCTGCGATTCGTCTTCCTCTATCGTCTTCGTTACGTAGCAAACCTTCGATGCAAGGTCGTCGTCTACGGGCAATCCGCCGGCGTCCACTGCGTCCGCGTAAACGAATATCTTCGAAGCGCAGCACGATCTTGCAATTTCGCCGACGTGCTCCAGCAGGCTCTTCGTAATGCCCCTTGCTCGCGACTGGTCCGTCTCGCTTCGTTTTTCGGCGCCCTGTGTGTTGTCCATATTGATCCCTTTCGATTCATTTATACGTCGGCGACATGCCCGCGCTTGCTTTAATCGCAGCAGCCGCTGCGGCGGCACATAACAGTTGAACTTTACCAAAACATGTGCTATAGTCCCGATCCGGTTTGGCTCAAGACCTGCAACGCAATCGAAACGAGCGATATGGAAAACACGCAGGGAATAAAGGCTGTGATCTTTGATCTCGGACGGGTTATCGTCGACGTCGACGTGGGCAGGCTGGCATCGTTCGTCTCCGCTTCGCCCTCACAGGCCGACGTCGACCGCGTAATCATGGACGTTCTCGGCGACGAACTCATGCACCAGTTCAACACCGGTAAAGTCGGACCCGAGGATTTCCATCGCGGTATAACACGAAGGTTCGATCTGCAGTTGGAATTCGACGAATTCGCCACTTTGTGGTGCGGCATCTTCTCGCCGATTGCGGGCATGCCCGAACTCATCCGCCTCCTCCAGGGTCGCTTCACGTTGGGATTGCTGTCGGACACGGACCCGCTCCATTGGAATCACCTGCGAAGCACGTACCCGATCCTGAGCATGTTCAAACGCCCCACCCTCAGCTTCCAGGTCGGCCTCACCAAGCCTGACCGGGCCATTTTTCTGCGAGCCGCCCGCGATGTCCAAACGCCGCCGCAGCAATGCCTGTACATTGACGACCTGCCAGCCAATGCTGCCGGCGCCACAGCAGCCGGAATGCAGTCAATCGTTTTCAAGGACGCCTCCGACCTGCGTAGCCGGCTGATCGAAAAACACCTCATCGAAGATTAATTGCCAGGCCACCTTGCTTCTCCACAGGAGCGCCGAGGCGGCAATTGCATTGCACTTGCCGCCAGCCGATGTTACATTGCTCCTATGAGGCCTCGTATTCTGTTGGTTAATCCGCCGATCCATGATTTTTCGGCATATGATTTCTGGCTCAAGCCGTTGGGGCTCCTGACCGTCGCCGCAACTCTGTCGCCGCACGCCGATATGAAGCTTTTTGATTACCTGGACCGCCTGCATCCCGCCGCCGGCAAACCCTCAGCCGATCCCTGGGGCAGGGGCGCCTTCATCTCCCGCAAGTTACCCAGGCCCGAGCAATTTGCGGACATCCCGCGGGTATGGCGGCGTTTCGGCTTGCCGCGCGACGTCTTCAGCGATTTTCTGGCGGCAAACGGTCCCTTCGATGCGGCCCTAATCCAGACGGTGATGACCTACTGGTACCCGGGGGTGGTGGAGGTGATTGAAGACATCCGCCGACACGACCGCAACACGCGGATCGTTTTGGGCGGCTTCTACGCTCAGGCCTGTCCCGCCCATGCAGCTTCGCTCGGCGCAGACTTCGTCGTCTCAACGTCCAGTGCCGATCCGCTGTACGACCTGCTCGGCCTACCCGCCGGCCCGGATTATCGCCCGCCGTTTTGGTCGGGATACGAGCGGCTTCGAACCGGAACCATCAAACTCACCACGGGTTGTCCGCTGAAGTGCACATACTGCTGGACCGGCAGGCATGGACCGCCGTTTGCGCCCAGACCGCCGGCCAACTGCATGGCCGACCTCCGCCTCCTGCTCTCGCGGGGAGCAGTCGATGTCGCGTTTTACGATGACGCCCTGCTCTGCCGCCCCAATGAAACCCTCCTGCCTTTTCTCAGGGATGTCATCGATAGCCGAATCCGCGTCAATTTCCACACGCCCAACGCGCTTCACGCGAGCTTGATCACGCCTGAAATCGCGGACCTCATGGTCTTTGCCGGCTTCAGGACTTTCTATCTTGGATTCGAAAGTGCTTCACTGGATTTCCAGAAAAACACCGGCTCCAAAGTCATCTGCGAACAACTTGAACACGCTGTCCACTGCCTTCTTGCCGCCGGCGCCGACAGCAATGCCATCACTGCGTATCTCATACTTGGCCACCCCCGTTCTGATCTCGACCAGCTCGCCGAATCAATGCGCTACGTCAACTCCCTGGGTATCCGAATCACGCTTTCCGACTTCTCCCCCATTCCCGGCACGCCCGACGGCGATGCCTGCCGCCGCTGGATCGATCTTGACGAGCCGCTGAACCACAACAAAACCGCCTTCCCGATCAGGCTGCTCGGTTTCGACAAAACCAATCGCATCAAAGACCTCTGTCGCCAGCTCAACAAGTCTTTGAGCAATCCTGCCGAGCCCCGCCTGCCGTAGCACTGCTGGGCCGAATCAGTCGTTCTTGCCGTAAAGCCACTGCTCATCGGCTAACGCGTAATCGACTATCTCGTCCTGCGAAAAGTACAACGGGATTTCATACGCCGCCGAATCCGCCGAATCCGAGCCGTGAATCAGGTTGTAGCCCCGCGAGCAACTGAAGTCGCCCCGAATGGTGCCCGGCTGTGCGTCATAGCCGAAGGTCGCGCCCATCATCTTTCGCGCCATCTCGATTACCCCGTCCGCTTCCCACACCATCGCCAGCACCGGCGATGAAGCCAGGTACCTCACAACGCCTTCAAAGAACGGCTTGCCTTCATGAACCGCGTAGTGCCGCCGCGCCGTCTCCTTGCTGACCTGAAGAAACTTCGCTGCCGCCAGTTTGAACCCCTTCCGCTCGAAACGCGTGATAATCTCACCGATCACGTGCCTCTGCACACCGTCCGGCTTAATAATGATGAGTGTTCGCTCCGCCATCGGCTCCCTCTCATAAAAATGCCGGATATGAAAACATGTTCATATCCGGCGCTTGTTATCGTTCAATCCGCCCAATGCGGTGACTATTCGATCTGCGGCTGCCCGCGTTTCATGGTCGAAGCGACGCTATGCGCCCTTTGGCACAATGAACAGTTCCACACGGCGATTCGCCGCGTTGCCCTTGTTGCCCGGTGCGTTCGGAGCGACCGGACGGTACTCTCCAAAGCCGCGAACGCTCAGCCGCGTCGGCTCCACGCCGTTTTGCGACATCATGTTCAATACCGAAATGCCCCGGTTCACCGACAGGTGCCAGTTCGTCGGATGCAACGCGCGAGTCTCCGGCTTGCCAATCGGCACGTCGTCGGTATGACCTGCGATTATCACGTCGAAGTCCTTGGCCTGCTCGCTCTTCATGATCTTGGCCAGCGTCTGAATCGAACCAACCGCCCCCGCAGCTACCTTGTCGCTGCCCAGTTCGAACAGCAGATCGCTCTTGAACTTCAGCATGCCCGTCTCTTCGTCGAAACTCACCATCTCGTTGCCTCTGGCGAAGTCCTGCAGCATGACGCTCAGTTCCATCGGAAGCTTGATGCCGCTCTTCAGCAGCGCCGCGTTCAGCTTGTTGATAAGCGCGTTCTTCTCCTCGATCGTCGCCTCCAGTGCCGCGATCTCCTGCGACTTGGAGCCTATGTTGACATTGCTTTGACGGCTCAACGTCTCCAACTGCTTGACGCACTGGTCCCGCGAGACCTGCACCGCGTTCAATTCCGCCTGCAAGTCGGAAATCGTCTTCTGCTGAAAACGGTTCTGACCCTTCAGGTCTTCATACTGCTCCTGGGACACGCAGCCTGTGCACACTATCACCGCCGCAGACAACAATGTGATGAACGAAACGCGTGCGTACTTCATTGTCATTCCCTTTCTACTCTTGACATTCCCTGTCAGGAAGCGGTCTCCTATCGCTCCCTCGGACAATGTCGGCTATTGCTCGGTTCTCGGGTAAAATAAATAGCCGACGCCCTGGCGCCGGACCTTACTTCTTCTTGGCCTTCTTGCCGCCTGACATACCGGACACTGCGACAATCAGCAGCGTTACCACCGACAGCACAATAACAATATACCAGATCAGCCCTAAGCCGTAAAACTCATTATTCGCGATGCTCCTGAGTATGCCCGGAACCACGTTCCGCAGACCCGCAAAGACGACGATCGACGCATAGATAATCGCCACAAGCGGAAGGAACATCGCCGCCCCGTATGCGCCGCCGCCTTCCTCCACGGCAACCACCGGCTGGTATACCGGCGCCGCCACCGGAACTTCCGGAAGAGGCTCCGGCGCCGCCGCCGGGGCGCCATCCATCGAACCCTGGCTCTCCTCAAATATCTTGTCCGCCTCCTCCGCCATCCCGTCCTGCAGCGCCAGACCTTCAGGATCACCGTCAGCCGCCGCCGGCAGAATATCGTCAAGAACCGCACCGAGAGAAGTGTCGTCCGCCTGCAAAGAAAGGTCCAGAAGCCCCGAACCGCTGCCCACCCCCTCAAGGTTGCTGTCCGCGTCCAGATCGCCCAGATCGCCGAGGTCGCCCAGATCGTCGTCCAGACCACCCATCGCCTGCGTCTCGGCCTTAGTGTCCTCCGTCAGCTTGTATTCGTCGTCTGTCTCACCGAGAACATTAATACCCGCACTCTCCACATTCGTATCCGCGCTGGTCAGGTCGCCCATCCCGCTCAGTCCCAAACCGCCCGTCATGTCCCCGCCCTTCGCCGGAGAACCGGCGCCTGAGTCCAGCGAAATCTCTCCCGTCTCGTCCAGAACCAGCTCGATCTCGGATCCCGTGATATCCATCTCAGCCTTCTGAGAGGCCATCGCGTCAATCTCAGCCGTCTTGAATACGACCTTCGCGCCGTCGCGGTACTCGTGCAGTTTGCCCTCTTTCACCATCTCCTTGATCGAAGCCTCATTCTTGCCAAGCTTCTTCATTACCTCTTGCAAACTGTAATACATTCCCGCCATGACGATCTTTCCTAATACTTACAAATCCGATAGTTTAGGTCCAGACAAAGGGCGAATTTCCATCAGCGCAGGCGCAGAACTTAACACCGTATCGCAACCTGTATTATACATCGGCAGGATGATCTTGCAAGTTCTTTTTTCTTCTTAAATCGACCCAGCCAACCGTCTTTTGTCGCCGCAACCCACAGATCGACCGCCCCTTCGACATCGGCGGAAGGCATCGACCGGATCGCCGTCAAAAACCTCGGCCCAAACCCCCATCCTCGTATTCTCCTGTTGGCATCCCTTAATTTGACGATAATATAATCGTGCGTGCGCATATCGGCAGTGTCGAGCACTTCCGCCCCTGCCAATCAGCGTGCATTTGAAACAACGAACATCACACCCGCCCGGCGCTGTCAATCGCAGGGGTATCGCATGAAATTTTGTAGCCGCGGGAAAATGTTAAAATAGGCAA
>Ga0334882_1000646_pt1 | contig 51743 bp, 47 predicted proteins | sample GraSluR1_MG_5_FD_207226 | JGI IMG/M metagenome (GOLD analysis project Ga0334882, IMG submission 207226) | Sludge microbial communities from methane-producing bioreactor in Wageningen University, Netherlands - Granular Sludge_15_04-R1 | ecosystem: Engineered > Bioreactor > Anaerobic >... | reverse complement strand
CCCTGCGGTGGGTCCAAAATCCGGCGCTCGTGGAAGCCAGAAGAAAAAATCATGCAACTTCAGGGTGGGTCCATAAAGACCGTTCAGGTGGGTCCATTCTTATCCGGGGGTAACATAAGAATCATAAGTTTGCCGGACGACCCATAAATTCAGTGCAGGTATTTATATTGCATGCGGGGTCGGCGATATGTTAAAAGAGCATCGAGCGATGGGATGCCTTCCGGGGTATTCCATGCAACCCGAAAAAGCCTCTGCTCCAACCCGAGTTTGGCCTTCCCTCCAAAAAGCAGAGGCTTTTTCCGTGAAACAAGGAGCAGTCAATGCACCCCGACGATGAAAAGATACTTCGGATGTCCAAGGAAATCATCGTGAAGTTTATTGAAATGGGGAGGGTTTCTCCTTCGAATTTCGACGACAATTTCAGGAGTGTTTTCTGGACGCTGAAGGATACCCTGGTGAGCGCTCAAATCCCGCGCCTGGACATCGACAAGCCCGCCGGCGATCCTTCCGATGAATAACCATCCCACGAGCCGGCGGGAGCCCGTGCGGAACGGATGTCGATAAAGGCGGGGAATGACCCCGCCTCATACCCTACGCCGCCTTGCTCTTGTCCAGGTAATCGAATATGTCTTTGACGGTGCGGATCCTTTCCGCATCATCGTCGGGAATTTCGATGTCAAAGGCCTCCTCGAGGGCCATCACCAACTCCACCACGTCCAGTGAATCGGCTCCCAGGTCATCGATAACACCGGCTTCGGGAGTCACCGCTTCCTTCTCCACACCCAGCTGATTTGCGATGATATCGATCACTTTTGCCTGCTCTGCACTCTTATCCATCATTTCCTCCTGCTAAGACGATTTCCGATCGCTGGTCAAACTTCCGTCTTTGACAAACCCGTAAAACAACACTTCCACCACTCCCGGCAGTTCATCCATCAGGGAATACGAACAGTCCCGCGTCACCCATTTTTGGATGACTCCGTGCACGAACCCCATCACCCCGTAGAACACCGTCTGAAAATCCACTTCCTTGAGTATCCCCTGCTGGCTCGCTTCGTATATCTTTCGCTTCAGGTGAGGAATCCTCCTCATGACCTTCTTGAAATACAGGTCCTGAGCGTATTCGCCCACATCCGGTCTTTCCTGGGCGATCAGGCGGTACAGGTCCTTGTTCCTGTCGAAGAATTCGAAATAGATGAGCAGGTACTTCCTGATCAGGGTGAGTACGTCATCCTGGCCATCCACCACGGTCATGGCTTTCAATTCCAGTGCTTCCAGGCGGAGCCTCACCAGTTCGTTGAACAGCGTTTCCTTGTTGGCGAAGTAGCGGTACAGGGTGCCCTTGCCCACCCCGGCCCTTTCCGCGATTTCGTCCACGGTGGCAAGGTGAAATCCTTTTTCAGAGAACACCGTAAGCGCAGCATCGAGGATTCTGTCCTTGGTCGAGGACTTGGATACAGGCATCGAATCCTCATCGCCTTCAAACGTAAGCCTTTCAAGGACAGCCCTGAACAGCTCTTCTTCGTCGATGTTCCTGCTCCGTGCGGTCCGGCCAAAGGCCAAAATGAGCCGGGAAGAAGGCCCGTGACCGTGGGTCCCCGACTGCCTGAGGGATTCGCGCACACGAAGGAAGCACTTGACGATTTCCTTCAGAATCTCGTCTTCGGTCTGCCCGGAGTGTACGCAGTGTGAGACGAGGTTTTCGACGGCACCCGCTTCGCCTCCTCCTGAGACGAAGCTTCTGAGGACATCCTGCATCACCTGCTGTTTCGGATCACGAACCTGCCTGGCCACTCTTCCTCCCTTGTGACGGACTGGTCAGTCATAAATCACATGCAACGATCAAAGTCAAGAAAGATGTGGACGACATCAGAAGACCGACGGAACGAAATCGGTGTTTCCTGAACACCGGGGATGTACGCCGGTGGCCGCGTGGAGATCGTTCCGCGGGGATGCGGGTTCCCCACGCACAGGCCGGCCCGGGGGCGTGCCGATATGGATGAGAAGATCCGGATTCACATCCTGGCGTCGTAGACGGGAAAGGCAGGAACTCGACCGCGATTGAACGCTCGATGGATCACCTGCTCGGTCCCGGCGGTCATGCTTTGCCGTGGAAGGTCATTCAAAGGGAAGAACCTGCAGTCCAAAACGTCGGAAGCTGGAGCCGGGTTCCCTTCGACGCTCTCGCACAGGAAGTCCACCAGGATGTAATGGTATTCCACCCTGCCGCCTTCATCCTTGATCACCCGGTCCAACACGGCCACCACGTCCTTGACGTCCACTTCCAGGTTGACTTCTTCCATGACCTCCCGTTTCACCGCGTCGAGAAGACTTTCCCCCACCTCCACAAGCCCTCCGGGAACGGACCACCTGCCCAGGGAAGGCTCTCTTCCACGCTGGATCAGGAGCACCTGGTCCGCCCTGAAAATAATGGCTCCCACACCCACCAGGGGCGCGTCTGGATATCGTCTGTTCATATCTGACTCCATTCTCTTCTTTACAACTCGAAACGCCATGCATCGGCGCCCGATTGAAAACGCAACCCCCACCATGGCAGCTCCACGGGACGGCTTCTCCCGCAGGGCTGCCCCCCGTGCAGCATTGCCTGCGCTACACTCGTGCACACAGGTCTTCATCGGGCAGGATCTCGAAACAAGACACATTTTCCCAAATCGACCGCCAAATCCTCATGCACACAGACCGATTACCGCATGCCCCGGCATATCCGGCCGCTGCAGGAATAACGGTTCGTCCGGCAAACGAGTTCCTCCGTTGCTTTTCACGAATTCCATGATTTTCACGCAAGGGATCGACGGCACCACATCGTCATTCGGCACCACATTGTCATTCCCGCGAACCGGAAACCTCGGCGATATGTTCCCGCGGATTTCAGTATGAAGAGAGCTGCTGTGCAAGCCATCCCGATTCCCGGCTTCTTGAGCCGCGGCCAGCCGGCGGAACTGCAACTCCCTGCCGGGCGCATTCCGCGGGAGTACCCCTCGCAGGATTCGAGCCCCCGGCTATGCCACCCTTGGCCATCGAGCGTGGGAGGCCCCGGCTGCGGGTTTAGAAATGATCGACCGTCACGGCTTGCATTGCCTGCAGGGTCGGAAACCTTCTTCAAGCCCATCCCACCGGGTCTTGAATGAAACCCGATTTTTCCTGGAAACAAATCGGCCCATCCGGCATTCGAGGCGATGGAGAACAGAAGTCTTCCTGTTGCCGACATAGCCGCCTGCAGCCTGGACCGGGCATTTTCCCCACATTCCCAGGCGCCGGCGAACGGCTTCCCGCTGCAAGGCCACCAGGTCACTCATGTCGGTATCGTCATGCGAAGACCTGAAAACACAGGCATGGCCTGAACGCACGAGTTCGGCACCTACAGACCTGCCTTCGAACTCGAAAACACGGGCCAGGGAGCGCCCGTACCTGTCGACTCTTCTTTCACCATATTCCAGGACCACTCTCCTGTTCAGCACAAGCCTCGCATTGGCCTCCCTGGCTTCCTCGGCAAAACAGTCCCCGGGGCAACCGTCTTTTCCCAGCTCAGGAGCATCCACGTTCAGGTAGCGAACCCTTCGCCCCGTATCGAGCAGGACGGTATCTCCATCGAAGACGGACACCACCTTTCCCTGCTCCCGCCTCGGTCTCTCCGAAGGATTCGACGGAGCACAGGTGATGACGAGCATCGGCAGTAGAAATAATGCACTCAGCAGCCGAACACCGTACCCGATTCTCCTCATAGGCGTCCTCGACAAGAACAGTGCCATGCATCCGATCCCACAGGATTGCGTTCCCACAAAAACCTTGACGATCGCTGGATGCGTGCTATTCTTGCAGGGTGAAAGAAGAGTAAGGAATCAAGCCTCCCCATGAGTTTCCCTCAGATAAGGGGCAGGATCTTCAGGAATGAAGTAACCACCTCGATGCGGCAGTCAGCATAAGAAGGTTGCTCCGCCTTGTAAACAGGGCATTATTGCTGTTTTTGCCGGTGCGGGTCGCCAGCCGGTTTCCATTCCTTCCTTTCAGTTCCGGGCAGGGCCTTTCTTTCCATGCCAGGGTCGGCATCTGTCCCTTGACGAGTAAGGCTCAAAGTCGGGCCCCTGCAATGCTCTTCATATCACAACAGCTCAATTCCTGCACACCACCTGGAGGAAACTGCATGGGCTCATTGCTCAGGAAGCTCCCGCATTATATTGTTCTGGGGTTTGCGTGCATTTTGTTCTCGTCGCCTCTGGCGGCTCAAAGCATTGAACCGGAGATCCTTCAGCCTGTGGAACCGGGGCTGCCCGACCAGCAGTTGACTCTGAGCCAGGCCGTTATGTGCGAACGAGTCGACAACCTGGTGCCGATCCGTTCGGCGGTGGTCTTTTCGGTTTCCGCAGGCCAGGTCTGCTGTTTTACTTCATTTGATCCGGTACCGCAACCCATGCTGATTTATCACCGATGGTACCGCAGGGATGAATTGAGCACCCAGACCAGGCTCAGGGTCTATCCCCCCAAATGGTCCACCTACAGCGTGATTCAGTTGCGCGAAACGGACAAGGGCCCATGGCGGGTGGAAATCGTCGATCAGAACGGGCATGTCTTTGATGTCCTTCGATTCAGCATCACAGACTGAGACTTCTCGACCGAGTTCACATGAATGATTTCATAGCCTTTCTGGCCACAATTCGATGGCAGGACCTGGTGGACATCACCATAAACAGCTACATACTGCTGCGTGTGTATGTGCTGTTTCAGGGCACCAATGCCTTCAGGGTGCTGGTTGGAATCACTTCGTTGTGGATTCTTCAGGAACTGGCCGCATCCATCGGGTTGATTCTCACCAGTTGGGCAGTTCGAGGCATCACCACCGCGGCGGCGATCATCATCATCGTCGTCTTCCGCAACGAAATCCGGTCTGCATTGCAGGTGAGGAACCTCAAGACATTTCTCTGGGGATTTCCAGGCAGAGACCAGGCGGCGCCGGTGGAAGTCATTACCGACAGTGTCTACCAGATGGGAAAGAAGCGCATCGGCGCGCTGATCGTCATTCCCGGGAAGGAAGACCTCAGCGAGGTCGTTCACGGCGGTATCCCGTGGGACGGCACGGTGTCTCAGGAGATGCTTGTCAGCATCTTCTGGCCTAAGAATCCCGTACACGACGGGGCCATCATTCTTCAGGGCAGGAAGATCGTGGAGGTGGGAGTTCTTCTGCCTCTTTCACAGCGCCAGGATCTGCCGACGTACTACGGCACGCGGCACAGAGCCGCCGCTGGCCTTGCAGAGCGAACGGATGCCCTGGTGGTGGTTGTGTCCGAGGAACGCGGCAGGGTAACTGTCGCCAAGGACAACTGGATCAAGCCCGTGGCTCAACCGGAGGAACTGATCCAGATTCTGAGAAAACACCTGAACCTTTCGGATGGAATCTCGCCGGCACAGAAGAAACGCGAGCGGCTGAAGCTTGGCCTCGCGTCCGTCATGTCTCTGCTCATCATGACCGGCATTTGGTTCGGGTTTACTCGAAGCCAGGACACCATCATAGCGCTGACGGTACCCATCGAGTATGTGAACCGCCCGCCGAGCTACGAAATCCTGGATACGTCAGTGGACGAAGCCCGCCTTCAGCTTTACGGATCCAGCGCATTGATCAAATCCCTGCGTCCCGGCCAGGTCCAGATCCGCATGGACCTCAGCAAGGCAGGGGAAGGCCGCAACGCTTTTCCCATCACCCAGGACAACATCGTACTCCCACCCGGTGTATTCCTGAACAAGGTCCAGCCTTCCACCCTCGAGGTGACGCTCGATGTACCCCTCACCCGTGACCTTCCCATACAGGTGGACTGGGTAGGCCGCCTGCCCGAGAACCTCGTACTGGTGCGGACGACCACCATTCCGGAGACAGTCAGGGTCATCGGAGGAAGCAAAATCCTGGAAAAGGTGGATACCATCTATACCACACCGCTGAGGCTGGACAACCTGACCAAATCCGGAACCATCAACACCACAATCGTGCTCTCTCCTCCCTCCCTTAAGCTCGCCCCCGGGTCGAGCGACAGGGTGACCGTAAGCTATTCGATCGTCCAAAGGGCTTCCTCGGACAGGAGATAACCCGTTCCACCCCCACTGCACCAGGCAGTTTCAACGCATGCATCTTCTGCATCACGCCTTCCCGGGTGCTTCAGGTTTTGGGACGATCGGGCGTCGTCGAACTCCGGCCCGCTCCGCGGCCATGGAGGACGGAGGCAGGATGGGGAAGTCAGGCGCTGAAGGAGGGCAGATCGAGTGAGGGGTAAACGCTTTCGAGTACACTTCCGTTCTTGAGGGACATAATGATCCTGTTTGCACGTTCTTCCACTTCCGGGATCATTTCGGCGAGGGCTTTGAGCGAGGTAAGGATCTTCCTGGTCTGCTGTTTGTGAGGAATGTTCAGGGCGGGATGATCGAGGAACTCGATGATCTCTTCGAGAATCGGCAGCCGATCCGCCGTGAAGTCCACGTAGGCCAGGCGGGGCCAGAGGGCCTTGAGGTCGTCCGGAAGGTGTTTTACACTGCTGATGAGCCCCGAATCCAACCCCATCCAGACGGCCTGTTTCAACTGCTCCAGGAGCCCTTCGATCTCCTGCCTGTTCTCATTCCAGGCATCGGTCTCCGTCAGCAGCCTGTGCCACTTGGGGCGAATCTTGTTGTCCAGCCACTTTTCCCCGATGTAGGGCATGAGGGCCAGGCAGGTGAATTCGGCCTGTTCGGCCAGGAGCACTTCACCCAGCCTTGCAAGGTGATGCGTTCCGTTCAGGCGGGGCAATTGCAGCCTGAGCAGATCGTTGAGGCGTGCCAGGATCGACTGTTTGCTCCTCAGGTCTGGATACGCCTTCATGATCTCCGCTTCCCACTGCTCTCTCAAGAAGCTGATTTCCGCGTTGATGGCCGAGAAGATAAAGCCGAGCTTGATGAGAGTATTACGAAGTTCATGGGCCAGCACGTTGCAGCTTTGGAGGCGCTGCCGCGCAAGTTCTTTCTGCGCGTCGGACAGAGTCTCGCGAATATGCAGGGAGAGCAGTTCGGTGCCGAGAGTGCGGGAGAGTTTCTTGATGATCTTTGTCGACTGGTCGCCGCGGCGGATGGTGTAGGACTTGAAATGGATCTTGATCACGGCCACGACGACAAACTCGAAATCTTTCCAGATAGGATTGCCGTTGGAATCCAGAGGGTACTCAAGGTCCGCGGGCTCGCTTCCGTAGAGGAAGGACTTCTTGACCAGCACGGGTTCCATGTGGTGGAAGTCTTCTATTTCGTTGCTGATCTGCTTTCTGACGCTTCGGAGATCCTCGTAGGGATTGTCGGCCGTCCAACTTTTCCCGTTTTCCACGCACCACGCCATGGCTTCCTTGACGTAGCCGGGGCGGTCACGGTACTGTTCCCATGTCTTGCCCGGATAGTTGTAATCGGAGACTTCGGGCAAGCCCCACCGGATCCGGCCTGAACCTTCATCCCGGATTCCCGATGTCACCCGGACCGCCTGCAGCCTCGGCATCGGTCCGACTTTGTATATTGTCCCCTTGGTGGCATTTTCCAGGCAAAACAGGATGGTTTCAATCATATCCTTGCAGGTTTTCTCAAGGATATCATCGTCTATGACCATTTCAAAAGCCCCCTGAACCGTACGCCCCGCATTTCCTTTAACATGGCTTTTTATCGCGAAAAGCCAGGCGGGTCAACATACATTTCTATAGACGATACCGCCATAAACCGGGCGAGCTTCCGGCGGATTCAGGAAAAATCGGAGATCTCCTGTGACTTCAAGCCGCCTTCGTGTTCGAATCCACACATTCCCGGAGGTCACGAGTTCTACCGTAAATGGTCGTCATTTCAGAAACCGCTTCCGCCAGAGCATCCCCGGCCTGCCCGGGCGGCATCCGCCATTCCCAGTTCCCGTAAACCACCGATGGTATATTCATTCTGCTTTCCTCGCCAAGCCCCAGGAAATCCTGCATGGGAGTCACGGCAATCCTCGCCACGGACATCATGGCAAGCCGGATGAGTTCCCAGTGCACGTCGTCGTCGCCTACATCCCTTCCGACGTATCTGCCGAGATTCTTTTTCTCCTTCGGGGTCGCCTCCTTTCTGAACCATCCCCGGGTGGTGTTGTTGTCATGAGTCCCCGTGTAGACAACGCTGTTCGCCTGGTAGTTATGAGGGGCGTAGGGATTAGTCGCCACATCGTCTCCGAAGGCGAAGTGCAGGATCTTCATGCCCGGAAACCCGTAGTGGTCCATGATCTCCCTCACATCGGGAGTAATGATGCCCAGATCCTCGGCCACGATGGGCAGTCCCGGAAATCGCTGGCACAGAGTGTTCATGAAATCCCTCACGGGCGCATTCATCCATTCGCCGTTCACCGCCGTAACCTCGGAAGCCGGCACCGCCCAGTAGCTCACGAATCCCCTGAAATGATCCAGCCTGACCCTATCGAACAAGGTGAGATTGTGTTCCATTCTCCTTACCCACCATTCATACCGCGTTTGGCGGAGGACATCCCAGTCGTAGACCGGGTTCCCCCAGAGCTGGCCGGTGATGCTGAAATAATCGGGCGGCACGCCCGCCACCAGGGCTGGTTCCCTGTTGTCGTCCAGGCGGAATATCTCCGGGTTTGCCCACACATCGGCACTGTCGTAACTCACGTATATGGGGATGTCCCCCATGATCTCGATGCCCTCCGCATTGCAGCAGCGCTTCAGGCGCTCCCACTGCCTGAAAAAGACATACTGGCAGAATTTGTGTTCCAGGATCCTGTCTTCGAGAACTTCCTTCCAAGCGGCAAGCGCCTCCGGCGCCCGGTCTCTCGCCTCAGAAGGCCACCTGTTCCAGCTCCTGCCGTGAAAGTGATCCTTGAGACCGGCGAACAGAGCATAGTCATCCAGCCACCAGGCATTCTCGAAGCAAAACGATTCGAATCCGTCGTCTCCCCGATGAGCCGGACAGTATTTCGAGGCGGCGGTGCGGAGCAGAGAATTCTTGTAGTCGGCAACGGCTCCGAAATCGACTCTGTCGTCCCGGAAACGAGGAGGGTTCTCGATGTCCGATTCGAGGAGGAAACCGTCGTGGACGAGGAGTTCAGGGCTGATGAGCAGAGGATTCCCGGCAAACGCGGAATAACTGCAGTAGGGCGAATTCCCGCAGATGGGGGAAGACGGGTTCAGCGGCAGAATCTGCCAGATGCTCTGGCCGGACCGGAGCAGAAAATCGGCGAATTCGCCGGCGCCCGGCCCCAGGTCGCCGATTCCATAAGGCGAAGGAAGGGAAGTAATGTGAAGAAGTATTCCGCTTTTCCTGGAATTCATTTCGTTTCCTCGAACTGTCCCAACCGCATCAGAAAGGCTGTTCATCCCTCGTGCTTCAGAAAAACGATTCCCAGGGGCGGAAGCACCAGTGTCAGGGAATGATACCTGCCGTGGGAAGGCACCGGCACCGCCTCGGCTCCCCCGAAATTGCCATACCCGCTGCCTCCATACAGCTTCGCATCGCTGTTCAATATCTCTTTCCAGAATCCGGGCCGCGGCACTCCCACCCTGTAGTTCAGCCTGGGTACCGGTGTAAAATTAGCGGCGACCAGGATCATGTCTTCAGGATTCTTCGCCTTTCTCAAGAAGCTGATGGTGCTCGAATCGGCATCGTGAAAATCGATCCATTCGAACCCCTCGTTCCTGAAGTCCACCTCGAACAGGGCGGGCATGTTCCTGTAACAGTGGTTGAGATCGCCGACCCAGTGGCGGACTCCCTGGTGAGCCGAAAGTTCAAGCAGATGCCAGTCGAGGCTTTTTTCATGATACCATTCGTCCCACTGGGCAAATTCCCCGCCCATGAAAAGCAGCTTCTTTCCGGGATGCCCGTACATGTACCCCAGCAGCAGCCGCAGATTCGCCAGCTTCTGCCAGTCGTCTCCCGGCATTTTACGCACGAGGGAACCTTTCCCGTAGACCACTTCATCGTGAGACAGCGGAAGAACAAAATTCTCGTAAAAAGCATACCAGATGCTGAAAGTCATCTGATTTTGGTGATACTTCCGGTAGATGGGATCACTGGAGAAATAATCGAGGGTATCGTGCATCCATCCCATGTTCCACTTCATCCCGAAGCCGAGTCCACCGAGATACGCGGGTCTCGAAACCATCGGCCATGCGGTGGATTCCTCGGCGATCGTCTGTGTGTCGGGATACCTCTCGTAGACCATCTCGTTAAGACGCCTGAGAAAATAGACCGCGTCGAGGTTCTCTCTGCCCCCATGGATATTGGGGATCCATTCGCCCTCCTTGCGGGCGTAGTCGAGGTAAAGCATGGACGCCACGGCATCGACTCTCAATCCGTCTATATGGTATTTTTCGAGCCAGAACATGGCACTGCTGATCAGAAAGGACCTCACTTCAAACCTGCCGTGGTTGAAAATGTAGCAGTTCCATTCCGGATGGTAGCCCTTCTTGGGGTCGGCATGTTCAAAGAGATACGTCCCGTCGAAATAGGACAGCCCGTGTTCATCGGCGGGGAAGTGGGAAGGGACCCAGTCGAGGATGACTCCTATTCCATGTTCATGGAGTTTGTCTATGAGGTACATGAAGTCCTGGGGAGTCCCGTATCTCGAGGTCGGAGCAAAATATCCCACGGTCTGGTAGCCCCATGACCCGAAGAACGGGTGTTCCATCACCGGCAGGAATTCAACGTGTGTGAAGCCTGTCTCCCGAACGTATGCGGGAAGGACCTCGGCCATTTCCCGGTACGAAAGACTTCTGTTTCCGTCCTCCGGTACTCTTCGCCACGAACCCAGGTGAACCTCGTAGATGGAAATGGGGGAATCCAGTGCGTTGAGCCGATGCCTTTCTTTCATCCATTCCTCGTCCTGCCATTCATACTGGATATCCCAGACGATGGAACCGGTCCTGGGAGGCGTTTCCCAGTGGACGGCAAAAGGATCTCCTTTGTCCACGGTATATCCGTTCTCTCTCGATACGATGTGGAACTTGTAGATGCTGCCGCTCTCAAGACCCTCGACGAAACCCTCCCAGATTCCCGAACCGTCCTCGCGAACCTTGAGCGGATGGGATTCCCGGTCCCAGAAGTTGAAATCGCCGACCACCGACACTCTTTCGGCGTTGGGAGCCCACAGGGCGAACTGGACTCCCCTCTTCCCTCCGCCCTCGATCACATGAGCACCCATTTTGTCGTAAAGGTTGAAATGATTGCCTTCCTTGAACAGGTAAACATCATGGTCCGTCAGAAGGCTCAGATCATACCGCACCCGGCTCTCCGCCATTGCCTCCCCCTTTGTCCATAACCGCCGGCATTTGAATCTTCATCTCCCCGAGATACTGCGATGCGTTTCTCCCTCGATTCGCCGGCGAGTTTCACGACACTGCCGCGTCCCGGTGAATCATGCCCTGTTCCTGTCTTCATGGAGCAGATGCATGATGCCTCGCATGGGAATCACAACCCATTCAGGGCGGTTGTTCAACTCGTAACCCAGTTCGTACACCGCTTTTTCCAGCACGAACGCCTTCAGCACAACCTCGGTGTCTTCTTTTCTTTTCGGCACAATTCCCGTGCCCTCCACCCCTTCGAGGTAAGATCGCAAGAAGGCTCCCGCCACGCACCGATACCAGGCATCCGCCCATGGCTGCAGAAAAGGCCTGTCGTCGGGCCGCAGGGAAGCTTCCTTCAGAAGGGACAGGCTGGCGGCGTAGTGAAAAGAGCGAAGCATGCCGGCCACGTCCCTGAGCGGAGAACGTTTGAGCCGCCGTTCGCTCAGAGTCCTCGCCGGCTCCCCTTCAAAGTCGATCATCACGAAATCCTTCCCCGTATATAACACCTGACCCAGGTGATAGTCTCCATGAATTCGGATCTTATTCACGGCGAGCTTCTTACGGGTGACGGCTCGCATCAGTTCCACGATCTGCTTCTGTTTCTCCAGGACCGCGGCCGCCTCGCGCGCCCCGTCCGCCGGAAGTTTCTGCAGATTGTTCCGGAGCAGGCGAAAGACTCGCTTGGTCAGGCTCTGCATGGACTGGTAAATCGACCTTTGCCAGAGGACTGAAAACGGTTCGGGCGAAAAATCCGGCTCCTCTGAATCGCTCGAAAGAGCACAATGCAGTTCCGCGGTTCGCTTTCCCAGGAGTCCGGCCATTTCGATGGGTATCGTCGTCATCAGATCCTGAACGTACGCGGGCACCTCTATTTCAGCGAGATCCATAATGGACGGGGATGACTCGGGAATGATCTCGATATCGTTTCGTCTGGTCAGAACCCTTTCGAAATAGCTGTTGAGCATATCCAGGAAGTACCGCCACGAATCGCTCTGGTTGGGGACGAAATTCTGCAGAATCCCGATCACCACGGGTTCCGATCCCTGCCTTCTGTACTCGATTCCCCCCGCAAAAGCGGGAACATGCGGAAACCTCGCCCTTTCGGTGAGAAACCTTCCCATTTCCAGGTCGGGATTGATCCCTTCTTCCAGGTGCCTGTAGATCTTCAGGAAGAATTCTTCTCCAAACAGCACCGACGTGTTGGATTGCTCTGTTTTGAGTATCTGGGGCTTCAGCAGGTACTCCCTGCCCTTTATGGCATTCTTGAATCCCCTGCCCGGATACGCGACCAACTCGCCTCCAGGCATCCTGATCTTCCTTTTCCTGGCGATAAGCGACAGGAGATCGAGGCAGAACCTGTCGTCGAAGAGCCCGTCGTAGAGGAACCCATTTGTGCCGTCCACTTTAAGGCGGCAGACCACCGCCTGGGGATATTCCCTCGCGATCCGCTCCGCCTCCTCCCCCGCTGCAAACGCCAGGGGCAGAAGGTATGTTTCCGGAAGACCTTCGCTGTATTCCACTTCCAAGAGCACAATCCGCTTGGAAGAATCCACCCTTCCCGGAGTGATCACCTCGCTGATCCTGAATTCCTGCACCTTCCTCGCCTTGCCTCCGAACCAGCGGCACCTGCCAACATACCCGGGCAGAATATCTCCCTCCAGGATTTCCCGCTCCTTCCCCTCGAAAACCTTCTCCCACCCCTCCGGCACATCGACCTCCGGCCAGACCTCCCCCAATCCGCCCGCCTCCTCCTTCTCCATCTTCAGAAGAAACAGGTACCAGCCGTAAGGGCTGAAGGTAAGAGCATACGGAGACTCCCTGATCTTTTCGAACTCGTTCCTGCTGAACATCTCTTCGGGCACATTCCCCGCAAGATTCGAAAGATCGAACCTGGCAATCTGTGCGTGCCTGGAAAGATTGACCGCCATCAGGACCCTCTCCTCCTCGTACTGCCTGATGAACGCGAACACCTTCGGATTGTCGGAATAGAGGATCTCGATGCTCCCCCGGCCAAAGACCTTGTGATGCTTCCTCATGGCGATAAAGCGCCTGATCCACCAGAGAAACGACGACGCGTGCTTTTCCTGAGCCTCCACGTTGACAGACGTAAAATGGAATTCGGGATCAATGACGACGGGAAGATAAAGCTGCTGGGGGTTCGCCCTGGAAAAACCGGAGTTCCTGTCTGAACTCCACTGCATGGGAGTTCTCACTCCGTCCCTGTCCCCGAGGTAGTAATTGTCGCCCATCCCCAGTTCATCGCCGTAGTAGATCACCGGCGTTCCGGGAAGGGAAAAGAGCAGGGCGTACATGAGCTTGATCTTGCGGCGATCGTTGTCCAGAAGGGGAGCCAGGCGCCGCCGTATACCCAGGTTGATCCGCGCCTTGGGATCCTTGGCGTACATGCGGTACATGTAGTCCCTTTCTTCATCCGTGACCATTTCCAGGGTCAGCTCATCGTGGTTCCTCAAGAAGAGCGCCCACTGGCAGACCTCGGGGATGATGGGGGTCGTGTCCAGGATATCGATAATGGGAAAACTGTCCTCCATCTCGAGGGCCATGAACATCCTGGGCATCAGGGGAAAGTGAAAGGCCATGTGGCATTCATCGCCGTTTCCGAAGTACGCGACGGCATCCTCCGGCCACTGGTTCGCCTCGGCCAGCAGCATTCTGTTCCTGTACCTGCCGTCGAGATAGGTTCGCAGTTTTCTCAGGAAATCGTAGGTTTCGGGGAGATTTTCACAGTTTGTCCCTTCCCGTTCGTACAGGTACGGTACGGCATCCAGGCGCACGCCGTCCACTCCGAGCTTCATCCAGAAGTCGATGACGCGCAGAATCGCTTTCTGCACCTGCGGATTCTCGTAATTGAGGTCGGGCTGATGGGAATAGAAACGATGCCAGTAATAGGCCCTGGCCACGGGGTCCCAGGTCCAGTTGGACGTTTCGAAATCCTGGAAGATGATCCGGGCATCGAGGTACCTGTCGGGAGTATCGCTCCAGACGTAGAAGTTTCTGAACGAGGAACCCTGTCTTGCACGGCGCGCTCGCTGGAACCATGGATGCTGGTCGGACGTATGGTTGAGCACGAGTTCGGTGATGACCCTGATCCCCCTCCTGTGCGCCTCCTTCATGAACTCTCTGAAATCCTTCAGCCGGCCGTAATCGGCATGAACATCGAAGAAGTCGGCTATATCGTACCCGTCGTCCCTGCGGGGAGAAGGATAGAAAGGCAGGAGCCATATGGCGTTGATGCCAAGGTCCTTGAGGTAGTCGAGCTTCCCGCACAACCCTTCGAAATCGCCGATTCCGTCATTGTTGCCGTCGCAGAAAGCCTTGATGTGAAGCTCGTATATGATTGCATCCTTGTACCACAAAGGATCGTCCTGCAGATAAACCCGTGATCCCGGCATGGAAGAGTCTCCTACATGAAGTAATCAAAATCCGTTTCTCTTTTCAATCTTGTCCTGACTCTGAAGATCCGCGCCGGAAGAACAGGAGGATTCAGATGGATGACGTTTCTCTCGCCGGTCCATATGTATTTCTCGTCACTGAGCAGATCATGACAGAGGTAAGGTTCGCCGCCGCACAACCCCAGTTCCCGGATGGGCACGTGCAGCCGGCCGGTCTGCGCATGGAACGGATCCAGGCTCACCACCACCAGGATCGTTTCGGAAACATGCCCGCTCCACTTGGCGAAGTACAGGATGCTGTCGTTTTCCGACTCAAGGAACCTCACGTTGAATGTATCTTGAAGAGCAGGATTTTCCTTCCTTATCCGGTTCACCCGGGCAATGAAATCCTTGAGGTTTCCTTCGCGGTTCCAGTCCCAGTACCGGATTTCATATTTCTCGGAATCCATGTACTCTTCCTTCCCGGGCAGGGCTTCTCCTTCGCAGAGTTCGAACGGCGGCCCATAGATGCCGTAGTTGGACGACAGGGTGGCCGCCAGCACAAGCCTGATCATGAAGGCCGGCCGGCCGCCGTACTGGAGGTATTCCGGCAGAATATCGGGCGTGTTGGGCCAGAAGTTCGGGCGGAAGTATTCCTTCATATCCGTCGCCGTGAGTTCGTTCATGTAGTCCGTAATCTCTTTCCTGGAATTCCTCCAGGTGAAATACGTGTACGATTGACTGAATCCCACCTTGGCCAGTCTGGCCATGACTCTGGGCCGGGTGAAGGCTTCGGAAAGAAAGATCGTATCGGGAAAATCCTTCCGGATTCCGTGGATGAGCCATTCCCAGAAAGCAAAGGGCTTGGTGTGAGGATTATCCACTCGGAAGATCCTGACTCCACGATCAATCCAGAAAAGCACCACGCTACGCAGTTCCTCCCACAGCGCCTGCCATTCTTCACTTTCGAAGTCAAAAGGAAGGATATCTTCATACTTCTTGGGCGGATTCTCAGCACACCGCACGGAACCGTCGGGCAGCATCCTGAACCATTCCGGGTGCTTCTTCACATACGGATGGTCCGGAGAACACTGAAACGCCAGGTCCATGGCGATTTCCACCCCCAGTTCGGACGCCCCGCAAAGCAGGGCATCGAAATCCTCCATCGTGCCCAGGTCCGGGTGGACAGCCTTGTGGCCTCCCGCTTCGCCGCCGATTGCCCACGGACTTCCCGGATCTCCAGGATCCGCCAGCGGTCTGTTGTTCCTGCCCTTGCGGCTGGTCACCCCGATGGGATGGATGGGAGGCAGGTAGAAAACGTCGAACCCCATCCGGGCGATTTCAGGCAGAAGCCTCAAACAGTCCTTCAATGTACCATGCCTGCCGGGCTCCGACGCACAGGATCTCGGGAAGCGCTCGTACCACGTGCTGAAAAGCGCCTTTCTTCTCTCCACTCGAACCGGCAGTTCCCGATCCAATCGCGAAGCCCGGCTCCGGTCCGTGTACCGGCGCATGATCGCACCCAGTTCAGGACTCCATGCGGCAGAAAGATTTCCTGCATCATCCTTCGCGCTCCTCAATTTCGCGATGAATGCAGCAAGCTTTTCCCGATCCGCCCCGCAAGAACGCCGCTCCGCCCTCTCGATCAGATCGATACCCACGAGCAGTTCCAAAGCGATATCCCGGCCCGCATCATGCCGCTTTCTCAAGTCCCGCTGCCACGTCGCGAAGCGATCCATCCACGCTTCAACCGTGAAAACGTACTCGCCGGCTTCCTCGACACGGAACCGTCCTGTCCAACGGTCGTTCCCATCAAGATCCATCGGAACCGACCGCCAGCGGGTGTCGCCCGCCTTCCTGTAAAGCACTTCCGCATCGAGTTCGTCGTGGCCGTCCGCAAAAATATCTGCGGATACAACCACATCCTCTCCCGTTACCCTTTTTGCAGGAAATCGGCCGTTCTCCACCCGGGGCTGCACGTTCTCCACCACAACCCTCTTTCTTCCTTCCACGGTCATGATACCCCCATGATTGCCGCGCCAGCCTGTTCGCTGCATGTTCGCCACGCAGCCGACAAGGTTCTCCACAGGCAGTACTTTCGGTTCATAAACGATCACCTCCGGTGCCTTTCACGCCCGGTGCTTTTCAACGCAAAGGATCGATGGCACCACAACGTCCTTTGGCACCATAACGTCCTTTGGCACCATAACGTCATCTGGCATCGCAACGTCATCTGGAATCGCAACGTCGTTCCCGCGGAGGCGGGAACCCTGTCTTAACGCAGATCGCGCCATGTAAATCTCTCCACACGGGATTGCCTTGCTCTATCCACCTTGTCTTCCATCTTATCTTCCAGGCTCTTTCCCATTACCTGAAACTGTTTTGCCATGCACGGTTACCCTCGCCACGGCATTCTTTTTAATATAAGGGAAAGGACAACCGACGCAACCGGAACCGTTCCGCTCGACCTCCGCCGGTGTGCCGCCGCAAAGGCTTGCAGAACCTCTGCTCACCTGCTCCCGCAACCGACTCCCGTGCCGCTTTCTTCCCCTGTTTACCCCTGCGCCCCACCTGTCTCTTCTTCCTGTCCAAGCATCGACGGGCATCCCAGCCGACCGTCTCTCACATACTCGTCCACGTGCACGCGAACCTCGTCTCGAAGCACGGCCGAGCGCTGCGCCAACGAAAAACATTGCATAAACGCCCGACGGGTTCTAATAGAGCTTTTCGAGGGTAAACCTGCCGGCACTTGCCCTTTTGCTCAGCCGGCCCTGCTGCAACCCGGAAGGGACGAATCCTGTACCTTACCGCGTGTGTGCTCCTGACCCGAAGGGGAGAAGGCAACTCATGAAACTCGACAGGAAGATCGTATCGTGGGCGCTCTACGACTGGGCGAACTCCGCCTTCGCCACCACCGTTATGGCCGGGTTCTTCCCGGTTTTCTTCAAGCAGTACTGGAGCGCCGGGACGGATGCCACCGTGAGCACCTTTCAGCTCGGGCTCGCCAACTCGCTTGCAGGAATCGTCGTCGCCGCCCTCACTCCCATCCTGGGAGCCATCGCGGACAGAGGCAGTTCCAGGAGGAAGTTCCTCCTCTTCTTTGCTTCCATGGGTATCGTCATGACCGGCTCTCTCTGCTTCGTCCAGAAAGGAGACTGGCACATCGCAGCGGCCATATACGTAATTGCCCTCGTCGGTTTCTCCTGCGGCAACATGTTCTACGACTCCCTGCTCGTGGACGTGGCGGAAGAACACCGACTCGATTTTGTCTCCGCCCTCGGCTATGCTCTCGGGTACCTGGGCGGCGGAATCCTGTTCACCCTGAACGTGGCCATGACTCTCAACCCCCAACTGTTCGGCCTGGCCGACAGCGGCCAGGCGATACGCCTTTCCTTTGCATCGGTGGCCGTCTGGTGGGCGGTGTTCTCCATTCCGGTGGTGGTGTTCGTCAAAGAAAAAGGGACCCCGGCGGGCCGTGAGGGCATCTCGGCCGTAAAGGCCGGCCTGAAACAGCTTTCCACCACCTTCAAGAAGATCCGCAGGCTCCGCGTCGTGTTCCTTTTTCTGGCAGGCTACTGGCTGTACATCGACGGCGTCGACACCATTATCCGGATGGCCGTCGATTATGGCCTGTCCCTGGGTTTTTCCTACGACAGCCTGATCCTGGCTCTTCTGATCACCCAGTTCGTCGGATTTCCGTCCGCCATCGCCTTCGGAAAGATCGGAGAAGTCATCGGAACCAAGAAGGGCATCTTCATCGCCGTGGGAGTCTACCTCGGGATCACCGTGTGGGGATTCTTCATGAGCGTGGAACTCGAATTCTATGTCCTGGCGGCCCTCATCGGTACGGTCCAGGGGGGCGTCCAGTCCCTCAGCCGCTCGTTCTACGCAAGAATCATCCCCAGGAACCAGGCGGGGGAATTCTTCGGATTCTACAACATGATCGGCAAGTTCGCGGCGGTCCTCGGACCGGCTCTCATGGGGTGGATCGGAGTCCTCACGGGCAACCCGCGGTATGCCATCCTTTCCATCAGCCTGCTGTTGCTGGCCGGGGTCACGGTGCTGTATTTCGTGGATGAAAAGGAGGGAAGCCGGCTGGCAAGAGAGATGGAATAAACACTCGATAACGGCCGGCCGGTGGTCAAAGGCCGGGACGGCAGATCACCGGAGACGGCGCCCGCTCCCCTCCCTCGCCGAGCGAAGGAAAGCGGGGCCGGATTCTTTTCTAATTGGCTATGCCGATCACACCACAGGCCAGGCGGGCTCCCGCGGCCCCTGTGGGCTGAGTGGTGAAATCATCGGGGTCCGCATGAACGACCACCGCTCGGCCGATGATGGATTGAGGCCCCTCCAGGGTGAGCAGCTTGTCCACTCTTTCGTATCTTGCCAGTCCCGTCTTGTCCGCTTCGATGTTACCCAGATCACCCGCATGGCGCTTGTCTACATCCGGACTGCCGTGAGGCATGTTCATCGGGTTGAAGTGACCGCCTGCGGAATTGAAATCCGGAGAACTGCAGTCACCGTACTCGTGAATGTGAAAACCGTGCAGCCCCGGACTGAGTCCCTCGATGGACGCGATTAACCGAACGCCTCCCCTGTCCTTCATGAAACTCACGATGCCGTGAACCTTGCCTCCATCAGCGGAATGGAGCACGGCGACGGCTTTCCGGGGAGGTCCGTCCTTGCCCCCGCCCGTACAGCCGGTCAAGGCCAGTAGCACCACCGCCAGGACAATCACCGTCAAACCTCCCAGTTCTTTCTTCATGTCCTTCTCCTCCTTCTGTATAGATTCAAAACGAACGGCCGTCATGAGCGCGGACCGTCTTCAAGACATCTGGAGCGGGGAAGCACCCTCGAACAGGCATGATCTGAAGTGGAGAAGTATATATAACAGATAATCGTCCGGATCAGAAAAAGCATTTTCAACCGGCCGGCGGTTTGTATGGAGGAACGAGCCGAAGCATCCATGGGCACAGGGAAGGGGAAAAGCCATTCCCTGTTTCTGTCAGGCCGCCATGGGTTTTCTTGCGACGATATCGCCTCGAACGCCTATAACCACTTCTTCCAAGGGGATTCTTTCACCGGCCGCTTCCATGCCCTTCTTCACGATGGCTGGCATTGCCGAACAGCAGGGAACTTCCATGTCCACCACCGTAACGCTGCGGATATCGCCCTTCTTGAATATTTCCGTAAATTTCTGGACATATTCCGCCGGGTTGTCGAATTTCGGACACCCGAGGAGTACCACCTTTCCCCTGATGAAATCACGGTGAAAATTTGGATACGCGAGCGGCGCACAATCTGAGACGACGAGCAGGTGCGCGTTCCTCAGGAAAGGCGACTGGGGGGGCACCAGCCTGATCTGCACCGGCCAGTGGGTAAGTTCCGAACGGGCTGTTCCAGCAGTGTCTTCCTGTTCGGTTTCCCTGCCGGCGGCTTCGAAAACACGTACCTGGGTGGAAGGACATCCGCAGGCCATGGGCGGAAAATCCGCCTCCGCCTCCCTTCTCTCCTTCTCTTTCAGGTAGGCTTCCACCGCTTCGGGGTCGAATTCGTCCGCCGGCCGTTCAATGATCTTCAGCGCCCCCCGCGGGCATTCGCCCAGGCACGCCCCCAGGCCGTCACAATACGAATCCCTCACCAGCCGCGCCTTTCCATCCACTATTTCAATCGCTCCTTCGGCACAGGAGATCACGCAATTGCCGCACCCGTCGCAGCGCTCCTCGTCGATTTCAATGATCTTTCTCACAGGCTTCATCCTATACTCCAAGTCGTCCCTTCACCTTGTCTTCTATTCTGCGTGCCGGGAAAAATTCCGGTTCGTCGGGCAAACGAGTATCTCCGGCGCTTTTCACGCAAAGGCTCGAGGCATCCCAACTCCATTCCCGCAAACACCATAACCTCATATCCACGAACAGCATAGCGTCGTTCCCGTGAAGGCGGGAACCCAGCTTGAGCGCAAACCACGCTGTAGGAGTCTCTCATTTTGACTCCCTGTTTCCTGAAGAATCCTTCGACCACGCCCTGTTTGTGACGCTCTGTCCGCCATGATGTATGTTTGGCCATGCACGATTACTCTTCCTGGATTCCCGCCTTGGGAATGACGTTGTGCGGGAATGACGCTGTCGCCCCTTCCCACACCTTCCCCGCCCGCGTTTCGGCGGGACCGTTTCAGCCGTCTTCAACAATCAGGTCTCGAGCCGCATCCACGCCCGCCTGAGTGAGAAGGTTGTCTGCAATCCACCGGTCCACGTCTTCCCGGGAAACCCTCCCTTCCTTCCATTCCTGTTCGAATTGCGCCATGTGACAGGCATCGTGAAAACATTTTGAATTCAGAGCCTTCTCTCCACCGGGAGCGGCAAGGCTCGCGATGAGTCCGCACACCTCGTCCACCAGGTCCTTCCGCGCTCCAAGATTCGACAGGATATCCCGGGCAGTGGACACGGCCGCCGACTTGTCTTTTTCGATGTCATGCAGGTACGCCGCCAGCAGGACCACCGCCGGATCGCCGTTTTCGATCCCGGCGATCCGTTCCGCGTAACGGGCCGCTTTCACGGTATGCGCGATTCTCCTGAAGTCCCGCCCCAGGCGTCGCTTCATCTCGATCGCCGCCCGGTCCTTCAGAAGATCCTCCCTTTTGGCCATGAGTTCCGGCGGCAGATCGCCCAGGCACTGTTCAGCAAACCGGCAATACGATGCACACCCGAAGTCCATCCTGGGATTTACGATTCTGGTACCGCACTTGCCGCACCTGCGAGTGGATTCGTCCTTGAAGAATTCCACCAGGTGCCCGCACTGCGGGCATTCGGTTTCGAAGGCTGCGTCTGCATGCCAGTATCGAGTGTCCTGTCCGGGGCATTTCATCACCTGTACTCCTGGTTCGACAAAACCGGCGCATGGACGGGCGGACCCGGCATCGGAGGTCCGCCCGGTCCCGTCAGCCCAGGATCGCCTTGAGATCCTCATCCGGCGTCGTAATGGGTTTGATGTTGTAGTTCTTCACCAGCACGTCCAGCACATTCGGGCTGGTAAAGGCAGGCAGGGACGGTCCCAACCTGATGTCCTTGATTCCGAGGTGCAGCAGGGTCAGCAGAATGGCCACCGCCTTCTGTTCGTACCAGGAAAGGATGAGGGACAGGGGCAGATCGTTCACACCCACGTTGAAGGCCTTTGCCAGAGCGACGGCAACCTGGATCGCCGAGTAGGCGTCGTTGCACTGGCCCACGTCCATGAGCCGCGGAATGCCGAGGATGTCTCCAAGGTCCTTGTCGAAGAAGCGGAACTTTCCACAGGCCAGGGTGAGGACCACACAGTCCCTGGGAACCTTCTCCACGAATTCAGTATAGTAGTTGCGGCCCGGCTTTGCACCGTCACAGCCGGCAACCAGGAAAAAGTGCCGGATCTGCTTGCCCTTGACGGCCTCGATGACCTTGTCGGCCACGCTGAGGATCGTGTTCCTGCCGAACCCGACCATAACGGACCTTCCGTTGGAATCTTCCTGAAAACCCGGCAGGGCCAGCGCCTTCTCGATGACCGGGCTGAAATCCTTCCGGGTGACATGCCTGACATCGGGCCACCCCACGAGGCCGGTGGTGAAGATGTTTTCCATGTAGGACATCTGCGGCCTCTGGATGCAGTTGGTGGTCATGAGAATGGCGCCCGGGAACTGGGGAAATTCCTTCTGCTGGTTCTGCCAGGCCGTTCCGAAGTGGCCGTAGAAGTGCGGATACTTTTTGAGTTCGGGATAGCCGTGAGTGGGAAGCATTTCGCCGTGGGTATAGATATAGACTCCTTTCCCCTCTGTCTGCTTGAGCAGTTCTTCCAGGTCCTTCAGATCGTGACCGGAAACAAGAATGGCTTTGCCCTTCTTGTGGCCCAGGGGCACCGTTGTGGGAACCGGATGGCCGTAGGTGCCGGTGTTGGCTTCATCGAGCAGTTCCATGGTCCGAAGGTTCATTTCACCGCACTTCAAGACAAGGCCCAGCCAGTCGTTGAGTCCCAGGTCTTTTCTGAGCAGGGTGGCGAGGCCTTCATGCAGGAAGGCATAGACTGCGTCATCTTCCCGGCCGAGTATCTGGGCATGGTCGGCGTAGGCGGAGATCCCCTTCATTCCAAAAAGGAGCGTGTGCTGGAGGGACTGTATATCGGGGTCGGCATTCGGGTCGGACTTCAGACCCACCCCGGCCGCCTGGCCGAGCAGCCCTTCCATGGTACTCTCGGGCCGAAAAGTTGCCGCGGGATCATCGAAGTCCACCTTGCCTCCCGCCGCCTTCACCCTGTCCTTGAAAGATTCCCTCAAAGCCACCGCGCGAGGAATGAGAACTTCGCGGAAGCGAACGGGATCGAAGTTCACGTTGGTCAGAGTGGAAAACAGGGCCTCACAGGTGAAGACGTTGACTTCCCTGTCGACGACACCCACCTTGCGACCTTCGACGGCATACAGAGCAAGACCCTTCAGAACGTACACCAGGAGATCCTGCAGGTCCGACACCTCCGACTGCTTGCCACACACACCGATCTTGGTGCACCCTTCACCCTTTGCCGTTTGTTCACACTGGTAGCAAAACATGAGTCTTTCTCCTTTTGTTGAATGTTGATCCAGCCAGGCAATATCGATTTCCAATCGCAGGGCAGCCCAAGGCCTGCCTGATCTTCAGGGATGATGCCCTGTGCCGTGGAGCGGATTTTCATTCCATCCGGCCACGCAGACCCGCGGCAACAAGGAAAAGATGAACCTTGGAGAGGGAGTGGACATTCGAATGAACCGGGTGCCGCGTCGTTCAGTGGGCAGCATGGTGACGATCCGAAACCGCCCTTTTTTCCTGACTACTTTAATCATCCAACAATCCATTATCCTTGACCCAAATCAAGAAACCCTTACTTTTTCCTTGTGCCCTCTTCTGTCCGGTTCATCCGGTAAGTGAGTACCTCCGGTGCCTTTCACGCATCCGGTGCTTTCCGCGCAGGGGATCGAGGCATCCCCATGTCATTCGGCGTCCCAGCTTGATTCGGCACCACAACGTCATTCCCGCGAAGGCGCGAGTCCAGTCCGAGCGCGGACCGCTCCATAAAGTTCTCTCCTTTTGACTCGCTGTCTTGCGGGAATGACGGTGTTGTGGAAGTGACGGATTTGTAGGAATCACGGTGTGTTGGAAGTGACCTTTTCGCAGAAATGACGTTGTCGCAGGTGTATTCCACCTTTGTGCGACGACTGTCCGGGTACGCATTTGCCGAAAGAACCTTCTTTTCCAGGGTTCATGAATGAAGGTTCTTTTTCCAGGATTCAGAGCTCTTCAATTCCCACATCTGAATCACCGTCGTTTCGACAGGACTCTACACCGGAAACATAACAATGCCTTTGACGTGAGTCAAAACACGATGGTATTGTTCCGGCGTTTGGGAGTATACAGGGCAGGAGCCGCTCGAGCCTGTCCGGCCGAGGTCTGCACCGTGTACCGCCGGATCTGCAACGCGCTCCCGTAAAGAAACGATTCGTTCATCCACCTGCTTTCTTCTGGTATATGCTCATGGGAACGAGAAAGGTCGATCGAATCGCCGGAACCCCCCTCTTCAGCGGTTTACCCGACGTGCAGTTGAGGGAACTGGCGGATATTTCCCTGGAACAGGACATTACGAAGGGGGACATCCTCTTCACCGAGGGGAGTGCGGCCGCGGGGTTTTATGTCATCGTTTCAGGAAAAATAAAGATCTACAAGCTTTCCATCGACGGCAAGGAACAGATTCTTCACATCTTCGGCCCGGGCGAGTTTTTCGGAGAGGTACCTGTGTTCGCAGGGGGCAACTACCCAGCCCATGCCGAAGCCATTGAAGCCAGCCGTGTCCTGTTCTTTCCCAGAAATGCGTTCATAGAACTGGTGAAGAAGGAGCCCTCCCTGGCTCTCAACATGCTGGGGATTCTCTGCCAGCGCCTGCGCCGCTTCACACACCTCGTCGAAGACCTTTCCCTGAAGGAAGTCCCGGGGAGGCTGTCCGCCTACCTGCTCTACCTCAGCAAACGCAACCATAACGCCGATTCCTTTGACCTCGATATCACGAAGGGTCAGCTTGCAGGGCTGCTCGGCACCATCCCGGAGACTCTCTCCCGAATCCTGGCGAAAATGAGCCAGCAGAGATTCATTCGAGTGAACGGCAAACGAATCGAAGTCCTGGACCGGCAGGGCCTGGAAAACCTCGCCGCCGGCGAGAAGCTCGTCGCCTGAACCAGTCGTGCCGTTGAACCGGCGGCTTTTCCCGGCGGTGTGTGAACATGAACCGAGGCAGGACGGGAGCCCTCCGGGCACCGGTGCTCTTATCGGGTTCGACTGAGACCAAGGAGGCCCAGGTGAAAAAAGGCAGCCTTATCCCGACGTTCGGAATGCTTCTTTTTGCCGCGACGATTTTTCCGGCGTCGCCCGTTTCCTCCCAGGACAAGTGCGAAGCTCTTCAAAGACTCAGGCAGCTTGCGGCTCAGTGGGAAAGGCTGAAGGTACTCGAACCATCGAGAATCCAGGAACTCGGCTTCATCATCCAGGACATCGAAGACTGCCTGGATGAGTCCGTCCCGAAACCCGATTTTTCCGGAATGTGGATCACCCCTTTCGGCACCATGGAAATAACGCAGACGGGAAATCGAATCCAGGGAACTTATGAACAGAATCACGGTGAGATTTCGGGCGACGTGATCGGAAACGTCCTGGTGGGCTCCTGGTCCGAAGCCCCCAGCTACCAGGCGCCCAACGACAAGGGGGATCTTGAACTGCTGCTTTCCATGGACAGGAAAACCTTCACCGGCAGATGGCGCTACGGTTCCGAGGGGGAATGGAACGAGGGCTTGAACGGCCGCCGTCAATAGATGCCTCCGGGTCCCGCCGGGATTCGTCACTCTCCGATGATCTTGACGAGCACCCGTTTTCTGCGGCGTCCGTCGAATTCCCCGTAGAAGATCTGTTCCCAGGGACCGAGATCCAGCTTTCCCGCCGTCACCGCAACAACGACCTCCCGCCCCATGATCTGCCTTTTCATGTGTGCGTCGGCGTTGTCTTCCCCCACGTTGTGCCTGTAAGCAGAAACGGGTTCATGAGGAGCGAGCTTTTCCAGCCAGATCTCGTAGTCGTGGTGTAGTCCCGATTCATCGTCGTTGATGAAGACGGAAGCCGTGATATGCATGGCATTGCACAGCGCCAGGCCTTCCCTGATTCCACTCTCCCTCAATGCCGCTTCCACTTCCCGAGTGATGTTGATGAACGCTCTTCTCGTCGGCACGCTGAACCACAGTTCCTTTCTGAACGACTTCATAACCTGTCCATCCCCGATGCCTGTGCGTCAACCCCGCCTGATCTCCATGCCTATGCTGAAAGCCGCGCCGATTTCCTCCCCCACCTTGCGATAGGCCTTCTTGACTCCCGAGGAATAAATGAGCGGATTGATCTTGTCGACGTCGGGCTGACCGTCCGCCAGGCATTCTTCGGAAACGTGGACATCCTCGATACGCCCCACCACCAGGGTATGGCTGCCGAGGTCAAGCAGATGAACCACCCGGCATTCCAGATTGACAGGGCATTGTACGATGAGGGGAGCGCTGTCGAGCTTGCCGAAAAACACCTCGAATTTACAGCTCGCCTGCTTGTTTTCCTTTGAACCCGAAACGATCCCGCAGTAGTCGGTTTCCCGCACCAGGTCGACGGAAGGGACATTGACGGAGAGAACACCGTTTTCGCGGATTCCCTTCAGAGTGTACCGGTGATGCTGGAGAGCCACGGTGAGCATGGGCGGGTTGCTGTTGGCAATCCCGCCCCAGGCCGCCGTCATGAAATTGGGCTTCCCGTCGACGAGCGCCCCCACAAGGAAGGCAGGCATGGGGTAAACCAGGGTCTGGGGACCAAGAGTGACCTTCTTCATGCGATGAGACTCCTTTCAACCGGGAAACGATTCCGGGTGAGTGGGAAATGACCCGCCACCTCGACGACAAGCCATCCCTTCCCGGGCATCCCGCCCTTGCGCCGTATCGAGGAACAGATCAAGGCATCCAGTGAGCAGAAATCATATTGAATCCGTTGACGGAAGAAGTCAAGGCCAGGCAAAACGGTGCTGAAGGCAGGAACGGCAAAGCGGGCGGTCGATCAGTTATCGCTTGACAGCTCAAGATCCAGCATGCTAGAAAATCGGCTCCGGTTTGGAGCGCTCCAGGATGGGCCGTTAACTCAGAAGGTAGAGTATCTGCCTTTTAAGCAGAGAGTCGCTGGTTCGAGTCCAGCACGGCCCACCAGAAAAAGCTCTTGACAAGCCGTGCCGCTTTCGCTAGATAGCACCTTTACTTCTACGTCCCCATCGTCTAGCCCGGTCCAGGACATCGGCCTTTCACGCCGACAACACCGGTTCAAATCCGGTTGGGGACGCCAGACAATCGAGGGGCCAGGTCGCGTGGACCTGGCCCTTTTTTGCTCCGTGCGGAATTTCGTGTGGCAGGGCGTTCCCTTCTTCAACCCCCGACTTCCCGTTCGGCCTTTCCAATATCTTCCTTCTTGCTTTTCCTTACCGTCACCATATGCTCCTGCATGGCCATCGCGCCGCCGGCTGGATCCCATCGGTCGAGTCCACCCGGCATCAGATGGTTGTCGGAAATCCCTTTTCCAAAAGCGCGGCTTTCAACCGGCAGTGTATGTCCAAAGCCATGAACGGTGAAGACCGCTTCCGGGTGAATCATTTCTGTCAGCTTTACCTTTGTTCGAGCAGTACGGCCGCATGAAGAGACTTCCACCTCTTCGCCATCCTGGATCCCGAGGTTCTGCCCGATTTCTCGGTTGAGCCAGAGCACGTTCTCCGGCATCTCCTCGTTCAGGATGCAGTTATTGACCGTATGTCCCTGTGTGTGTACGGGGCAACGCCCGAAGGTAATCCGAAACTGACCTTCGGGAACCCTGGGAGACTCGTACGGCTTCAAGGAAAGGATACCCTGTTTTTCCAGCTTGTCTGCGATAATCTCGATCTTGCCTGACGCCGTCTCGAACTTGAGTTCACAGCGATCGCGATAGAGCGGTGCCGGTGCCAGCGGGACTATGCCGGTGGCTTTGAAGTCCTCCATGGACACTCCCGTACCTTGGAGCTGGTAATTCCAGACATCCTGGACGGAATCAAAAGCCAGAGCATCCAGGCCAAGTCTTCGAGCCACTCCTCCCAGGATCTCCCAGTCTGCACGGGTATCCAATCGGGGCTTAACTGCCCGCTGACGTACAAAGAGGTAGGGCTTAAGACCGTTCTTGCAGGCCAAGATGCTCTCTCGCTCCAGGTAAGTGGAAAGCGGCAGCACAACATCGGAAAACCAGGCCGTGTCAGACCAGCTGAAGGTTACAGAAACCAGAAGATCCAGTTTTTGCAAGACTCGCTTCAAAGCATCCGGGTCGGGAAAGCCCATTAACGGATCATGACGATAGGCAATGTAGGCCTTGAGTGGATAAGGATCTCCAGTATCCATGGCTCTAAAGGCCAATTGAAGAAGTCCGGGACCGGCATCGAAATGAGGATAGCGCCATCCCACACCATCAGCACGCTTCTCATCGGGCCTTGGAAAAAGATCCATCAGTTTCTTCAGTCCCTTGCGCCCAACATCGGCAGGCGTGTTCGAAAGCGGAAGCCCTCCCCTGGATCCAATGGATCCAAGAAGAGCATTGATGATATAGGCAGTGCGGCATACATAGAAAGAGTCCCCGTATCGGGCGGTCATCCAGCCCGGATGCCACACCACGGCAGGCCTGGCATTCGCGAGATCATGGACAAAGCCCTCGATCCGCTCTGCCGAAATCCCTGTTTCCGCCTCTGCCCATCGAGGAGTATAAGGACGAACGAATTGCTCAAGGTCCCCGAGGTCTTTGATCCACATTGCAGCGAAGTCCGCATCGTAGAGCCTTTCGTTCAGGAGCAGGTGGATCACGGCCAGATTGAAGGCATAGTCCGTACCGGGGCGGATCATGAAGAAGGTATCGGCCTTCGAAGCGGTGTTGGTGGATCGTATGTCTATTACGGTAAGCCTGCAGCCGTTGTCCATAGCCGCAAGGAGATCGTTGACTTCCTTCACGTTGATGGCCTCAAAGATGTTCCGGGTTTGCAGGACGACGTGCCGGGCATTCTTCAGATCATGTACCAGGCCTTGTCGCCCCAGTCCGAAAAGAGATAGAGCGGCATGCTCTACATTGCGGGCGCAGGAGGCGTCATGATTGCAGTAATTTGGTGACCCCAGACCCCGTACAAAAGCCTGGTGCAGATCCCTGAAAGGCCCTCCCCGGTCGGAAAAGAGTATACTCCGGCCCCCATAGGAAGAAATCACTCCCTTCAGGCGTTCTGCAACAGCATCCAGAGCCTCATCCCAGGAGACCGAACGCCATTTGCCTTCTCCACGCTCTCCGACCCGAATGAGCGGGGACTGCGGCCGTTCATCATCATACAAGAGTGCTGTTCCCGCTCCTCCGCGTGCGCAAAGAGATCCTTCAATGCCCTCAACATGTGGATTGCCTTGAATAAAAGTGCACTGCCCATCCGTCACTTCCACCCGAATGGGACATCGAACCGTGCACATGCCGCATATGCTGTAAACCCAAGCCCTTCCCATATTCCTCTCCCGCTCAATGCCCCCAAACTTCCCGAGGCTATTGATCATGCACCCGCTTGAACACATCGGTGGACGGCGTTCTTCCGAGCAGCCACCCCCACCCTTCAGCTCTCCTGAGACATATGAAAGACCAGGGAAGCGGAAGAGCGGACACATCTCTTAATATGCCATTTTAGGCATATTGAAAAAGGAATAATGGAGTTTGTTCTCTTTGTCCAGAGGCATCTGGAGTTGCACCACAGACCGGGAAACGAACAACCTTGGTTCATCCAGCAAACGGGTACCTCCGGTGTCTTTCACGCATCCGGTGCTTTTCACGCAAAAGATCGATGGCATCACAACTCATTTTTGCAACAGCTCATTCCTGCGAAACTTCCCACGAAGCTTGAGGGGCTTCGTAGAAATCTTTCCTTTATTTGGCGGTCACCAACCGCCCCACGCGCCCCGTCATCGCTTTCACGCTGTCCACCCAGCGTGACGGGCTTCCTGGCGTCTGCCCTGGTGGGTTCGCCCTGTCAATCACCCGGTCTGGACTTCGCCATGAATGAACTGGCTCGTCACATCGCCTGGCGGAATCTTGTTCGTCATCCTACGGACTGCATGTTCGCCTTCGGTCGCTCCCCACCCCGCCTCGCGGCGACGCAGTTACCTTCGGCTACCGGGAAATGAACTGCTTCTCCATCTGCGGTTATCCTTCCTGGATTCCCGTCTTTGCGGGAGTGACCTTGTTGAGGATGTATTCCACCTTTCATCGGCAGCTGTCCGGGTACGCGTCTTATGAGAACCGGCATTGTTCCTGCGCGGTTCCGTGATGCGGAGCTCTCTCAGCACGGCTTCCCTGACGCTCCCGCGGGGATTCCTCCTCCTACCAATGCCGCACCGGTCCTACGTCGAGATGCACAAAGCAGTCGTATATTCCGACGCCACCCTTCTTCAGTGCCTTTGCACTGCGCCGGATATCCCTCAACGAAACCCCCTCGATGGCGATATCGGCGGCCATTCCCCTGGTATGAAAGCTCTTTTTGGCCACATCGGGATCTTCTGCCTTGAGCACCCTGTTGTACTCGGGAGAACGATATCCGGAATAAAGTACGTACGGCCGTTCCCTGGCTCCCAGACGACATCGCACGGAATCGAGGAGGACAAACAGCTTCGGGTTGATCCTGCAGATCGTTCCCGTGTGGTGGCAGCGGAAAAAGCGGTTCAGCCTGGCACAGGCATTCTGGTCGAACCGGCCCTTCTTGTCGAGGTATCGGACAGCGATGGATTCACCCGTGTTCCGATTGTGCAGGGTCAGCCGTCCCGTGCAGTGTTTTGCAGCAACGGCTGCCTCGATTTCATCGGAAGGAATCCAGATCAGAGGTTGAACGGCAAGAACGGTCATCTTGAGAAGATCTCTTCGAGTCATACTTCCCCTCTTGTTCACGGTTCACAAAAGAACTGCGCCGGAATGCTTCGTGACCGGGCATGCGCACGAGACGACATGGGTCGCCGCAGCGATTCAGATCGTGCCGGCCGGGAAGCCTCCGTGCTTATTGACCCTTGGAAAACTGTGGTGAGCTAGAGGGAAACGGGAGGTGCGCGAACCCGGTTTGAGTGCGCAAAATTCCTCGATGGGGGGCTTTCCGTCCCTGCCTCGCGAACTGTGGGGACAGGAGAGGGATCGGAAGGCGGGAAAAGGTAAACTGATATTTTTGCGGAATGCATGGCATGCAGGAATGCGCATGCCGGGCATGTCTCGCCGCTTTCGTGTTTCGGACTGGAGGGATCCTGCTGGTCCTGGTGCCCCACGAAGGAAACCAGGCTGTGCAGGATCGGGGAATCTTCCGATGTGCACGTGTGGGTAAAATGGACAAAAGACGTAGCCAGAAGGAGGCCAAGCAGCACAATCCGGCTGATAATCTTGCGACCCGGCGGTGTGCAGGCTTGAACCATGTGATGGCCGGTCATATCATGACATCCCTTATGGTTTGCGGAATTCAGTCCGGATCCGGATCCGGACTGAAGTGCGGAACCGGTGACGGCAGTCCTGTCCAGGCACAAGCAATAAAGGGAGACCGATGTGCATGTCAAGCCGAATATTTCGTGACGTCGTCGGATTTCCAGGATGTCCGGCATGCTCAACCTGGATGTCTCTTTTAAGTTGACTCTGGTAAAGCCGGGTGAGATAATCCGCCTCCACAAAAGGGAGTAGCTATTCAGGGCAAAGTCACCAGTACGGTGTGAACCACCTGGCTTTGCCGTTGGCTTGGAGCCAATCAGCGAGACTTTTGGCGTGACTGATCGTGCCGGGGTCTCGTTTTTTTATGCGGGTCCCCGGGCAGGTGCGGATTTCAGCGAATCGTATTCATTTCCGGAAAGGGGATCATGATCAAGACAAGACTTGTTCTGCCGTTTGTTGTTGCCATCCTGTTTACCATTCCCGGGTTGTGCCTGCGCATGATCCACGCGGAACTCGACCCCCGGCTGACGGTTCTCGTCACCGGGTCGGCGATCCTGGGTGCTTCATTCCTGCTGCTCTGGGCATGCGACGCCGCCCAGAAGGATATTTCCCAGGCGCTGGCCCTGGCGGTGGTGGCTTTGATTGCGGTGCTTCCCGAATATGCCGTGGACATGTACTTCACCTGGCAGGCGGGGCAGTATCCCGAAAGCAACTACGCGCAGTATGCCATAGCCAACATGACGGGAGCCAACAGGCTGCTCATCGGAGTTGCCTGGGCGGTCATTGCCGCCATTTTCTGGATCAAGGCCGGCCGTGGAGTGGTCCTCGAAAAGGACCGGCAAACGGAGGTGCTCTTCCTCGGGATGGCTACCCTCTACGCCTTTCTCATCCCCGTCAAGGGCAGCCTGGCCTGGTATGACGGCCTGGTCTTCATCGGACTTTATGTATGGTACATCAGGATCGCCAGTCGCCGCCCCTGCGAAGATTTCGATCTCGAAGGCCCGGCGGAACTGCTGGGGCAGTTGACCAGAAAGAAAAGACGCATCGCGACGGCAATCCTGTTTCTCTTCTCGGCCGGAGTGATCCTGGCAAGCGCCGAGCCTTTCAGCGAATCCCTGGTTGCCACGGGAAAGCAGCTGGGCATCAATGAATTCCTGCTCGTTCAGTGGCTCGCTCCCATCGCTTCGGAGGCGCCGGAGTTCACCGTAGCCATCATGCTGGCTCTTCGAGGTCACGCGGGCATAGCTTTGGGGAGTCTCATTTCTGCAAAACTCAACCAGTGGACTCTGCTTGTGGGCATGATTCCCGGCGTCTACGGCATATCGAGCGCCTCCCTGAAAAACCCCATCCCCATGGGTGCTTTCCAGATGAACGAAATTCTGCTTACAGCCGCACAGTCCCTGCTGGCCGTAGCGCTTCTCGCGGGCATGCGATTCGGCATGAAAGGTGCCCTGCTCCTTTTCGGGCTGTTCGTCGGGCAGTTCATCTCGCCGTACCTTATCGACTCGTTTCCGGGAATCCTGCCCTTGAGTTCCGATGCGGGGCATGTTCATCTGCTCCTGACTTCCGTCTACCTTTTCGCATCGGGCTGGGTGTTGTATGTACACCGGAAGAGGCTGTCCGGACTGTGGGAAGGATTCAGAGCCGGAAGCTGCCCTGAATCCGGACTGCTCCGTCCGGCCGTTTCCAAGGTGAATAAACCGTTGCCCCAGGCAGGTCCCGAACCGGCCTGGCCGGTGCGGCGGGGCGCATGACCAGGATTTCCGTGCTCTGTTGAAGCTCGACGCCCCTTTCCTCCCGGTCCATTTCGCCGAGGGAAGGGGCGAGATGAGCCATGTGCCGGGAAGCGGACTCCTTGCAGTCCAGGAACAACTCTCCCTGCGGGCGGGCGGCCCTCAGCCCGGATTCACAGAGACGGTCCATTCATCATGAGATGCATCCCAACGTCATCCCTGCAACAACATCGTTCCCGCGAAGACGGGAATCCAGTCCAAGCGCAGATCGCGTCATAAAGATCTCTCCAACCGGGGATTGCCCTGCTTTATCCATCATGTCTTCCAGTTATCTTCCAGGCTCTTTCCCTGATGTGTGCAAAGAAGTGTTTCGCCATGCACGGTTACCCTTCCTGGATTCCCACCTTCGAGGGAATGACGTTGTGGTGCCGAAGGAGTTGTGATGCCATCGATCCTTTGCGTGAAAGGCACCGAGCGCGTGAAGAGCACCGGATACGTGAAAGGCACCGGGGAGATACTCTTTTATGAACCCAAATGCCTGGAGTACGCGTTCAAGTGATCCGTCATCACATTGTCCCTGATTGACGCCTGACGAGGGCCTGCAGGTTTTTATTCGACCATCGGCGCCCCTGCCTTCCGCTCCGGCAACCCATCAAGGCGAGGAAACGACCGACACATAAATTATTTGACTGTCCCTGGCGGCCGGGTGTAAATTCAGCATAATTGAGGCATGAAGCCTCGGCAGGTGCAGATTTCCATTCAGGCGTTCTTCGCCGGCAAGGCCATGAAGGCCGGAGTCAAACCGCGATGCGGGTGCTCCGGCTTTTTTTTTCGTCCGGCTGGAAGACTTCTCGAACAGGCGCTCACTGTGGTTCCTGCCAGAAGACTTTGCTGAAGTGCCGTGCATCCCGGAGTTCCGGGACCGTTCCGCTCAGCGCGCAGAAGTTCATGCATGCCGGAGAGGTGAATCGATCTTTCAGTATTCAGTGCAGGGAGGCCCATTATGCACATGGCCGATGCTTTGATTTCGCCGACGGTGGGAGGTATCATGTGGGCGGCGACCGCGGGTCTGACCGTCTACAGTGCAGGAAAACTCAAGGCAGATACGGACGAGAGCAAAGCGCCCCTGATGGGGGTGCTCGGCGCATTTATATTTGCAGCGCAGATGATCAATTTCACCATCCCTTTCACGGGATCGAGTGGACACCTCGGGGGAGGATTGATCCTCGCCATACTTCTCGGGCCTCACGCGGCCTTTCTCACCATGGCGTCCATTCTCACTGTCCAGGCCCTGTTTTTCGCCGACGGCGGCCTGCTGGCCCTCGGATGCAACATCTTCAATCTCGGCTTCTTCCCGTGCTTTATCGCCTACCCTCTCATCTACAAGAAGATCGCGGGCGACCGTCCCACCCGGGGGGACATCTTCATGGCCTCCATGGCCGGATCCATCTTCGGACTCCAGATGGGGGCCTTCGCAGTCGTCCTGGAAACACTTCTCTCGGGAATCACGGACCTTCCTTTTTCAGCTTTCGTTATACTCATGCAGCCCATTCATCTGGCTATCGGAATCGTGGAAGGCTTCGCAACCGCTGCCGTCGTGGGCTATATACTGCAGACCCGGCCTGAGATTCTCGGCATGGCCGATTCGATGCATCGTGCAGGAAGCCGATCGTTCAAAAGCGTCCTGGCCGGGTTCCTTGCTGTCACGGTGATCGTTGGCGGGGCACTCTCCTGGTTCGCTTCGGCCAACCCGGACGGTCTCGAGTGGGCCATGCTGCACACTTCCGGCAAGGAAGAACTCGATGCGCCCCATGACGGCATTCACTCCCTGCTCGCCCGTGTGCAGGAGAAGACGTCCATTCTGCCCGATTACAGCTTCAAGAAATCGGAGCCTGGAGGAGCAGCTCAGGAGGAGGCAGCCGCAGCAGATCCGCAGCCGGTTCCCGAGGAATCCTGGCCTGCCGTCGATAAAGGCACTACGACGTCCGGCCTTGTCGGAGCCGGCATGACCCTGCTCCTTGCGGGGCTTCTCGGGTTCGGAATCCGGAGACTTCAGGCTGGAAATCAGTAACAATGGCAAATCCAGGCGGATTTCCCGCCTTCTTCCCTGGATAAACCTCCCCGGGGCGGCCACACCTCCGCCCTCGAAGGAACATGTCGCCCGGTCGCGTATGGCAAAGATCCAATCATCCTTTATGGACATCAGCAGCCTGGACCTGCTCTCCTACCGGGAAACTCCCATCCACCGGCTGGATCCCAGGGCCAAGCTGCTGACCACCATGGCTTTCGTCGTCGCCGTGGTTTCTTTCGACAAGTACGCCCTAGTCACACTGGTTCCCTTCGTTCTCTATCCGGTGGTGATCATCACCGTCGGGAACCTTCCCTTGGGCACCCTTCTCAAACGCATGCTCCTCGCCGTACCTTTCGCCTTCTTCATCGGGATTTTCAACCCGCTGTTCGACCGCACCGTCGTAATGGAAGTGGGTTCCATCGGGATTTCAGGCGGCTGGATCTCCTTCGCCTCCATCATGATGCGATTCAGCCTCACCGTCTCCGCGGCGCTCATCCTCATCGCCACCACGGGCATGAACGGAATCTGCATGGGGCTCGAGAAAATGGGCGCTCCACGGCTTTTCGTACTCCAACTGCTCTTCCTTTACCGCTACCTGTTCGTGTTGACCGACGAGGCGCTGCGCATGTCGAGGGCACGGTCCCTGCGTTCCTTCAACGAAAAAGGAAAGGAAATCGGCGTATTTGCCCGCATGACCGGCCGACTCCTCATGCGCACCATCGACCGGGCTCAACGCATCCACCAGGCCATGCTTTCCCGCGGTTTTGACGGTGAAATCCGCCTGCTGCGCCCGCTTCATTTTCAACCGCGCGACGCGGTATTCGTTGCAGGATGGACGGCGTTTTTTGTCCTTTCAAGGATCTATGACCTGCCCCATCTGCTGGGGAAAGGTATGCTGGAGTTCATTGCATGAGCCACCACATCGTGGAAGTGAAGGACCTGCGATACACTTATCCCGACGGAAACGCGGCTCTGCACGGAGTGTCCTTTCGCATCACCCATGGAGAATCCGTGGCTGTCGTGGGTGCCAATGGAGCGGGCAAGTCTACGCTCCTCCTTCACCTCAACGGATGCCTCATCCCTGAAGCCGGATCGGTGCGCATCGGCGATTTTCCCCTGAACAAGAAGACCCTGCATCACGTACGCAGAACGGTGGGAATGATCTTTCAGGACCCGGACGATCAGCTCTTCATGCCTCTTGTCCACGACGACGTCGCCTTCGGGCCCCTGAACCTGGGGCTGCCACCCGAGGAAGTCGAACAGCGGGTGAACGATGCCCTGGCCACGGTGGGAGCCTCCCACCTGAAAAACCGCCCCCCGTACAGGCTTTCAGGAGGCGAGAAGCGTTCCGTGGCCATCGCTTCCGTTCTTTCCATGTCTCCCAGCATACTGGTCATGGACGAACCGACCTCGAATCTCGATCCCCGGGGCAGACGGCAGCTCATCAATCTCCTGTGCACCTTCCACCACACCATTATCATCGCCACACACGACCTGGACATGGTGCTCGATGTATGCAGCCGCACGATCGTACTCAACGAAGGACGGGTCCTCGCCGACGGCCCTACCTTCGACATCCTGGCAGACGACGACATTCTCGACTCCAGCCGCCTGGAAAAACCGCTGCGACTCCGGGTGTGCGACTTCTGCAACCGGCAGATCAACGCCGGGTGATGACCGGAATGGTTCCGTATGCCGAAAACACCTGCCGTTCCGAACAGCGGCTCACTCGGCCATGGCGCTTCCTTCCAGTACTCTTTTCATCACGTTCATCGGGAGCCATGAAGGCTCTTTCAATCAGCCCCGGGCATCCGTTTCGTTCTGATGTCCTGGAAAGCGGGGATGGAGCTCCGGCAATCCTCTCGGGCAGGGCTTATCCCGATCCCGACCGCTCGATCGGTTTCCCCGGCGGCACATTTTTCATCGAATCCATTCATTGAGAAAACCCCGGCCACGAAGGCCTCTCGGCGGCTGCCGACAAGGCGGACGAGTTTTTTTGCTTTTTCTCGGGCCGAACCCGTGCGCCTTTCGCGGGCGGGTTCAACGGGGGATATCATTGCGGGCGCATGCGGAAGCGAACACAGGAGGAGACGATGTTGAAGAGGGTCCTGGCAGTGGCTGTGGCGGTTCTTGTGGGGGTTGGTCTTGGAGTGGTCGATGCGAGCGGGCAGGCCGCGGATTTCAATCTATACGCATCGGCGGAAGTGGAAAAGGACAAAGAAGCCTCGACGGCCGGCCACGCGGGCGGGCATTCCGAGGAGGTGAGGCACGTGGAGGAGGTCAGGAAGGAGGTCGAGGAGAGAAAGCCGCTCGAGATCAACGCGGCGGTTGTCGGCTTTTTCCAGGGAGCCACCTGTGAGCGGATCGACGCAGAGAAGATGAAGGATCCGTCGGGGGTGGGCTTTGCCGCCGACTTTTCGGCGGCCTACCGGCCCGGGATCGGCATCTTTGAAAACAGCCGCCTGTTCACGAGGGTCCACGTGGGGGAAGGCAGGAGCGCAGACAGGCATCTTGGCGACAACCTGTTCGCCAATCTCAACACCATAGCCGACAACAGTGAAATATACATCGAGGACGACGATGCCATTGCCTGGCTGCCTGAACTCTACCTGGCCCACGAATTTTTCGACGGCAGGCTCACCCTGGTGGCCGGCAAGACGGAGGCCCTGGTCTTTATCGACGACAACGAGTTTGCCAACAACCCTTACGCCCAGTTCGTGGGCAAGGCCTTCGTGAACAACCCGATCCTGGACGCAGAGAACGAGTTCGCTCCCATTGCGGCCGCCACCCTTTCTCCCGTGGAAAGCTTCTCGGTTTCGGCCCTTGCCGTGTCGTCGAGCCGCCCGGGCGGCATCGAGGGTATCCGGAAAAGCGTCTACGACAAGATCTTCGACAAGCCGATGTACGCGGCCCAGGCCGCCTGGTCTCCCAAGTACCAGGGGTTGCAGGGCAACTACAGGGTGTATTTCTGGAACGCCCCCTACAGCCACGTGAAGTCGACGGGCAGGGAGGGAGCCGACGGCTGGGGGGTGGGAGTGAGCCTGGATCAGCAGGTTACGGAGCGAGTGGGGCTGTTCGCCCGGGCGGCCTACGGCAACGAAGACGCCTACGATGCCGACTGGTTCTGGTCGGTGGGAGTCAACCTGAAGGGATGGATCCCTTCGAGGGAGAAGGACGAACTGGGCGTGGGCGTGGCGGGGATCCAGGGCTGCGGTGACCGCCTGCACCGGGACACGGAAGTACACCTGGAGGCCTACTACAGGATCCTAATCCGGGAATACTTCGCCATCAGCCCGGACATCCAGTACGTGGCCAATCCCGTGGGCAACAGCCGCAACGATCCCATCGTCGCAGGCATGATCCGGGTCGAACTGTTCTATTGATCCGCCGGCGAAGACTCCGCGGATCGATCCATTCCGGAATGAGCGGGTGTGGGGCGCAGGAAGAGGCTCTTGCCTGGTTCCGCCGCCCGTCGGCGTTCGATCACGACAGCCGGTTGCGGTAGTCTTCATATCCGAAGCGGCGAACGATGCGCACAGTGCCCCGAGTGTCCCGAAGAGCGATGGACGGCAGGCGCACGCCGTTGAAGGTGTTGTTTTTCACCATGGTGTAGTGGCCCATATCGAGAAAGACAAGCCTGGATCCCACTTCCAGGGGTTCAGGAAACGAGTAGTCTCCGATCACGTCTCCTGCAAGGCAGGTGAGGCCGCCCAGGCGGTAGGCATACGGGTATTCGCCGGGCCGGCCGGCTCCCGCGATCTCCGGCCTGTAGGGCATTTCGAGCACATCGGGCATGTGAGCGGCGGCGGAAGTGTCCAGGATGGCGATGTCCATCCTGTTGCGAACGATGTCCAGCACCGATGCGATGAGTACCCCCGTATCGAGGGCGACGGCTTCGCCGGGTTCGAGATAGACTTCGAGGGGGTGGCGGGTTTTGAAGTCGGTGATGAGCCGGCACAGGAGGTCCACGTCGTAGTCGTGGCGTGTGATGTGATGGCCGCCTCCGAAGTTTACCCACTCCATACGGTGGAGAAACCGCCCGAATTTTTCTTCGAAGACGGGGAGAGTCCTCGCCAGGGAATCGGCGTTCAGTTCACACAGGGTGTGGAAATGGAGCCCGGATATTCCGTCCAGGCGGTCTTCGAGGAAGTTGTCGATGGTGACTCCCAGCCTGGAAAACGGTCCGCAGGGATCGTAGATGGGTACCTTCACTTCCGAGTGTTCCGGGTTCACCCGGATGCCGCAGCGGACGGCACCGCCGTGGCTGAGGATTCGAGGCCGGAAATGCTCCCATTGGGTGAAGGAATTGAAAATGACATGGTCGCTGTATTGAAGAATGGCCGGGAATTCGGATTCGATGTAGGCAGGAGCGAAGGTGTGCACCTCCCGCCCGAATTCCTCGAAGCCAAGGCGAGCCTCGTCGAGTGAACTTGCGGCCACCCCCTGCAGGTACCGCCGGATAAGGGCAAAGACGCTGAACATGGCGAAGCCCTTGAGGGCCATAATGATCCGGCAACCGCTGCGCTTCTGGACGGAGTCGAGGATTTCCAGGTTGCGCAGAAGGGCTCCTTCGTCCACCAGGTAGCAGGGGGTGGGCAAATCCGCCGTGTCGAGATCCCCGAAGAAAGTTTTCCTTTGAATCACGGTAAACCCTCATGTATGAACCGGCGGCAGCGTTCAGCCGCGCCGTTCGGTCCCGGCCCGGGCAGCCATGGGTGAGAGGCGCTGGAATCGCCGGCGGGAAGGCTTTTGGCAACGGGTTTCGAGATGTTCATCCCGGGGTGCTGTACTCCATGGGAGTGCACGCAGACTTGAGGCCACTGTGCGAATATAACCATGAAGCAGGCGTGTAACAACGGCCTCGAAATATCGAAGTTCTCGGAACCTCGACCCCGGCGGAAGCCTCCTTCGCCCCGCTTGAACGTGGTCCTTCCGGCAAACTTTCATGAGCCGTGGGCTCACAACCAACTATATAACAGGTCGAGCCAGGATTATATTCCGGTTGAATGGACAAACCCAAACCGGGAGGATAACCAAGGTGTGAAAAGAATGATGCCATGGAACTCGTGGCAGAAATGACTGAGATCAGCGGGCACAACAAACTGTCGGACAGACCATGCACATAAGACTCTTGATCAGCTCTTAAAAAACGGGCAACACAGTTACGGCATTTTCTCATAAACGCGTACTCCGACAGTTGTCGCACAAAGATGGAATTCACCCGCAACAACGTCACTCGGCACCACAACACCGTCATTGCACTCATTCCCGCCGCGGGAATGACCTTGTGATGCTCAATGACGTTGTGATACCGAATGAGGTTCTGGTGCCCAATGACGTTGTGATGCCATCGACCCTTTGCTTCTGAAGTACCGGATGCTTGAAAAGTACCGAAGGTACACACCTTATGAAAAAAAGCCGGCTGAACCTTGAATGTTTGGAGAAGCCGCAGTTTTTCGGGCTTCTTCATTCCAGGAATTTCTCCGTCCAGGGGAGCCCGTGCAGGGGCAGTTTTTCCATGAACGGATCTGGATCGAATTCCTCCACGTTGAACACTCCCCGGCCCCGCCAGGCACCGGTGAGCATCAGCATGCCGCCGATCATGGCCGGGACTCCCGTCGTGTACGAAATGGCCTGGGCCTTCACTTCCCGGTAGGCTTCGGCGTGGTCGCAGATATTGTAGATGAAATATTTCCCCGGTTTTCCCTCCCTGATGCCTTCGATTACGCAGCCGATGCAGGTTTTCCCTTCGTAGTTTTGGGCAAGGGAAGACGGGTCGGGAAGGAGAGCCTTGAGGAACTGCAGGGGGACGATTTCGCAGCCCTGGAAGGAAACGGGATCGATGCGGGTCATGCCGACGTTCTGGAGTACCCTCAGGTGGGTGAGGTATTCCTGCGAAAAGGTCATCCAGAAGCGGATGCGGCGCACGCCCGGGATGTTCTTAGCCAGGGATTCGAGTTCTTCGTGGTACATGAGGTACATTTCACGGGGGCCGATTTCGGGGAAGTCGAAGGTTTCGTGGACGGACAGGGGGTCTGTCTCGATCCACCGGCCGTTTTCGAAGTATTTGCCCCGCGCGGTCACTTCCCGGATGTTGATTTCCGGGTTGAAGTTGGTGGCGAAGGCGTGTCCGTGTTTGCCGGCGTTGCAGTCCACGATGTCGATGGTGCGGATTTCTTCGAAATGGTGCTTCAGGGCGTGGGCACAGAAGATGTTGGTGACTCCCGGGTCGAAGCCGCAGCCGAGAAGACCCATGATGCCCCTGTCCCGGAACCGGTCGTGGTAGTCCCATTGCCACTTGTAGCAGAATCTGGCTTCATCCCGGGGTTCATAGTTGGCGGTATCCAGGTAGTCGACTCCCGTCTCGAGGCAGGCGTTCATGATGGAAAGGTCCTGGTAGGGCAGAGCCACGTTGATGATGAGATCGGGGGATACTTCACGAATGAGGGCGGTGAGTTCCGCGGTGTTGTCTGCATCCACCCGGGCCGTACGGATGGGGCGGGATATCTGCGCCCTGATCTTGTCGCATTTTTCCAACGTGCGGCTGGCAAGGACGATGTCTGTAAAGACTTCGGGTACCTGGGCGCACTTGTGAGTCACCACGCCCCCTACTCCTCCTGCCCCGATAATAAGGACTCTGCTCATTCCTGCTCCTTCATGGTTTCCTCGATTGAACGCATCCTCTGCAATGCCGCTATCATCATCCCCAGCGCGTCCGCTGCGCGGGAACCGGGGGTATCGGCCTCTCCCCCGGCGCATGCCTGCACGGACCTGGTGCATCGGGAGGAGGCAAACACATGTGGAACCTTCGCTGTTTCTTGGCCTGCCTGGGCAGGGCAGTACGGGAGGATGAAGTGAGTCGCCCGATTCAAACGTCCGTGATTTCAAAGCGGCCCGAAGCCCCGGGGGATCCAGATCCCATGAAATATCCTGTGGTTTGGGACGGCTTCCGTGCCGCTTTAAAGAACAGATTATAAAAACAACATGGCGGCGAGTCAATCAGGGATGGGATGTCGACATTCTCCTTTCGCCGCTTGCATTTTTCGTGTTTTTCTGAATAAGTGATTCTTGAAAGGGAAATGAGCGCGCTTTTTGTGCATGGAACTGGATGTGAATCGCCGGACCGGGGTGACAGCGGGGGATCATGAGCGAATATCTGCAATTCAAGCGGAAGATCGAACAGCGGGTGGAGATTCTTGAAGAGACGATCCAGGAACTCGAGAAGCTGAAACTGGTGGAGGATGAAACCGCGGCGCGGTGGAGGATTCACCTCGACCACGTCCGGACGTCCCTCGAGGACCAGCTCCTGCGAGTCGCCGTCGTGGGGGCGGTCAAATCGGGGAAAAGCACACTCATCAATGCCCTGGCGGGAACGGATCTGCTCAAGCGGGGCGCAGGCATCATTACGGCATTCATCACGCGCATCGTGTCCAATGGAGCCCCCGGCTGCTGGGTGGAGCTGAAGCCCTGGGCCGAGGTGCTGGATGAAATCAATTCCGTATCGCGTATGCTGCCCGTCTACCGCGAAGAGGCCGGAGGAAAGGATGCCCTGGATATCCGCAGCCAGGAAGACCGTGCCCTGCTTGCCCGGGTTCTGGACAAAATGCAGGCGGAATCCCGGCAGGTTCGGTCCGGATGCCTCGACGTCCACTTCCTGCTCCTCAAGGCGTATCTCGACGGATACGACACTCTGCACCACCGGGTGGGCGAGGAAATCAACAGGCTGGAGTTCGATGAAGGATGTCTCGATGAGCACCAGAAATACGTCGGCTTTGAAAGCCGGTCGGTTTACACTCGAGACATGGAAATCCACTACCCGCTGCCCTGGGCGGGGGGGCGCATCGAAATCGCCGATTGCCAGGGCAGCGATTCACCCAATCCTCTTCACTACCAGCTCATCCAGCAGTACCTGCTGGGCTGCCATTTTATCATCTACGTGATCGGCAGCCGCACGGGCCTGCGCGAAGCCGATTTCAAGCTCCTCGATTTCATCAGGACCCTGCGCATGTTTCCGCAGACCTTTTTTGTTTTGAATGCGGACCTGGGGGTTCACAACAGCAGGGAAGACCTGGACGCTCTCGAGGAGCGGGTTCGGTCGGAATTGTGCTGGCTGGTTCCCAATCCGCGGCTTTTCTCCTTTTCCGCCCTCTACCACCTCACCGACCAGGCGGGGGATTCCGCTGCAGAGCGCGAACGCAGGCACCTGGATATCTGGAAGGAGGACGACGCCCTGGCCAGGGCCACCGAAGAGGGATTCGCCGCCTTCAAGGATCACCTGGAACAACGGATCAGTGGGCAGAGAACCCGCATTCTCCTTGGCAGCGGCCTCAGCCGCCTCAGCATGGTCGCCGCCAACGTACTCGATACGGCCAGGGCCCAGGAGCGCTTCCTCGACGAAAACCTGGAAAGCCTGAGGGATTCCGCAGGCCGCCTCCAATCCAGGCACAACTCCCTGCGGGGGATGCTGGGCACCCTGGCCAACGCCGTATCGGGCATCAACGAGACCCTCCGCCGGGAGCTGGACGAGGCGGTGGACGAGTATTTCGATATCGAAGACGGCCGCATTGTCCAGGATACGATGAAGATGCTCGAAAACTACCCGGTGGATTCGGCATACTTGAAGGATCTTGCCGACACTCGCCAGGTGGTGCGCAGCCTCTATCTTTTCTACCTCGAATTCCGGCAGTCCCTGTCCCGATACCTCGTCGAAAGGGTGAACCTGCGCGTGATCGAATTCGCCAGGGAACAGGAAGCCTTTCTGAACGAACGCCTGGCTCACTCGTCCAGGGCTCTCTGGTCCCTCTTTTCGACGGCTGTCGGAGACTATCGCCGGGAACTGGCTTCCTTCCAGATCCATATCCAGGAACCGGTGGAAGAAACGGAACAGGACTGGCCGGTTTTAAACGCTGTCCGGCCCCCCACCTTCAGTGCGTTCCTGGACCAGGGGGCCATCGGACGGGGCATGCTTCTCATGAAATTCGGCCTTGGCCGAGTCAGCCGGTTTCTTTCGGCACTCAGGTCGGGCAGAGAAAAGCAGAAGGAAATCCTCACCAGGGAAGTCCAGAACGCGGAAACCATGGAAGAGGCCGTGCTGCTCGTGAAGGCCCAAACCGGAAGGGAACTGCTGCGCACCTTCCAGGAATACCGCAACAACTTCAAGTACGGGTACCTCCACAGGATACTCAATGAAGCCACCCTGCGCCTGCTCGAAGACTTCAAGGCCAGGGCCGACATGACACAGGTCGATTTCGAAAGCCTCATGAAGCGCAGCGACGCGGAAGGGGAAGAGCGCAAGGCGGTCATCGAATCCCTCACCAGGGTGGGTCAGATCGCCGAAGCCATGGTCGAAGAGCTGGGGGAGCTGAGGTACGCCATCAACCTGGGCTGGCTGTCTCAGGAAGGGACGGCCAGCCGTCAGGCGGAGAAGCCGTGAGGGTGAGCCTCGATCCCGTCACGGGGTGAGGCATGACCAGGCGGCAGGCGTGGAGCATCAGCCGGTCGGCGCTTCTTCCGCCGTAGCGGCGGTCTCCGATCACGGGGTGGCCGGCGTGGGCCAGGTGGAGGCGAATCTGGTGAGTGCGTCCCGTAATGGGGCGGGCGTGCACGAGCGAGCGGCCGGATTCTCTGCACAGGACACGGAAGAACGTTCGAGCCGATTTGCCTTCCCCCGCCGGGCGCGTGACGTAGCGCCCGTCTTTCCTTCCTATGTCTTCAGCCGCCGTCCATGAGTCTTCCCGGGGATTTCCCTCCACCCAGGCCAGGTAGTCCTTTTCCACCTGGCGGCGCTGAAAGGCTTCTCCCAGCCGCCGGTTGGCCGAACGGTCGAGGCAGAAGACCATGACTCCGCTTGTATCCCGATCGAGCCGGTGATGCATGGCGAGGTAGGGTGCTTGCCGGCCGCCGGTTCTTGAAAGGAGGCGGTAAAGAGCGGCGAAGAGGTTGTTGTAGGCGTCGTGAGGCGTCTGCTGACTCGGGATGCCCGCTTCCTTGTCGTAGGCGAGCAGATGCGCGTCGCGATAGAGGATGCGCGCCGGGTCTGCCTCGTAAAAACGCCTGGTGCCTCCCATGGGCAAATTGACGGTGACGGTTTCCGTTCCCGCAAGCCGCCTTTTCGGGTCCTGTTCGAGCCGCCCGTCGACCTGGACGGATCCGAAGTCGATGAGGTCCTCCGCCCGTTCCAGGGTGATCCGGAGCTGTTCAGAAACGTCCGAGGCCAGGGAAGTTCGCCGTTTGCGAGTATCCACCTGCCACTGGTGGGATGATGCCGGCGCAACTGTCCCGCCGGCCACCAGGTCCTTCCTAGAGGGTGTCATCGGAGAAGTCCCCTCCACCCGGGGATTCAGCCGCTTCTCCCTCCTCCATGGCCTGTTCCACGAGTTCATCCACGTCTTCTCCCAGGTCGTCGCCCATCTCCCTTCCCATCTGCTTCATCCACCTGGCCATGCTCTTGGGATCGTTCTCGTCCAGGCTCCCGAACCGCGACGGGTCGGACAGACGCTCGAGGCGGGTTTCCTCCGACAGCCGCACGCGCACCCTTGAAGGAATCTTCTGCACCGCTTCATTCCCGCAGTGCCTGCACACCGCGTCAACGGTTTCCGAAACACGAAGCGTGATGAATTCGCTTTTCCTGCCACACTTCGGGCACCGATACTCATAGATGGGCATACAAGTCCTCCTCTTATCCCTTTATCCCTGAAACAGTCCACTGCCGCCTTTTCGGCGTTTTCCCCGGTGCACCCCTATTCATGGACCACAAATGGAGCGGAAAGGCAAGGGGCAAGAAGAGATGAAAGAAGGCTGGAGAAGGAGTTCCGGCGGCAATCCAAGGTATCGCTCCAATGGACCGGTGAAGCTCCCGGTCGGCTGTTCCGAAAGGTTCTTCCGGCAAACTTCATGGAGCCGTGCGCTCATAACCAACTATGAAAACAGGTCGAGCCAGGATTAAACTCCGGTTGAATCAACAAACCCAAACCATAAACCCAAACCAGGAGAATAACGCCAGACCACGCACACAAGACTTCTAGTCAGCAAATCTATTAAAAACGGGCCAGACAGTTCCGGCATTTTCTCATAAACGCGTACCCGGACAGTTGCCGCACAAAGGTGGAATGCACCCACAACATCGTCCTTCCCACCGATTGTGCCTCCACAACGTCATTACAAAAGGCGGGAATCCAGGAAAAGTAACCATGCATGGCGAAACAGTTTCAAGTCGTGGGAAAGAACCTGGAAGACATGATGAATAGAGCAAGGCGATCCTGGGTGGAAAGATCTTCATGGCGCGATTTGTGCTGATACTGGATTTGCGCCTTTTCGCGGGAATGACAATGTGGGGGCAATGACGTTGTGACGTCATCGATCCTTTGGGTGGATAGCGCGGGATGCGTGGATAGCGCCGGAGGTACTTGTTATCCGGATGCATCCATGTTTTTTTGACCACAGGACGATGGTGGAGGGTAGGTGCTGGAAAAGCAGTTGACAAGTTTTGCGGCTCCTGTAACACTCAAACAGAGAATATCCATGAAATTTGGGGAGTTCTGACGCGATGTGCCTTTTGGAGACGTACTTTGGGCTCCCGGGAATCGGCAGGTGGAAAACAGGCGCCGCAGCGTCGGCGGGGAAAGGACAGGATGCCGGGCGGGCGGCCTGGTTGAAAATATAAGGAGATGCGCATGGGCCAGGTTCTCGTATTTGACACCACGCTTCGAGACGGCATGAAGTCGCCGGGAACGATACTCACCAGCGGAGAGAAATTTCGGATCGCCAAGCAGCTTGTCCGGCTCCAGGTGGATGTACTCGAAGCGGGATTTCCTGCGGCTTCGGAGGAGCAGTACCTGCTGGTGGAGCGGATCGCCCGGGAACTGAACGGGCCGGTTGTCTCGGTCCTCGCCCGGGCGACGAACCCTCGCGACTTTGAAATTGCGTGGCGAGCCGTCAAGAGTTCGGCGAAACCCAGGCTGCACACCTTTGTGCCCGTTTCGCGCGAATACCGCCGCCATTTCCTGAAGAAGACCGCCGACCAGGCTCTGGATCTGGGGGTTTCGGCCGTTCAGATGGCCAAGCAGTATGTATCGGACGTGGAATTCTCTCTGGTGGATGCGTTTCGGGCCGATCCGGAAGAGGTGGTGCAGCTTGTGCTTGCCGTGATCGAGGCGGGGGCGACGACGGTGAACCTGGCGGATACCGTGGGCTGCGCCGTTCCGACAGACGTGGAACGCTTGTTCCGGTATCTTCGCCGGAGTGTCTACAGGTTCGACCAGATATCTTTCAGCATTCACTGTCACAACGACCTGGGGCTCGCTTTGGCCAATTCCATCACGGCCATCGCGGAAGGTGCCACTCAGGTTCACTGTACGGTGAACGGGATAGGAGAACGTGCCGGAAACGTGGCCCTGGAGGAATTCGTGGCGGCCTTGGTTACCCGGTCGACGGAATTCAAAAGGCAGGTCGGCACACGGCTGGACCAGGTGTACCCCACGAGCCGCCTGGTGCGCAGGCTGACGGGGATTGCGGTTCAGCCGCACAAACCCGTCGTGGGAGCCAACGCCTTCATGTGCGAAACGGTGGTTCCGCAACTCGCCGACTCCACCGAGAACCCTCCCTACCAGATCATCAACCCCGATCTTTTCGGCATCGTCAACGGCAATGACCAGCTTACGTCCGAAACTGCTCTTTCGCAATTCCAGGAGCGAATCACGGAACTGGGTTACGACCTCGGTGAAGAAGAGCTGAAGAAGTGTTATCTTGCTTTCATGGACCTTACGGCAAGGAAGGAGCAGGTGTTTGACGCGGACCTGGATCTGCTGGTGAACACGATGACCGAGTCGGGGGAAAAAACGCGATACCGGCTTCTGTACCTGAGCGTCAATGCCGGATCCATTTCGGTTCCCAATGCCACGGTGCAGCTCGAGGTGGAAGGGGAGGTCATACAGGATGCGGGGTTCGGACACGGACCCGTGGATGCCGCTTTCAAAACCATATGCAGAATGGCGAAACATTCCCCCAGGCTCGTGCGCTACGAACTGAACGCCGTGACTCCGGGCATGGATGCTCAGGGTGAAGTGGCCATCAGGCTCGAAGAAAACGGTCACCTTGTGAGCGGCAGAGGGGTGGATTCCGATATCGTCATGGCTAGTGCCAAAGCCCTTGTCGACGGCCTCAACAAGCTTTATTCCATGACGGTTCAGCCGGTGATTTCCGAGTTCACCGACGAGGAAAGCTGGATGCCGAGGCTTTAGGAAGCAGAGCAATCTCCGGCGGCTGCATCGAGGTCGGTGCCGCATCGGGGGCTTCGGGGGAGTCCGCACGAGCGCACTCGGGTCCTTCTGAAAAGGACAGGGAGGTGGCAATGATCAGGATTCTTGCAGTGTTCTGTGTGCTTCTGATTCTCGGGGGGTGTTCATCGCTTTCGAACGAGCGATTATCGAAGGCGGCGAAGGTGGAAACGGGTCCCGATTCGGAGCTCAAGGTAAACCTTGGCAAGCCGGCGGTCACCCCCCCCTACAGGAACCCCGCCGAAGCCGTCAACCCTTACGAAAGCGGACAGGGAGTCAATCCGGACAAGGCCATGGGAGTCCATGGCACTTGGAGGTTCTGAACGTCGAACCCCGCCTGAACGCTTCGCACGGATTCCGGAACAGCCTTCAGGGCACCCCGGGCGCCTGTGGGCGGAACAGGCCGTCATGTTCCGTCCGAAGGAGTGCCCTCTTCCATCCTCTTCTTTTTCTGGTGCACGATCCCCCGTACAATGAGCAGCACCGCCACGACAGGGATCCATGCCGTCTTTTCCAGGATGTGCCTGATATCCGCCATGTTCCACAGCTTCTTAAGATATTCGACGGCGTACTGATCGTTTGCATGGGGAGCGATCGCCCGGCCTCCAACCGCCGCTTCCCCGGCCACGGCAAATCCTCCATATGCCGCCTTCCATGCCAGTGCGGCTCCCCCGCAGGCAACCACACCCACCGCGACACCGCCCACGGCCATGATTCCGACGGCAAGTCCCCCCACGGCAATTCCTCCGAGGCTCAATCCTCCCAGGGACAGCAGCCCAAGGGTGACTCCTCCCACGGATATGCCGCCGAGGGATAGTCCTCCCGCCGAAAGGATGACTCCAAAAGCAATATCTCCCAAGGCGATCCATCCCCTGGCGATGCCTCTTGTGTATCTCCCATCCCTTACGGCGCCCGTTGACACGTGTACCAGGGGCAGCCCGAAAAACTCCGTTCGAGACCTGTATTCCATGGATTCACCCCGCTTCAAATACCCGATCCAAATCCTTCGAGACCCTGTCTCGGCATCCTCCGGTTCAGGACTTGTTACCTGGCCCCGTATCCACAGCAGTCGGAATTTTCTTCTACGGACATCTTACCAGAGATTCGGTAGCTGGAAAGGGCGATTAAGGGGATGGACGAGAAGGGATCGAGCACAAATGAAACGAATACGGTTGAATTCGGCATGGATGCATTCGATAATGAAATCCTTCGAGTTCAATCGGTCGTGCAGGAGCGGATGGAAGATGCATTGCTGAAGATCTCCCGAGGAGCGGTTCCCCATGAGCCTCACATTCATGTACGTTCTGATTTTCGTCGTGGTTGTGTCCGTTGTCGTCGGCGTGGTGTTGACCAGGAAACGCAGGGGCCCGCGTCCACCAGCCTCCACCCAAGGCCGTGCGACCTACAGCGGCCCCATTCGATTCACCGGCCCTGACGGGCGCGATATGAAGATTATCCAGAAAGACGATGGGACCTTCGACGTCGTCGAAGAAGACAAGCAGGGCTGATGAGGCTTCAGACAGGGGATCGAAGAGAGCAAGAAAAGAGAAATCGAGGTCGACGGGCCGGGTGAAGGAGCAGGACCGGTTCAGAGTCTGGGCTGATTGCTTCCCTGCATGGTCGCGAATTCACGAATTCGTGTATAAGGAATCAGCTGATCCAGCGTAGCTGTCGTGAAGACTTTTCCATCCAGCCGCAACAGGAGCTGTCTCATGTCTTCGCGTCTCTGCCTGAATCCGCGTCCATCGATGCAGGCAACCACTTCATACGATGGGCGACCGGCGCCTGACCGAATCCTGGAATTCTCTCCGCACGGCCGGTCTTCCTGTAGGAGACGCCGTTGTTTCGGAGCCTTTCCTCGATCGCGCTCTCCATGAGTTCACCGACCAGCTCCGATACCGCATCTCTATGGCCGGCAAAGGGGCGGCCAAGATATCTTTCGTAGAGCAATAGAGAATGTAAGGTCAAGGGCCGCTTCCCTTGCATTACATGCTCCCTTGCAGTTGAATTCAGAATGATACTTGAGCGTACTCCAGTTGATGCGGTGTCTGGGCCTCCTGGGCCGGCATGTGCTGCAAAGCGGGGCTGATCGAGAGCACGTCATCAAGGAAGTCCTCAACCCGTTCAAGGCCTCCGAATGCGCTGATCCATTGATCTACCGCGTTGAGACGCAGCTCCGTCGACAAATCCTTGTTCCACTGTTTCCTCAGAAACCAAATGGCCAGACGGATGAGATGGCCGTGGATTATGCACCGGATGTCGCTCAAGGTGGCAGTGTAACCGCTTGCCGATCTGAATTTATCGATGTCCCCTCGAACCAAGCCTGCCACTCCTTCGGGCGAATTCACAATCCATCTGCCCGGAAGTCTGCCCGTTGATCGGCAAACAAACACCGTATCGAAGATGGATGACTTCGTTCCACTTGTGGTGGTAAGTGAAAGCCAAAGGGGCGCCCATCTTGAGAGCCGCAGCCATCTTATTAAAGACGGGTGAGAGTCCCTCGGTGAAATTCACCAACCCTCTTCCCATGTTTTCGTTTGCGGTGAGTTCGCCTTGATTTCGTGTCGAAGCCGGCGAGAATTGAGGAACACTCCTGCCGACCAGTCTGCGCAGCCAAACATAGCAGAAATCCATGAGCTTGGCATATTGCACGTTTCCAAAGTAAGGGGGGATCGGTCAGGACCGCGTCCAGGCTCACTGGTGGAAGATCGGATCTTCACCCAGGTTGGAAACCACTGCCCGGAAGGTCTCCACCGGCCACAAGAAATATATATCACCAGCCTGTTCCCTATGTACCCTGACTTGATTTCAAAAACGTAACCGGATCGACGATCTGGATCCCTTGATAGTTCTCGAGATTTTTCAAAAATACCCAAAGCGGCCCGCAGCTCTTTGGGGATCGTGATTTGTCCATTTCTGATAACTTTAACGAGTGGCATGGCGGTTCTCACCTTTACGGGTTTCATTTTCTTTACATATTACGTAATTATGTAATGAATTGTAACAAAAAAGAGCGCCCTGTCAACGCGCCCATTGCCTGTGGTCTTGGTTGGTCTTTGCCCAGTGTATGGCTTCGTACCTCGACAATTCGGGAACACTGAACAGCCCCAGAACTGTTCTCCCGCGTGATTGCCTCTCTTTGCGGTCCGTAGTACCATTTTGCTGCCACTACAGAAGGGACGGAGAACATCGTTTGAAACATGATCTGCTGTCGTGGGCTCCTTCCGGACTTCCAATATCATCGGGAGCAACTCGGCTCCGTCAATCAACTCCCTGAATCCGTGAGTGTACATATGGCATCTCTCTGAATCTACAATTTTAACTTATTGTAATTTAAGCCTAATTGTGGTATTAGATCACCTCACAAAACATCACTTGAGAGGTGAGAGGAACATGAAA
>Ga0334882_1000644_pt1 | contig 51899 bp, 57 predicted proteins | sample GraSluR1_MG_5_FD_207226 | JGI IMG/M metagenome (GOLD analysis project Ga0334882, IMG submission 207226) | Sludge microbial communities from methane-producing bioreactor in Wageningen University, Netherlands - Granular Sludge_15_04-R1 | ecosystem: Engineered > Bioreactor > Anaerobic >... | reverse complement strand
AAGAAAAAACTGAATACTTATGTTAAATTCTTCCAATTTACTTTCAATAAAGGGGTAAATTGGTTTGGAAATGCAATCCAATTAATATTAAATAATTGCACTAATACCGGGAGATGAGCGAAAATTATATATTTTAGATTATTTATAACTTTAGAGACAAATCTATTCCTGAAAAAATAGAACTATTCTGATATTTTACTCTCCAATATTTCATTATCAAAAATACATTTTTTTATGCAATTATGCTTACAAATCGAAATATTTATTAACTTATTAATTATTATGTAATAGATAATAAGCAAGGAGGGAGACCATATGAGAATAAGTATGACATTACCAGATGAACTTGTAAATAACTTGGATGAAGTGTTAAAGAAAGAAGGATACCAGGTACGGTCTGAAGGGATTGTCGAAGCCTTACAAGAGTATGTTGACCACCATAAAATGGAGTAATACTAGTATCGGGATCGTATTCACTGATTTGAGACCTGATATAGATGGATACTCATTAAAAGGCGAATGATGACATTCCCACCTCCTCTTTTTGTGAAATTATGATAATCATCCACTTCCTAATTTTTAGACTTTAATATTTAATTAAAATCTTACACATAAACCAATCCCCATAATTACCCGTACAATAAATCAGAGATATAAGGGGGAATAGATGGATTTATTAAGATTATATGATTATCCTAGAAGCTTTGCCAATTGAAAATTAAATTGTTTAGCCCTTTCTAGGGAAGTTCCGGCTTTGGTTCTTTTTACAACTGTATTCATATCGTATTGAAATGCCGATCTCTTCTTTCTCTCGTAATCGAAACTTTCTATTAGCTCATCACTCAAATTGTTTAGATCCATTGCCTCTCTTTTAGCCGTTTCATAATCTTCTAAGATGTTTTTTGCCAATTTATCCCTTATGAACACAATTAAAGCATCACTGGTTACCTTGTGAGAGATTCTATCACCCACTTTATATCCCAAACTAAAAAGCACGGCATTAGCAATGTAATACATGGAATAATACGAAGTAACAATAACCCACAAAGATGATAAATTTTCTCTAAAAATATAGTCAGCAACCTTTAAACTGTCTTCAGAGTTGATTCTAAAGGTGTTAATTATGTCAGTTTCTGGATCTCTCCTAATGATTAACTTTTCCTTAAAATATCTTTTTACATTGTTATTTGCTTCTTTTATTCGTTCCTCGTCCAGCATTTCTCATCACCCGGTAGTAATCTTCAATACCCACTAAGATCACGTTGTATTTGGTCGCCTCCAAAACAACACTGAATTCATTACTACTAATCATCATCATGAATTCTTCATAGGTGAAAAATATTAAATGAATATCCAGGGGAAGAATGGATAATGTTCTTTCAATCTCTTTTTCCCGAACACTTTCTGCAATAATCATCAGATCGATATCAGATGTTTCCGAAGCCTTTCCTTTGGCATATGAACCAAACAACAAAGCAATGAAGGGGAAGGGTAGATTGTTTAATTTTTCTTGAAGAACTTTAAAATCACTATTTTCTGTTAATAACTCTCTCCTTTCAAACTCTGCACTGAATATTAATGGATTAGGGGTTTTCTGTAACCTACAACGGTATGCATTACCAGTTTTTTCTAAATTTACTATATTTTCTTTTTCAAGCTTTTTAATTATGTTATAAACATTAGTATACCTAATACCTGTCATCAAGGATATTTTACGGATAGTTGGAAGATTATCTCCCTGTTCAATGAGTTTTATCAGTATCTCCAGTTTATTGTCTTTCATAACAACACCATTATAGTAAATATACTATAATATTATAGTAAACTTACTATACATCTTTCGGTTCCTTGAAAGTAATTATTACTCATTTAAATTTACATATTAATAAATTAGTTGAAATTACTCCCCATAAAATAAAACTTTTAAACACCTATTAATCCTGTTATATTCAGTTTTTAAATCATTAAACCATTTTATTTCGCCAATTTAAATAAAAACACTTAATATAAAGTTTATATCAACGAATAATCGGTTCAAGGAAATTTACTAATTGATAAAATTGAATTTTACAATCCAATTACCTAATATAGGGGATTATTTATTGAATGGAAAGATTTACAAACTTAAAGCCAATGATTAGTATTTGGAAACAGAGAGACTCTAAAAAAAGAAAGAAAATAAATATTTATTTTTTACTACATTACCACTGCCCTGTGGTTTCACCGGTAATGGCGTTTACATCCAGACTTCCCACGTAGGTACCATCAGCCTGGTTGAGGGGTACATGCCACCAGGGTGTTCCTTTAACTGTGTACAGTGTAGGGGTGCCTGCCACGTATGTTTCGCCGAAATCTGTTTTTATGGCGTTAACTGCAATCTTTTGGGCTTGGGCTGCCGATATTTTCACCTGGCTAGTATCATTGGTTTTAGTATGATTATTATTGGTATGACTACTTTCGTGATGAAGTGTAGCCTTAGTTGTGGTTTTAGCAATATTGGTGGTGTTATCGGTGGAATTTTTAACCGCACTGGAATTTTGGGTTGCCATAACATATGCCACACCAGCAATGATTACTATGGCTGCAACAATCAATAAAACTATTTTCCTATCCATTTTCTCACCTTTTAAACTATTAAATTTTTGATATAACTCCCTTTAAGCTTATTTTCTATAATAAAATTTATAAGCTTAATTTACAATTTATATACAATTTATATACATAATGAGCCGAATATTTAGTAAAAACACAATAAAAGGATTTCAAACAAATCTATGAAATTTTATTAAGGGGGATTCTATGAATACGACCTATTTCCGTTTATTTTTTGAAAGCAGAGGAAACTTTAACCGGGTTAAAATTGTTAATTTTCTTCATCAAAGACCTTACAATATAAATCAAATTTCTAAAGAGCTTAATTTGAATTACAGAACAATTAAACATCATCTCAAAGTACTTGAAGAAAATAAGGTTGTTCAATCAGATGGTAACGGATATGGTGCTTTATTTTCTATTTCAGATGAATTTGATATAGATAAGTTTATAAAAATCTACAATGCATCCATAGACGAATGTGTTATGGATAAAGATCTTCTGAGAGAAAAAGTGATTAAAATGTTATAAATAAAAGTTTAATAGTTATAAATAAAAATTTCCAACCCCACAACATTAACAAAGAATTACCAGATCATTCTCATCATCCTTACATAATATGTTTTCTTTCACAAGATACCCCATCATGGGCATGTTAATCTATTTCAGTGTTTAGTTAATATTTTATTTCCCACATCTATACCAGAACGCTGCTTAATATACCCTGGAACTATTAGTTAGCTCTATTTTAATTCAAACACCAGAGTATCCTGTCTAGGTAATTACTCTTTAGCAACATACAGGTGATCAATATTTTTTTTAGATATCTTAGGGACTATTTTAAGATATCTTATAGACTATTTTAAGATATCTTAGGGACTATTTTAAGATATCTTATAGACTATTTTTAAGATATCTCAGGGATCATTTTTTGATATTTTCAGGATTAAAGATCAGACCACTCTCCCTTCTGCCAGTAGTCCTTGCAAGTCCCACCGCAGCCTGTACAATAATTTTCTCCAATCATTATCATCTCACCGGCACTGTTTTCATATTCATAAACCGTCCTCTGCACAGTCCACTCCCCGCAGAGCCGGCAACGTACATTACCAGTGTCACTGGATCTTCTCACATCCACCAACCGGTAACCACTCAAATCCACACTATTAACCCCTGAATTTTTAATATCTGAAGAAGATGAGGATTTAGTCTGGTTATTGGTGGTTGTGGTACTCTGTGGTGTGAAGTTACCAGTTTTAGTAGTGTTATTGGTGGTGCTGTTGGAGAGGGGTTCTTTAGTAAAGAGTATCATTGCCGCAGCAATACCTATGGCTGCAACTAATATAATCACCACCACTATCAGTATCCGGGTAGTGTTACTCATTCCAGGGGAAGGTTTCATATTATCCACTTCCACATTTACTAATCACTGAAATTGGATAAACCGTACCTGAACAGGATCACCCCACGGGTATTGGGTTGCACAGCCCTGATCTGGGAATACAAGGTATTTTGACTTACGGGGGTTGTGTTCTGGTAGGACTGGTAGGTTTGCAGTCCGGCCACTATTTTCCGGGGATAGAGAATGTTGTATATCCAGGCCCAGTATTTCAAACCAGACAATCCATGGGGATAATCACCTATATAGAGCATGGGGACGATGTAGTCACACAACGGCACTATACGATTGTAATACTGGTTCCCATCCCATATTTCCGGTTTCACGCATAGGGAGAAGGTCACTCCCTGGGTGGCTTCCTGCATAGCCTTGATCTCTGGTATATATGAGGGCATATCGTAGGTTTCCACATCCAGGTGAACCCCGATATTCATACCCGCCACCTCTGGAGCATACCTAAATCCAGGGAATACCCAGGCGTGGGTTTTTATCCCCACGACATCAGCCCTTTTTTTAGCATCAGGCAGTATTGATGCATAATTATCATTACTAACTCGAACGTATATATCGGTAATTCCAGATTTTTCCAATTCAGTGAAGTTGATCTTGGACAGGGGTGTGACACTGGGATTAATATAGTAACCCACAATAAAACCAGCCCCCGAAGGGGGTAAAAGGTACGTGGAGGTTACACTGCTTGTGTAGGGTACTGGTGCTGGTTCGGTGGTAGGGAAAGACTTCACAGAATTTGCTGCGGCCACCACACCAGAAAGTACCAGAGTGAGTATTAAAAATGATATTATCCCTTTATATTTAATTTTAACCACTCCGTGAAGTATTTATTATTATCTTTAATGTGATTTATTTCTTATTTATGAATTTATCTTTTATTCTGTTGATTTTTATTTTACCACATAACTCAGTTAATCCAAAAACAGATCATCACAATATCCAGTACCAATAAATATATACCTAGATAATACCAACTAATCAATAACGTATGATAAGATCTTTGGGGGATTGTCTTTGGTGAAATTTTTACACACTGCCGACTGGCATCTGGGGTTAAAATACAAACAGTTAGGGGATAAAGCTCAACAAGCAAGGGATATAAGGTTAAAAACCGCCCAAAAAATTCTAACAATTGCCAGGGATAATGATGTTGATTTTGTTTTAATTGCCGGGGACCTCCTGGACAGTAACCAGGTGGACCGTAACTTAGTGGGAGAAGTTAGCCAGATGTTCCAACAAATATCCCCCATCCCGGTTTATGTACTTCCCGGTAACCACGACCCCCTCACCAGGGACTCCCTATTCTATGACCCAGTATGGGAAAGTGTGGACAACCTGACCATCTTCCAGGAGAACAAAACAGTGATTACTGGTAACTACACCCTCTACCCCTGCCCAGTGAGTCAAAAACAATCCCAGGAAGACCCCACAAAGTGGATTAAAACTCAAGATGAATCCAACCAGATAAACATTGGAGTGGCCCATGGCAACCTCCAGGTTGGCTCCATTGACGAGGCTAACTTCCCCATACCCCCGGATAGAACCCAGATATCCGGATTGGACTACCTGGCCCTGGGTGAATGGCACTCACTATTCCAGCATCCAGATAAGAATGGAATCAACCGTACCGTGTACCCTGGAACCCCGGAAACCACTAAATTCGGGGAAGACCAGAGTGGTCAGACCCTGCTGGTGGAGATCGATGCACCAGGCAGCACTCCAAAGATAACCCCTATAAGGGTGGGTGCTCTCATCTGGCAGAAACGTGGAGAAGAGATCACTGGTCTTCCTGATGCCCAGTACCTGGAAGCAGAACTTAAAAGTATCACCGAACCAGAAAATCAAGTTATCTATCTCAAACTCAGGGGAGTGACTGACCAGGAAACCATCAGTTACCTCTCCCAGTTAGAGGATCATTACCATGATTATTTTTTAAAACTCCAGGTTTCCCGGGATGAATTATACCTTAAACCCAACCTCCTGGAACTCAAAGCACTGCTACCCGAGGGGGTGGTGGTTAACCAGACCTTCGAGGCCCTCACCGCATTGATGAAAACCCAGCCTGAAATCCAGGACTACGCTGATATCAGCAGCTTCAGAACCCAGGAGATATTCAACCAGCTCCGGGACCAGGACCTGGTGGAGGGTTTATCCCCAGAAGTCCTTAACCGGGCCTTTCTTTTAATGTACCAGATGATCAAGGAGGCTTCACTATGAAACTGGAAACTATCCGTCTGGAAAACTGGAAAAAATTTGCCGAACCCCGGGAAATCCAGCTCCAGGATGGTTTGAACATCCTCCACGGTGCCAATGAAAGTGGTAAAACCACCTTTATGGACTCCCTGATCACCACCTTCTACTCCAAGCACACCAGTAGCTCGGCCCGTATCAAATCCCTGAAACCATGGGGAACATCACTCCAACCAAGATCCACCATAACCTTCACCAAAAACGGGGATAAATACCGGATCAGCAAAGGATTCCAGGAAAAACGTAGCCTATTGGAAAAAAAGGATGGAAACAACTGGAAGAAGATCGCCGAAGGTGACCGTGCTGATAAGGAACTAATCCAACTGGTTGGTGGAGCATTACCTGGTAGGGGTGACACCCGACCAGAACAGTGGGGTTTGGGGCAGACCCTGTGGATGGTTCAGGGAAAACCAATCATCAGCGATAACCTGAATGATGAAACCCTTTCATCCCTGCAAGCCATGGTGGGTGCCACCATTGAATCAGACACTGAAAAAATAGTCCTATCCAGTATCCGTTCCCGTTTTTTAGAAATCTACACCGAGAAAACCAGGACCCTAAAAAAGGGAAGCCAGCTGAAAAAAGTTCAGGATGAAATTAACAAGCTGCAGGGGGAACTATCCCAGTCCCAATTCCAAAACACTAAAAAGGATGAATTGATCCGTCAAATTGAAGATACTGAGTTTCTACTCAACCGGAACCAGGCCAACCTACGGGCCGCTACTGGGGAACGTGATAAACTTGCCGGGGAAGTGAGAGCTGCCCAGGAACACCAGAAAAATAGGGAAGAACTGGAACGGGAGATAAAGGAAATTAACACCGAATTTGAAACTCTCACCCAGAAAATTGGTGACATCGTTGATGGTTACCTGGAAATTGACCTGGTAATTAAAGAAAAGGGTGAAATGGAAGTTTTACTGAATCCCCTGGAGAATGATCTGGATAACTTAAAGGAGATGATTCAGGTCAAAAAGAACAGCCTGAGTGAAATCACCCAGAAGATGGACCAGGCCAATGATGAGAAGAGTATTGTGGGTATTGCCCACACCACGGTAATGGATGAACAGGCCCTGGAATCCCTCAAACAACGCTTCCAGGAAATAGACGATTTATACCAGAATCTGTACCGGGCCCAGGAAGAATTAAGCACCATCATCGCCCCTACAACTAATCAGATGGAGAAGATTGAAAAACTCCAAAAGGATATTGAAAAAACCCAGATCAGCCTGGAGGCCATGGGTCTGGTTTTAAATATTTCGCCGGAAGTGGAGATGTCTGGTGATATAACCCTGGACAGTGAAATCACTCCTTTCTTTCTGGTAAAGGATGAATCATTTTCCTGGACTGCCAACCAATCCCTGAAGATAAAAATTGATCACTTGGGGGAATTGGAGGTTAAAAGTGGCAGTGAAGATGTCCGGGTAATGAAGGCGGAACTGGAGAAAATGGAACTCCTTTACCAGGAACTGGTAGCTCCCTTTGGTAGTGAGGATATTGATGAACTGAAAAGTTTAATCATCAGGAAAAAAGCCAAAGAAGATGATATAAAGAGGATTGAATCCGAATTGTCTAAAAAAACAGATAAAAATAGGGAGGAACTTCAAAAGGAGATCATTGAATATGAAAATACGATTAAATTAAAGTGGAGTAAAATCCCGGATGATTCTCCCTACTCAGAATGTGAAAGTAGGGATAAAGCACAGGTAAGGGAGGATCTTTCCCGTAAAATCATCCAGCTGGAAGGGGAATTAAAAACCCTGGGCCAGGAAAGGGACCAGTTAAATAATGATATGGATGCCAATAGAACACTGGTTCAGGAACTGGAAAAAAACATCCACCAGTATAAAACTGATATCCATGGTAAATCCCAGATCCTGGACCAGATCAAGAAAGGTTTGAAACGTTTAGAATCGGATGGCATCAGCCAGGAAGAACGACAACAACAACTGAACCAGTTATCAGTAACACTTGACCAGAAAAAGAGGGCCTGGCAGGTTTACCAGGATGAAATAGATGAAAAGGAAAAACAACCCCTCGGTGCATATGAAGGACTTAAAAACAAGGTGAAAAGACTGGAAGAGGAGATTCAAAATCAGAAAATTAAAATGGCACGATGGGATAGCGAGCTCCAGATTTTAATCAATCAATCCCAGGATACCAGCCGGATTGAGGAGAAACTGGAACAACTCATAAGTAAAGAACGTGAACTGGAAACCGAGGCCCGGGCTCTGAAACTGTTATTTGATTTAACCAGTTTCTACCGTGAGAATACCATCAGTGAACTCTCAGAACCCATCCGTCAACAGGTCACTGGTGATCTGGAGAAACTTTTAGGACCAAAATACTGTTTGAACTTTAGTAAAGAGATGAAACCGGATTCTATTGAGGTTTGTGGGGAGGAGGCACCCCTTGATCTTTTATCCTTCGGTACCCAGGAACAGGTCTGGTGCCTGTTCCGGTTGGCACTGGGGAATATCTTAAGTGGTGATGAAAAGCAGCTGGTGGTTTTGGATGACCCCTTGGTGAACACTGACCCGGTGAGGATGCACCATGCCCTGGAAATACTGGAAGAGAATGCTAAAAACATGCAGATAATCGTGGTGACATGTGATGTGGATAAATATAATTCATTGAAGGGTGCTAACTTTATTCCAGTAGAGTAAAACTTAATCGATCCCCATATTCACGGATTTATCCTATTTTTAACTTTTTGAATTAGTTTTGATGCCTTGGTAACCACATTATGTGCTTCAGATTTTGATATGAGTCCAGTCAGGTCATAAACTGCTCGATGTCTTTTACGGCGCATCCGGTCCATACAAATTGAATAATCTTCACCCATGACGGTTTCTGTAAACTTGACCACCGCTATATGTGAATTTCTGCTGGGTGGTCTATATCCCATGTGAAACATTAGGGCTCTAATAGATTGCAGCATGGAGTTATATGCAATGTTAAAAGCCCAGTCATAATTTTCATCAGTTAACATTTTATTAGCAGTTAGAAAATCTCTTTTGGCTAAATTAAGTGAATTTTCAACCCTCCGGGGATCGGTTGGTAACCTTTTTATGTAACCTTCATCTTCCAGCTTATTTAACATCCATTTCACCTATAATCATGATTTTTTGTTCACGTAGTATTTCCTTAATGAATGGATCATCATTTTCAATTTTTTCCTGATATTCTCCTTGGGATAATATTACATAATTTATTTCACGCGACAGCTTTCTTTCTAAAGAGTTTAAATCCCTAATTAAAACATCTTCACTTACAGTTCCCACCAAGAAAATATCAATATCACTACTATGACTAGCTTTTTTGGAGGCAAAGGATCCATAAATGAAAGCCAAACTTATCTGACCCCATTTTTTCGTATTTTCCTTTAATAGTTTAGCTACACCTTCTGTTTTCATAACCATACTATACAGTTCATCGTAAAGATAAAAACTCTTGTTTACCCTGTAATATTTAAGATTACCAGCTTTCTTGCTTACTAAAAGACCCATATCTTCCAGATTGGACAGTTCTCTCCGTACTGAATTTATGTTTTCATGGATTTTTTTGGTTATTTCACGTACATAGAATTCATCATCTGGATTTAACATGAATAGAGTGATAATTTTGGTCCTGGTTTTGGAAGTGAATAACTTACTTAACATGAATAAAAAATGTATTCAATTGTATAAATAATTTATTCATTTTATCATGGCTTAATTGCAATATAATATTAATATTTTAGAATTTAATATTATTCAAATTGTCACTATTAACAATATAAGAAAAACAGATTTTGCTGGTGACCTGTGATGTGGATAAGTACAACTCAGTGGTTAATGCTAATTTTATTTCTATGGATTAACCATTTTTAGAATAAATAATGAGATCATTTATAAGCTTTTTTACGGGGTAAAATAGCATAAATGATGATCACGTGATCTTTTTGTAGTTGAAAAAGAACTCTATATTTGCCAATTCTCAAACGGTAATGGTTAGAGTACCCTTTAAGCTTTTTAATATCAAGATCTGGCAAAAATCCATCCTTTAGTTTAATAATTCGATTCATAATAGAATCAGAAATATCTGACTCAATATCTTCTAAATTTTTTGAGGGCTTTTCTATCTAAAAAAACTTTATATCTCATTTAATTCAAGTTCTCCGGCTTTTTTCCTTCTTTCGAAATCAATGATTTCTTTAATCTCATCTACTTCAGGATCTTCCTCTCCGATAAGCCGGGAATCAATAATACCCTCTATTTTTTCAAGCAGAAATTTTATTTGAATAATTTCTTTCTCAATCTCAGTCATACCCTCACCATGTATAGATCAGTTCTTAGTTTATTTAATTCTATCGAAAATTGAGTTTTATACTGGAAAATACTCAATAAGCCAGCAGATCATTGTGATAACCTGTGATGTGGATAAATACAACTCACTCACTTAATGCTAATTTTCTTCCTATGGATTAACAATTTTTAGAATAAACAATGAATCATTTATAGCTTTTTTTAGGGATGGTTACTTTTGAATAATTTTCTCCCCAAAACAATTTTATGTTAAATATGATCCTATCAATACTACATATTACATTAGAACTTGGTAATGGGGAGTTATCAATTGATTTTATGGGAAACATACCAGGACATTGTTACTAAACACTTAAACCGACGGATAAGGGCAGAGGACAACCCGGACCAGAACCAGGCCATAAGTGCACCCCTCACCCAATCCCAGTTTCTGGTGGCTGGACCGGGTAGTGGTAAAACCACGGTCATGGTTTTGAAGATACTGAAATTCATCTACGTGGATGATGTTCACCCTTCATCCATATTAGCCACAACCTTCACCAGAAAGGCAGCTAATGAGTTACGCTCCAGAATCCTTTCATGGGGAGATGAGATAAGACAAGTTCTCCTGGATGATCCTGAATTTGAAGACCTACATCCAGATCTAAGGGGGTTAGACTTCAATCAGATCATAACCGGGACCCTGGACAGTATCTCAGAGGATGTGCTTAGAACCCACCGCGACCCTGGAGCACCACCACCCGTGGTTATTGAAGAGTTCGTGGCCAGTGGATTGATGCTTAGAATTGGATTATTCGATGGTGATAAACACCACAATGATGACTTACGAGAATATCTTAAAGGATTACGTGGGACCATTTGGGGACTTAACACTCCAGAAATGGCACGCAACCTCCTGGAAATAAAGGACCGACTATACTATGACCAGGTATACTGGAACCAGCTCCTGGAAAACAAGGACCACCCCGGCTTTCTACTGGCCCTGGAATCAGTGGCCTACTACACCCAGTACCTCCGAGATAACCTGCTCTATGACTTTGCCTCCCTGGAAGCTGAATTCCTGGACCAGCTCATTAAGGGAAAATTGGATAAATTCACCACCACTCTAAAAATGGTGCTGGTGGATGAATACCAGGACACCAACCTTCTACAGGAAAGGATATACTTCCAGCTGGCTAAACATGCCCTAAATAATGGTGGTAGCCTTACTGTGGTGGGGGATGATGACCAGTCCCTCTACCGATTCCGGGGAGCCACTGTGGATCTATTCACCAACTACCAAACCAGGATAACTGAAAAACTGAACATTACCCCACAGCTCATCTACCTGAAACAGAATTACCGGTCCACCAGGACCATTGTGGAAATTTGCAACCAGTTCTGCCAGTTAGATCCCAGGTTCCAGCCAGCCAGGGTAAAGGGTAAACCACCCATTGAAGCTGAAAGAAAAAAAGACTACATTAACTTCCCGGTACTGGGACTCTTCCGTGATGATCTACCCACCCTGGCCCGTGATCTATCCGAATTCATACACAAAGTATTAAACCAAGGATACTCCTTCTCCCATGAAGGGAAAAAATACACAATACGGGCCGATCCCCAGGAGGGAAGTCCTGCTGATTTATCAGTACTCATGAGCTCACCCCTGGAATTATCCAGTAGTGGTAAACCCCGATTACCCTTACTTTTAAGAAAAAATCTCCAGAAATATGACCTTAATGTTTTCAATCCCAGGGGAAGTGACCTGGAAAGAGCCTGGCAAACTGCCCTGCTCTGCGGGTTGATCATGGAATGTATTGACCCCCAGTGCCAGGTACAAGATACCATTGAGAAGTTACCCAGCCAGGCTAAACACAACTTCGCTGTATGGAGGAATAAAGCCAGGGAATACTGGGAAGAAGACCCGGAACCAGTCAAGCCATTATCCCTTAAACGATTTGTTGATGCCTGGCAAACTAGAACACCCATTGGTAGGAGTAAATGGAAGAGCAATGTGCCCCTGATTGAACTGACCTATCAACTGGTAACCTGGATACCTCACCTTAAGGATGATGTGGAGAGTCTGGTGTACCTGGAGGCGGTGACCCGTACCATGTCCCAGACTGGTATCTTCAACAATTTCGGGGGTGAAATACTCCATTATGATGATGAAGAATTGAACCAGGCCTCGGTGAGGGAGGCCATATGGAACATACTGGTGCCCCTGGCCACTGGTGCCATAGAGGTGGATGAGGGGCTACTGGAAACTCTTCCTGACGACCGGATTAACATTATGAGCATCCACCAGGCCAAGGGACTGGAATTTCCCCTGGTTATTGTGGATGTTGGTTCGGATTTTTCAAAAAATTACCCTGCCCAGGAATTCAAACGATTCCCCCGTGAGGGTGGGAAACCCTGCAACATGGAAGATGAACTCAGAACTTGCTCACCCCTGGAGGAACCTGATAGATCCCCTCGTGACCGTGCCTTTGATGACCTTATAAGACAGTACTTTGTGGCCTTCAGCCGCCCTCAGGATGTTCTTTTGTTGGTGGGATTAGAGAGTGTCAAGGATGGTTATCATACCAAGCAGGGACCTCGACGAATAGCTAACGTGGCTACAGGCTGGTCCCGAGATGGTAAATGGCACTGGCCACTTTTGGAAAATATAAAACATATCTAAAAAAAAAGGTGTATCCCATGTCTTTATCTGTACGCTCCAAACCCTATATTATACCAGAATACAGTCTCACCGGGGACCTGTTATCCTATCTGACCTGCCCTTTACAGTACCGTTACCAGAATAAGGCCACATTACCCCCGTCCATGCCAGTTCAGTTATGGTTCGGTAACTTCATCCACGGGGTTATGGAAGAAGCTTACCTCCGCTGGGATGAACACCACTGGAAGGACTTCCCCTGGGACTGGGAAACCCATATCCGCCCGGTAGAACTGGAAATCAATAAGAGAATGAGATCCAGGGGACTGAACCCTCCACCAAACCTGTTCTGTACCTTTGAAGGTGAAAGTGATAACCCTGGACTCTGCCCAGACCACCATCATCCTCATAAACTGGTGGCCAGCATCCGGGCGGAGAAGGCCATTAACACTTGGGGACCTCATTTATTCCCATTAATTGATGATGCCGAGGTAAGGCTTAAGGGTATACGGGACATGCCCCGTTACCAGAAGGATGTCAGCCGTTCCAATTATTACGGTGTCACTGGTATTGTGGATGTTTTAAGTTCAGTGCAGCTGGAGGAGGCCACCCCGGATAATCTCATAATAAAATATCTCCACCGTAACCCTGAATTTAAAAAGAAGATCCGGAAACTGGACTCCTATGAGATCATTGTGGATTACAAGGGTATGAACCGACCGGTCCCTGGGTCTCCATCATGGTTACATCACCAGTGGCAGGTACAGACCTATGCCTGGCTCCGTTCCCTACAACCAGATTCTAAACCAGTTCTGGTGGGAATACTTTTCTACATCAACGAACTCCACAGATTTAAAAAGGACCTGGAGGAACTTAAAGGGGAAGTTATAAACCATCAAACTGATATCATGCCGGATGGTGACGATCTAGAATCACTGATGAACTGGAAATCCAGAACAAGCCCACCTGATCTATCTCAATCCTATCAGAACCTGCGTTCAATCCGGATAATACCCATTGAAGATGACTCTTTACATGAATCTTTAAGGGCCTTTGATAGTGTGGTGGGAGATATTGAGGAAAACATTAACTGTGAAGTGGATGGGTGTGGTATTCAAAATTCCTGGAATCCACAACCTGAACGAAGAACCTGTGATGCCTGTGATTTCAGAACATTCTGCTCCAATCCAGCAGGGGGAACCAAACCTACAGTACCCTGATTATTTTTTTTACCCATCACTGTTATACCAATTCATAGGACACTAATATTATCCTTTGAAATAGGATTGAAAAATTTTAATGAAAAATTTTTTTAATCCTAAAAAGGAGAATTCAAAAAAAAGTGATACCTAAGAAAAGGAAATTTAATTTAAAAAAAGTGATATCTGAAAAAGGAATTTATTTAATAAAAAAAGAAATGGAAGAGTGAATTAAAACACCCTTTCCGCTTCAAGACCTGTTTTTACCTTTACCCCCACCAGACTTGGTAGTAGTGGTTGTCTCCTCTAAATCTCCAGATGTGTCGTAGGTTTGAACATCACTGGTAGATGGACTTTGAACACTGTTGGTGGATGTTTCCTGTGAGTCCTGATCCTGATTACTGTTAGTGGTGTTATTGGAGGTAATATTAGCAGCGGTGTTAACTTTCCCACCTTCATCCAGGGATGAACTTAAATACTGTCCAGATACCGCTACCACAGTGATTAAGATCACCACTGCCAGGATGGAAGCTGGTTTTTTAGACACTTTAAAATTTTTCACTCCAAAGAGAACCCGGAACATGTTCTTGAATGGTTTTCTGTAAAGATGCAGGTGTATTATTGTGGCAATAACCATCAGTATCGATAGTTCCACATGCCAGAAAGTCAGTGAGGGATTTAAAGCAGTTTTTATACTCAGATTTATGAATAGTATTAATAATATGCCGGTAATTCCACTACCTGCCATTCCAGCGGTGATTAGAAGGTTCCAGATTCTGCGGTGTTTCTGTCGGCTGAGTATACCTTTACTGAATAGGAAATGAGTTATTAGGTAAAGTCCAATAAGAAGCATACTTACAGGGAGGGTGAAATACTGGGGTTCATCGGGTATACTACCGTTATCCATACCGTTTCCAGGGTCAGACACTGCACTGATATTATCAGAACTGTTTGGCACGGATTCTGATGACACACTACTGGACGTGTCAGTTTGATCCAGGGGGGTGTAAGCTGAACTGTCATCATTATCATAGGATGTGCTTTCTGCACTGGAACTGGAAGTAGTGGGCTGTCCCAGATCACATATACCATCCCCACCTGCATCTACGTATCTGGGGCACTGTCCCGGAGCAGTGCAGCTTATACCATAGGGACAGCTTAGAGCACATGCCCCGGACATGGTAGCCCCGGCAATAAGGGGGATAGAGGTAAGTGCGGTGATAAACTTTTCCTTAAGTTTTATTTTTAGACCTCCTTTTTGCCGCTATGAACATGGTCTTTGCTGACTTCCAGTAAATGTGGAAGTGGAAAATAGTGACCAGGGCCAGGGTCACCCCTAACTCAACATGCCAGTAAAGTAAAGGCTGATTAATGGGCAGTTTAATGCCCAGTTCCATAAATATAAGGAGAAGGAAACCCGCTCCTCCAGATATGATAAAGGATAATAGAATGATCAGGTTCCACAAGTTGATATGGATTGATCTTTTAATTAGATTCATTTTGTAAAGACTGTAAGTCAATGCATACCCTCCAATAAAGGGTATGGCCGGTAATATTATATCATAAACCATTTTAGAAATACTCCAATTGTTTTAGAATTCAATAAATCAGGGGCTCTTTAAAAAATGATAATCCCCCTAAAAATATAAGCATCCGAACAGTTTGTTCATTTACCAACTGTTCTGTTTTACCTTATTTTAAGGCTCTGTTTACTAAATAAAGCATTTACCTTAAAAGTAGTTATTCCAAGTTTACACCCAAATCTCTACCAAATGTGATTTGTAAATGGAAAATCTTTGAAATGAAAAAATAAATCTGACTAACCACATTACATAGATTAAATCAAAAAGAAATATTAATTAATTGACTAAAATAACTTCTAACTAACATTAAACAATCATTAAAGAGGGAATTATATGTATTTTATAGCCGGATTAATATTGGTCACCATTGGATGGATAATTCAGTTTTACAAAACCGCAGTTTCGAAGGATAAAAATATAAATCCCTACTTTCTGGTCCTCTATTTTATTGGGGTTTTTTTCCTGGTAATTGGTAACCTCATAGCCGGAGACGTGGCCAGTTGCCTTTTGAATCTGATTAGTGGAATCTTACCCTTACTAATTCTTTTAACTCTAATCAGGGACTGATGGTGATAAAAATATTATTCAAAATAAAGTTCTAGGATGAGTTATAAAATTTCACATCCTAAAACTCCTCCGCTGCTGGTAAATAGACATTTTTTGGTTTTCATCAGGGATATTCTTAAACAGTGCAGTGTGAATCACTTGGTCCTGATAAGTTAAGGATGAACCCAGTATTCCTGGGCCTTCCAGACGATGATCCCATCCATAACCCACTGACTCATGCTTCTCATCCATGGATAGGCTTGCTTCATCCAGGAATGACTTAGCCTTATCCAATCCATTGAATCCATCTTCATCTTCCCCCTCCATGAGAATTGCTTCCAGGGCATAGCTTTTCAGTAGTTTACGGTGGAGGTTAAGGTAGGCAATACTACAGGATACAATATCCAGACCCATAACCTCCCCCTTAACCATCACCAGGATTCCTTTCTGCCCATCCCGTACCGGGAATGATAGGTGATATTCCCTCAGGTCCTCCTCCAGGGATTGGTAAACATCCTGCATTGCCCGTGTCCTGCTTCTTACACCTGATTTGAGACTTATTTCATCTATACCATCCCACACCATTCTCTGGTCCGAACGGAATAATCCGCTTTTTTTTAGTGACTGGTTCACTGAGGCGGACTTATGTCGGCGTACCCTGAGGGATGCCAGATTCCCCGATTCTGTGAATTTCAGGGAGTTGTAACTCCACCTCCCCTGTTCAGTGCAACTTACTGGAATAATAGTTTCTGACTTCTCTTTAAGGAGTATGGTGGTGTTTAAAACCCGATTCTGCTTGGCACCAGCCAGTTCCTCCCCGTCCAATAATAAAACCGGGACAGTGGCCTGGTTTATCACCTTCAATTCTGGTACTGAACCGTAGTTATCCACTTCAGTGATGGTTAAAAGATCTGCCTCTAATGCTTCCTTAAGGGTGATGTACAGTCCATTGTCTCCCTTATTGTAGAGAGGGAATACTGACATGCTTTTATGTTCATGGATTTCTCCCAGCTCCATGTGTTGCAAGTAATTAGCAATTAATTCCTCCATTAAATCACCTACTCCCTTTTCATTTATCTAATTCTTCCAGAGCGGATTGAATAGTGTGTTTTAACACATCATTGTTCACTGGTTTTTTTAAGAGGGCATAGGGAACTGTTTCCATTGCCTTTTGGGTTACAATCTCATCATCCAAACCAGTGATGTAAATAATTGGGATATTCAATTCCTTGATTTGATGAGCCACTTCTATCCCATTTAACTCCCCTTTAATCCCAATGTCCATTAATATGAGATCGGGTTTTTGCTGGAATGATTTCTCAACTGCATCTTCCCCTGAGAAGACCGTGGGGTCCACAGTGTAACCCCATGATTCTAACTTGTATTGAAGACCAAGGGCAATGATCCCATCGTCTTCCACCACCATTACCCTAAAATTAACCATTTTAATCCTCCCCCTATTTTTCTTGAAAAAAAAGAAAAAATAATTAAGAAAAAATTTGTTTAAGGGATTATCCAACCGGTATAGTCTGGTTGAAAATATTTCCCTTGTCACTTCCTCCGGAGAAACTTGAATCAAAGATTAAAACTTGTACTTTAGCAGGATAACCTTTCTGATATAATGATGCTGTACCCCTTGCTTTAATTGTTTGACCTGCTTTGGCATCATTTATGTTCCAGGCAAGTGGGCTGCGTTCTATTACTGCACCGCTTGCATCGTACCACACCAGTACCATTTCCAGGTAACTTGTATCCTGTTTAGGCACGATATCACAGGTCACATAATACATTCCATAGCCTTCACTGGACACTTTTAAATTAGTAACATTAACAGAATTCTTATTTCCAGAACTTGTACAACCACTAATGGTTACCACGGCAAGTAAAACTAAAATTCCCAATATTATTGCTTTTTTATTCATTATTATCCTCCAAATCCATCATTTATACAAATTATTTTCTAAATATGGCCACTAAACCAGCTATTAAGAGTAGGATAAAACCCAATACACCAAAAAATGATATACTAATTAAAAGCCATACTGAGCTTATTATTAGAATTAAACCTCCCCTTTTTGGATTTCGAGTAACGTATATTGCCCCAATGATCCCAACAACTGAAGCTAAGATGGCACTGAATCCCAATTCAGGGATAAACAGTAAAGCAAAAACACCGCCAAATAATCCAAATATTCCTCCAACAATACCTAATGCTAGTTCAATGGTCCTTGATCTTTTATTTTCTGTTAAATCAGTTAGATTTGTTTCATTTACAACGTTTTCAACCATATTAAAATCTCCAATATACTTAACATTACCACAGTGGGTACATATCATTCATATAATCATTATTGTATATAAATGTTAATGTTTAACATTCACAGATTAATTATATTAATTACAACACCATAGTAAACCAGATAAGTTAAATAGAAAAAGAGTTATTCCATTACTAAATTCAATAGATAACATCAAAACACTAATATAGAGGTTAAAGGAGAATTAAATGTATTAATCAATAAAAAACCTTAACAAAAACTACCCTGTGATAAAATGGAAAATACTTTAATATCAACTATTTATTCCCTGGAACCGGTAATGGCCTGCATTACCCAATTCTCACCTAATAAGATTATACTACTGAGAGAGGAGAATCCTCCAGATAAGATCGTGGAAGCAGAGCGTATGCTCCAGGAAACTGTGGGCAAAATCCTGGAAATCAAATCCATACCCACCAGTGTCTACAACGTGGTGATAGTTGCCCAGGACACAGTGGAAATCATAGAAGAAGAATACGCCCACGGACGCAATATCGTGGTAAATATCAGTGGCGGTAGAAAACCCCAGGCACTGGGAGCTCTTTTTGGAAGTTACGCCCGTCACAATATGGTGGAAAAGATCGTCTACATCACCGAGGAAGATAAAAACATAATTGACCTACCCATCCTCAACTTCGGAATATCCAAGACCAAAAGGATCATACTGGAGGAATTGTGTGCCGGTGAAAACAACGTCAAAAACCTGTCCATAAAGATAGGCATAAGCAGGGGAATGACTTACAATCACATCCGTGAACTGAGAGAAATGGGTTTAATCGACCCCAAAGCATTTAAAATTACCAGTGCCGGTGAATTGGCCATAATATAGGTGTAATCACCCTCGATGCAATCACTTCCACAATTCAAACTATGAATACCCTTAATGATTTACACATAAATAATTACATTAAAAGAATAGGGAGTTTTTAGAAAGAATAAGAAGGAGTTTTTTTAAATGTATTGCCCAAAATGCGGAACAAAAAACCAGGACGGTGCTGTTTTCTGTGAAACTTGCGGTAGCAGATTAACAGAAACCAAAACACACCATCATCAACAGTTTTAAATCAAAATAAAGGTTAAAACATGCTTAATGAAAAGAAAACATGGAATAGGGAGGAAAAATTAACATGTTAAACAAAAAGGAAATAGGTTTGCTGGTGCTATTCGTGTGTATGGTAATAGCGGTATCTGGATGTATGTCCTCATCGGTTAAGCTGGTGGTGAATTATCAGGGTAGTTGGAATGGTACCATAACCGATTCATCAGGGACTCGCACCATCGATGGTACTGGTGATAAAACCATAGATTTAGGTAACATTATTGGTAGTGTAAAAGTCCAAGTACAGAAAAAAGATACCAGTTCAGATACTTTAACTGCATCCTTGATGAGAGACGATAAAAACGTTACTTCATTGAGTACATTTGCACCCAACGGGGATGTCACACTAAGTGTCCATTTTACCGCCTGAAAAAGTTAGAACCAATTAATCTTGAGGGTACGATAGTGCCCTACTCCTTTTTTTTTGAATTTACCCATGAATATACATTGTCAAATGGTAAAAACGTATTTTTAATTGTAAATGATGATTTTCTAATCATTTACCTCAAATGCCCTTTTTTTCTACGTAAAAATTCTTTGATGTACCCTATTTTGTTTATAAAAGGAATGGTAAACATCTTATCGTTAAACCTATAATATTTAGTAACAATCCATTGTGAGATGAAACTATGTGGTTATACATAATAATTCTAATAATAGTACTCCTAATTATAGGAGTGATAGTCGGGCTCTACAACAGTCTGGTGAAGCTTAGAAACAGGGTTAAAAATGCCTGGTCTCAGATAGATGTGCAGCTGAACCGGAGAGCAGATTTAATACCCAACCTAGTTGAAACAGTTAAAGGTTACGCCAGCCACGAGAAGGGTGTTTTTGAAAGGGTTACCCAGGCTCGTTCTGCAGTAATGGGTGCTGAAACTGTTAAGGAAAGCCAGGAAGCTAACAACATGTTAACTGGTGCCCTGAAATCCTTATTTGCGGTGGCTGAGAACTACCCTGATCTAAAGGCTAACCAGAATTTCCTGGAATTACAACAACAGCTGGCTGAAACTGAGGATAAAATCGCCTACTCCCGTCAGTTTTACAATGACACAGTATTAATGTACAACAACAAGTGTCAGATGTTCCCCAGCAACCTAATTGCCAGCACCTTTAATTTTGAGGAAGCAGAGTTCTTTGAAGTTGAAGAATCTGCAAGAACAGTGCCTAAAGTGGAATTCTAAACCCGATATAAAATTCCCCCAGATCAAAAGAGAGGATATAATGGATAAAATCAAATTTTCTTCCCTGATCTTGCTTTCGATCCTTGTACTGTCAGTACTCCCGGCAATTAGCTTCGCTGCAGATGATGATGACCGGAGTTACAGCATTCCCCGGGCCAGTGTTGATCTTTATGTCCAGGAAAATGGGAACTTAAGGGTTAAAGAAACCCTTTACTACTCATTTTTAGGTACTTACAATGGGGTTTACCGTGACATTCCCCTTAAACCTGGGGAAAGAATTGAGAACCTGAATGTATCTACCAAAGGAGCCTACTCCACTTTAGAGGTCACTAATAAGAGTGACATGAAGTCTTTAAAGATTTACCTGTTCTCTGATAGTCAGAAAACCACCCCAGTTACCAGTAAGAACGTTGAAATAACCATTGAGTACGACATGGTTAACGTGATAAAGATCTACAATGATATTGCTGGATTACAGTTTAAGGCGTGGGGTGAAGAATGGGATGTGGATGTGGGAGATCTAACCACCCGCGTGCACCTTAAATCCAAAGAGGGTGTTAAATACTGGTTAAACCCACCATACTATGTTTTGAGTGATGGTTGGGATGATTACCCCATCTTAAATGAATCCATCCTGAAAATCGCAACAAAAACTATATCCACTGGAAACTATTTCGAGGTGCGTCTGGCTATTCCCAAGGACCAGTTTACCAATCCAGTTCTGGCCCAGCAGATAAACCAGGATGGGCTGCCTCAAATGGAGAAGATCCAGCAGGAATACCAGGACCAGATAAATTTTTACAACAACTTATTCTCCTTACTAGCAGTTTTAATGCTATTAAGTATTGTTACTCCCTTAATATTATACTTTAAATATGGAAGGGAGCCAAAAACTAGTTACCAGGGAGAGTATGAGCGAGAGCTTCCTAGCAATGACCCACCAGCAGTGGTCAATGCCATATCCGGTAAAGGGTTCACCAAAATAGTTGGAACTCCAGATATGAATGGTTTCCAGGCCACAATTATGGATCTTATAGACCGGGAATATTTAGGAGTCTACACTGAGGAAGAGGGCAAGGATAAGAAAGTGTACCTTGAGATCAAAAATAAGAGTATCAGTGATCTTTATTCATTTGAAAAACAGGTTATCCACTTCTTTAAACGGATAGCAACCAATAATATTGTGGACCTTAAGCAGATGAAGAGGGATTTCAAACACCAGGAAAATGCTAAGGCCTTTAAGCACTCCTACGATGCCTGGGAGGATGATCTAAGGAACACATTCCTCAATGAGAAAACTGATCAATTCTTCGTTAAGACTGGAGACACCTACATGAAGGTCTACGGAGTTTTAGGATTAGTAATTGCAGTAATAGTGTTTTTTGTTTCAGTATTCAGTCCCATACCTGCATCTTCAAATGCCCTTATTGCCTCCATTGTTCTGGGCCTGGTGGCTATTATCTCCCTTATCCTACCAGAGAAGATCGCCGGCCGATGGACCCAGGAAGGTATTGATTACCATGCTAAATGGGAAGCATTCAAAAAATATCTCCAGGATTTCTCTTTAATAAAAGAGTATCCTCCAGAATCGGTGGTGGTGTGGAATAAATATCTGGTCTACGCCACTGCCCTGGGAGTAGCAGATAAGGTTCGAAAATCCATGTCCCTGACCCTACCCAAAGACCAGCTGAACCAGAGTGACATATACCTCTTCCACTACTACGGCGGTTACGCCATCCTATCATCCAGTCTGAGTACTGGAATGACCACCGCCACCAAGGGAGAAGGTGGAGGTGGTGGAGGAGTTGGTGGAGTAGGTGGAGGATCAGGTGGAGGTGGAGGTGGAGCTTTCTAAACCTCCATCCACTTTCGTAAATAAGGGTTATAATAAAAATGTGTGAAAAGTGTGACTTTTGTGGAAACCCGGGACTTGATGAATGCATAGTTTGTGGCCGGTGCTACTGCCTAAACCATATGGGTGCTGATGGATACTGTATTGATTGCTTTTTTGGTAGTGGACTCTTTGACTAGAATAAGATCTGGTTTAACTACCTATGAAAATTACTCAACACATACCTGAAGCATCGCTACACGAGTATAGTGTTGCATCCTTAGGAGTAAGATTCTGGTCAGATTCATAAGTTTGAAGTCCGGCCACAATTTTCCCCGGATAGATGTAGTTATAAAATTTATCAGACTTTTCAAATGACTTATTCCCACTTCATAGTCGGCCAGGTAGAGCATGGGGACAATGTAATCACAGTGGGGAGCTATTAGATTATAGTATTGGTTTCCAACCCATTTCTCTGGTTTAATACATACCGAGAAGGGCACTACCTGAGTTTCCTCTAAAAGAGTTATCATTGGAAAGTAATTAAGAATAAATACTTAACGATCATAGATTTTAATATCACAGTAAGATTTGAAGAAATTATACTTAGGGTGGATAAAAAAAATGAATTATGTATACATAATCTTGGGAATTTTAATATTAATAGTAATCTACATTGTTTATAGTTACAACCGACTTATTAATATGCGAAATACAGTGGACACATCCTATTCCAACATTGACACCCTCCTGCAAAAGCGGTTTGACCTGGTTCCCAACCTGGTAAGCACAGTCAAAGGGTATATGAACCATGAACGTGAACTTCTGGAAGAGGTTACACGGGCCAGAAGTAATTGGATGAATGCTTCCACAGTCCAGGAAAATGCTGGAGCAGATGATATGGCTTCAAAAGCCCTTAAATCCATCTTTGCCGTTGCAGAAAATTATCCTGACCTTAAAGCCAATGAAAATTTCCTAATGCTTCAGGAAGAACTGGTGGGTATAGAAAATAAGATAGCCTACGCCAGACAACGCTACAATAGAACCGTCCTGGATTTGAATAACAGCGTACAACAGTTCCCCACTAATGTCATAGCCCAGGCATTCCAATTCCAAACCAGGGAATTTTTTGAAGTTGAATCAGATAAAGTACGGGAAGTACCCCAAGTTGATTTTTAAAGGTGAATATTAATGGATCCCATATACAAGAACATAGCCTCTAATAAAAGATGGACCTATTTTTTCTTTTTGCTCTACGCAGTTCTAATAGGTGTCATTGGATATTTAATTGGGTTATACATTGGGTCGCCCATAATGGGTTTGTTAATGGCAGTTGTACTGTTTGCCATTATCATGCTGGTCACCTATTACGGAGGCCAGAATATTGTAACCACCATGGCCGGGGCACGGGAGGTATCTAAACCGGAAGAACCATATCTTCATAATACTGTAGAAGCCTTGAGTATTGCTGCAGGATTGCCAATGCCCAAGCTATACATAATTGATACCGAGGTTCCTAATGCTTTTGCCGCAGGTCGTAATCCTGAAAATGCCAGTATCACTGTTACCCGGGGTTTACTGGAAAGGTTAGACCGTCTGGAACTTGAAGGAGTAATAGCACATGAAATGGCCCATATAAGAAATTATGATGTTCTACTGGCCACGGTAGCAGTTGTTCTGGCAGGAACCATCGTATTTTTAGGATACATGGCTCGGTATTCTTCATATGGAAGTTTATTCCGGGGTCGAGACAGGGGAGGGGGACAGGGTCAGTTAATATTTTTAGTTGTCTTTCTAGTTCTGGTAATCCTCGCCCCAATATTCGCACAATTACTCAAATTCGCCATTTCCAGACAACGCGAGTACCTTGCAGATGCTACTGGGGCCAATTACACCGGATACCCTGAGGGATTAGCCAGTGCCCTGGAAAAAATCAGCGACCAGCAGAAAAGTAAAAGCAAACTCCGAAACGATGCACTTAACGGCCTATATATTATAAACCCGGCTTTAGGGGCTAAAAGCAGTAATAGGGGTAGCACCCTTTTCTCCACACATCCTCCCACAGATGAACGAGTTAAAAGGCTACGTGAAATGTAGTTCATGGATCAAAGCAGTGTGTCTCCGCCATCTACTGAATTAATCCCATCAGAATCTCCATCTGAATTGGTGGGTATTTCTATGTTGATATTTCCCAGGTAATCCTCAAGGACTGTTATGGCTTCTGTATCCTCAATAATTTCTAGAGTGTTTGAATTTACAGCAGCTGAGAAACCATAAATGCTTCCAGTCAGTTTTTGAGCCTCTTCAATTATGGCTTGTCCCACATCGTTATAATGCTCTACCTGATATTTAATGCATTATTAATATTCTTTTAAGTAAAGGAGGGATGTTAAATTCAGGTTGAACTTTTAGTTTGAATTGTTTTTCATGGTTTCTAACTGCTCAGCACGATTCTTCAACCCTAATGTTAATAGCATCATAACAATGGCAATAAAGGCAATTAAAATATAAGCTGATTGGTAACCAGTCAGTTTACCTCCCTGTGAACCTATCACTGCACCAATAAGTGCACCTCCCACCAGCTGCCCAGCACTGGCATTGAAGTTTATTATAGCCTGTCCTGCGGCACGTTTATCAGGTGGACTCTCACCCAGCATGATATAACGAAGAGGTGAGCCCAGCACAGCTCCCAGACCAAGACCGACCACCACTCCCGATACTATGAACAGATAAAAACTGGTGGCCGATAAACTTAAGCATAAAAGACCCACTGCCAGGATAAAAATACCAAAAAGCATGACTATTTTGGTACCGAACTTATCCAGCAATCTTCCAATAATAGGGGCACTCACTCCCAGGGCCAGAACCAGGGGGATGACCATTAAACTAGCCAGAGAAGTGGTCAGAGATAGGGCAACCACTGCCAGAGAAGGCATGAACACAATAGCGGTTTGGCAATAACCAGTTCCAATGGCAATGCTGGTGGCTAGTTTAACCTCAAAACTCCGGTATAAGTCAATCTGGATAACCGGATCCAGTTCTTCCAGCTCTACCTTAACCAATACAGGTAATAAAAACACGGCCATGACCATCCATGTTCCTAATTCTTTATTACTTCACTTTAAAAACATATCTTTTAAGGATTCGGAAACATTATTCAAGAATGATAACTAATAATTCAATAGAGGATTATTGAAGTTGTTAAAAATTAGGGAAAAGGGAGTAAATGAGCCAAAAACAGTTATCTAAATACTTAGATCAACGACTTATAAAGCGCCTGCGAATTTACACCATAGTTATGGTGGTCATGTTGTTGGTGATAATATACGAAGTCATAACCGGTACATTTAGTATTTCATGGGCTCTGGGAGGGGTACTCATTGGTCTGGGCATTGGTACACTGGTGAGTCGTGTGTATCGTTTGAGCTGGGATGATGAAACCAGTAATGTTATTGGCCAGATGGACTGGATTGGTGCCATAATCCTGATTTGTTACCTGGTCTTTGTATTTACCAGAACCCATTATCTCTCATACTGGTTGCAGGGGCCTCCGTTAATGGGATTGGTGTTCAGTTTAACAGCAGGCACCATGATGGGAAGGGTGATGAGCACTGAAAGGGGTGTTAAGCGGATTTTAAGAACCTGGAACATTTTGGGAGATGAACATATTAACTGATTCCCGGTTTTTGAAATTCAGGGCTTAACTCCTACCATTGAAGATCCTGATGGAAGTTTTTATAATATTTTATAGAAAAAAATTAATTAACCAATGGGGGTTCAGGTGTATGTTGGATTTTGGTTTGACTGAATATGGAGATATGGAAGATTATAATACCAAATTTTTAAATGAGCTAAGCCCTGGCAATGAGATATGTGGTGAAATTGTTGTGGGGGAGTTCAAAAAGGTGCCCATGGGGAAAAGGGAAGTTGCCGAGTTTTATGTTATAATAACCAACCGTGAAAATCGGACAAAATGGGTTAGTGAATTCACAACTCCCTACTATCCAGAAACAGATAACATTTATGGTGAAAATGGTGGCTTATTTTACACTTTTATAGATAGTTTGAACCATGTGGTGAATAAAACACCCCTAAATTGGCAGGATAATTATTCAGTGAATTTCAGCCAGTTCCGGAAAACAGTGAACGAATCATTATCTTCAATTAAAGTGAAAGTAGTTCCTCCAGTTAATCCTGATGCCAAGACTGTTAATTTACAGGTGACTGATGCAGTGGTTAAAACTGAATCTGAAAAGAATAAACCCTTAACTATTTACGATCTGGCACAAAAGGACCCTATAATCCTCATGGCCTACGCTAATCTAAGGAATAAGGGCGATCGAATTACTGTGAAGAACATTACCTTTGAACTCAGATCATCCCTGGATGATGGGGTTATAACTAAAAATGCATTTCAAAATGCTCTGGTTGAACTCAACCAGTTAGAGCCATCGGTTGATCATCAGTGACCATTTTTTTCTTTGTTTAGACTGCAAAAGAAAGTTTAAAGTACATAAACTAACGTTATTCTGGATACAGAATAAAGAGTTCATTTTTTTCTTAGAAACTGAATATTTCAATTATTAATAGCCCGTTTTAATCTGTTCTTCCTTGCTTTTAAGTCCAATGGCCAGTATAGTCATAATCAACGCAACCAGACCTATGAACAAGTAAGCATACTGGTATCCTAACAGTTCTCCGGCATAGGAGCCGATGAATGCTCCCACCAGTGCCCCACCTACCAGTTGCCCCACACTGGTGATGATATTCAGGAGAGCTTGACCTGATGCTCTATCCTGAGGTGGGCTTTCCACCAGCATAATATAACGGGGAGGGGAGCCAATGGTGGTGCTCATACCCACTCCAATTAGTATGCTGGCCGCAATTACTATGTAAAATTTTTCTGAAAACAGGGCGACGGTAAAGAGTCCCACTGCCATTGCCAGGGATCCGATGAGCATTATATTCCTGGAACCAAATTTATCCAGGAGTCTTCCAATTAGGGGAGCGCCCAGGGCCATGGTAAGAACCAGGGGGACTAGCATTAGACTAGCCTGACGTGAGGAAAATGCCAGGGCCACAATTACAAAGGCCGGGATGAATACTGTGGAGGCCTGCACCAGGCCAGTGCCCACCATTATACTATTTACCAGTTTAACCTCTCGACTTTTCAAAAGATCAACCTGTATGAGAGGGTTTTGAGCTTTTTTTTCAACATTCCATAGAATTGGCACCATTATCACACTTAGAATTAGGTAGGGTAGTACATCCCATGAAAGGAGGCTGCTGGTGATGTTATTGGTGTCTATATGGTTGATCCCATAGGCCAGGGAAGTTACCAGAAAACCCAATACCATTAACCCCTGCCAGTCAAAGGTAATTTTATGGTTCCTCTCACTGTAAGGGAGAATATAAAGACTTCCCACAATGACTGCCATGGTTATGGGCAGGTTAATAATAAATAACCATTGCCAGCCATAATGGAGTAATAAACCACCTAGTATTGGTCCCAGGACACTGGACCACCCCCATACTGAACTGAGGATTCCTAGGGCACCTCCCCTTTTATCCGGTGGGAATATGTCCCCAATAAAGGCATTGGCCACTGGAAAAATCCCGCCAGCACCTAAACCCTGTATTGCTCTTCCTAGAAGGAGCATTTCAAATGAGAAGGAGGTTATGGTCACCACTGAACCAATGGTGAAAAGGAGGATATCCAGGATGTAAATTGCTTTCCTACCATATATGTCTGATAATTTAGCCATTAATGGTGTACCTAACATGAAAAATAAGATGTAGATTGTGAAAACCCATGAGAGTAGTCGTTCGTCCACTGTGAAATATGATTGGATGCTGGGTAGTGCCGGACCTACGATACCTATATCCAGAGACCCCATGAACACTCCCACAAAGAGAAGAATGAGTATGCGATTCTGGCCCTGATTTACCATAAAATGAAATACTGATTTATAATGTAAATAAGTATCCTTTTACCATTCATTCTAAAGCTTTAACGGATTGATATGGATATCCATAATTATTTTATTAATGAACATGAAAAAATCGTATTATTATACTTATTTTAATCTTAAACCAGTCTATTGATTATAATTTTGTATGAATATAACAAAAAATATTTGATTGTATCCATACAACAAAAACTGATTTTATATACTTTAAAATTTATAAAAATATTTTAATAAAGTATAGGTTTTAATTACATGCGTACACCAGGTAACATTTAATTCAATTTTATTTCATGCATATTAACTTGGTATCCTGAGTACTAAATTAACATTGGAGAGGGGGTTTAGAGTTTATGAAAGTTCAGAGGGGGAGTATTTTCCGTCCAGGGAATGATTTTTACCGCACTGCAGGTATATTACTTTTAATTGCTGCTTTACAGTTTTTCATGGCCATCAACCTTGCAGAAACACAGTTTCCAGGGTACAGCTCAACCACTGACACCCTCAGCCACCTTGGAGGTGCCATTCCACCCATTGAGCCTTCAGCCACCATATTCAATGTTAGTGTGATATTATTAGGAGTTTTAAGTCTTGCCAGTGTTTATTTAATTCTGAAGAGTGGAGGTTGCCGGCTTTTCTCATCCTGCCTGGCCATTTCCGCTGTTGGTGCGGTGGGGGTGGGGTTGTTTCCCAGTTACACCGGTAGTTTTCACATGTTTTTTGCCATTTTAACCTTCATTTTTGGTAGTTTAACAGTTCTATTCTCCTATCGCCTGGGGTTGAACATTCCCATGGTAATAGTATCCCTATTCACTGGTTTCACTTCTTTACTTATTATTATCTCGGCACTTTTTTGGGGGCTGAACAATCCAATCTTCATCTATCTGGGTTTGGGTGGTGCAGAAAGATTCGTAGTATACCCTAATCTACTTTATCTCCTTGCATTGGGAGGTTATCTCGCCAGCAGGGGAGAGGACTGGGTGAGGATAAGATTTACCAAGGGATATTTCTAGGAACAAAAATCTGTATCTCCGTCTCTAAAATCCAGAGATTATTCTAGAAATAATGGAAGATATTAGAGATTAAGGAATTATAAGGATATCTATCTGAAAATATAAAACCGAAGATTTAATTAGATCCCTACACCAATGTTATATATAGATAAATTGTTTTTTCATTTCTCCAGTGTTAACATATTTATTATTTTTAAAATATGTTTTGGTTGAGGATTTGAATTTAACTTTTTTACTTTATGAATTAAGAATATGTTTCTTAGATTAGATGCATGTTATCATATAAACTCGGGAGGACTTGTCTATGAATGAACATATAATTGAATCTCAAATACATACAAAACCATATAAAATGACTTTACAACCCCAGTTGCTCAAGAAAGACCAGCTTAACAGTTTAAATAAAATTATTATGCCACTGTTAAAAAGACAGGGAATTGAATTAAAAGATGTGGGTGAATCGTTTAAAACTCTTTTAAGTCCCTTGAGAATGGAAAGGATTAAAGAAAACCGACCATTCTATCTTATTCTAAAAGGAAGTACCCACAGCAAAAAGCCAGTTACCGTGTTAATTAACCCTGCATCTAAATAAAAACTATAAATTAGATAGCATTATTATTTAATTAAATTCCCCTTTCTGCTTTTTCTAACGTATCCCAGTAGTTCTACTCCAATATCATAAATAAATAGTCAATTTATCCTCTAAAAATATCAAGAAAACGTTTATCATCATGTACGTGACCATCAATTCATTGATAATTACCTCAATTCCTATTGGTAACCAACTCCATTGATAATAAACTCCATTGATAATAAACTCCATTGATAATAAATATGAATTGATCCAATAAATCTATTTCAGGAAGTGATCCAGATTTTTCACAAGAATTTTATTTTGATAATGGGAACTGTATTAATGATAACGGTAATATCCGGGTGTAGTACACTTGAAGGAGGCTATGAGAACAGTCTTTTAAGTTTTACAATTCCTGAAAACTGGACAGTGGATAATTCTAATTCCAGTGATTCTCTGGCCAGTTTAAAAACTTGGGATAACCAATGGATTTACATTCAAAGCAGTGATGTGGATCCAACTGAAATTATTGAAAGTTATATCCAGAACTATCCTGTAGAGTATCCCCGTTTTCAGGTTATTAACCGGGATCCAGTGCAAGTTGATGGTCGGGAAGGTGAAAAACTGGTCTTTAAAAACACTGCACAGAATGATTTCCTCCTGTTGGGTCCAGATTACATAAGTTCCGTGATTGCCTTTAGCAAGGATAACAAAACTTACATTATCACTTCCCGGGAAACACTGCCCGATAACTATTATTCCAGAGTGGAACCAGCAGTTAATGTGGTGGTAAAATCCCTAAGGATTAAAAAAAGTTTCCTTAACTAGAAAAAAGTAGTGTATGATGATTAAAAAATTTGTTTAAAATTAAGCCTGAACTTGCTTATTTTATTATTAATACCATTAATCAGAACCCTTCTCCATTATCAAAACCGATTCTTTAATAAAACCGTTTTCCATTATTAGAACCGTTTTTGGTACTTTAATTCAGAAAAGACAATACGATACACAGTCCCATTACCATGCTGAATTTCCATTGACCCATCTAACTGTTGTAGTAATGATTTAACCAGGTTGAAACCCAACTTTTTCCCATTTTCAGGGACTTCTTCTTCAGAGTATCCTATTCCATCATCACCCACTTCTAGTATGAACTGATCATTATCCTGGTGTAGTTTTACCATGATTTTACCAGTTCTACCATTGGGGAAAGCATGTTTCAGTGCATTGGAAACCAGTTCGTTTATAATAAGACCACAGGGGACAGAAGTTTCAATGTTCAAATCTACTTCTTCAATATCCAGATCAAGTTTAATATGCCCTAAATCTTTGGTATAATCATAGATTAAACTATTAAGGAGGGTTTCAATATAATCTGAGAAGTTTATTGAGTTCAAACTATCAGATTGATAGAGTTTTTCATGGATCATGGCCATGGATCTGACTCTGTTTTGACTTTCCACAAATAGTTCATGATCCCTCTCATCCACCACGTTATCTGATTGTAAACTCAATAAACTGGATATAATCTGTAAATTGTTATTCACCCTGTGGTGGATCTCCCTGAGAAGGGCCTCTTTTTCTTTAAGTGATTTTTTAACAAACTCAGCAGCTTTTTTCTGGTCTCTAATATCCCTGCTGCTGTAAATAAATCCCCGAAAACCATTTTCGTCAAAAACGGGTTTTCCAGTTGTCTCCAGCCATACATAGTTTCCATCGGCATTTTTATATCGATATTCTATTCGCATCCCTTCTGCAATTCCCTGTGATTCTTTAAGGCTTTCAATTACCTTTTCAGAATCATCGGGATGTATGAAGTCATACATGGATTTGCCCAGTAAATCTTCAGAGGAGTAGCCTAATAACTGTTTTGAAGAGGGACTGACATACTTGTAAACACCTTTTTCATCAGATTCACTGATGAGATCTAGCATGTTAGAGGTGATGAAGTCCAGCTGTGCTTTCCTCTGTGATATTATTTCTTTATTTCGTTTTAGAGTAATTTGGGCTTTTTTTATTTCATTTAAGGATATAACTTGCCGTAATATTACCAGGGTCACAATGATTCCAACTCCCCATATTAGAGCAGCGTCTGGGGATGTAACTAGTAGGAGACTGTAGGTAAAAAGTACCAGTATCAATGGCAAATAGGAAATCCAATCATTATAAAGAAGTGGTTTCCTGTAAATTGATAAATAATCCCGTATATCAATGTTAATTTTATTTAAATATGATATTATGGCCAGGATAACAAAGAAAGATGTTGAACTATACAGAAGGTCTGCAAAATATAAATATTCTAGATTGGGAACTACCACATGGTAAGCATAGGCCATGTCCCCCAATACTTGTAGGAATATGCCCAGAGCCAACAACAAAATGGGTAATACATTGATCTTTTTGTTTTCACTGAATAGAACTATGGTTACACCCAATAAAAATATAAGATCCAGGAAAATGTAGGATATGGATAGTATCATGGAAAGAGAATCTGGTTGGCTGGGTTTAATTACCGGCCAGATGAGGGGAAACCATATTATGAATAACAAGGACACCATAACAATAATCGCATCTAACAAGGGTGTTAATCTTGTTTTGTATGGCTTTTGGAGAAAGTTGAATATACCTAGAATCAATAAGGGATAAGAAACCATGAACAAAATGTCAACGAAGGAGGGTGTAGATATTACCCCCCAATAATCTCTAAAAAAGAAATTTAACAGATTGCCAATGAAATAAAGTACCGTTGCCGTGGTTATCATTATCCAGGGATTTAATAGCTTTTTATTATTTTTATAAGACCACCATGTAGAGTAAATCATTAATAAACTTACCAGGAAACTCATTAGGGGTACTAAAAGATTTATGTATAATGGTGCGATACTGCTATCCCAGAATGTTATGGGTAGTAAGGTTAAAAAAATGAAAATGGCTAAAGATAATAATACACTTGATTTTAATCTGCTTGTTGATTTTGAGGTATTCATCAGTCATCCACCGATTAAACAATAAAGTATGTGCATCAGAACAACTAGAATTTTTTTATTCATACTCTTATACTGATATGGTTTAAGTTATTAATCAAGTTTTTTGCAAGATTTCCCTGAGATGGGAAAAATATGATTTAATCACAATATACGCCTATATTTGAAACAATCATTATCATAGTGATGGTTAGTGTCGATAATCTTTTATCTGATAATATCAAATAATCTTATTAGAGAAAAAAAGATATTTACAGGGGTTTTATTAATGGAAAATGGTTTAGAAGTTTGCAGTACATGTAATGCCCAGATTAAGCCTGGATCAAAATTCTGTACAGAATGTGGTAAACCAGTCGAGGATCAAAGTCATGAATCTAAGGGAAAAGAAATCCATGATAATGAAATGGCTGCATCCACTTTAAACTGTCCAGAGTGTAATGCTGAATTGACAGCAGAGAATCAGTTCTGCACTGAGTGTGGGGCTAAGCTAAAAGGAGATATGGAGGGAAAAGGATTAGGGAGTATAGGGGAGGAGAATAGGGAACCCATTACCAAATGCCCTAATGTAATGCTACCATTGCACCAGGAACTAGATTCTGCACTGAATGCGGTAGCAATGCCTATGAATATGAACCTCTAGAATCCGTCACCACTGTTCAAACCGGTGCCACCCAAACTGAAATCACAAGTACTGCCAATTCCCCCAGTAAAACCACAACATCTAGGGATGATCCCCTGGATGAGATTAAGGAAACAGGTCAGGATCTAATGAGGGATGTGGAGAAAACTGGAAAGGGCCTTATGAAAGATCTGGGAAATTTTCTGGGTAAATCATCTAGTAGTAGTTCTAAAAAGATTATAAAACCAGCTGAAAAAGAAAAACGATTTTTGGTATGTAATAAATGTGGTGGGTACTATGAACTCCAAAAGGGAGAATCTCCTGATGATTTCTCCCAGGAATGTGATTGTGGTGGTCATTTAGAATATAGAAATCAACATCCCTGAATATTTAGAACCCTGGAAATTAAGATTATGTCAATAACCAATATTATGGCTAATTACTGATAAATCAAAATACTATTATTTTTATTTTTTTAAGATATTATCCAAATATCAATCTACAACAACATATGGGAAGGGTATGATTGCACCCATAGATAACTCCACCTGCACCCCCATAATATAATTAATGGAAGCCTTCATTATATTTTAAGCACTGGATCATCTCTATCGAATATATGACCCTTTACACTGAATAAAGTTAGCAATTGATTTGATGAAAGTTCATTTATTTTTCTTAGTTAAAATCATTAAATTTGATGATGAAAGTTGCATTAAATTCTTGAATAAAAAAACCATAAATCATTGATGATTCACATTCCTTGGTAAGATAAATGTTTGTATAACACGAAAAGTATATACCTTTCCTTCTTATTAATTATTAATTATGATATCATAAGCATATCATAGGGGGTTAATGGTGTGACTTGTCACGTAACAATTAGAGCGGGGGAACATGGTAAAATCATTCCTAATGGAGAAATTGTAGTATCCGAATCAAGTCATGTTTATCTTCATGCATTACCTGAACCAGGTTATCAGGTGCAAATGTGGTATGTTAATGGTAACCAGTTTTATGGAGGTACCAAACAGTTCAGGGTCACGGCTGAGGGAGATAAATTAGAGATTAAAGTAAAATTTTCTAAGATTTAATCTATATTCCAGATTAAATCATCTTAATTCAATTTATGGTTTTCATTGATTAAATAAACCGTATAATTTACATTATATTTATTTAATCAGCAGATATAAGCTTATTGGCTTTTTTTAATTGATAAAATAAATTTTTATTATTTTATTCATCTGTAATTATATTGTAACTAAAAATGAAAAAAAGGATATAAAATTAGTTATAATAAATATTAATTGTAGATCCATTACAATTTACAGGAGACCGGTCATGTCCTTAGAATATCTTAAAAAAGACTTTGAAAGGGTTAATAAAAAATTTAAGGAACTGAAAAGAAAGGGTGAAATTGAAGCCATTGAGAAAAACCTTGATTCATTTGAGAATAAACCAGTTACTGATTCCATGGATAATATATGGGCAGAGATCTACCATGATGTGTTGGATCTAAAAAAAAGTAAGGAAAATAAGGAATAGATTTTTTTTATTAATTTGATACTATTGAAGAACTCTTTTTATTCAACAAAATCATTTCCTCGTAGGGAATTTTTTATTAAAGAACGCGGTAACTTCCCTGTTTTCTCTAGAAGTACTTTAATACAATTTATAAATTCTTGGCCAAATTCAATGGCTTCTCGTAATTCTTCAGGATTCCGAATTGACTGGAAGTGATGTTGATCCTGGTAGTGGAGGTTAAAAATAACAGTCAACACATCAAGACATTCCCTTCCCATATTGCCACCTGCACGATATCTTTCAAGGTAATCGATTAAAAATTGAGGGTTCTCAACTGAAACACCATCCCTGTAGGTAACAGAACGCACAGCGTGAAGGCAAGCGAAGTAAGTTGAAACACGAGAAGAACGGTAAAAACCATTCTCATAAGTTTCTTCAGCTTCTTTCAACCATATTCTTGCTTCTTTAAGGGATAAAGCACTTTTTAAAGGAGAAGGCTCAACTTTTTTGAGATGCCCCTGATAGTATAATTCATCAATTTTTTCCAAATAAACCACCATTCTTTGGGATTTTCATATTTATCAATTTATTAGTGAAATTGCAATTTGGTATTAATGTTGTTAGAAGGTTATATTAAATGTTATCTTTAGATATGATTCTTAAAGTGGAGGATTTTAACAGTTTTTTTCTTAAAAATATTGTTATTCCATCCCTTTTTTTTAAGTTGAAACCGGCAGGGAAATAGGGTCATATTTTTATTAGGAGATAATCATATATGCCATGTTAACTTGTTGAGGTGTTATATTATGAATTTTGATAAAAGGTTCATCACAATAATCACAGTAGTTTTTATCATATTATTGGCCATGGTTTTTAGTATAATGGCCTCGGGAACACATTTTAGTAGTAAAAATAATGAGGGAAAAGAAATTTCCTTTAATTACCCCAATGAATGGTCTTTTTCAGAACGTACTCCTGGTGAATTGATTCAGGGTGAGAAAAACAGTACTGACAATTCCACTAACCGTTCGGTGGTTACCATTAACAAGATATCATTAAATGGAACTTCACTGGATCAGGTTAAAAATAATAACATATACATTAAGACTGGGAAGGTATTTAATGAAACCAACCGTACTGTGGATGGTGTTAAGGCCTCGGTAATTGACATTGAAGAAATGGCAGGTCCAGAAAGAGGAAAATTAGGTGAAGTAAAACTGGTACTTTACAGTAAAGACAACTACATCTACACTATATCCTTTGTAACTGGAGGATCGCTGGAAAAACTGAAAGGTGATATTGATCATATATTAAACAGTTTCCAGACCAAAAATTAATTCTATTTTTTTAATTAATTATTTTTTCATCCTATCCACCAATAACAGTCACAATTAGGGGGAATGAAAAGACATTAATCTTATTTAAATAATGATTAATGTCAAATCTGGTGTTATGCACTTTAAAATACTAACTGGATATTTTTTTTACAACCACAGTGTCGGCAACTTTTTGATAGGCATCTCGATATTTTTGGGCATCGAAGTTCACAATCATGGTTTTAACATCGGTATATTCCGAGTTGAGGAAAACATAACTACAGACTTGTAAACCGTCTTCAATTTTTATCCCGGGTTTATCAGCTATGGTTATGCTTTTTCTTTTAGTAAAGCAGGATAAATCTGTCCGGTTACTCTTACAATAGAATACTTCACCGACCATGTTTTCAATGTTGGGGGTAGAGCTGTTATAAATCTCTAATTTACACTGGGTACTGTTAGATTGGTCTAGAATCACCAGTTCTGGAGGGTACTGGAATTTCACCCATTCATTTTCAAAATTTCCCCCAGTGCTGGTTTTATTAATAGTGGCGGTAGTTCCAGTGAGATATGTGCATCCACTCACGGTAACCGTCCCTAAAATAAGAATTAATATTATGGATTGGTAGTTTTTCGTATTCATCCCTCACCGTGAAAGTTGCTACATTTATTTTTACTCAATGTTTAAAAATCTAATTCATGTATTACGATAAATTTTTTTATATGAACTAATTTAATTACTGGTTTATAGAAAACCTGAATTTAACATTATCTATTGTTCCTGTTATTCCATTACAGGGAATTAATTTTAATGGTATCAAATTCAATATCACCTGAGTGTTTCCAATCTAATCTACATAATATCTTATTTCCAATTATTCAGGTTTATTCTACGTTTTTATGAGAAATATAACATTTATTCAAATAAAATAAACATCAAGACGGTTTATTAAACATCCAGTAAATTTTTTTTCTTCTTTAATTTTTTCCTGGATAAAAAAAAATGTAGAGTCAACAGCTGTTGCTTACAACTGTTGAAAGATTTTGTTTTAGGATTAACTGCTTGCAATCACTTTTCCAGATGAGCTTCCACTGGTAGCGTAGTATCTCATGGCATAACCATTACCTTTGTAGTCGTAGTCAACCCAGCTGTTACCATTCCAGGTCTGAACTGAACGATGATTGGATGCCCAGCTACTTGCGTACTGTACAATTCTGGCTCTCTGTCCGGATGAAGTCAACTGACCATATAAAGCTGCACTGTTATCCCAGCAGTCACCAACTCCTTTTCCACCGTAACTACTGTAAGATCTCTTAGTGTAGCTTCTTACTGCAGTAGCATAGGATTTTTTAGAAGAGGAATAGGATGATTTGCTTGAACTTGAACTCTTTGATGAGTAACTGGTATCACTTTCACCGGCAGCAGCCTGGACTTCTGCAACATACTTGTCCCAGTTTTCCATGGCCTTTGTAGTGTCCTTTCCCACAACACCGTCAACGATCAAACCTGCTTCTTCCTGGAAAGCTTTAACAGCCTTTTCAGTGTCAGCACCGAAATTACCGTCAATATCACCAGAGTAGTAGCTGTAATCAGTTAACCATTTTTGTAGTTCTTTGACCTTATCACCGGTAGATCCAAGCTTCAATGAACCATCAGTAGTGTTATTTCCTAATATTTCTGTTGTTTTCTCACCAAAAGGCTTGTTCTTCTGAAGTACGTCCTGAGTTTCTTGAATCTCAGAATTAGTAACCCCAATGGACAAACCATCGGCAGGATTCTCACCTATTGCATTATTATTCTGATCATCCACGGCACCTGAAATTGGTATAACCGCGACCAACATGCACAACATACATAATACTGCATAGGTAGAGTTTCGCTTCACTCGCTTAATTATACCGCCTCCGCGCCCCTTATTAATCTGTTTTACAGGGCTATTTTCTATAGGCAATGATGGAAACAACATCCTTTATAAAGCTTTCGAAAAAAATCTTCAAAAAACGGATGTTAAGAGCTTATTTTTTAATTTAAAACCCATTCTAAGCTTTTTGATTTTAGCATTTAACCATAGTTTATTTCCTTTAGTATTTTCACGTAACTAGCTCAATTTAAACCTTGTTTAAGGAAAATAAGTATTTCCAATTCTTTTATTTCAATGACACATTATCCCGTATAAAAGCTAAAACATCAGTAACTAGCATTTAAATCAATAAAGACCTTTAAATTTAGTTTATTAATTAAAAATAATTATTATACAAGTTAATGTGATTTAAACGATTTTAATCCATTTTTTCATTAATGAGGCCATATCCATAATTATTAATAACATCCACCCGTTTTAATGGAAAATATTATTAATAATAAATAGGGGTCATGGAAGTGAGAAACCCAAAATAAAATTGAAAAGAAAAATTTCCTATGGATAATGTTCTGAACACTACTGGAGAAAAATATTTTAATATTTTCCAGTGAAAAATAAATTTATTAAAAAATAATAGTTTTAAACATTTATCATGTTAATCTGAATCATTAATAGATGTTTCAGATTGTTCGGCCATTTTTATTTGATTAATATTTTCTGATATCTTCAAGAGATAGTCTGTTAGTTCATCTATTCTAATGGCAACTACTGTTTCCGTGATCTCTTCCATTTCCGGATCATTACTGGTGTCATAGACTTTCAGGGTGGTTTCACCATAATTTTCCATATTAAACCTTTTAATTTTCTCCAGTGCTAATTGAAGGTCTTCATATGCTTTCAATTCCCCTAATATGTTGTTCCTTTCACTGACCAGTTTCTCTAAAGTCACTAGCAATCTCCCCTCAATTTTTTACTAACAAAATCCACCATTAATTATGTTAGAACTTTAGTTCTTACATTATTAGAATTTGATGGGATTGTTATTAAAAACTATCCTATATTAAATGTTTTAAATGTTTTTATTATCAGTTTAGTTCTAAGTGTTGAATCATTTTCATCCAACAGAATTCAATCATGGATAGCACTACTTTTTTATAATTTTATCCATGGAACTCTGGATAGATTTCAACCATGGTTTAACTGTACGGGTAAACTGATGTTTATCATCACTTTCAAAGTTTTTTGGTGTATCTTGATTGTTCACAAAGTCCTCTAACCAGTCAGCCAGCTCATATTCAGGTAAATCTTCGAAAAATACCCATGCGAAACCTTCATGTTCTCTGCTAAGATTTAGTTCGCCTTCAACTATTTCACCAGATAGTATGATGTGCACTGCCCTTATCAGATGTAAGTTTTGTTCTGACACCCCTACAACATGTTCCAGTGAGATTTTTAGTTGGGTTTCCTCGTATACTTCCCGGATTAGGGCCTGGTCAAATGATTCGCCCTGATCAACCTTTCCTCCAGGGAGCTCCCATTTACCTGGGTTGGTTTTTGAATCAGTGGATCTTTTCAGAATTAGAATTTTACCCTCATCATTAGTTAAAAAAACACGCACTGAAAGGCCGAATACAAAATCGATCATGGTATAATTCTCCCTAATAATACCTAATAATTAATCCCTTAATTAAAATTATTCTTATACAATTTATTTTGTTTTGAATGTTTCCGTAAGCCATTTCTGATGATTTTTTTATAACATCTCACATCACTAATGTTAATATTAAATTAATTTATTTTTTTTTTATTTGAATGATCATTTTAACCCCGGTAAAACTATTTATAGATTTTAGAGATTTAACTCTATGGATTATGGGAGTATAAGTCTTGATTTATCTTTATTTAAAAGATATTCTATGGAAAGAACTAGAAGAGAATAAATATGGATTAGTAATTAAATTGATAGTTATCATCATATTATTTTAAAAAAAATATTTTAGGTTGGAGATTTTATCTCCAGCCTTAATTTAAACCTTTATTAGGCTCCTACTTTATCACAGTCATTCCAGGTTTACTGCTCTGGGCGTAGTATCGGTTTGAGTATCCATTAGCTTTGTAGTTGTAGTCCACCCATGCACCGTTCTGGTACACCTGAACGGATCGGTGGTTGTTAACATAGCTGTTGGCATACTGTACGACTCTTGCTTGTTGACCGGATGAGGTTAATTCACCATAGAGTGCGTTACTGTTATCCCAGCAGTCACCAGTTCCTTTTCCACTGCTCCAACCATTACTGGTGGATCTGTAAGAATTAGAATAGGATTTGCTGGTTCCGTATGCAGCTTTAGCTGATGATGTTGAACTACCAGTTTTTGTTGAACTACCAGTTTTGCTATATGTACCAGTTGAGGTACTGGTTGAGGTACTGCTGCTGGATGGGGAAATGTTTCCATTGACCAGGTCTTTCATGTTCTGACGGGAAATGTTTCCCACAATTCCATCATCTTTTATTCCAACGTACTGCTGGAATGCTTTTACAGCCTGTTCAGTGTAGGTACCAAATTCACCATCGATTTTACCCTTGTAAAATCCCTGGGTTTGTAACCAGGTCTGTAATTTTGTGACTTCATCTCCAGTCATTCCCAGTTTCATGTCTTGGTCTGCGCTTGCGTTAGTCACGACCGTGTTTTCAGTATCTGAACTTTCCACGGCTCCCACTGCAGGGATTACCATGAAAAGTGCACACAATGCAACCACTATTGCTTGTGTGAATTTTCGCCTAATTTTATCGCCTCCGTGTCCTAAATCTTAAAATAAATGATATAGGACATTTTTTAACACCAACAGTTCATTGGCCATGTTATATAAAGGTTTCGGTTTATTTTGTTTATTAAGGCCATTTCTAAGCTTATTTTTTTAAATAAAGCGTATTGAGAGGTTTTCTTTAGAGCGTTGATCAGAATAGGCCCAATAAGGTTCAAATCCCCAAAAAATCATCAAATCATGTCTAATTCTAAAAAATAACAGTCCATTGTGGCAGTTGTTATCCAAGCTCAGTAATTGGTTTAACCATTACCTAGAACTACCTATCAGAAGATGGCTGTTTCCAGTTATAAAAGTGATAATTTAGAATTTAGAATATAAAATGGCTATATTTTTAAATTAACAGATAAATAATCTTTGTTTTAATCTAAAGTGTTTTCAGATTTTAGGTGGAGTATTCCTTGATTTTTTTGCATATTGATACAACAAATATTTCAATTATATTTGTGTATTAATACAACAAATTAATTTTTTAAATGATTAATGGTGTTTTTAGATGATGGATGTTTTTTAACAGAAGCTGGAAAACCTATGTATTTATGATATTTGAAATGCTATGAGTTATAGCCAATTCTATTGATTCTAACCAAAACACAACCAATGGTTGTTAATCTTAAAAAAGATTTGCATAGACTTGGGAGTAAATATAAAAATTTAGAGTGTTAATAAAATGATACAGAAATAAAAAAATTGTCTATTTATATTACTGGACATTTTTTCACCATGAAAAACTTTATATACATTGGTTCGCATAATACCATACGTTCGAAGATGCACGAACCAAATAAATTATTAATCAATGACTGGTATGCCAGGATTGATAAACATTAAAAATTAGGTTCATTGTCATTTCTCGGAAGGATTCAAAAATACTTAAGATAAGGAGGAATTAAATGAAAACTGAAGATCTTAACCAGGAATGTCCCAAATGTGGTTGTAAAGATAAAACTGTTTCCCAGAGAAAGAAGGATACTTCAATTGACACTTGCTACATCCCCCATATTCCAGATGGTAATGTAGGAGTAATAATTTGTAGTGAATGTGGACATGTATTTGAATACTGCAAAGAACGCAAGCTAAAACAAGAAGTAAAGAAAATACAACTGTAGATTTTTTTAAACCTACCAAGTCCCCTTATATAACAAAATATTGATATAATATTATTTAAGGAGAATAATTGGAGATTCATAACTGATTTTTTTTCTACATTGATAAAATTTTTTCCAGATTTAATATTTCGATATTGTTATTTGAGTTTTTTATTTTTCTGGCTTTATGAATTTATTCACAAAGTTTATATTGTAGGCACATTCATTGATCAATAGTAATATTAGGTATAGGTGGTGGGGCAATGGCTAACAATGAAGTTATCTATGATTGTTCAGATGACAAGTTAGAAAGGTTGTTTGATTATTTAATTGAAGAAAAACTTAATGAATTCAAATCTAAATGCCAGTAGGTTGTTTTTGATAAAAAAAGTTGGCATAATTTTATTAATGTGGAATAATTTATTAATTTTGCTATAATTTTAATAATAATTACATTTCTAATTAAATGCTTCTGGAATTTTTTTTTAATGGTAATTGAATTTCTGTTAATTTAAGGCCTGATAACGCCATAATGAATATACGAATACTAATATTATGAAAATCAGGATAAGAAATAAGGCCCTATTTATACTGGCAGTTTTCTTCCTTTGGTCTTCCGCTGCTTTTTGATATTTTTCTAATTCCCGATCGATATCATCCATAGCCAATAAAAATCCCCCTAAACATCTTCCATTTAAGATTCATAGTATTTAATAAAGATTCAGAATATTAAACTCGCATTGGTCTTTTGTAATCTTCAAGGGTTTAAGAGTCCATTATTAATAAACGTCTTTTTTTATCATTTTATAAGCATTTTACCAATTTATAATCATTTGAACCTGATTAGCATAATTTCAATATCTTTATATATCAAAAAGATAAGATAAAGAGTTTATTCTTTAATTAACCATTGATTTTCTGTAGCAAACCTTTGACCTTAGCATCTAAATTATCGGCATGGTGCAAGGCCACAGCTTCTGGAGTTTTGGGATCAACAGGGGATCCCCAACCATTTCGCACTTCACCATGATGACTTAATATCAAGTGTAACAGTTGAGTTTGAAGATTTTCAGGCATATCTTCATCCAGTGAATCGATTTTCTCTTTCACCATATTTGCAGATATGAAAAGATGATCCAACATTTTTCCTTCATTGGAAATATCAATACTTATAAGATCATAATCATAGGCCCTTAATTTACCCACATCATGCAGTATTGCCCCAGTGTAAAGTAGTTCCTTATCCAATTGAGGGAATAATTGGCAGGCGGTTTTACATATCTTTAATACCTCCACGGTATGTTCCAGTAATCCTCCCTGGTAATTGTGATGGTATATTTTAGCAGACGGTGCTGTGGAAAATGCTTGAGCAAATTCTGGGTCATTGAAAAATTCCTGGAGGAGTTTTTTTAGGTAAGGATTTTCCATATGATCAATAGTGGTTATGATTTCCTGGATGAGTTCCTCAGGGTCTTTTTGGCAGGTTCTGATGAAGTCATCAAGGTGGTACTCATCTTCTTCCAGTGGCTGGAAACTATCTACTTTTATACTAAAGTTCTGGGAATTGCGGGGAAACTCATCAACATTACCATTTATTAGGTAGATACTTTTCTGATTGATGTTTTCAAAGATATCCTGAGCATCTCGGTTTGGAAACATGCGAGCAGTTATTTCACCGGTTTTATCAGTCAAACTAAATTCAAGGTAATCTTTACCATTTCTAGCTGTTTTAATAGTTGCACTGGCAATTACAAATGAAGTTTTAATCCTTCGGACAGTGTTTAATTTTTCTATGAAGTCATCTTCTTTTTTTAACATGGCAGCTCTAGCCCCTATAATATATTCATTAGACAGTAATAATTGATAACTGGATGGCATGATTATGAAATTTATCTTAATTTGTTTATCTCTAAGGGATTATTTTTATTTTACCTTTGGGATCAATGGGTTGCCAGAATAGAGTTTAAAATAGAGTTTAATTAATCGTGAATTTTCACTTGAAACCCGTTTTTAAAAAATTTTTAAAAAGAAATTAATCCTATTTATGATTGGATAAAATTCCAATTGAAAAAATAGGAATAATTCTTATAAGAACAAATTGAGAATAATTATTATAAGAACAAATATATTTTAGTTAAAATATTCAAAATGCAAACTTAAAAAAGTGTAATATTTAAAGAAAATAAATTTAAAAAAATAGGGGTTATCCTATTTAAATAAAAAAAATCTTTTAATATTGGAAATCCAATTGCATTATAGACAGGGTTATCTATCAACGATTTGATGTACAACCAGGATTTTTTTAATTAAAAATAAATGCGAATATACTGAAATTCTAGTTCAATAATAAAATTAGTGAATATGATTCCCAGAGTAATAAGACTAAAATAGCGGGTCTTTGACCGGGTAAGGATTTAAAATTGTGGGGTGTTTCTTTGACCAGTATTGATTTTTTTGGTGGTGTGGGTGAAATTGGTGGTAACAAAATCCGGATTAATGGGAATCAGTCTTCTTTTTTCCTAGACTTTGGAATGGGATTTTCTCATGCCAATGATTATTTGTCAGAGTTCCTGCAACCACGTAAAGCCAACGGGATTTGTGACTTCATAAAACTGGGCTTATTACCCTATATAGATGGAATATACCGGGAGGATTACCTTCGTCATGTGGGTCTTCCCTACCCTAATGAACCTTCAGTTGATGGTGTTTTAATTAGTCACTCCCACGTGGATCATGTGGCCTATGTCCATCATTTACGGGAGGACATTCCCATTTATCTTTCCAACGAGTCTTACTTGATTTTAAAAGCTTTAGAAGATACTGGGGCTGCATCATTTTCTGAGTATCTCCACTTGAAAAAATCATTTTATCTGGAGCCTAAAAAGCGTGGTGAGGGTTACATTCGTTCCCGGGCTAATGTGGTTGACCGTGATATCCAGATTGTGAAGCCATACCAGAAGTTTGAGATTGGGGACTTTAACCTGAAATCTGCCCCGGTTGATCATTCTCTGCCGGGAGCTTCAGCATTTATCGGGGAAAATGATGAAGAAACTATTGTATATACTGGTGATCTTCGTTTCCATGGGAGGCACCCGGAACTTACCCATAAATTCATAAAAGAAGCTAGGAAAGCCAATCCCTCTATTATGATCAGTGAAGGTACTCGTATTGATAAAGAGGATAATGTTACTGAAATCGAGATTGAACAGCTTGCTGTTGATACGGTAAGTATGTGTAAAGGTCTGGTGGTGGTTAACTATCCAGTGAGAGATCTGGATCGGCTTTTAACCTTTTATAAAGTTGCAGAGGATACAGGGAGAAAACTGGTGGTGAGTCTTAAGCAGGCTTATATTTTGAACCTTTTTAGTGGAAAAGGTTATGAATATCCTGGTTTGGGTGATGTTATGATTTACAAACCCCGTAAGGGTTGGGGTCTCATGGGAGATGATAGTTTTGCCTGCGTAGAGGATGAATGGTTATGTGCCAGTGACATTACCTCGGACCAGTGCCTCAGGGACTACAAGAAATGGGAAAGGGAATTGCTGGAAAATGACAATGTCTTGACTTATCATGATCTCCAGGAAGATCCCCAGGATTATATTTTCCGTTGTGATTTTTTCGAGTTAAAGGAACTAATTGACATAAAACCAACAAATGGTGTGTATATCAAGTCCAGTACTGAACCATTTGATGAACAGATGGAAATAAATGAAAAGAAAGTGGAAAATTGGTTGAAGTTATTCAATTTACCCCTTTTAAATAGAGGCTTCCATGCATCTGGCCATGCCAATGGCCGGGAGATTTTGGAGATGATACGTAAGATAAATCCAGATAAGTTATATCCAGTTCACACCACTCATCAAGACAAATTCCTGAAACTCCAAGAAGATGGGATTGAAGTTATATATCCCGAATTAAGTGGATAAATCCCTCAATAAAATTAATTTTTTCCATAGATAGTCTACTTATCCCCTTGATATATTATAGAGGAAGTTATAATTTTAGATATCTGATCTAATCAATTATAACCCATTGTTAGAAGAACTCCAAAGATTAATGATGCTGCAAACAAAAAAATAAAACCTATTAAAGGTTTATCTGTGTTTTTAATACCTAAAAACTGTATGAAGTAATCGCCATCCATTACTTTAGTTGATGGGGCTTCTTTGATCCCACCATTGTTTGGAGTGGTTGTTATGGTTATATCTCTTTTGACAACTGATGAAGCGCCTAATGATGAGTTGGATTGTTCAGTGGCCTGAGTGGAATTTGAATATTTAACAAAATCTTCATGTCCTTTTGGGCCATATGATCTGTTTGTGGTTTTAGTTTTGGTTTCAGGAAAGTTATTTGTTTTGGAAAATAAATTCCCAGAATTTGGTTTAGAAACATTTTTCTGGGTTTTAACACCTTCAGAGATAACTTCAACTCCATTACCATCTTCAACTTCCTTTTTATTTCCATAAAGAACATTTCTAAGATTAGACTTAATAGAAGGCTTATCCTTACTTGAAGACTTAACCTCACTAATTGATTTATCACTACCATGAGATTTATTCATACTCGTAGATTTATGCTCAGGAGTATGTTTTTGGTTTCCAGGATTACTTCTGGGTTCAGAATGGTTGGGATGGGTTACTGTCTGTTTATCTATGTCAGTTTGAAGAGTGTCACTTGCCCCCATACTGGTTACTTGATTGTTTTTGAAAACCTCTTTAGTTTTTTTGGGAGATTTGAACGTAACTGCCCCTGTAATTTTATTCACACTCTGATTAAGGGGTTTATTTTTATTATTTTCAGATGAAATTGCTTTATTATATTCTTTCCGATAATAGGCCCGGTTTCGGGATTTTAGTCCCCTATTTTTGGATTCTATGTGGAAAATTGCATTTTGAGCATAGGTTTTAAGAATGCCCGTCTTTTCGGTTTTAACTTTATTCAGGGGGGTCAATGCCCTTTCATCACCAAGATTTCCCAATGCTTTAACTGCTTCAAGTTTAACCACTGCATCGTTGTAATTAAGGGCTTCAATGATGCCATTGACATCTTTAATAAGTTTTAATTTTCCTATGTCTGGTTTTTCCTCTTTGGAGTTTATTTTCCGATAATAATTCCTATCCTTTACCCGGGGATTATCAGATCCCTTAAAGGATGGGAAACTAAAGGTTTCTAATTTTTGATTTACTGGAGATGGCTCATCTTCCAGAACATCCTCCTCAAGATTATCAGAATCCGCTTCTGAGTCAAGATTTTCAGTTCTAGTGGTGTTATCTTTTAGGGTAATTGGAGGATGATGATCTGACTTATTATTTTCTTTTAAATAACCATCAATATCCTCGACATAGGTTAATGAACCGTAACATTCACATGAGACAAAATCTTCTTTTGATTCGCCGTTTTCGAGTTTATAATAACCGCCACATTCCTGACATATTAAATATCCCATTTTATAAACACCTTTGATAAGAAAATTTTTGAATATTTTAAAAATGATATTTTTTCTATTTAAAATAACTGTTTTCAAAGAACATATGTTCTAGGTTTTATTACTACTACTTGAATTACTACTACCACCAAATTACAATTATCATGTGGACAATTAATTAATTAGGATTAAGATTGCATATTTCCCCATAATTAATAAATATTTTTTATATTCCTAGCCCTGAAAATGTTTATTTTATATGATTACGTTCGATATAACAAAAAAATACGATTTATTTCCTAAAAAAGGGTTTTTATGATTGGAATCAGAAAAAATATTCTAAAATCGGTGCTTATGGATATTTTTTGCATCCTTTCTCAATTCCCCTCATCATTTTGGATTTTAAATCTTCATAATTGGTTATGGCCCCTGGGCCAATGTGTAATATGATATCTCCGGGTTTAGAATTTTTAATAGCATATTCCCCAGCTGTAATCATGTTTTCTGTTGTTATTTTAACTGCTTTGGAGTCTTTAGCCCCCTCCAGTACTTCCTGTGCTGATTTCATGTCCAGGATACCGGTGGTCTCATTGTATCCGCTGGCTATGATCACCTGAGCATATTCTCCCAGTATTTTCCCTATTTCAAACTTGTCCCGGGGATTGGTACTGTCCGGGTTATCAATTAAAATCACTAAATCAGATTCATCCTGTGAAAATTGTTTTAAAGTAGAAATGATGCCTTCTGGTACAAATGCTGCATCAAAGTGTATTTTTCGACCAGAATAATTTCCTATATATTCCAGATGTCCTGGAATTCCTTTAAACTTGTTCAGGCCATGTTTTATTGATTCTTCTTTCAGACCATATGCCAGAGCAACAGCTGCTGCGGCAACCGAGTTTTCAAAGTAATAACCCCTGAGATTGAATTCAGTTTTAAAATCTCCTTCACGACCCTTTATTTTATATTTGATTCCTATATCCCCATTTTTAAGATAGCCATAAATATCACAGTCACTACCCTGGGAGCAGTAATATAATGTCTTGTGTTGGTTGAGAATCTCCCTGCACTGTGAGCTGGATACCAGTATTTCACTGGATCCAATAATCATCATCTTTCTTTTGGTGTATTTTTCCAGGGACCCCTCAAATTCTGATAAATGATCAGAGTAGATGTTGGTTATCAGTCCCACCTTCAACTTTAACTCCGAGAGAAGTCGGATTGTACCATGAGGTAATTCCAAAACTGCAATATCACTTTTAAGATGGTCTCCGCTTATGATTCCATCCACAATTACTTCACTTAATAAATTACCTGAAAGGGATGAGCATGTCCATACTTTGTACCCTGCATTTTCAAAGATATCAGAAATGATATGGGTGGTACTGGTTTTCCCCAGAGTCCCGGTCACTCCTATTACATCAATATTGATGGTATTGTCAACAATTTGAGAAATATCCTGATTAATTAATAATTTTAATTCATTGTCAATAAGATAATGTCTGATAGGGGAGTTTTTAGGTATGTTTGGAGAAATATACACTGCGTCCACATCTTCAATATTGGTGGGGTCATCCCATCCCAGCTGAAGATTCACTCCTTCCCCTTCCATTTTCTTGAGGGTTTTTTGCACATTCTCGGGGAATTCCTCCATTTCCTTTTCATCAGTTATTTGAACCTGGTGACCTGCATAATTTAATATCCGGGCTGCTGGTCGCCCAGCATTACCTGCACCTATTACAACACATTTCATGTTAAATTCTCCACAATTAAATTATTGTTCCCGATAAATAAACTTAAGTCTTTAAAATGACAATTGATTTAAAACTGGTTCTAGAATGCGATGATATTCCATTATCATCCATATTCACTGATTCAAAATACTATCAAACACAATTACTAAATCAATTATATCTGTCACTTATTAACCTTTACCATCATTAAATATCTTTAATATGGTATAGTAAGTCTCTTTTTATATAGCACACACAAAATATGATTTTTTTCAGTTAACGCTGCAACTTATTGTTTTAAACTAAGTTGAAAAACATCCTATTGGTTAATATTAGTATAACCATTGACTATAATAAATTATTTTCAGCATATAATAAATTTTAATCATTTTATAATAAATTATTCACAACATCCATATCTAAAAAAAAGGATAAATAGAGGCAAGTTTAAATTAATTACGGAGTACATGTATTGAAAATGTAAATATCTGAAAATTGCTTTTCTTAAATTAGTGTTATCTAATTGATAAATAACTAGAGGAGTGTTTCTATATGGCAGTTATAAACGAAAACTATCTGTTAATTAAAAGCAACTATATCTTCGCTGAAATAGATCAGCGGGTTGAAAAATATCAGAATGACAATCCAGATGCCGATATAATACGTATGGGTATTGGAGATGTAACCCGGCCTTTACCTCAGGCAGTGATTGAAAAGTTCACTGAAGCTGTGAAGGAAATGGGAGAAGCTGAAACATTCCAGGGTTATGGCCCCTATCGTGGATACGACTTTTTAATTGATGAGATTATAAAGAACGATTTTAATCCATTGGGTATTGAATTATCCAATGAGGAGATTTTCGTCAGTGATGGTGCCAAATGTGATACCGGGAATATTCAGGAGATATTCGATGTAACCAGTACCGTTGCTGTTACTGACCCTGTTTATCCAGTTTACGTGGAAAGTAATGTTATGGCTGGTAGAATAGGACCCATGGGAGATGATGGACGCTATGATAAACTGGTTTACCTTCCCTGCACTGAAGAAAATGGTTTTGTACCGGAAATCCCTAAAATACCGGTGGATCTAATTTACCTGTGTTACCCCAACAATCCCACTGGCACTGTCCTTACCAAAGAACAACTGGCAAAGTGGGTGGAATATGCCCGGGAGAATAATTCTATTATTCTATTTGATGCTGCTTACGAAGCTTACATACAGGAAGATGACATCCCTCGCAGTATCTATGAGATTGAAGGTGCACGTGAAGTGGCCATTGAATTCCGTAGTTTCTCAAAAAATGCTGGTTTCACTGGTACTCGCTGTGCCTATACTGTGGTTCCCCAAGAATTAATGGGTTATGATAGTGAAGGAAACCCTCATTCAATAAACAATCTCTGGTACCGCCGACAGACCAGCAAGTTCAATGGTGTTTCCTATCCTATACAGGTGGCAGCCAGTGCAGTTTACTCCCCCAAAGGACAGGAAGAGATCAGAGAATCCGTTGATTATTACATGAAGAATGCTTCCATAATAAGGAAAAGCCTGAAAGATTTTGGTTTAAGTATATATGGAGGGGTTAACTCACCATACATCTGGATAAAAACCCCTGAGGGTATGGATTCCTGGCAATTCTTTGATTTCCTCCTGAATGAAGCACATATAGTGGGAACCCCTGGTGTTGGTTTTGGCCCTAGTGGTGAGGGTTACCTCCGGTTAACTGCCTTCAACACCCTGGAAAATACCAAAAAAGCCATGGATAGAATATCTAAACTTTCCCTGTGAATTTAGAGGGAAAAATATTATTTTTTTTAATTTTCTTAAATCCTTTTTTTGGTAATTATTTTGTGATAATCTATTTTTAGAACTGAAAAATATTGATTATAGTCTACAACATTAAAAATTTAACAATTTGTTTTTATAATTTTTTTTATCCATCCTTCGTATAATGTTTCATTTCCGACTATTTCATTGTAGTAAGATTTAAATTTTTGAATTAAGAATGTTTCATCTTTTATAT
>Ga0334882_1000642_pt1 | contig 51971 bp, 52 predicted proteins | sample GraSluR1_MG_5_FD_207226 | JGI IMG/M metagenome (GOLD analysis project Ga0334882, IMG submission 207226) | Sludge microbial communities from methane-producing bioreactor in Wageningen University, Netherlands - Granular Sludge_15_04-R1 | ecosystem: Engineered > Bioreactor > Anaerobic >... | reverse complement strand
TTAACTGTTAGCTCCTGCCGAAGATCGTCACATCCGAGGAGGCTCATTGTCAAGGACAATCGGAATAGCATACGGAAAGAAGTTCTGCACCTTATAAAATTTGTCAAAAAAACTGTTGCCATTCCAAGCTTATTATTTAAGCTTTTAAAATAATGAACTCCTGGATAGCAAAATAAAGCGCAACAAACCTCCACAAACTTATCTAAATACCTCTATAAAAATACAAAAAAACACTCTTTGAAATAATCCAAAGAGTGCTGTAAACGTTGAAATAGCAACGATATTAACGTTGAGAACTGTAGTGAACGACGAGCGCCTTTAAGACCTGGCTTGAACAACGCCTAATTGAATAACTTTCAAAAGCTTTTATTATCAAATCTTTTGGGCGATTGCAAATAACAAAACTTCATCTAATTTCAACTAATATCATTTGAATGGTGTGAATTTTAACCCTAAATAAAACGAATTGAGCTAGCTTTTACCATAAGTTCACACCATTAAGTGATATTTTCCATTGACTAAAAAACATTCCCGTTTAAATCGAAACTACTACATTTTTACATATTAGCTTCAACAAAAATTTTATCTCGCCAACTTAAGTCAAAATTGCCCGCAAGTTCTTCGTATGATTCATCAATTGCTTTTAATAGTTTTCGTTCATCGAGATTGTTTTTCAGCATATGAAGTAGTTCTCGATTCTCCAGAGGGAAAATCTTTACTAAATCTGCAATTTCATCTTTATTTGATGACCGTAGAGGTACACTTGCAACTGCTCGCCAAATATTTACAGTATTATCGTCCAGTTCATCAGCAATAAATAAAGTAATGACATTCTTATCAAAGTTGTCTACCGTCAAATTTGTTGCATGTCGTAATACTGGCTCCCATTCTCCACGTTTTTGAGCTTGGGCATTCATCAAAGTAACTTCAAGCATTAATGTCAAGTTTTCATAATCAATGACAATATCACCAGCACCACCAGCTGCATGTGATAACGGACGCATTTCACCGTCTAAGGTTAAATTCAAACTCTTTGTAATAAAAAATTCTTCTTTAGAAATATAAAACCATGCAATAGCAACAATATATTCATAAATTGTTGGAACCGTTGCCGATTCTGATACTTCTGATTTAATTTTTTTATCATCTCTCGGTGAAAATAGCGGTAAGATTTCAATAATTTTTTCTCGAGGAAATGTTTTTGAGATAAATTTTCTAAATTTATCTTCTTTTTGCGTTAAAACAACACTTTCGATTTGTGAAGTATTTTCAATTCCAAGAAATGCTTTAATTTCCGACAAAATAGCAGATTCATCTAAATCCAATACCTCAGTTATTGTAGATTCTTGATAGAATGAGTAACTCAAGTTTTCTTCATAATCAGCATAGTTTTCAGTTCCCGAGAAACTCATAGAACTAAATATTATCGAAAGAACATCTTGATTGGTAGCATTGACTAGTCCAGTATTGAAGTCTAATAATCCCGATAAATTGAATGTTCGTTTTGTCATATCTCGATACTCACGAACGATATCATCTTTTTTAGAAAGTACAAATTGATTGTAAATCAACGTATTATTTTCTGACAGCAAATCATTATCTACGTTTTCATCTAAAAAATCTTGGATATTTTTAGATTTCATAAAATTCGTTTTAGCAAAAATAGCTTTTCCAAATCCAAATGCCTTTGTTAATTTATCGTTAGAATTCAATTCAAGCAAAGCATCTAAATTTTCAACATTTTTGTTAGATTTAAACGCCAACAACTTATTTACAAATTCAAAATATATTCCTTGCGTAGCTGAAGATTTTCTATTCACGAACAGCGAATCAAATTCTTTTCTATTTAATGGTTTTTTTGAAAAAAGTTCATCAGCAGTCAATTCACTTGTATTCTCTGGAAAATTTCTATCCAAAAATTCCGAAAAAATTTCATTGTTATCATTAACACTGTGATAGTCGTTAATGATGTCTTTTATTTTCCTATTATCAAATGACGGCTGAATTAAATGAATTAGTGTTAGAAAATCTTGTTGTGGGATATTTTGATACTTTATCACCAATCCCAATGCGACACGAAATGGATAAAAATAATTCATCTTATTTGAATCATAAACACGTAGTTTTAACAGCTGACGAGTGAATAATAAATTATTCGCATCAATTCCTAGTGAACGTTCAACATCATTTGCACTAAGCGTATTTTCATTTATCCAACTATTAGCAACTCTTGAAAGTTTCCTTTTTGAATTTGTTAGCCCAATTTTAACTAAGGCATTGGTTAAGGTTCTCCCACGTTTTGCAAAATCCTCATCAGTATTCCTAGAAAATAAATCTGTTTTTGTCAAAATTTTTTCGTAAAATTCTGCTTGCGCGACATTATTCCATTCATTGAATTCTAGATTTGTTTCTTGAAGATAAGGCAACAAAGTTTTATAGTCGTCAATTAATGTTTTTCTTCTAAAACTTGTGTCACCTAGATTAAATGTTTCTGCGGTATTTGTAAGCTTCATTAAATATCCCTCTCGTAATTTGTGACTAAAACTTCAACTGTTTCACTTTGTTTAGCCTTGGACTGATAGTTGCTATTATTGTAATTATAGTTTAAGACGTACAAATTATATTTTGAAGCCCAACTTTTAAGGATTTCATTTTCTCTTCCGTTATGAATTATCACATTTGAAAGAGCAAACTTAATATTATTTTCATTTGCTTTATCTAGATAATCGTATAAGTCTTTTTCATCTTTTTCAGACCAACCACCATTTTCATTGTAAGCTGCCGTCGTAATAAGATACGGCGGATCAGCATAGATGAAATCTCCTGTGTCTATACTCACTTCTCGGAAATCTTTGGTGGAATATTCAATTGGTGAGTCCTGTATTACTTTTACAAACTTACGTAATTTTTCCTCCATCTTTTTGTTAAAGTCTCGTTTACCAACTGGAAGATTATATTCACCCTTTGAATTAAAGCGAATCTGATTATTAAAACCGAAAACAACTAACAAGTAAAATAGCAATGGTGACGGTGAATTATTATAATCTTTCCTTAGCTTCAGAAATTTTTCTTTATTGTATGCACCTAAACCACTAGCACTATTCGCAGAATAGAATTCATATCCATTTTTTTTCGTATTAGATAACCCATATTCACTTATTTTCATTTCCGCTTGGTTAATGAAATCATCTATATCAATAGTTGAAATATACTCAAAAAAATTAATCACATGATTTTCAACATCATTCATAAGATAACTTTCTGCTTGTCCATTTTTTGCCAGATTTGCAGTAACGCTACCACCACCAGAAAATAAGTCAATCAATCGTGTATACCTTGAAGGAAAATATGGTCGTAATTGTGGAATCAATTTTTGTTTCCCGCCCGTATAATTCAGTGGCGATTGAATTATTTCATCATCAACTGTGCAAAGATACAGTAATTCTTTATGATTTTCTATATTCGACTTGCCCGTTGTAAAAGCATTAAAATCAATTGAAAAAACTTCTACCTGCCCACGTTTCTTCAATGTGGCAATAATTTCTTCATTTGAAATCTTTGCGTTTGAACGTGAATTTCCTTTTTTCGCCATATTATTGTACGAAACTAAAATATATCGAGCGTTAATATTTTGAATCAAATCATCAAATGCTTGGGGTGCTTTAGATTTAGTATAGTCCGAAGATTTTTCAGAGCGGTTGACCGCTTTCATTGCCACTCCCTCAACGTCCGGCTTTTTCCATTCCATAACGTTTTCTAAAACATGATAAGCACTTTCATAGCCCCGAGAATTATAAGGTGTATCAATGTAAACAAGGTCTGTTTTAATTTTTCTAACTAGCTGATTAGCATCTTCATTGTAAATTTCATTTCCAACATTTTTATTGAATTCGGGAACTCGTAAATAAATAGGTTTAAAGGTATCCATTTTTTTCCGATATGCATCAAAATGTCCTACTGTGTTAGCCACCTTATCCATAGCATATAGCAAAGACGTTAACAAAAATGCTTTCTCACGTTCGTTTAAATCGTTGTAAGTCTCGATCTTTTCACGGACTGCATCAATTTTTTGTGCGTTTTCAACTGAAAAATATTTATTACCAAAATTTTTATCAACATATCCATGTATACCTTCAAGAGAATTCAGTTCTTCAATTTTGAACTGAATCTTTTTTTCATCTACGGGCATATTCCCGAACCATGTTTCATAAGAAATGTAGTTGCTTGTAAGAATATCGTTAACTATGACTTTTTTGCCTTGCTTGTTAAATAAATTAGCAACAACACCTGTTCCACCAAAAACATCAGCAACTGACTTAACATTTTTGGTGTGTTCCGAAACAACATCATTGATAAAATCTAGTATTTTCTGTTTACTGCCTAAATATCTTCTATTATTGATATGAAGAGGAGTCGATTCAGTTTTAAACAACTCCAATTGTTCGCTGTGACTATGCTTCAATTTTTTGTCAATAAGTTCCGCTTGACTAAATGTCCAAGCATTCTGATGCCCTTTTTTTACTGTGGGTGCAGGAATTTCGTTTTTCCGAACCCAATTGTTTACAGTTTGTCGTGATACTTCGTACTTGTCCATTAAATCTTGTGTTGTCATCATTTAGGCATCACCCTCTCTTTACAGTTAATGCAATTCTACCATATTAAGTGCAATAAGTAATTATCAATGTTTAGTTTTCAAATTACCATTTCCTGTCGTTTGTCTAAATTGTTTTCAAAGATATTATGTTTCTAACAAACGCAGAACTTACTCTTCTTCTTGTTCTCTTAAACTTTCTATTTCCATTTGCTCTTCTATTAATTTAATAAACCGTTTCTCTTCTATTTCTTCCGCTACTTGTTGTTCTTCCATTTCTTTCATTAATTGAAGTAGTCTTTTTTCTTCCTCCTGTTCCATTAATTGAAAAAAACGTTCTTCAGAATAATAGGGGCTAGAATTTTGTTGGAACATTTGACTATCAAAATATTCTTTCTCAATGTTACCGTACAAATCGTTTTGTATTTGTTTCAACTGTTCAATATATTTCTCACTTGTGCTGTATAAATAATATTAATTGTCAAATTAAGTTAGACAATTAATATAATGAAAAGCGAATTTGATTTTACTCCGCCATCTCTTGAGCTTCTCCCAAAGAATGGCGAGAACGAAGAAACGTGGGAAATTGATTTCAAAAATGGGGTGGCACTATGGGAAGCATTACAAATACCCGCTCCTATTGCATTAAATGAATAGAAACAGTCGCAGGGCTTTTTCCGTATCTGATATCTCTTTATTCATTATCTCACCATATTGATTGTTTACCTCGTCTTCAGTTAACATTGGTGGCACATATCTTCCTTGAATCGTCGATACTTCTACCCCACCAGTTCGTATTTCACCGGAAAAAAGCGCATCCTCTGCTGCAACGATCCGATTAATCCGCTTACTTGTCTCTATTAGGGGCTCCTGTAAGTCGTTTAAAAGCATTTCAAAGCCTCTTTTTAAGTTAACGACGGTCAGGACATCATCTACCGCCACATTATTAGCTCGATTATACTTGATAATCTCTTCTGTTTGTAATAGCGTTGTATTTAACCCTTCAAATTTTCCCGCATTATACACCAGTTCCACAATGTTTTTCTTCAATAAATACACAGACTCTTTGCGAGATAAGTGGTATTTATCAGGAAATTTCGGACGCTTTTCTTCGTTCATCTTCTCCCCTCTTGAATTTTTTCTTCTATTATATAGGGCATTATTCTGTCATAGATCCAAACTCTTTACTGCGGTATCTTTATCTTCCTGGGTGATCCCAATATAGCGTAAGGTCTCCCGTTGCGAAGAATGGTTGAGCAGCGACTGAATGATCTCTGTTTTGGTCCCTTGCTTGTACAAAAAATAGCCGAAGGTCTTGCGCATCGAATGGGGACCAATTTCTTTTAAACCAACCGCTGTTCCTGCTTCATGAATGATCCGCCAAAGGCTTTGTCGGGTCAAAGGCGTATCTGCTAATTTTCGACTTGGAAACAAATATTTGCTGAAGTCTTGTGCTTGCAGCTGCTCAGGAAATTCGGATTGAACATAATCGAGAATCACTTTTCGCAATTTGTTCGAAATGAAGACCGAATTGTGTTTGGCCGTTTTTTGTTCCTTCATGGCCAGACGTTCTTTGACGATCACCCGGCCACGGGAAATTTCTAAAACGTCACTTAATTTTAACTGTCTTAAATCGGAGATTCGATACGCCGTATTGATCCCGATCGAAAAAAGCACCAAATTTCGTTGCCCATATTTTCCGGAAGCCAAAATGGCCTTCATGGCATCGATCTTTTTTTTGTCGCGAATCGGTTCCACGCTCTTCATTTTTAGTCCCCTCTCAAATGTTACTTAATATGATTATAACAGACAATAAGTCACATTTAAACAAGCTATAGAAAAAAGGCGATAAAAGAAAAGTGATTTCCTCTTAGAGCCTCTAAGGATGGAGCGATTTTGACGAATGTGACATAATCAGATTGTGTCACATTGGACTTTTGATATTTTCGGTAAGATTTGATTATCTCAGAACATTAATATTGCCCCTTTAAAAAATTTTGTCAGTACTTTTAAGTTATTCTATTCTGAAAATTCAAAATTTTCAGTCTATATAATTAATTTATATTCAGTTTACCAAATGATAAGCTTTAAAAAGTATTCAGAATTTAGTCAAGTTATGGATCCAATAAAGTAGATATGGAATATTTATTTTCTCTTGTCTAATTTCGCCGATTGTAAAATTAAGCTAGACAAATAAAAAAGTCATTTGTGCTACACTCAAGATAGTTCCCGCAAAAGAATTATAAGGAGTGAAGACAAATGACCTATACCCATCTTACATCAAATGAACTTGCAATGATAGAGGCGTATTATAATAATCATCAATCTGTAGCCAAAACCGCAGTACTATTGAATAGATCTAGACAAACGATTCATAAAGTTTACCAATTTTTCAAAACAGGGCACAATGCTCTAGATTATTTCAATCAATACAAGAAGAATAAAACTCGCTGTGGCAGACGTCCTATTGCCTTATCAGATGAACACACAGAATATATTCAAAAGAGGGTTGTTCAAGGTTGGACACCTGATGTGATTGTTGGCCGTGCAGAGTTTTCTATTTCTTGTTCTATGCGTACACTTTATCGTATGTTTAAACAAGGCGTATTTGAAGTGACTCACCTACCTATGAAAGGAAAACGTAAAGCCAACGGACACAAAGAAACTCGGGGAAAACAATCTTTTCGTCGATCACTTCGTGACAGAGGAAATGATTATTCTAAATTCAATCAAGAATTTGGCCACCTTGAAGGGGATACTATTGTGGGTAAAAAGCACAAAAGTGCTGTTATTACCCTCGTTGAGCGATTATCTAAAGTAATCATCACTCTTCAGCCAGAAGGCATACGATCTATAGATATTGAAAATCGTTTGAACCAATGGATGCAATCTGTACCTAAGCATCTATTCAAATCAATGACTTTTGATTGTGGAAAGGAATTTTCAAATTGGAAATCAATCAGTAATATCAATGATATTGATATCTATTTTGCAGATCCTGGTACACCATCACAAAGAGGGTTAAATGGAAACTCTAATGGTTTATTACGTAAAGATGGTTTACCAAAGCAAATGGATTTCAACGGAGTTGATGAATCTTTTATCCAATCTATTGCATCGAAAAGAAATAATATCCCTCGAAAATCATTAAACTATAAAACAACAATAGAAGTATTCTTGAGTCACATATGCAAAGAGGACTTGTCTAACTTAATTTGACAATTAATATAAAAAAATAGTATTGGAAAGAAATCCTAAGATTTCTCACCAACACTAGATATTGTAGAGCCAATACCTCTGACATAGCAAATAAACGAGCAACAATTCCCTAAAAATCGATCTAACTTGATCAAAAAATTCCAGTAAACCGGTGGAAATCCAGTAAAAAATTAGGTACAATAAACAAGTTTAGTGCTTGTACTAACTATGGCAACTTGATGGTCAGCTGATTTGACTTATCAAGGCCTTGTAGTTTCGCTACCAACGGAACTGCAAGGTGCCTTTTTTATTTGATTTAAACTATCTGGCTATATTCTAATGAAAACGGTTGTTTCTTGTCAAGCGAACAGGGGAAAAAAGTTTATTGTTGAGGAAGTTTAAAGAATTGATAAGCGCCCCATAGGATAGTACCTGTACGTCAAATAACCCGACCTATAGAATAGGGTCGGGAAGGTTTGGTATCTTATCAAACACCCATGAATTCGCAAGCTTATTCACCCTGAAAGATGTAATAGAGAAACTTATAGTATATTGTACATCAGAAATAAAATTTTTGAGGATACAGCCATAGATCTATCCCCTATATAGCGGGTAGTTTTTTATTTCAGATACTTTTAGCATCTTCAAAGTGCTCACTCATTAATAAAATCAGATAAAAATTGTTGATTTCTGCTTCATATTACTTTCTGTTATTATTCAGTTTACTTCAAACGGCGTGCATTAATCTCAGCAATTTGGGAAACCTCGATTTTGGGTTGGCGGTTTAAATCAAGTAATCCATTGACCTCTTGTTCTACGTCTGTCAGTTGTGTATAACAATATCCCACTACATATGGTAAATCTTGAATAGCCTTGTGCACCTTATCAAAGCGAGTCATAAATTCTTCATTTGATACTACTTGATGGCCATACCCCCATTCACTTTCTTTTGCAGTTGAAAATGCAATCCCGCCAAATTCTGAAATTATTACCGGTTGATTTTTATATGTGTATCCATTTGCAAAGGCAAAAAAATCATTATTAAATTGAATTTTGTTATTAACAATCGCCTCTTTATCAGCATAACGAGTTGCAAGCATCTCTCCATATTCTTCATAATCATGTAATGTTAAAATATCAGAAATAGTATGCACCCAACCGTCATTTGTAATAACTGGTCGTTCTGGGTCATATGCTTTTGTCAAATAATAAATCATTTCAGTAAAAGCTTGCTGCTCTTTACTATGAGCAATATCTTTAATTCCCCATGATTCATTGAAGGGTACCCACGTAATAATACTTGGATGGTTGTAGTATTGCTTAATGATTGTTTGCCATTCAGAAGCAAAATTTTCTACAGCGATATCATTGAAAACATAGGTTGAAGGCATCTCACTCCACACCAACATCCCCATTTTATCGCATAGGTACAAGAATCGTTCATCTTCTATCTTCTGGTGTTTTCGTAATCCGTTATAACCTAAATCCTTTATGCGAGATAAATCTAACTCCATTGCTTCAACAGAAGGCGGTGTAATAGATGATTCTGGCCAATAGCCTTGATCCAAAATTAATCGTTGGTATAATGTCGTATTGTTTAATAAGATTTGACCATTTTTTATATGAATTTTTCGCATTCCAAAATAACTAGATACTTCATCTAAAAGTTGCTTATCTGAATTATATAACCGAAAAGTTACATTATATAAATTGGGATCATTGGGACACCAAACTTTAGTACCCCAATTAGGATCTTCTTTAGAACGAGTATCCAAAGTAAATCTCTGCATTTTCTGATGCAAACTACCTTGAACTTTACTAATCAGTTCTTCTTCAAAAGTAATAATTGCTTCAAAAATCAAATCCTCACTAAACTTGATTGGTGCATTCACATTTGGCTGAAATACCACTTGATCTTCATCCAGATTAGGGGTAATTTTCACCATTTCTAATGAAATTGGAGATATCTTTTCTTCAAGCCAAACTGATTTCCAAATTCCTGTATTTTGAATATACCAACAACCAAAATTGTCTTTTTTCCATCTCTGTTTTCCTCGAGGCTGTTCACAATCAAGTGAGTCTTCTACTCTTAAAACAATCCTATTCTCTCCTTTAACCACTAAGGACGAAATATCGAAAGAAAACCGCTCATATGCACCTTGATGAGTTCCTACTAGGGTATCGTTCACCCATACAGAAGAATTATAATCAACGCCTTCAAAATACAAAGTCAATAGTTTTTTATCTTTGTCAGACTCAAAACATTTTTGGTACCATACCACAGAATGCGGTTCTTCTCTGTGTATTCCGCTAGCCTTGGTTTCATAAGTAAATGGCACATTAATAGTTGTTTCTGCTTTAAATCCCTTAGACCAATCTTTAATTAATCCATTATTATCATCATCAAATCTAAAATCCCACGTCCCATTAAGCAAACGCCAATTTTTGCGGATAAATTGTGGTCGGGGGTGCGATTTTCTTTCTATTTCCATATGTCTATTTTCTCCTTAAATTTGCTAATTATGTCTAGCTGTTGTGTTATAAAATGATATACCAATAAAAATTTTCCATTATTATTAAAGATAAGATTATACAATCACAATTTTTATTATTATCGGTAAATTTCATGCCTACCTTCAAAATCTGCTGTTTAGTGTAGACTTCTGGATATAGTTAAATCTCTGTAAGAACACTAAATGGCTTAATCATAAAAATGAACTGAGTAATTTTATCACTTTGGTATAGTTGATATTTACCATTGTTCTCTTAGATTGATACGTTCAGGGAAATACTGTTCATTGATTTCTTTGATTTTTTCTAAATCGACTTTTGGCTGACGATCATATGTTAGAATCCCATTGATTTCTTGTTCCACATCAGTAAGCTGGGTATAGCAGTAGCCCCAGAGAGCTTCTGAATCATAAATCGCATCCATTATACGTTTATAGTCTTCTAAATATTGATCATCATTTTCAACAGTAGTGTAACCCCATCCAACTTGACCATTCACTTTGTATCCAATACCACCAAATTCTGTCAAAAGAATTGGCTGCCCTTTATATTCAAATCCTTCTGCAAAAATTGCCCATTTTCCAGGTGGCATATGAACTAGGCCTTCTACATTTTTTAACGTCTTTCTGAAATGATTATATTTATTAATCTCATTTTTTTGTCCATGTGAATAGTTATGAATAGCACAGATATCAGTTTCAGTCATTTCCCAACCATCATTAGATATAACTAGCCGAGTTCGATCCAAGGCATGTAACATATAGTAGATTCCTTGTGAAAAGCTTTGTTGTTGTTTATTACTATGAATTTCAGGTACGCCCCAACTTTCATTTAACGGTACCCAAGTGATGATAGATGGATGGTTATAATCCCTCTCTATTATTTCAAACCATTCGTTTGTTAGATTCGTCACTGCATCAGGAGAATAAGATATCGTTGATGCACATTCTCCCCATACGATATAACCCATCTGATCTGCCCAATATAAGAATCGTGGATCTTCTATCTTTTGATGCTTACGGCAGCCATTAAATCCCATATCCTTGGCTAATTGAATATCTTTTTTAAAGTCTTCATCTGTTGGCGCTGTCAATAGCCCATCTGGCCAATACCCTTGATCTAATACCAGCTTTTGATAAAATGGTTGATTGTTTAAAAAAACCATCCCGTTCTCCGTATGGACTTTGCGCATTCCAAAATAAGAAGATACATGGTCTAGAATACCTTTTTGTTGATCTTCCAGCTCTAACTCTACATCAAATAAGTTAGGGGTACGAGGAGACCAAGTCCAGCCATCACCATGAAAGTTGCTGCGGAAAATTGTTTTATCATATATATCCACTGTTCGAATGATTTCTTGAGTGGCAACTTTAATAACATCCTCAACTAGTAACTCGCCCTTGAATGAAATAGAATACCTAATATATTGATTTGCTGCTAACTTATTGATTTTTATAGCAATATCTACTGTTCCGTTATCAATATTAGGTGTGAACTTTACGTTTTTTATAAAGAACTCTTCAACCGGCTCTAGCCATACTGTCTGCCAGATACCGGTAGTATTGGTGTACCATATGCTTGAAGATTCTGGTTTCCAGAATTGTTTCCCACGAGGAATCTCTTCACTATCATGAAAGTCTTGTACTCGTACAGTCAAGATATTATCGTTTTCTTTTACTAATTGACTAATATCAAGTGAAAACGGAGTGTGTCCACCAGTATGTGTTCCTGCTAAAAGACCATTCACATATACTTCTGCTTGATAATCTACTGCCCCAAAATGGAGTAAGCACCGCTTGTTTGGATTTTCCGTCCAATTGAATTGCTTTTGATACCAAACAATATCATGAATTTCTTGACTGTTAATTCCACTTAATTTAGTTTGATAGACAAAAGGAACCTGAATTTTTTTATCAAAGACTTCTGGTTTAATAAACCATTGATCTCTTTTTCCCATATCCTTATCATCAAATGCAAATGCCCACTCTCCATTTAAATTTTGCCAATCTTTTCTGACAAATTGCGGACGAGGATATTCACTTCTCATTTTTTCTACCTCTCTTTTTAACAAATTTTATTTGATTGCTATGCAATGTCATCTCTTTTTCACGATTCAATTAACCTTTGTATTAGCAATGACCATTCGCTTCATTGCTTTATTTTTAGCAAAGTAAACTACACCTGTTGCAATACTTAGAACCATTGAAGGTATATCTAAGATAAAATAGGAAAATATCCCTTGTGCCAATAGAAAAAAGCCTATCTTTTTAGCAATTTGCTCATCTTTCAAATAACGTTTTGCTATCACAAGGTTCATAATACCTAAGCCAATCAACAATGAACCAAATGTACAGGTTAGGGTAAACATGCTACTGTTTAATGTTTGACTTGCCTGACTAGACATTTCACTAGCTATTTTTCCACTCAAAGGAGCTAATTTATATAATCCAAAATATAAAATTGTTATCAAGCCATCGATAATTTGCCAGATACCAATTGTACAAACCATTCGTCGTTCAACTTTTCTATCCAACTAGAATCATCCTTTCACACCTGCAGACAATGACATAGACTGTAGAAAATATTTTTGTGCAAACAAGTACAAAATGAACGTTGGTACGATAGCTATCAATGCACCTGCCATCAGCAAAGTTGGTTTGGACACATACATTCCTTGTAATAGCTGCAAGCCGGATGTAATCGGCATTTTTTCGATATCATTAAAAACGATTGAAGGCCATAAAAAATCATTCCATGATCCGGTAAAAGCAAATAATGAAACTACTAATAGTACTGGTTTAATTAGTGGTAAGATTATTTTAAAGAAAATTGTGCCTTCACTCGCGCCATCAATTTGAGCGGCTTCATCAAAATCTTTTGGGATATTATCCATAAACTGTTTTACCAGGAAAATATTAAACACACCTGCCGCACCCGGGACAATCATAGCTAATGGTGTATTTACCCAACCAAGAATATCAATTATTTTATATAGAGGAATCAGATTCACAACACTTGGGAACATCATTGTGGCTAACAAGAATGAAAACAATGCATGTTTCCCCTTAAAATTTAAGCGACTATACGCAAAAGCAGACAGGGAAACGACAACCAATACTAACAAAGTATGCGAAACAGAGATCAATAGAGAATTCATAAACCAGCGAATTATTGGGGTACTTGTATTATTTATCAATAACTCTTGATAATTGGTCAAAACCCATTCGATCGGCATGATTTTAAATCCAGAAGTCATAAGTTCCATCTCTGATTTAAAAGATGTTAATACCCCATATCCCAGAGGAATAATCCAGATACATGCCATCGCAAATAAGAATATAAAAGCGACTAACTGTGAAATGGAAAATCTTTTCTTTTTACTCATCATATATTCCCCCTAGTCTTCCTTGCGTAACAATCTAAACTGGATAGCTGATACGATCATAATACAAACTCCCAATATAACCGCCATAGCTGAAGCAATACCAGCAATTGATTGTCCTGAACCAAAAGCATTTTGCTGAATATACATTAATAATACTCGTGTGGAATCGGCTGGCCCCCCACCTGTCAGCATCAATGGTTGTCCATAAATATTGAATTGAGCAATAGTTGTCATCACTAACGTATATAAAATTTGGCCTTTGATTGCAGGCAGTGTGATTTTCAGAAATTTTTGAATTGAATTGGCTCCATCAATATCTGCAGCTTCATAATAATCCTTGGGAATCCCGTTCAATGCAGCCTGATAGATAACCATATTTCCTCCAATTGTCCACCATACAGTCACAACAACGAGAGTCACCCATGCATATGGCTGTGTGCTAGTCCAAGGTATATTGGAATTCAACATAGTATTTATTGGTCCATAATTTACATTGAAAATCAATGTCCATATAATTACTACTGCTGAAATAGCAAAAAGGGATGGCATATAGAATATTGACTGAAAAATTTTCCCTAGTTTAGGTTTTGTATTTAGAGCTGCTGCCAATACTAATGGTACTGCTATACAAAAAGGAACTGAAAAAAGTACAAATTTAAAAGTGTTTAATAACCCTATACGCAACTGTCCATAGAAAGTGGAATCTTTTTGGAAAAATAATTCCTTATAATTGTCTAACCCTACAAAAGTCGGAACCCCAAATAAGTCCCAGTCAGTAAAAGATACATAGATACCAAAAATAACAGGAATTAAAAAGAAGATGGTAAATATAACTAGATGCGGCGCTATAAATAACCATGGTATTAATTTTTTCGTTTGATGGTGCTTTCCTTTACTTGGAGTAGTTATTGATTCACTATTCGTTGCCATCATAGTGTGTTTTTCCTTTCTTAAATAATTGGGATAAGAGAAAAGTTTTCTTAACTAATATTCTCTCGATAAGAGTATGTAAAGAAACCATTTCTACTTCATTACTTTTTTTAAAACAAAAACCGAACTATATAATTACATCATTGTTTCTTTTGATACGTTGCATTCAAGGAAATAAACAAGTCTGTAGTTTAAATATAGTCCGGATTTTGCACTCTATATCACAATTGCTTGTTATTAATTATTAGAATTGTCTTTGGCGATTTTATCTGCTACTTCTTTTTGCATACCTGATGCAAAGTCATCAACTGACATTTTTCCAAATATAACATCTAATGCATGAGCATCTAAGTACTCAGCTACAAAACCGTTATATTTGTAATCAAAAATTTTCAGTGTCGCTAGTTCCTCTGGTGTATTAACAAATAGGGATTGTTCCATATCTGTATATTCACTATTGTCTAACAGATCTAATGTCGCTGGGTTTTGTCCTGCTTTGGCCCATTCTAAAGAGTTGGTACGCACCCAATCCAAAAATTCCATTATTCCTTTTGTTTTCTCTTCAGAACGATCTTTATTTTTGAACATAACAAATTGATGAGAAGATGCCCAGTTTACTGCCTTTGAAAGATCATTACTTAATTGAGGTGAGTTCGTCAAGCCCCATTCAAATTTTGCTTCTTTTACTTGATTACGCATCCAGATTCCATCAGGATTAAGAACCAACTTACCTGCTAAGAATAGTTGTGCTGGATCTTCACCCTCTCGAGTAGTAATATTTTCCTTGTACATATCAGCATATCGCTGAATCGCCTTTTTCGTAGCATCTGTATCTAGAGTAGGTGCTGTACCATCTTGGCTTAGCTCCCCGCCTTCTTGCGCAAATAAAGATAAGAAGTTAGGTTTTGTCCATGTGATTCCTAATCCTCGAATATCATCATTTTCAGCTTTCTTACCAATTTCTTCTATTTCATCGAAAGTAATAATATTATCATCTAAAGCAGTTGGTAAATATTTATCCAATAATTCCTTATTATAGTAGATACCATAACTATGGATGTCTAATGGAACACTATACCGAGCACCATCAATTTCTCCTAGATTCCATGCTTCTGGAACATAATTTTCATCTTTTATATCGGGAAAATCTTTTAATACATCATCAAAAGTTACTAGCATGTCATTATCTTTATATTGTTTAATACGTTCCGCGTGAACAATATTTAAATCAGGGATATTTCTACCTGAATTAACAACAGTAGGAATTTTTGTATACATATCAGATTCTTTAAGTGAGACATTTTTTATTTTGAATTCCGGATCTGTTTTATTATATTCATCGACCATCTTTTTTAAATTTTCGCCATCAGCACCTACGAAAGGATTCCAAAAAGTAATTTCGTTCTTACTATTCCCAGCATTTGTTGAAGATGAATTTCCTCCACCGCATCCTGTCAATAATGTAAATCCTACACCAGCCATCAGTACCATTCCTGCTATTTTTTTCGTATTCATTTTTTCCCCTCCATTTTACTTTTAGGTTAAATATACTTTTATAAATACTTTTTTTAAAATTAACAAAAAAGTATTTATAGATATAAAACCCTTGTACAAACTTAAATTATCATTCCATGAAAGCGATGTCAATATTGTTATCAAACTATTTATCAAAAACAACTTTACAGTTAAACAGATATTGCATTATAATGAAAGCACTACTATTATATTTTACTTTTTAGTTAAAGGAGTCTGTATATAATGGAACTTGATCTCGAATTACATTCTTTGCCTGTTTATGAATCCTTAGCCAGTAAAACTCGTTTAAAGATGCTAAAGTACATTGGTAATAAAAAAAGAAGTATTGGTGAAATTTCGAAATATTTAGGAATGAGCAACGCTATCGTAACTCGACACGTACAACAGATGGAAGATGCAGGATTATTACATTCCGAGCGAGGCGTTGGCACCCACCGAAACAAAAAAATGGTGTACTTAAAAGTCGATGATATTCATGTTGTCTTTCCAGAAAAGGTTTATCAAGAATTCAAAATTCATCAAACGGAATTAAAAATTGGTCATTTTGTAGACTTTTCTATTTTACCAACTTGTGGTCTGGCAACTCCCCAAGAAGTTGTAGGAAAAGCAGATGACCCTAAATACTTTATGGATACCAAGCGTGTTGATGCTGCTTTGTTGTGGTTCAGCGAGGGATTTGTAGAATATAAAATTCCAAATATGTTAACAGACGATGAAGATCCTAATATGTTAGAAATAAGTTTCGAAATCGCTTCAGAGTTTCCACTCTCAAATAATGTTTGGCCTAGTGACATCTCCATTTATGTTAATGACATATTGGTTGCTGTTTATACTGTGCCTGGAAATTTCTCTGATACTCGAGGTCGTTATACCCCTTCTTGGTGGAACAGCAATTTTAGTCAATATGGTTTATTGAAGCATGTACGGATCAATAAATTAGATACTGGAATTGATGGGGAAGCCTATTCTGATATTACTATTGATGATTTAGAACTCACTAAGCATCCATTTATTAAGCTTCGATTCTCAGTAGAGTCAAACGCTATCAATAAAAGAGGTATGACACTTTTTGGTAAAGGATTTGGAAATTACAATCAAGATATTCTCATCAATACGTATTATTTAGAGAAACAATCTTAGAATTAAATGTCTCCCACACAATTTCATAAAAAGAACACCCAAAAAAATCATTGATGATACGTTCCTTAAGCCTTTTTTTGACTAAAAAGCAAATTTAAAGGACGTATCATCAATGACACAAGTATATTTTCATACGAGCGAAGATGTTCATAATTCATTGTAGAAAACAGCACTAATCAAACGAAAGATTTCTCAATACCACAGATGTTCTTGGACGATTTTATGATTTCTTTGCTGCAAAGCTTTTATACGAGCTTGCAATAACTTTTGTCTTCCTAATAAATTTCTTGTGTAAACAAGGCGACAATTTCTTTGTTTCCGCTTGATTTCTCGTAGAAAACTATTAGCAGCTTCTTTATTGCGCGCTAAATCCTTTGGAACAGTAAAGTAGCGATTATTAATTTCTACTAAATAACGAGTATCTTGCACCGGCTCTAACAGTTCCATTAGTGCCTCATTAAAAAAACGTTCTTCTTGGTACGTTCCATTTTTTATCCGTACAGTAAACTGATCTTCATTAAAATCAATGTAAAGGCTGATATTTTTAGAAAGTTTTTGTTGCTCTTGATAAGTGGACAGTAGGGACTTGGCAAAAACACTGCGTAAGCCACATTCCTTCTCCCATAAATATCTGGTTCGCTGTTGACGCAAGTATAATAAAAAATCACCTTGAAACAAAGCTCCCCAGAAAGATAGCCGAGTATTCGCTAGCTCTGAATATTGTTCTTTTTTTGATTGAAATTCACTACTCGCAGCTTCTTGTCTAATAATTATCGGCATAGAAAGATGGGTTCCTTTGCTCAAGGATTCTTCCCAAAATTTAGTTAATAGCGACCGTTGCTGAGCAAAGAAAAAATTTTGCTGATTATAATTCTCTAAATTTTCTTTTGTTGGTTCATTTGGAAAATTAAAACGCGCTTGACCGCTAGTGATAGTATCAGGAATTTGTTGGTTAGAAATACCTTCGATAAATGACAGTCTGCGCATAATCGGAGAAAGCTCCGGCTGCACCTGCACAATGGAACTAGATTTATTTCCTAAAACCAGCGTATTTACACTCGGACAATTCCACCCTTCCCCAAGCAAAGCAATCGTTCCAAACAAACAATTCAGAATCTTTTGATCCAATAGAAAAGTCACCTTTTGAAAGAACTCGCGACGGTTTGCATCTGTCAATTTTAATCGCAAATACCCAGGGACTTCCGTAAGTTTATGAAAATTAGCCCGAAGAAGATATTTTTTTACGACTTTTTCAGACATAATTATAAAACGACCACAAATCATTCCTAGCTCTGTCTTTTCTTGTATCAGAGTTTGGAGGCTGAGAAATTGCGGTACAGCACCATAATAATTTGGGTTTTCCGGAAAATCCAAGGCCTCTTCACAAATTCAATCAAATAATACAACTCCACATAGATCCTCTTCAAGATACTGAAATAATCAAAGGAATGAAGTCGTTCCCTCCAAACAAAAATTTCATTAAAGTAGGGCCTAAAAAAAGAATAGCAACTATACTTTGTCAAGAGACCTGACTGCTATTTTTTTGCTTGTTATTCTTCAATTACCAAATGTCTTGCCTTGCAGTATATTTAATGCTCTTTCTCACTAGTGTTGCATGCAACACTAGTGAGAAAGAGCACTAATAAGATTAACCTAGAAGAATAACTTTACTTTATTTATGTCATACCATAAATAAAAATTGAAAAGAATTTTTTTATTTATTTTTAGTAGATCGATTAATAGGAATTTTAGCTTGGGAGCGTCAATAATTTTGTGTAAATGGTTCTTCCCTACTGTAGATTGTTTCTAATTCTCCATCGGTTGACTCAGCATTTGTTCGAGCTCGCCTTCGGCCTGTTGGAAACCTTTATGACTGCGACCTAGGAATTTTTGGTTGTAAGTATCAAAAGACGAGACTAAGAAACGTTCCATCGACTCTTCATTTTGGAACTGTTCCTTGCGGTGGCTGTATTTCTTGATTTGCTTATTAAAGGATTCAATCAAGTTCGTAGAGTAAATAGTCTTGCGTATGGCTAATGGGAAATCATAGAAAGTGAGCAGGTAATCGTTCGAAAGGATCGATTCCACCATTTTTGGATAGCTGGTTTTCCATTTTTCCGCAAAAGCACCACGTGCTTCCAATGCCGCCTTTTTAGATGACGCTTGATACACCATTTTAAAATCATCACAGACTTCCTTACGATCATCGACACGCACTTTGTGACTGATATTACGGGAAACGTGCACACAGCAATGTTGAAAACGGGCTTTGGGGTAGAACCGCTGCACGGCCCCTGCCATCCCCTTTAAGCCATCCGCGATGAAAAGGAGGACGTTTTTCACGCCACGTTCCTGGAGGTCTATTAAAATCTCTTCCCAAATCGTGATAGATTCAATTGGTGCAATCGCATAGCTCAACACTTCCTTTGAACCGTCCGGGCGAATGCCAACTGCGATATGAATGGCTTCCTTGGCGACGGTTTTCCGCTTTAAAGGGATATATAGGTTGCGTCCATATAAATAGCGGCATAACGGTCATGAAGCTCACGTTCCTTAAATGAAGTGACTTCTTCCGTAAATGATTTAGTCATATTGGACATGGTTTGGGGCGTGTAGTAATGCCCATACATTTTCTCAATCAAGTCTGCGATTTCCGACATGGTAATACCTTTTCGGAAGAGGTGAATGACGGTCTCCTCTAACGTATCATTCGTCCGTCTATAAGCAGGAACAGTCTGTTGCTTGAACTCGCCGTTGCGGTCGCGCGGGATCTGGAGATGAAGTTCCCCATACTCGGTCTTGACCGTACGGTCATAGGAGCCGTTACGAGAATTACCCGTGTTAAAACCAATGCGATCATACTTTTCGTAATCGAGGAAAGCCGTTAACTCCGTTTTGAGAAGCGTATTGACAGCTTTTTCCAAATGGACACGGAATAATTCATTCAAATCGCCTTTGTTCGCTAGAGTCTTTAGAATTTCTGTAGTAAAATCGTTCATAGGGAAGTCCTCTTTTCTGTGAATGTGTTGTGGTAACTCTATTCTACAGAAGGGACTTCCTTTTTTCTATTTACACAAAATATTTTACACTCTCCTACTTGAAGTTTCCGAATGAAAACTCTATAATGAGAAATGTGAAAATGTTCACTTATTGTAAATTAAGTTTGGAGGCTTTTATTTATGAAAATTGCAATTGCAGGGGCCGGCGCGATGGGTTCCCGGTTCGGACTGATGTTGAAACAAGGTGGTAACGATGTTTTGCTAATCGACGGCTGGCAGGAGCATATCAATGCCATCAAAGAAAACGGATTGAAGGCTAATTATAATGGCGAAGAAATTACTGTTAAAGTCCCAATTGTTAATCAGAATGAGGTGCCCACTGGTGAGCAATTTGATTTGATTATCTTATTCACGAAGGCAATGCAGTTGGAAAAAATGCTGCAGGATGTTAAACCATTAATTGCTGATCACACAGAAGTTTTGTGTCTTTTAAACGGTATCGGTCATGAAGACGTAATCGAAAAATTCGTACCGATGGAAAAAATCTTTATCGGCAACACCATGTGGACTGCTGGTCTAGAAGGTCCCGGCAAGGCTAAATTATTTGGCAGCGGGTCTGTTGAATTGCAAAATCTAGGTATTGGCCAAGAAGAATCAGCGAAAAAATTGGCGGAAACTTTGTCCGCGTCTGGTTTAAATGCCAATTATTCCGACAACATTCATTATTCAATTTATCGTAAAGCTTGTGTCAATGGTACGATGAATGGCTTATGCACGATTTTAGACGTCAATATGGCGGGGCTTGGTGCAACCAAACCTGCTCATGACATGGTAGTGACTATTGTTAACGAATTTGCAGCTGTTGCTGCCAAAGAAAACGTCAACTTAGACATTCCCGAAGTAATCGAACATGTAGAAACTTGTTTTGACCCGACTACGATTGGTATGCATTTCCCATCGATGCACCAAGACTTGATAAAAAATAACCGTTTGACCGAGATTGACTACATCAACGGAGCCATTTCTCGTAAAGGTAAAAAATATGGCGTAGTAACTCCTTACTGTGATTTCTTAACGCAACTGGTTCATAGTAAAGAAGAAATTCTAGGAGCGAAATAGTAATCATTAGAAAGAGGACGAGAAAATGGAAGAAAAATTAACTCCAAAAATATTTTTAAATAAAGTATTAGCGGGTACCGCAACGGGGATCATCGTAGGGTTGATTCCTAACGCGGTATTGGCAGCAATTTTGAAATTATTTGGTGAAAATACCTTAGCAGTAACGATCACACAAATGGCAGTTATTTTCCAACTAGCTACTCCACTATTGATTGGCGCTTTGATTGCGGTGCAGTTTGGCTTCAAACCAATGCAAATGTTAGTAGTTGCCGGTGCAGCTTTCGTTGGCTCCGGTGTTGTGAAATTCAATCCTGACACAGCTACTTATATCGGTGCTGGTACCGGAGACATCATCAATACCATGATTACTGCATCAATCGCTGTCGGCATGATCTTGTTGATCGGCGAAAAATTTGGGTCCGTGGCAATTGTTGCAACACCAATCGTTGTTGGTATCGGCGCTGGTCTAATCGGCTATTATTTATATCCTTACGTAACCAAGATTACTGCCGCTATCGGTGACTTAATTAATACCTTTACTACTTTGCAACCAATTTTGATGTCAATCTTGATTGCATGTTCCTTTGCTTTCTTGATTATCTCGCCGATCTCTACAGTTGCCATTGGTATGGCAATTCAATTGAACGGTGTTTCTGCTGGTGCAGCCGCTATGGGTGTTGCCGCAACAACAGTTGTCTTGGTAGTTAACTCTTGGAAAGTCAACAAACCAGGGGTTACTTTGGCCATCGCATTGGGTGCTATGAAAATGATGATGCCAAACTTGTTTAGGAAACCAATTATCTTGGTGCCATGTCTATTCACCGCTATCATCTCAGCAATTCCAGTAGCGTTATTCTCAGTCTCAGGGACTCCTGCTTCTGCTGGTTTCGGTTTGGTAGGGTTGGTAGGTCCGTTGGCTTCATTGGACGCCGGTTTGAGTATTATTCTACTATTAATCAGCTGGTTTGTTGTACCAATCGTAGCTGCTTTCGTAGGTCAAATCTTATTTGAAAAAATCTTGAAATTGTATGATCGTAAAGATGTTTTCGAATTTTTAGGATAGTCAACTAGAAAAAGTGTGAGCCTTGTGCTCACGCTTTTTTGTGCAATTGAAGTTGGTGAATCTCAGCGAAAAGAGAAAGGTGCCTTAAATAGTGTGTTTCTGGTCAATAGCACAATGAAATATCTAAATACATTATGAACTGCTTTTCGTTTTATGAAGAGCAGTTTGTGCTATTTGAGAAATTGCTCAATTTAATCATTAAGTAGTTTCATCAATGGTGACTATGCTACTGCAATTCTTGTTGTACCAACCGGGAGCGTCAATAAAAAAAGGCTCTTTGTCAATAAGGACTGATGAGTTGTGTAAAATCAAATCTGGGTCAGAATGAACCACATTCTGGCTCAGATTTTTTTGTTATCTTACATTGATTAATTGATTGATCAAAAAGATTCTAATTCTCATGTTCTCGAATGATTTAAATCCGTAGGATACTCGTTTCATTGTCTTTATGTGGGTATTCTTCGCTTCTATTTTTCCATTGGAATAAGGATAGATCATTGCGTTGGTGATGCCTTCTTCATAGGTCAGAAGGTTTTGAAGCTTTTCTCGAAAGCCGTCATCTAACGTTTCAGGAAGTTCTGCCAATAAGGAGAAAAATAAGTCAGGGTCTTTGTCTCGAAAGGCTTCGACTAATTCATGAAAAAAGGGATACGCCTCCTTTAGGGGCGCAGAAAACTCAAGCAATCGATCAATCATCATTGCTTCAGTGAGAAATGGGTATTTTGGTGCTCGGAAACTTTTCCATGTTTTGTACTCATAATGGTTGATGCTTGCACGATTTTTTAGCAAAAAGCGCCAGTTCTTTTTCAGTTTTTCTGCCTGACTTTTCTGTCCTGCTTTACGAAGTTCATTCATTTCACGGATACGCAACTCATTGAACGCTTGATTCATGTGTTTGACAATATGAAACCGATCAATCACTATTTTCGCATTTGGCAGAACACGTTTGGTGAGCTGGAAGTAGGCAGCGTTCATGTCTGTAACCAAGAATTCTACTTCTTCTGGATTGGTACACCCTAAGAAATAGCTTGTTAATCGGGGTAATTTACGCGTAGGCAAAACATCAATTAATTTTCCTGTTTCGCCATCTGCACAAATAAAGCTCATTTTATCTTCTATGGAAGCGTGCGAACGAAATTCATCAACCATCAATACTCTGGGGAGAATCTTCTTAGATTGCTTTGGCAAATAGCTTTTAAACTCTTTCAACGTACGAATAACGGTGGTCAAAGATACCTGACAGCTTTTCGCAATAAAAGATAAAGATACTTTTTCAGTCAGTAAAGAAGCAATTTTATATCTAACATGATTTGCGATTGAATGTCTGGGTTGGACAAAATAACTTTGAGCCGTCCAATGGGTACGACAGTTTTTACAGGTATAGCGTTGCTTTTTTAGGCGCATAACCAAAGGCATATGATTGTATTGTTCAAACCGGACAATCGTTTCCTTTTTTCCATTTTTCACTATAATTGCTTTCCCGCTTCCATCTACCACAGTAGAACCACAACTTCTACAAGCACGAGGAGTAGGCGAGAGAACAGCATCGACGACCAACGTCTTTTTCTTCTAAAGGGTCTCGTAAGAGACCTCTGTAATCATCAAATCTTTCTCTATTATTCTCAGCATTTTTTTGATAGAATCATTCATATAGCATATCGTCCTCTCAGTTGTTTATTTTGTGGTGATTTAATCATACTAGAGAACGATATGTTTTTTAATACCTAAAATGAAAATGGGGCTGAAGAATCAATTCTGATTCATCAGTCCCATAAATTATAGAGCCTAAAAAAACAAACAAAGTAAAATAATCTACTTTGTTTGTTTTTATTTTAATTAATATTGAACTTATAAAATTGTCTTATCACTTGGTTCCACAACCAAGTAGCGATAAGGCTCATCCCCTTCAGAATGAGTAGTAACATAAGGATTTTTACTTAAAACAGAATGAATTTGTTTTCTTTCAAAAGCGGGCATTGGTTAGTCAAAAACTAGTTCATTTATATTTATATCTTAATCTTTTATTTTGATAAATTGTGATATAATGAAGTATAACTTTTTAGGGAGTTTACTATGAATTTTCAAGATAATAGACCATTATATCTACAAATAGAAGCTTCTATACGTAACGATATTCGTGAAAAAAAATATCTTCCAGGAGAGCAATTACCTACAGAAGAAGAATTATGTAAAATTTATGGAGTAAGTAAGATTACCATTCGAAAAGCTTTTAAACTTTTAACAGAAAGTGGAACAGTTGAACGATTAAGGGGGAAAGGGACCTTTGTAACTCAAAAAAAAGAAAGTTTAAAATTAGCTGGAGTTCATGGATTTAGCGATTCTCTTTCTACCCGAGGACATAAAATTAGATATACTGTTTTACATTCTAAAATTATAAAGGCTGATGAGTTTTTAGCTAATAAATTACAAATCAATGTAACTGATAGAGTTTACAATATTAAACGTTTAATGTGGGAAGACGGTGCCCCGATGGGAATTGATAATTTTTTCGCATCAGAAGAAAAATTTCCAACTTTATTTGAAAAAGGTAGCCAATATACTTCATTATATAAACTTCTAGAAGATGACTATGATGTCAAAACTACGAGCTCTATTATGGAAATAAACGGTTTATCTGCAACACCTGAGCTTTCCGACTTATTGCAATGTATAGTAGGAGATCCGCTATTTATTTTAGAAAAGGTTGGCAAAGATAAAAATAATCAACCATTTCATTATTCTCAATCCACAGTTCGTTGTGATAGAATTAGTTATGTTATTGAAGTCACAGAAAATATCACTTTAGATACGGTGCATAAAAATGATTCAGATCCTAAAGTAATAGATTGATATTAAAAGAAATCATACCCAAAGCAATCAATTTTGATTAGATTTGGGCATGATTTTTATTTTTACTAATATTCTCTAAATACATCAAAGAACTTATTTATATTCCAAATTTCACCTGTACTTCTTGTCGCAGATATTTAATATCGTAAATAACATCATCTGCTAGACTTACATCTTGAGAAAAACGTTTATCTTTAATTGCAAGAACCTTCATATTTGCTCTTTTACCAGCTTTTATACCATTATAAGAATCTTCTATCACCAGACATTCTTCAACTGGAATTCTGAGCTGTTCTGAAGCTTTAAGGAATATAGTAGGATTAGGTTTACTTTCTGGCAAATCTCTTCCGCTAATTAAACAATCAAAATATGACTCTATTTTACAAGTGGTAACAACTTCATTTATAGTATCCATTGGACTGGAAGAAGCAATTGCCATTTTTATTTTTTTCTTTTTTAACCATTCAAGCTGTTCAATTAGTATATTAGGAAAAATATCCAAGTAATCAATCTTTTGCGATTTCCAATATTTAGTAAATTTTCCCTTCAATTCTAAACTGTTACATCCCTCATTGTACTTTTCTATATCATCAAAAATACTTGCTGTAGTTCCAATCTTTTTTTGATAAGAATACAAAGGATAGCTTAAATTTTCTTGTTTTAAAAAATTTAATACCCACTTTTGATACATAATCTCGCTATCAATTAAAACTCCGTCCATATCAAAAATTAGAGCCTTAATCATTATAAGATACCTATTATACTTAAAACAAACCCTGCCAAAATACAACCTAATAAGAGCATATTTGTACTAACATTTTTCTTAATCAATTTATATATTCCCAAAGTACATACAAGTGGTAATAATCCAGGAATAATGGAATCAAGTAAGTCTTGTAAAACAAGTTCTGTTCCCCCTGTAGTGAATTTTAAAGGGGTGACAATTGGCACCATGCTAGCCACCATTCCACCTACTACAGCCAAACCAATGATAGAAGCAAATTGCATTACTCGATCCATAAGACCTTCTTGATACAATTTAGTAAGGTATTTATTGCCAGACTCATATCCTAATTTACCGCCGTAAAAAACAGCTAAAATAGAAGGTATAGCAAAAAGGCCAACAGCTAAAATCGGTCCTAAAATACTACCTTGCTTAGCAAAAGACAATCCAATCCCAAATGTAATAATTCTTAAAGTACCTTGGAAAAATGAATCACCAATTCCAGCAAAAGGACCCATTAAACTGGTTTTAATCATGGAGATAGATTCAGTATTAAAGTTTCCTTCTTCTGCTTGAGCATTTTGTTCTTCCATAGAAGCACAAAGTCCCATAATAAATGAAGTCATTTGAGGCGTACAGTTAAAAAATGCCATATGACGAGTATAAGCTTCTCTTTTTTTCTCTTCATCATTTTTATAAACTTTATTTAAAATTGGCGCCATCCCATACATAAATCCCATATGCATTTGTCTTTCATAATTCCACGAACACATGATTGTCCATGAACGAAGACACATCTTATTAAGATCTTTTTTTGTGATTAAACGTTTTTTTTCTGTACTATTTTCCATTAACCATGCGCCTCTTCTCTTTTTCCATATTTAACTTGATCCATTACAAAGGCAATCAGAGCTGCAAAAATTGTCACGCCAATTAGTGAAAGACCTGAATAGGCAACAATAAAGAATCCAAAAATAAAGTAAGGATATAATTTTTTACTCAACATTGTGCTTAATAGCATTGCAAACCCTAATGCGGAAAGCATATTTCCAGAGACAGTCAAGGCGTCTGTAATCATTTCTGGAATTTTATCTACTAAATCTGCCACAACGTCAGCACCAAAATATACTGTTAAAAAGATTGGAATAAAGTAAACAAAAGCATTAAAAATAAATGACCAATAAATATGAATAATTTGAGCTTTTCTAAATTTATTATTTTCAATGGCTTTATCTGCAGCATGTCCAAATTGAGCAATTATCATGCGCATGATAATACTCATAAATTCACCAGCTACAGCCACTGGGATAGCTATTGTTAAGGCTGTTTCTGTACTACTATTAGTTAAAATTGCAAAAGCAGTGGCAATAATACTACCAAGTTGCATATTAGGAGGTCCAGCCGCCCCAATTGAGACGAATCCCATAGAAATTAATTCTAAAGATGCCCCAAGAACAATCCCTGTATGCAAGTCACCTAGCACAAGTCCGGCAAGGGTACTCAAAATTAGTGGTCTACCAATATTTTGTCGACCAATTAACCTGGAGTCAATAACAGCTACCACACCAACTAAACCTAATAAAATGGCTTTTAATAACATTTATTTTCCCCCCTTACTTACTAAAATCTACATTTTCAATACTTGAAGATGGGACTTGTTGCACAAATATTTTCACTTCTTGATCAAGAATTTTTTTTGTGGCTTCTAATTCTTCAGGAGTTAAAAAGACTGCCTTTCCATATTGTTTGGACTCGCTTTTCTTAGACACACCGCCAAAATTAATTTCTTTAATTTCTGGTAAATTTTGAACTAATTCAAAAGCTTCCTTAGGTCCTTTAATTAAAATCATGTAATTATCATTTGGGGATGTTTCCATAATCCCTTTAACATCACTAATTTTAACAATGTCTAATTTGCAATCAGCAGGTTTAGCAATTGTCAAAGCCATCACAGACATTGGATCTCCTGGAACTTTGTTATCAGCCACAATAATATGGTTAATATCATACTGTTTAGTCCAAGAAAATATTACTTGTCCATGAAGTAATCTGTGGTCTACACGCACTAATTTAATCATTCTATTTCCTCCTTCAATTTTTAAAATTTATAGAATAGAAATTGCCACCTTAACTGACATCTTTTAAAAGCGAATTAATATGAACCATACTTTTTTGAGAGTTATTCAGTAATTCCTTAAAATCTATTTCTTCTATAGATTTACCAGCTGACTGGGCCATTAATAACTCCAGTAAAAGAGGTAAATTAATCCCAGCAATAATTTGAATTCTATTGTTGTTCAACTGTTTAATAGAAACATTATTAGGTGTTCCTCCAATTAAATCCGTTAAAATAATTAGAGGTTGCAAATGATGCTGACTAATTATTTCTTTCATACTCTCCTCAAAATCATCTGGACTAGTATTTTCTTTAAATGGAACAGCACTAATACCTGTGGCGTCATTCATTAAAATTAATTTTGTTGCCTTTAAATAACCCTCACAAAGGGTAGAATGTGTTGTAATCACAATGTGAAATAATTGATTTGCCATCTTTTGCAACCTCCTATTAATTAATATTTCATTTGCCACATATAGCGTCTAACATCTAAGGAATGGCCTCTTTCAAAAGCAATCGCTTCTACCATTTGGCGAATAACAACGCCACTAAGTACAGCTGCAATATATTCTTTCGCTACTCTATCTATAGATTCTAAGTCAAAATCAGCTTGGTCTAAAACCATTAATTTATTACTGAATTTTTTAGTGAAGTCTTCTACCCGTTGATCTAAAAATCTTGTATCTCCAATACTTTTCACTAAGATGAATGGTACATCATAATCAGTGATTTCAAAAGGACCATGGAAAAATTCCCCAGAATGAATAGCATTAGAATTAATCCATTGCATTTCCATGAACCAGCAAGCTGCTGTGGAGTAAATTTCTCCGTAATTAATACCGCTACCAATTGTGTAAATAATTTTATCTCGTTTTTGGTTTTTACCCCATTCTTTAGCAGTTATTTCAAATTTGCTCTTTTCAGCAATAACAAGATCATTTAACTTATCAAATTCATTCAAGCAAGTTTCCCATTTTTTAGAGCCATCTAAAACAAGTAAAATATTAAATAATAAACCATAAAGAATTCCTTTATTTAAATCACTAGCATCAACATCTTTACCCCAATCATAGTGAACAGGATATTCAGCTGCTTCCCATAGAGGAGATCCTTCTTCATTAGATAAACAAATAGTCATTGCTCCAAATTCTCTTGCTTTTTTTGTTGCTTCTACAGTTTCTGGTGTTGTGCCAGAATGGGAACAAGTGATAACTAAAGAATTTTCAGATAATCCTTTTGGTATAGCATAGTTAAATTCGTTAGCAGTATAAACATGACAAGGTACAGTTAATTCTTTATCAAATAGATATTGACCAGCCATTAAAACGGCTTGTGAACCCCCACATGCTGTAAAATATACATGATCAATTGTCTTTTCCTTTAACGCTGCCATTGCTGTTTCAATCTGTTCTTTGTGTAGTTGTCTCATTTCTTTATCCCTCACTCTAATAGGTATTATAAAGTTATATAACTTTATAATACCTATTATCTATGAAAGTGCTTTATTTTGCAATACTATTTTTCAAAAAAAATTTTTTATAACAATTTTATTTCTATAAAAATGGGTAAAAGTGACGAAAGAACCTTGTTGATTAGTTTAAAAAGCACCTACGTTATGTTGGTTGCTATTATCGCATGTGATATGTTTTTTCCAAGAGGATATTTAGTCAATCAATTTTTTATGTTTAAATATGGGATTGCTTGTTTTGTTAGTGGACTATATTTATTTCTTCAATACCGAAAAGATTTTAAATGATAACAGCTATAAGCTAGAAGATAAAACGTACAAAGGAGCAACCGCTCAAAACAAGCAAATAGAAGATAGATTAGTTTTGGAAGCAATGGACAGTCCATATACAAAGCTACTTATGGAACATTTTTTATTATCATATCTGGACCTTATGGACAAAAAATGTTTATCCAAAATATGATGAACTCAAAGCATTAAGAGGGCTAGAGGGCGTGAAAAAACATCTTTCTTATGTGAGCGAAAAAACAGGAACCGGTTCTGTTGCAAAGTTTTAAATCTACTATCAAATAAGGTAGAATAATAGAAAAAGATAGCAGGAGGAATGACGATGAATCCTTTTAAAGGAAAGCAATTTTAGCAGGATGTGATTATTGTAGCCGTGGGCTACTATCTTCGTTATAACCTTAGCTATCGTGAAGTTCGAGAAATCTTATATGATCGTGGCATTAACGTTTCTCATACGACGATTTATCGTTGGGTGCAAGAATATGGCAAACTACTCTATCAAATTTGGAAAAAGAAAAATAAAAAATCCTTTTATTCATGGAAAATGGATGAAACGTACATCAAAATTAAAGGAAAATGGCATTATTTGTATCGAGCCATCGATGCAGATGGTTTAACCTTGGATATTTGGTTACGTAAAAAACGGGACACACAAGCAGCCTATGCTTTTCTTAAACGGTTAGTGAAGCGGTTAGTGAAGCAGTTTGATGAACCGAAGGTTGTAGTCACAGATAAAGCCCCCTCTATTACAAGTGCCTTTAAGAAACTAAAAGAATACGGCTTTTATCAAGGGACAGAACATCGTACCATTAAATACCTGAATAATTTGATTGAACAAGACCATCGTCCAGTAAAGAGACGCAATAAATTCTATCGAAGTTTACGCACTGCCTCTACCACGATTAAAGGCATGGAAGCCATTCGAGGATTATATAAGAAAACCCGAAAAGAAGGAACTCTCTTCGGGTTTTCGGTCTGTACTGAAATCAAGGTATTATTGGGAATCCCAGCTTAAATCATAGATACCGTAAGGGATTTTATTCTTTATTTAAAACTTTGCAACAGAACCATAAATTCACTATATAACAGATATGGTTATCTAAACGCTAACAACTACTGATGTTGGAATAAACGATTTAGAACGTACAACAGAGAAATCCACTACTTAAAAGCCTTACTTTTAGGGTCACTGCAAGTATATAATTAGCTATTTTGGTCTTGTATCCTGAAATAATATTCACTTCATTAAACTAATCTCTTTAGATTTCTATTTTATTAATTTAGTGAACTTGCTTTACAAGTAGTTCATATTATTGTTATTTTAAAATAACCTTTCCTACCAAATCATTAGCAGATATATTCATACTACTTGCCATTTGAAACCCTATATCTTCACCGCTTGTAATAATAACTAAAATATCACTTTGTTTATTACTCACATTTAACATAGCTAAATCTATATCTGCTATTTTGGTTGAAGGTACAACCAAATCCCCTTCTTTAACAAATACCTCAAAAGGTTTTCCTTGCAATTCCACTGTATCAATTCCCATATGAACTAATACTTCAACACCTGTTTCTGATTTCAAACCAATAGCATGTTTCGTCGGAAAAACAGATGTGACTATACCACTAATCGGTGAATATACCTCTTTTATATTAGGTCTAATAGCAAAACCATCCCCTAACATTTTCTGAGAAAACACATCATCTTTCACTTCTGTAATTGGAACAAATACCCCTGTATTTACGCTATGTAGGGTTAATTGGTTCGTCTTCTTTTTAAATTTTTTAAATAAATTCACACTTTATCTTCCCTTCAAAGAAACAATTACTCCATTTCTAGTAATTCTCTCATTTCTGTCTTATAGACTGCTGCTTTATTACCATAAATAATTTGAATACCAGATGGAACATTAACAACACCGTTTGCCCCTAGTTTTTCCGTGAAATGAGTACTTGATTCAACTTTACTTGGCTCTTTTAAAGTTATTCTCAAACGTGTAAAACAAGCATCTACTTTTTCAATATTATCTTTACCACCGACAGCAACAATGATCGCTTCTAAAAGCTCTTTAGAATCTGTAGTATTTTCAACAGTACCAGAAATAACAACATCCTCTACTTCTCTACCTGGAGTTTTTAAATTCCATTTAATAATAGCAAATTTAAAAATAAAATAATATAAACAAAAATATAAAGCACCTAAAGGTATCACCCATAACCAGTTAGAACCTCTATCCGCCCCCATAATTCCGTTAAAAATAAGCGACATAAATGGTCCCCCAAATGAAGCAGAACCAACTACGTTAAATGATACTATATAAGTTAATAGGTAAGCGACTCCTGATAAAATTGCATGAATACCAAATAACATCGGTGCTACAAATAAAAAACTATACTCTAAAGGTTCACTAATTCCCATTAAAGCACAAGGAATAGCTGCAGCTATCATTAAGGATGCAACTTTTTTCTTGTTAGCTGGTAGAGCTGTTTTATACATAGCTAACGCAGCTCCCGGTAAACCAAACATCGCAAAGATTACTTTTCCATTCATTAAAAAACGGCTAACACTAATATCAAAGTTTGCCCCTGGCGTATTTAAAATAGCATTATAAATATTAACCGCACCTTCCACCACTTGACCGCCAATCTCCTCTACACCACCCAAACTAGTAAAGAAAAACGGTAAATAAATAAAATGATGTAAGCCAAATGGTAGTAGTAAACGTTCTGATGTTCCATAGACAAAAGATCCTAAAGATCCAGTTGACACGATAAATTCAGACATAGCCCCCAAAGCATTTTGAATTGGTGGAAAAACAAATGCCATTATTAAACCAACAAAAGAAGAAGCAATAATAGTAATAGCTGGAATAAAACGTGTCCCATTAAATAGTGAAATAACAGATGGTAGTTCAATTTTATAATATTTATTGTGTAAGTAACTGACTAAAAGTCCAATGATAATACCTCCAAAAACTCCTGTATCTAAAGTTAGAACTCCTAAAATACTCCGCTGACCTGTTAATAAATTATCGGGATCAATGGTTCCCTTTAAGACCAAGAAAGAACCCATCACAGTGTTGAGCGTCATGTAACCTAAAAAGCTAGCTAAAGCAGCTGTTCCTTTCTCGGATTTAGCAAAACCATACGCAATTGAAATAGCAAAGATAACAGGAATATTATTATTAACTACATTTCCAGCGTCCTTCATCAAACTAAATAAATAGACGAAGAAAGTACTGCCTAAAAATGGAACTGATTTAATTAAGTTAGGATTGGAAAAAGCACTTCCTACGCCAACTAAAATACCTGATATCGGTAAAATCAACACTGGAGCCATTAAAACTTTTCCTAATTTCTGAAATGATTCTAAAATCTTCTCTTTTGTCATTATTATTTTCCCCCCAAAAAAAACGGTTTCATTTACTTGTACTAAATAACAGAAGGAGCGTAAAGCCCCTTCTTATTATTTTAATTCTGGCCAGTAATCTACATTTGCTTCAATTAAAGCATCTAAAATCTTTCTAGCTTTTTTAGCATCTCCTATAGTTCTATTTAAAGTTAAAGCTTGTAATGCTTTTGTATATGATTTTTCTAAATAAGCTTCACATGTTAATTTTTCGTAAGCATATTGGCCTTCGATCAATCCTTTGTAAAAAGTACCTATTTCACCTACTGCGTATGGTTGTGGTCCATTAGCACCTAATGATGCTGCGACTTCAATCATTAAATCATTTGGTAAATTAGAAACAATCCCATTATTTTGAACAATCACAATAAAGGTTTTTCTTAAATTACCATAGATAGAAGCTGCAACTTCAACAATCATATCTCCGTGGGCATCATTATGAACAATATGGGAGTCTTTTGCTGTTCCAACCTGAGCAATTCTCTCACACTCTTCAAACACACGTTTTTCACGTCCATCCATTACCTCATTAGCTCGTGTATAATTAGGATCTAATTTAGATAACTTGTATTCGGGATATAAATAATACTGTAAGTAAGTATTTGGTAGATAATCTGGAAAGTCTTTAATCATATCTTCCACCATAGCATAAGTATCTAGCCATGATTGATCACGTTGTTCTGCATCAACAGGTAAGAAGCCATTCTTAATCGTATATTTTTTGATTTCAGGTAATAAATCATTTCCTTCTTTATCATACACATGTGTGAACCAACCAAAATGGTTCAATCCAAAATAAGTTGGTTCAAATTCGTTAAAATCACGATTGATTAAACGTCCAAACGAACGCAATAGATTGGCGGGCTGATCACAAATATTTAAAATACGTTTATCATCTGGGAACACCATATTTAATGCATGGGCAACAATAGCCGCTGGATTTGTGTAATTTAAAATCCATGCTTCTGGACTTAATTTACGAACATCTTCAACTAATTCTATCATGTCTCTAATTGATCTCATTCCATAAGCAAACCCACCTGGTCCACATGTTTCTTGTCCAATAATACCCATAGACAAAGGAATTTTTTCATCTTTTTCACGCATTGGATAACCACCCGTACGCATTTGACAGAAAACAAAATCAACATCTCTAAAAGCTTCTTCCTTATCAGTTGTATAGATAAACTCTATATCTGGTGTTTCCTCCCTAAATAAAATCTCACCAAATTTCCCAATAACTTCTTGTCTTTTTTCATCAATATCATACAAAGTTATTTTATCAAAAGGAAAGATATCTTGATGTTTTGTCAAAGCTTTTAAAATTCCTGGAGACCAAGTAGATCCTCCTCCAACAATAACAATATTATTCTTTTTTTTCATTCGAACCACTCCGTTTCATTTGATAATCCTAGTTTATACAATTTTTAATCAAAAAAAACGCTTTTTTGATGACTCTATATCAACAACACCCATAAAATAAAAAAAAACACCGTTGTGTTACTCAACACAACAGTGCTAATTCTTCAAAAATATAATTTAATACATAATAAATACCTAATCTAGAAGAAACATCCATATCGGCGTAAATTAATTTGTCATAAAAAGTATACATAGTAACATCAGCTATCTGAGAAGTTGAATTTTGAGAAAATCCTGTAATCGAAATCATCTTTGCCTTAGTCAGTTTAACTAAACGAGCCGCATCTAAAGGAGTTTTAGTCTCACCACTTAGACTTACTACAAATACTAAATCATTTTCTTTCAGTTTTTTAGCTCGTTGTTTCATCACATGAGGCTCATAATAAAGAGACGACTCAAAACCTAATATTCTTAATTTCTCTTTCATTTCCTCGCAAGGAAACTTAGAAGGTCCACAACTAAAAAAGTAAATATGATTAGCAGCTAAAATTAATCGTAATACTTCTTTTACTGTACTCGAACTCAATAACTCCTCTGTTCGATTCATTTGATCAATAAGTTTTAGCCGGTTCCCTTTTTTCAAAAAACTACTCTTATTATGTTCCGTTTCAATAGCTAATTTTAATTCAGTATACCCACGATAGTCCAATTTTTTAGCCATTCTGACAATCGTATTCGGCGAGACATAGAGTCTGTCTGCTAGTTCTTTCAATGTACTATTCTTTAATAAAGAAAAATTTTCTTTATCCATCATATAGTTTAAATGTATTAACTCTTGTTCATTTAATAGATGCTGATTGGCTTGAAGATGACTAAATAATCCCATGATAAAATCTCTCTCCTTACTTGTCATCATTGCTTATCTTTATTATATTTTAACACATCATACATAATTAGAAACTATTCATTACTAGATAGCGTAAAACTTGCGACCATGCTTTTATAAATACTTAATTAGATTCGCTTTTTAAAAATGAATGCTGATCCTAATACCATTACTGACCCTAGGACAGACAATGCAATATTTTCTGTTTCTCCTGTTTTTGGTAAAACTTTCATTTTTCCGTCTGAACCTTTAACCGTTACTGTTCCGTCTCTTTGAACGTTTGCGCCAATTTCTTTAGCTTCAACTTTCTTTGTTTTTCCGTCTGCTAATTGAATAATTGGTTTACTATCTTCAACTGCAACAATCACAACACCTGTATCTGTATTAACTGGGTTTTCAATTGGGTTTGTGTCTACTGGTTTGTTTGGTACTGTTGGTTTACTTGGTTCTGTCGGCTTGCTTGGTTCCGTTGGCTTGCTTGGTTCCGTTGGCTTGCTTGGTTCCGTTGGTTCCGTTGGCTCCGTTGGCTCTGTTGGTTCCGTTGGATCTGTTGGATCTGTTGGATCGACTGGATCGACTGGATCGACTGGATCAACTGGATCGACTGGATCAACTGGATCAACTGGATCGACTGGATCAACTGGATCAACTGGATCAACTGGATCAACTGGATCAACCGGAGTAGTTGGATCGGTTGGTTCTACTGGATCAACTGGATCAACCGGAGTAGTTGGATCGGTTGGTTCTACTGGATCAACTACATCATCAGCTAGAACACTGACACCTGAACTACCTGTTGCTTCGTCCGCAAAACTAACAAGTGGAGCTGATACCAATAGCGCTGTACTAAAAAGTGTTAAAAATGCAAGTTTTTTCATTTTCTTCTCTCCTTAAAAACTAATATTTGTGTACATAAATAGTCTATCACAAATATGCTTTATCTGACATTTTTATTCATCTTTTTTTTAAAAGCTTCTAGCGATTCTTTCGTTAAGAATAATGTTTTACCTGTATAAATGTGATCGATTCCCTCTAGTCTATGAGGAAACCGTTTATAAATATGGGCAAAGTATTCATCATTTTTCCCTAGCGTTTGACTTGCTTCTTTTGCTGTAATTAATTGCGATAAGTCATTGCTGAAATTATCAGAAAAGATAAGCGTACCGCCAATTTTTCGATAGTTAAATTTATTCAGAATTTCATGCTTATTATTTCGATAAGCCTGGGATAGGTAATTTCTATTTTTACCTATCCTTTCACTCATTTCTTTAGCTGTGTAAATTTGTTTTAGATTAATTTTCCCCATTTTTAGCACTCTCTTTTTAGCGTATTTCAGTTAAAAGAGAAGTCTGTAAGTTTTGGTTGAGTTGTCACAAGAAAGCCGTTTTTAGTTGGTTCAACCTCAAAAGTGATTTTTTGCATTTTACTACGATTGTCTACTGAAACATTTAGAAGGTATTCAACTCTATACCCTTTTTTTGTTTGTTCGCTACCGTAATAATTAACACTTTTAAGCGTTTTCCCTAACGCTTCCCAATCAGCTATATCTACTTTTTCCGATACATAATTTCTTAAATTAGATTGATAATTTTCTTGATTTTTTTCTTGTGAAAAATAATAAGTTAAAAAGTATCTACCAAATGTATCTATTTTTGATTGGGAAATATCCGTTTCTTTGACACGTTCAATTTGTTCTTTCAATGATTCGCTCTCTTTTTTTACTGATTGAAGTTGTACTTGTTGAATAACACTTATTCCTATAAATAATACAATAAAAAGAGTCAAAATAGATATGAACAAATGAATTCTGGGAACATTTTTCTTGGTTATGGATTCTGATAGTGATTCTTTTCTACTATTCGTTTGTTTTGCTTGGTTCTTTTTCGATATTTCCTTAATAACACTAGGTTCATTTACTGTTTCAGTTGGAATTTCTGTCTGCGGTATTTCTTGGCGTTCATTACTCGTTTTTAACTCCTGATGATTTAGTTCTTGCGTATTAAGCGTTGGTTCTATTGGTTCATTCAAGTAAACTAAAACGTGTTGATCTGTTACTCGATTTAATAACAAGTTAATTACGTCCGTTTCTTTGGTATTTTTTGTATTCAGCGTAACAGACATAATTTTTGTTTGATCTTCTACTCTAAAAATACCTACACGAAATTTAACTGGAATTCCTCGACTTGTCTTTTGTTGTAAATAGTGTGTGACTTCGGATAATTCGCTCTTACTTAATTTTCGATTCAAAAATTGATTTTCTTCTTCGGGAAGAATAATTCGTATTTCAAAATAATAAGACAATCGTTATCCCCCTCTCTTATTTTCTAAACATAGCCATCATTGCTAAGTTTCCAAGTCCGCCACCTTTTGACACTTTGGTTGAATACCACATATTTTGTAGGGCTGACGGTGTTTTAATAATCAACAAGCCACAACCAACCATTAACATAAAGTTTGGTAACGTGTATTTTTCAGCAATCATGAGTGTAATCATGAGTAAGTACAAAATAAGCTTAATAAGCATTGTGAGTGCTTCGGATAACAGTTCTTTGATCCATATTTGAAAGTAATTTTGTTCGTCTGTTAAAAGCGATAAGGCAACTAATGGTGTTAACATAGTCAGTACCAAGAAATCAGCATAAAAAACACAAATCGCCACAAAATACTTGGCAATGGAAAAGGCAAAGAATATCACGAAAACAAAGAGAACAACGGCGCTAACGCCACCATTAAAGAAATTTGATACTAAGAAATTACGCAATCGTTCGCCGATCGTTTCCACATTCAAATCATTAGCGACTTGTTGAATCACATATTCCCCGATTGGTGCAACAATCTTTTTGATAAAAAAGTTCATTGCCCAGGGCAACGTTGCTAAGGCAATAGACGAGTAAAACAGCTTTTGAACAATATTAGCGGTCAATGCGTCACCACTCCCATTAGAAGCTTGTATTTGCGCTTCAATGACCTTATACAACACAATACAAATCGCAAAGGTTGTCGTTGCAAAGACAAACACGTTGGTAATGGTACTAATCAATTCGATATTGGGAATATCAAAGGTCGTCTTATTAGCAATTTTCATACTGGCTTCTAACAAGTCACTGCCCCAATTGCCTAACAAGGTATCGATTGGGTGCAACACACTATCTGTGGTTTCTTTTATACCCTCAAAAACTCCTGAAACTGTATCTGATATTTTGTCTGCTACATCACCTGCGACCTCTCCTGCTTTATCTATTAAATCCATTAGTAAACACCTCCAACATTACCTGTAACTTGCCACTTCCCGATTTTTTCATTGTAGTGCATTTGTACAAATAAAATCTGATTGGTTTCAATATTTTTAGTAGCTTCTGTAAAATCAATCCCTATCACTTCATAACTTAAATCATTATCCCAATCAACATTTTTAAATATTTTTCCTACTTTTTCATCATGTTGTCCTTTGTTCCGCCAATCCACCCACTCAAAAGGAAAATCATTACGAACAATAATTTTTGTGTTTTTCTCCTTTTTTTCGGTATCTAAGAACCAGGTACTAAACCATTGACTTTCATCATCATTTTGCTTAGAAATCGTTAGCCCTTTGGTACCGTCAACAATGACTGGATTGAAATTGAAGCTCGCTTGCAAGCCTGTATAGAAATCATCTGACACCTTATCGCCGAACTTGGCTTTTAAGTTATCGATCAATTTCGTTTGTAATTCAATCGGGCTTGTACCGCCTGATCCTTCTTTCAATAATTCTTTGTTGATTTCTAAAATCACGTCACCATTAGAGAAAGAGGTGTACCAACGCTCAAACGCTTCTGTCGCTTCGTCTGCTCGTTCTTTGGCACTTAATTTGAGTAAATGGTCGCTTGATCCTTGAACGGCTTGTGAGCTGTTTTCTGTGGCTTCTCCGCTTGTTTCTGACTGGTTGCTTTCTTTGGTTTCTGTGGTGGCGGTCGGTGTCACTGGTGGTTGATTCTTATTGTTAAAATAAGAAATGCCCACAAAAGCAAGAATACCGACAACTAAAACGCCAATCACTAAGTTACGGATCACTTGACGGCTAAATTCCATTTTTTTAATACCCTCACTAGGTTCAATCCCTTTTTCTTCAATTTCTCGTTCGACTTGCTTTTGAAACATTGGGATATTCCCAAAAAATTCTTTCAATCCATTCATTTGATTTCCTCCGATCTTTAAAATGGTAATTCGCTGTTGTCATTGTTGGTTTTGTTTTCCTCTATACCTTCATCAAAACTACTTAGAATATCACTCATTAATAGTTCTTTTTCTTCCTCTTCTTCTGTTACTTCTGATTCGATCGGTTGTTCAGGTAGATTTATTTCTTTTTTATTCAAATCATCTTCTTGTTTCTTCTCGTGAAAAATTGGGGCGCTTGCTAGTTGCACTTTTCGTTGTTTGTGCTGTTTTTCCAATTCCTCAATGTATTCTTTGGCAAATTCCGTTTGACTGCTTATATAATCTTGCTGTGAAATTTCATGCTTTTTAAGAAGATTTCCGAACAATTCAAATTGTGGCGTTTTTCTTAACATGTAAGGTTTACCGTCAATTAACACAATACTTTTTCTGCCATTTTCTTCTTGTTGTAAATTGATAACTTCCCCTTCGGTAATCAATCGCCTTTTTTGGTAACCGTAGCTTTCTGACTTACTTCCGCTTCGGTTAGTTGTTTTTGCGGACGTTTTACTTTCACTTGTTCCGCCTGTATATACTTTGATTGTTGTATCATTTACTTGTCTTGAAAAGTATTCAGCGGTCGTTTCCTCTACACCACCTAGACATATTTTAATGGCATGATTCCCAATGATCGCTTTAAATTTCTTATCTCCGTAAAGTTCAAAGCCCTGGGGCAAAGATTGCAATATGGTACTAACTGAAATACGATACCCTCGACACGTTGCAAGAAAATTCTCGTATGTTGGAAAGTAGCCCAAATTGACAAATTCATCTAGTAACATAACTAAAGGTACTGGCAATTTTGCGTTGTGCTTATCCCCTAAAAAATATAACTCTGTAAACATTTGTTGGAAAAAGAGATTCACTAAGCCGTCCCAAGTTCGATCTAATGGGGAAATTAGCACGTATAAACAAATTTTTGACGTTCCTAATTCCTCAAAGAAAAAATCGTTTGTACTGGTAAATTCTGATACTTCTTTATCAACAAAATCTTGTAAAGTCGTCAATAGACTAATAACAATGTTTGGTCTTGCTTCACTTTGTGCTTGTCGGAAGCCTAAATAGTAACTGCGTTTTGCTTCGTGTCCGTCTGGCAACCGCTCAAATTGTTCATCAAGTTCTGATACACCTTCTTCGTTATAGCGTGGATCAAATTCTTCTAAAAAGTCTAAAATACCCTCAATTGTTCTTGCGCTTGGCTCATATTCAAAATAAACATATTTAATCAACGTATTTAACAAGCTTAATTGTGCATTGAACCAAAAATCTTTCCTTTTGGGGTCGTTCTTTGCTGATACTATGACGTTTGCAATCTTGTTTGTATCATTTGATTTGCGAATGTAAAGTAATGGATTGTACCTAGAACTTAGTAAAAAATCTTTAAAATTTATGACAACCGTTTTGAAGCCCTGGGCTTTTTTTATTTCATTGGTTAACTCGTAAATCTCCCCTTTTGGATCGGTTACAACAATTGACGTACTGCGATTATTTACAACATTAGGCAAAACATAACTTTGTGTTTTAAATGATCCTGGTCCACCTACTAGGAACACATTTCGATTGCTTATTTTGCTATCTTCGGGTTGGATCACAACTTTTCCACTTGGAAATTTCCCTAAGATTAAACCGTCTGATTCTGCTAATAAACTAGTCATTTTTCCCCCTCCTCATTGATTTTTCTAATATGCTTTTCATTGATTTTTCAGGGATCAAATGAACGTTTTTCGGTGCATTTATTTCTGATTCCTCCCCCCAATAAGCCGAGCCATGAACAGGATTTGTTTTTCCGACAACCTCAAACGGTTGGCGTTTGGTAGGGTGTAGAAAGACAAATAAAACGATTAAAACAATAATTTGTACAATGAAGAACGGGATCATGTAAGTAGATTGAATGATCTCTAAGAAAGTATTGATTGGGTGCTTTAAAATAGTTGTAACAAAGGTACTCAATTCAATGTTTGTATCATTCGCAATGATAAAAGGTAATAATTTAAATACAATCAATGTTACTGGTAATAATAGTAGATAGAGTATAACTAGGATAATCAGTTTCACTTGCTCTTGCTTCTTCTTCGCCATGCTTCTACTCCTCTCCTAATTGAATGGTCGTTCTTTGGGTAATTTGTTGGTTTTTAATTTGGATAATTTGGTTTATTTCAAAATCATTTTTTGTACCGTTAAAAACCTGGTGAATCGGTGCTGTTACTAGATATTGCTGTGAATTATCCTTACTTTCATAAGCCAGAATTTTTATTTCATTTTCGTTTACTGAAGACTTTTGAATCGTGTTTTGTTGTGGGCTATATGAATTGTTTACGTTGATCTCGTTTTGTAATTCTTGATAAACGTTGTCTGTCGCTAATTCTTTAACCGTTGTCATAGATATTTCTTTTTGGCTTTTTTCGTAGTTATAAACGGTCTTGTAAAATTCTTTGATAATTTTTTCCGATTCGCTTTGGTTAGTGTCTTGTTCCGATTGTTTGTTTGCTAATTCCGTTTGTACGCTTTTTAATTCGCTCTTTAACTGGCGGATCTGCTCGCCTTGTTTAATCCCAAAAACAACCATACCTATGGTAACCACAAGTAAAACAAGCGTTGAGATAAACAAACTAACTTTTATTTTGTCAAACTCCATTTCTTCCTCTCCTTATTCAACATAACTTGCAATATTTGCAATAGAAGCTGGCACTACTCGATAACTGATTGTTCCACTTCCTGGATTTACTACATTACACTCTGATACTAAAAGCGTACCGTCTGCATTTACGACTTCTACAAAGGCAACGTGTCCGTAAACTGGATCAGAGCCAAAAGAACCAGGTGGGAAAGAAATTGCCGTACCTACTTTTGGCTTATTTGTTACTTTATAGCCTAAAGCTTTCCCTTTATAGCCCCATTCGCCACCATTGCCCATAAAATCATCAACTGGCTTGCCAATTTGAGCCATACGATTAAAAGCGTACCAGGTACATTGCCCAAATGGATAACTACCGCTTGTATTATAGTTATGTCCGTCATATCTTGGATAACGTAATTTATTTTTGTATTCGCTAGGTACATCAACTTGAACAACGCCAGTATTATTAGAATTGTTTTGAACGCCCTCTGCGCTTGCCTGGCTTTCGTTAACGTATTCAAGTAATTTTGGCACATAGAACATATTTCCGTAGTTATAGCGGTAATTGTAGCCCATTGTAGTAGATAAAGCATTTACATAAGGTACCTTTTCGCCACCTGACATATTAATAGAAAATTGTTTAGCCAACTCAAAAGAATACGTTCCGCCATTCTTCACTACAAAATCAACAAAACCACCGCCATAATTATACGCTTGAAGGGCTGTTTTTATATCTGATCCTCGGTTTATAGCGCTTTTCATATTTTCTACAAAAAACTCTACTCCTCGTTGTATGCTTCGTTCGGGGTCTTTAATAGTGTTCGGGGGCAGTCCTAAACTTTCGCTTGATTGCATAGGGTCGCCACCTTCACCGCCTGATTCAATTTGCATAAGGGCTAAGATATAAGGCACATATTCCATACCGTCATATTGTCTAGCGTACTTTTCAACGGTACTTTTGTACCTCAAAACAGATTCACTTAAATTTTTGTTTTCTGTTGCTAGTCCGCCACTAGGGGCGGTTTGATCGTTATTAAAAATAAGAAGGAAGATTACAATGATAAAGACGAAAAAGCCTAAAATTGCTTTCGCTATCGGTTTTCGATAACGAATAAGCAGTTTAGCAGCTGTTGCTCCCATGATATGAAATCACCAACCTTCCTAATCTTTTTCAGCGTTTGTTAATTCAATCTTTTCACTAAGCAATGTGTTGTTTTCTTCTAACAAGTCATTGGTTTGTTTTTTCTTCAAGTCCTCATTTAAAGAATTATCCTTATACATGTTTTCTAATTCTTCACTGTTATTTTCAATCAATAAGTCAATCATGCTGATTTGACGTTTAGGATCGATTGCTAATTTCTTTTGTGTAATTGATACTTGACGAATATTTTTTACTGTTGGAATGTCTTTTTCTTTTACTGATTTATCGATTAAAGCTTCAACAATTGTTGTATCGGTACTAGTTTGAACCAGATACTCAATATCTGTTGAATTGTCATACGCTAAAATCTTTTTGAAGTCTGCTAAATAGTCGCTTCCTGGTAAATCAAGGGCTTCTATTTTTTCGGTTTCTCCTTGTTTGTACAGACTTTGAATAATTTTTTTATCTGACTTTTTATCAAGTTCATAAGCCTTGGTATAATCACCAAGTTTCACGTAAATATCAACTTGTTTTTTCTTAGGATAATTGAGCTTTTGCATATCTTCTTCGATATTCTCACTATCATTATCAATAATCTTATTTAAAATAGTGATCTCTGTTTCTGCGCTTTGCTGTGTAGCCGTAACTTGTTTCTTCTCATTTACTTTCATAAGAAAAACCGTACCGCCATATAACGCAATAACACCTACAACTAACGCAATTTTTAAGCTCTTATTTCTGCGAATTTTTCGGACGTCTGCTTTCTTGTCCTGTAATTCAGCAGAAAAGAAATTCTTTTGTTCTTCGGTTAGTCGATTTTTTATTAAATCTCTTAATGATTCCAAGCTTTCAACTGCTTCTACATCATTTAAAAATGAATTTTTTTCTTTTGTTAGAACCTCAATACGATTCTTCTCATACTTCTCAAGTGTGAATTTACCAAAAAAACTACAAATAAAATTTTTCCACTGCTCTAATTCTTCTTTAGTTGAGTAAGGCAAATTATCAAAGTGATCTGCTTTATAAATAAAAAGCAAGTCACGTGTATCTTTGAGTAGGATATTTTGCATTGCTAGATAGGTGTTTGTTTTTTCTAGTACATTCATTTCAAGTAATCGATTCACTATATCCAATTTATAAAAATCAGCATATTCTTTTAAATCTAGTAGTGGTGTATAGCCATTAGGTCGGTGATAAACAATTTCTAGCTTTCCGTCTTTGGTCAAAATCTCCTCGACATCAACAAAATATTGTTCACTTTCTTCTACATCAAAAATATGTTCTCGATTCGTCAAATATTTTTCGTTTATTTGAACGACAATCACATTCTCTTGATAGTAGAATTGTAAATTTTTCAAGATTTTGTATTTCATTTTTTTCTCCCTTCTATTGAATTTTCGATCTTAACAACCAGTTGATCTCTTTCTTCGGACTAACACCGTAAATATCTTCATATTCGCCTGGGTTAAGCAAACGCATTTCTTCCTGTGTTAAATCTACTTTTATCTTTGCTCGCTTTGTACCATGGAAAAGTAAAGCTTCCCCTTGACGTTTTGAGGTAATGAACGATAATTCTTTTTTTGTGAGTTTAAGTTTCAACTCATTTGAAATACCTTGTGCTTCCGTTTCATCAAGTCCAAAGAATACTTTTGTAAAGCTATTCCCAATAATTGCTTTACCGATATTATCAGGTGCTTTTAATACATCATCAATCTGTTGGGTTGATACGGTACAATCAGCATTGTATTTTCTAAAGCGTTTATATGCTTGGAAGAAAAAGTCAGCACTAATTTTATTCTTCAGTAAAAAGTGAAATTCATCTGCATAAACAGACGTTACAATTTGCGGATTGTTGGTTATTTCTTCAAATAGATAACTAAAGCTGTTGAGGTATGCTAAATCTCTGATCCCTTCTTCGGTCTGTAAATCTCGCAAAGAGAAGCAAATTAACGGATTGTTTAAGTCAATATTTGTATGACCGTTAAATATCGTACGGCTTCCGATTGTAAAATCTTCTAATGAATAAATAAAATCTTCAATTCGCTTGTATCGTTTGGGATCAGTTTCTTCTAATGCTTTCAATCGACTTTCTAAGTCTGAAAATGTTGGAAAATCGGTGTTTTCCATTTTTGACAAGTTTTTCTTTTCGTATAAATTCGTATAGCATTTTTTAGCTTCTAACTTAATAATAGATAATTGACTGTCAGTCAAAGAGTGATCCACCATTAGGAAATATGGCGTTAAAATATTCATTCGTTTACTGATTTCTTTATCAATATCATTTTCAGTCATTTCAAAATCTTTGTGCTTTATTTCAAGATTTTCTACAAGTTCGTCCTCTTCAAAATCGGATAACGATTCTTTTAAATCGACATCAGGTGTATTGCGTGAGTAGATTTGAAATGGATTGATACGGACGTCTGACATAGACGATAGATTGATTATTTCGCCCCCTAGAGAACGTACACGCTCTGTTTGTTCATCTTCGGGATCAAATAAAACGATTCTGTGCCTTAGTTCTGTTGAGTTATCAGAAAAAGCATATTTTTTTAAATAGTCTGACGTTAAGTAAGTGGTTTTTCCCCCACCTGATAGACCAAAAACAAATTTGTTACGATTAACTACTAATTTTCTGTTGGTGTAATCAATACTAACGATATTTTCAGTATCTTTATTAATTCCCTCAATAATCATATTTTTAGTAAATACGCTTAACTCATTATCATCAAAAGGAAAAATACTACTTGCACTGATTGAGTTTGCGATTGTGTACGTGTATTCAGGCACTTCATTAGATTGTAAAGGCAAGGCACTCCAATACGCTTTATCAATCATAGTATATGGAATTAACGCTTTTACTCCACTTGCGATACAACGTGTTTCAAAATCTTCACACAATTTTTTTAGCTTATCTTCGGACTTACTTTTGATCAAAACATAGGTATATAAATAAAGATAAGAAGTGTTTTCGTCAACGGCTTGTTCTAACTGCGTTTGTGCAATTTTCATTTCACGTTCTAAACGGATAATCGTCAACGGATCATGCGAACGATCGATCTCTGCTTGCTTGTTCTTAATGGTTCTGTTGTAATAATCATTCAATGAGTTACCGTTTGCTTTAGTGTAGTAATGAGATATGGTTATATCTCCACTCATTTTACGAATACGATTAAACCAATTTCCTCTTGGTTTATTATTGTATTTTGTAATGACATAGGGAACTGCGTATGAATCATCGATTAATAATTTGTCACGTTCTATTGTAAAATTAAATGGTGCTAAATCAGATACAACGTCCGTATCAACTTCGGGTATTACAATAATTTTCTCTTTTGGTATCTTCTCCATTTTAACGCTCCTAACTATTCAAAACCTTTTTCATCTCGCCAATCGTACACATTTCAACCTGACAATCATATTTACTTAAAAATGCAATTAAAGCTGTTCTGATTGTTCTTGTCTTATCGCGTAACACTTGATAGGACAATTCCAAACTGTCGTAAGTTTCCTTTGAAATTGGTTCAGAATTAATTACAAAATGTTGTTTCTTTGAAGTTTCCATGTTACTTGCTAAATTTCTATAATGATAATAGTAACTAGCCTTTAGTTGTAATAAAGCTTCGTTATGCCCTGGCATTTTGCGATAATTTTCTACTGTATTCCCCCAGGCTTCTACAAAATCGTCAATTTCTACTGGTACATTCTTAGAAGTGATCTGCGGTTCATATAGAACGTTTTGAGATAGAAAGACACCAAAATCTTCGTTTAAACCTTCTTGCTCTGATACTGGCAATGTATCAACGTTTAAGCCGTCAACTTTTAGCATACTCACAAGGCTGAATTGCTTTTTTTCTGGCTGATAAACGACAAAAAAGTCTTTAAAAACGCCTTGAAATCGGGAACTATCTTCCCAATAAATCATTTCTTTTATAGGATCGTTTTTTTTATTATCGTTACTTTTGGAACTTGTTTTTAGAAAATCAAACAATGAAATCACCTCTCTTTTAAACTCGTTCTTTTGGCTTTTTATAATAGACTTTTGGTCTTTTAGAAAAGTCTTTTCTTTGCTTCATAAAATCAGATATAGAAATGTTAGGTCGGTCTGTAATTGGTTTAATCGTATAAAACGCCCATACACCACCAAATGACACCAAACCAACAATGACATAGATAATTAAAGGAAAAACGGCTGTGCTACGGAAAATAAGAATTGTCAATAACACGCTTATTAATGCCGTACCGATCGCTTTTGCTGATTGTTTCAAATCTAGCCCTAAAATGACTGTGTACCGATCAGATACATTAGACGGAAAAAACCAAGTCCGCCCTTTCTCCGTGTCTGCATTTAACAAATCTAATAGGGCTTGTTTCACTTGATCGCTATTCATAACTAACTCCCTTCTCTATTAAGCAAGTAAGCCATACGCCCAAGGTACTAACCAAACCAATGCCCCACCTAATGCTGTAACAAGCAAAGCTGTTCCTAATGCTTTATACATGGTATTTTTTTCTTGTGGATCATCAATAGACGGCAAATATTTAATAACAATTTTTGCACAAGCAATCCCACCAACTACAACAATTAAGGCTGTTAAAACACCTTTTATAGTGTTACCTGCTTGAACTAATTTTGCTTGTGGATCAGTGGCTGCAAACACTGGATCAGTAATAAATAATGTACCTAATGCAATAACCGCACTTTCAAGCTTAAACTTTGTATTTTTGATAATTTTTTTCATTTTATACACCTCTTGTTTTTATTTTATCGCAAAGGAATATTCCTTTGTAATGATTGATTTTTTTTTGCTTTTGTTTGCTTAATCAATTTATCTAAGTTTCGTTTTTTCTGTGGTTGGTTACCACTCAACAATCGATTAATTGATTTCGCAAATTGGAACATTTTTACAGACACTTCATTTTTTTCAGGTTCATTTTTTTCCAATTCTTGTGATTGATCTTTATTAGTATTTTCAATTTCCTTACTTAATTCAAGTTTATCAGAATCAGGTAAATAAGCATTGCGATTAACGACCTTTTTCAGATTGTGTTTTGCTAATGGGCTTAGTTCATCAATATACTTCATGCTATCTTGAACAAAAAATACACCTTGACAATCATTAGTAATTTTCACCGTCTGAATGTTAGTTAAGAAGCCTTTTGATTGTTCCAACATGGAATTAATTTCCTCACTGCTGAATCTAGCAACTCCTTCGACTTTAGAAAAATCAGTTGTTTTGTAATAGTCAGCTTTTGCAAGTAGCATTTCGCCTTCTATGACTGAATCTATTGAAACATTTTTATCAAATTTTCTTTCTACTTCTGATTGAACATATTCTATCAATCCTTGTTTTATTCCTATTAGTTTTTCTTTCTTAATTGATAAAATTTCTTTTCTTTCAGGGTTATTTTCTTTTGTTATACTATCTTCAACTTGTTTAATTTTTGAATCAAGATAACGGCTAGTCTGAAATGGTTTTTCTTTAAAAATCTTTTTACTTTCTTCTTTTTCTACTACTCTTTCATTGTAAATGACCTCTGCTAACTGATCTTTATTCAATAACTGTTTTCTAAATATGGTTTCATTAACCATTGCTCTAACTTCGTGATTTGAAAATTTGTCAATATTCAAACTTGGATAAGATTTTTTGAAGAATCTTTCTGCTTGTTTATCTAAAATTTCATTTGCCTTTGTAAGCATATCTCGTTCACTACTAATTTTACTTAACATCAAACGTTGTTTTTGAATTTCCATTTTATTATTAAAGATAAGTGAATTTTCCCATCGTTTTAATTCACCTAATCGTTTATCAATGTTTTCATCATTAATAAATAATTTCAATTCTTTTGAAAGATTTTTCAGTTCTCCTTTTTCTAAAGGTGAGAAAGTTTTTTCAAATTTTAAAGTGAAGTTTTGGTCTTGTTTTAACACTTTCTCTTGACTTTCAAGTTTATCAAGTTCGGCTAGAATATCATTGTAACTTTGAATCTCTAAATTTTTTCTTTTTAACTCACTTATAACTCCTTTTTCTTCTAATTTTTTTGAGTAAAAACCTTCATGAATTGTTGGTAGTTCTTTTTTTCCAAGTTCCGCATGCGATTTTTCTGTAATTTGTTGATCGATATTTCTATCTTTTAAATATTGGTTGACTTTATCAGCCCAATCTTTACGAATTTCGGAAACAAGAGATTTTCTATCCCAATTATTTGTTTTAATTGAAACGGTTACTCTTTGCCCTTTTTCGTTAAAAATCTGATTGCCATTTTCATCTAGTTTAGGTATTCTTTTTCTTTTATTTAGAATATTACCTTCACTATCTACTTCTCTCATTGTTAACATAATATGAGCATGAGGATTGTTTTCATCATCTCTATGAATGGCTACGTCTGCAATCATTCCTTCACTGACAAAGTTATCTTTTACAAAATCTTCAATCAACATTCTTTGGTCTGAATTATTTAATTCAATTGGCAATGCTACATTTAATTCTCTACACAGTCTAGCATTAGGTTGCTTTTCAGATAATTCCATTTTATTCCACAATGTCTGTCTATCTAAATACTCATTAGGAACATAATCAGGTTTTAAAATAAAAGCTTCTGGTTTAACAGTTCTATGGTTGTATAGATTAGTTTTTTCGTATAGTTCACTATATAATTTTTCACCGCTTCGATAAGAAGCCATTGCAATTAAACTTCTTTTTCCGCCTTCTCTTTTTGCTATTGTCATAGATAAATGGAAGATTGCCAATTGTATCACCTCTCTTTCTTTTCAAACATGAGCGTAGCAAATTTTAACAAACACGCTTGACGATAAAACTGAACGAATGTTACGTTTTATAGCACATTAACCACAAACGTAAGTTAGTGGGTGTAAGTGCGCCCTTAATAAGTCATCTAAGGGAATCCTTGATAAGTTAATTTTACCACTTATCATTATAAAAGCAAATATGTTTAACCTGACATTTCCGTTATAATTTATTGATTTTAGAAAAATAGTATAATATGATAGAGTTACACAATATATTAGGAGGCGTATTTCATGGAAAATCAAGATCAAAATATTAATGCAATTAACGGTAATTTTAATTCTAAAACGAAGCCCCAAAAAAGAAAGAAGAAAACTGTTTCTGATATTGAACTTCAAATTAAAGAATTACAAAAGAAAAAAGAAGAATTAATTCTAAAATCTAAAGCAGATATTGGTGACTTTGTTCTTTCTACCCTTTCAAAAAATAATATTTCTATTGAATCAATTGAAGAAAACAAAGAATTATTCTATGACGAATTAGAAACTTTACTAAATGAAAATAGTCAAAATTTTTATGAATTACTCAAATAGTTATGGTAAATAATGACTTAAATGATATTAATAAAAAAATTGAAAAGTTGAAAATACAAAAAAATATTTTACGAGCAAATAGCGAGCAAAATATTAACAGAAAACAACGAACAAAACGATTAATTGAAAAAGGCGCTTTATTAGAAAAATACTTTGAAATTGATTATTTGACGGTTGAAGAAACAGAAGATTTTTTAAAAATTTTTTCTGAATATATTAAAGCAAATAAACCTAAAAAGTATCAAAAAAAGGAAAAATAATTTTCCTTTTTTGATACTTTTTTAAATAAAATTGATTGTTCTTAATGTTTGTTTTTCCTTTTTTAATTGCTTTAATATTTCATTTACTGATTCTATATCCAAATCGTACCAATCACCAAAAGCGATAATATCACCTGATACTTTTTTTTCTATAAAATCAACTGTTAAAGCTATTTCTCTTGTTGACATTGGCGAACGTGTTTCTATTTGATATAAATCAAAATCATATTTTTGATGATTATTTATTGCTCTCATTTCTGTTACTGTCGCTTTTATAACTTTTAAAATATTACCTTCAAAATTTATTTTTTCAATTTCAATATCCACTTTAAAACTTCCTTTCTGATAAACTTACAAGCCTTAATTGGCTTGTAAGTATTTTTTTTCTTCTTTATCTTCCTTCACCTTTTGACTTCCATACATTCCCCTTATTGTGTCCATATCATAATTTTTTCGACTACGTTTTTTATAATCGCTTGGTGCTTTATACCATGCGTATTTTTTTGGTGAATAACGAAATTCTAGGGCTTTTATTTCGTCCTTATAAGGTTTTGTGTTGCCTGTTAACCATATAAAAGTTCCCACGATTTCAATTGATACACCGTCCATTTTCAGATTGAAAAGTTGATTTATAATGTCCTTAAATTGTTCGGGCGTTTCAGTCGTTTCTTTTGTATAGGTTTCACCGATTTTGTTCTTATGAGTATTTTTCAGCTTGCTAAACAATTCATCATATTCATTGTTTAGTTGCGCCATTTCTTCATTGCTACCACCACAATCGGGGTGCAATTTCAAAGCTAATTTTTTGTAGGCTTTTTTCAATTCCTCAAGTGTTTCAACGT